>Ga0315336_1000901_pt1 | contig 67072 bp, 64 predicted proteins | sample ASW5metaG_FD_204512 | JGI IMG/M metagenome (GOLD analysis project Ga0315336, IMG submission 204512) | Ammonia-oxidizing marine archaeal communities from Monterey Bay, California, United States - ASW #5 | ecosystem: Environmental > Aquatic > Marine > Intertidal zone | place: USA: California... | reverse complement strand
AAGCTCGAGACGATCGTCTGGGCGGCCTGTTCCTCCATGCCACGGGCGGACATGATCGGATCGACCGGAAAGGATTCACCCGTCCCGCTATCGACAAAACTGATGTTTTGGATCTGCCACGCCTCCCTGGTCCCCGAGTACCGGGCACACAGCACGACCTGATAGTTGTTCTGCTGAGCAAGCTGACGAGCTACGATGCAATTTACGTCCTCCCAGTCCAAGTCGAACTGATCTAGGGCATCTTCGATATCGTCCTTTTCCACAGCGCTATGGGTGAGCATCTCATCGATCAAGTCCCGAAGTTCTTCCGCCAGATCCCTGCCGAAGTTCTCTTCCTCGTCGTCGTTCATGGGTTGGAAGTCGGGTATGAGCACCTGGAAGCGACTGCTTACAGTCTGCTGGGCTTCGAGTTCCGTGCTGCCCAAAACGGTCAGCGCGAACAGCACGGATACACAAACACCGAGAGGGCGGCGTCCAATCATCATCCTCACTCCTGGATGGATTCCTGAAATATTAATCCCAAAGGCCTTCTTTGGGTCCACTGCCGGCAGGCGCACGACCATGTCGTACCTGATTCCTAACCGCGCAAGATTACGTAAGGGAGGCCACGGGTCAACCGCAACCTTCGAAACGACTTACGGAATCAACGCAGGTGATACCCTACGAAGGGTTTTTTTGTTACACAAAGTGGGAGCGGCAGACATCATGTCTCAAGCCTTAGGCTGGGACACGGATCGGAAGGGCACAAGAGTTGGCGGAGTACCCGGAGCTAACAGCAGAGTATACCCTGCCCTCGACCTGATTCTGCTCGTTGCTGGGATTCAGTCCGCAGTCGGCAGAGTAAACGAAAAGGCGCTCCCGCGGCCGAGTTCGGTTTCTACGTCGACCCCAGTGCCGTGGGCTTCGAGAATTCCCTTGACGATCGCGAGGCCTAGCCCGGCGCCGCGTAAGTTGGCCGTGTGTCCCCTCCAGAACCGATCGAACAGATGCTGCTTCAATTCCGGCTCTATGCCGGGGCCCGTGTCCGAAACTGTCACAGATACGCCACTTGAATCTTGTTCGGCGGTGACTGTAACCTGCCCGCCGGACGGAGTGAATTTCAGTGCATTGCCGATCAGGTTGGACATTACCTGATGAATCCGATCACGGTCCGCTTCAACCGCCGATAGCTCCGCCGGGACACTCACTGTGAGGTCGATCCCCTCCACATCAGCCCCGAGGTGCATCTGGGAACCGAGCTCCTCGACGAGTTCGCCGAGGTCCACGGCGTGGGTTCTGACCGAAAGCCGCCCTGCCTCGATCGCGGCAACGTCCAGGAGATCCTGGATCAACCTGTTGATGCGATGGGTGGCCCTACCGATAATTTCGAGATGCTCCTCGTATTTTTCCGGAGACATCGGAACATCCTCCAATAGCTCGACCGCGGCCGCGATCGTAGCGATCGGACTCCGAAGATCGTGGGATACGACCGCTAGCACCTCGTCTCGTGCTCTTACCGCCTCGTGAAGCGCCGCCTCGGCCGCGCGAATCTCGGTCATATCGGTAAAGGTGAGGACCACGCCGCGCACGTCCCGCGCATCCTTCATCGGACTGATGATGAGCTGAACCGGGAAGGACGTCCCATCCTTGCGCCACAACACGTCATCCGGCACGCGGACGGTTTCACCTGAGGACAACGCGAGATGAACCGGACATTCATTTTCCGAATGCTCGCCGCCGTCGGCCTTGGTATGGTGGATACGGCTGTGTACGGGCTCTCCCCGCAGCTCACGCGGGGAGAAGCCGAGCAGTGCCGAGCCGGCGTCATTTAGGAACGTGCAAGTGCCATCCCCATCAACACCGATCAAGCCATCGGCCGTCCCTCTGAGGATGGAGCCTAGATCCCGACGCGCGGCCACCGTCTCCAGCCGACGTTGCGTTTCGCTCTGAGCGAGGCTCTGGAGACTCAAGCCGACATACACCATGGAAATCGCGCCCAAGATGGCCAAGCCGACGGCTCCTAACGTGACCCACAACTGCCACGTGCGCCGCTGCTCCAGTTGGCTTTCCGCCAAGGTCGCGTCGCGGATCAGTTGGTCCTCGAAAGCCTGCATGGCGACCTGAACGGAGTCGTGACGGGCACGGTCGTCCACCAAGCTTTCGCGAAACGTTATGGGATCGGTCGATAGAGGACCGGCTTCCATGAGCGGTGAATGGAGCACCCGCCAGTCGCTGGCCCGGGTTTCGACCTGGGTTAAATACACACGGTAAGTCGGTGGCATCGCGCTGATCACCCGCCGAAGATCGTCGAGAAGCTCACCCTCGCGTCTGAGGTCCTCCTGATAGAGGGCGATGAACCTTGGGTCGCCAGAACTCACATACTGCTCGATTCGCAGCATTTCTTCCGCGTAGACGATCTGGATGTCGGGAATAAACTGGCGAGCCAAGGAGAACACGGCGAGTTCCCGCTCGAGCGCAGCCTCCTGGCGCCCGAGAAACGCCGGCACGAGGGCCAGCGCGATAAGCGCGAGGAAGGAAACGCCTAGAGCGGCGATCCACCGCGACCGCCCGACAGCGAGGAAGGAAACGCCTTGAGCGGCCATCCACCGCGACCTGCCAACAGCCGGGACAGCGCTAGAATCCATACTCGAAGCTAAAAGAGAAGCTCCTACACTGCGAGATTAATCTTCCAGCAGTGGTTTCTTCGCATCCTTGGCACCCAGCGCTGCTCCTGTCCCGACACCCGCCCCGAAGACGATGGCCGTGCCGACTCCCACCACCGGAAGCACGGCCACCAAAGGAGACGCCACGACGGTCGCTGTAACGCCGACCGCCACGCCGAGGTACGGCTTCTCCACGAGGCTCGTGAACCGTAGCCGCCGTCCGACGAAGCTCCGGGTTCTCATATGCCCAACAATCCCCGCCGCCGCCGCGATCCCCAGTCCAAGAAGCCCGAACATGATTCGCATCCTTACCCAAAGAGTCCCTCGTTGGCGCCCCGCCCCGGAGGGGAGCACGCGCGCCCCACACTATCCTAAACCCTACGACGACTTCTTTAGATCCGTTTCGCGAGGGGATTTTTTCGTTGCACCATACGTGTACCGCGGATAGCGTAGAAATAGGGCCCTTTCTAGGGATACCCAGTGCAATTACTGATGACTCTATCAGGAACAAACCGATGAAAACGCTTCGTCTTGTGGCCATGATCATGGCCCTTACGGCACTCCCGCTTCAGGGACAATTGTAATTCTCTGGCGGGATAAACCTCTTTGAGTTGAGCGGCCAGTTGGTCGGCGGTGCGCGTGCGGTGCAATGGGGGCGACTCCTTCACCCGCACGCGCTTTGCCTGAGGAGGTGCCCCCGCGTACGTTTGCGGGGTAGTGTCACAACAAGAGATGCAACGAGATGTTCGATCAGTGGCTCAGGGAGGTTTTCATGAACCAGAAACCCGACCCCGAGGAAGTCTTAGGGACTGGGAATGAGGAGGGTGCTGGAGTCACCCGGCGGACGCTTCTGGAAGGCAGGGGGCCCACGCTCCTAGCGGCGACCGCCGCTCTCGGCGTCCTGATCGCCGGGCCGGTGCAAGGCGCTACTCAGCGGGTCCGGCCGGCGGCCGAGCCGGCGGAGTGGCGCTACATCGGTGGAGACGCAGGGCACACCCGATCCACGCTTCTGAATCAGATCACCGCCTCAAACTTCAGCGATCTCCAGGTGGATTGGACCTGGAGCAATGCAAGCTTTGGGGCAACCCCCCCGCGCCCCACACCCGTTTACGCGGGCGGCAAACTGTTCACGGTGGCTGGGCCGCGGCGGCACGTGGTGGCGCTCGACCCCGCAACGGGACGGACGCTGTGGACATTTCGAGAGCCCAATACCTTCCGTTTTGAGTATTCCATGCGCGCGCCTTGGGGAAAGGGCGTCGCGTACGCGGAGGTGGAGGGCAGAGGAGTCGTCTACATCACGACCCCGGCCTTCTTCCTTTACGCTCTCGACGCAGAGACCGGCAGACCCCTCGAAAACTGGGGGAACCCAGTGCCGTTGGAAGGATTTCCGCAGACCGGCGTGGTAGATCTCCTGCCGGACCTCCTGGCCGACTGGGGTCCTTGGCAGGCATGGGACGAGCCATACGACCCCTATTACGGGATCCCGCTGGAACTAGGATATATCACGAACTCCTCACCGCCGATCGTAGTGAACGAGACTGTCGTGGTGGGCAACTCGGCCGAGCAGGGCTACAACCAGTCGCGGGTCGAGAATGTGCCAGGTGATATTCTGGGTTACGACGCCAGAACGGGAGCGCACAAATGGAAATTCCACGTGATTCCGCGGCCGGGTGAGGTAGGCCACGAAACGTGGGAGAACGATGCCTGGCAGTGGACGGGGGATGTCTCGTCATGGGCGCCCATGTCGGCAGACCCGGAGCGCGGACTCGTTTTCATCCCCACGAACCCGGCCTCCGTAGACTTTTATGGCGGCTTCCGGCCTGGGGACAACCTGTTCGGATCGAGCCTTATCGCCCTCGACGTAGAGACCGGGGAGAGGGCGTGGCACTTCCAGATGGTCCATCACGACGTCTGGAACTACGATACCCCTACGGCGCCAATCCTCATGGACGTCACTGTGGACGGGGAGAGAATCCCCGGGGCGTTTCAGGCCACGAAACAGGCGATCCTCTGGTCCTTCAATCGGGAGACGGGTGAGCCCATCTGGCCGGTCGAGGAGCGTCCGGTCCCCCAGTCGGAGGTCCCCGGCGAGCAGTTATCGCCAACCCAACCCTTCCCCGAAAAGCCCGAGCCATACGATCTGAACGGCTTCACGGTGGACGACCTCATCGACTTCACGCCCGCGCTGCGGGAGGAGGCACTGGAGATCGTGTCGGACTATAAGCTCGGTCCGATCTTCAACCCGCCCATACACAGTGGCAATCCACAGGGATCGCGCGGCTCAATCTGGTGCCCGGGTGAGCTAGGCGGGACGAACATTTCCGGCCCCCCCGCAGCCGACCCCGAAACCGGGATTATCTACCTCATATCAAGAACCAACTGCGGTTGGCGAGTCATTGTCCCGGGGGTGGATCGAGATCTGCTGCTCGAACGACCGACGGGAACGACGATCTCGGACTTCGCCGTCGGTAGGGGTACGCCGAGCGGTGTGCCGGGTCCCCAAGGTCTACCGTTGGAGAAGCCGCCGTACAGTCGAATCACGGCGATCGACCTCAACACCGGGGAGCACCTTTGGTGGATTCCGAATGGGGGTACACCGAAGTTTATACAGGAACACCCGGCGCTGCAGGGATTGGATATTCCTCCCACCGGAAACATAGGTCACTCCGCGATGATGGTAACCCCAACCATGCTTCTCCACACGGCAACCGGCGACGACGGAGAGACCCCTTACCTCTACGCGGTGGACAAGGCCACGGGCGAGCGTCTGGGGAGTATGGAGACCCCGGGCCTCGTGCGGTACGGCTTGATGTCCTATATGCACGAGGGTCAGCAGCGTATCGTCCTGCAGGCCCCAGGCCAGTTGGTTACGCTCAGCTTGCCTTAAAACGTCGGCACTTTCCGCAGGCAGGGATCCATGGAAGGGAAGCGCGAGAACGGCGACATCTTCGGGAGTGGGGACACTTCCCGAGAAAGAGACCGGGGTCTCACGCAACGCGATTTCCTGGAAGGCACCGAAGCATAAAGAAGGATCGTAATAGCCCAGAGATTTCAACACCTTGTAAACGGACACAACAATCCAAGAAAGAAAAAAAATTGTCCAGATCAGAAGAACATTTGTCACCACGAGCGGCGCTCGTTCTCCGTGAGCGTGACCGACGTGATCTCTCTACCTCTTTCCAGTGGGCGGTACAGGATTCGAACCTGTGACCTCCTGGGTGTAAACCAGGCGCTCTGAACCAACTGAGCTAACCGCCCGTGGGTGCTTCTTCCTGTAATTAAGAGGCTTCCCGGGGTTAGTGCTCGGAAAACCCTTTCGGACTGTGTACGTTCGTTGTGTACGTAGGGACCACATCGGCTCACTGCGCGTGCCCCCGTCCAGCACAACCCGGAGCATGGTCTCCTAGTCCGCCTGCTGATAAACCTGGCGAAGCGTGTTGGAGTTCGTCCACCCCCAACCGTGGCAACGTCAGCGTCGGGGAGATGCTTCGTTCCGTAGCCCACTTCCGCCGGTGGACGTGCCCCAAATGGGAGGACGATTCGAGGCTACCCAACCAACGTCTCTGCGATTCTGCTGCGCGGCTCAGATGGTGACGGTAGCCGAAGCACGTGAGCCTGATCCGAACGAGAAGACGGCCACCTCCCAACGATAGAGGTGGCCGTGATCGCTCAAGCTGGGAGAATCGCGAGGATCACCACTCTCTCAGAAATTCGGTCTCAAAATCCACAGCTCCGAAAATATATCCTCCAGTACCTTACCGTGGGGGGAAGATCCTCACCACTTCTCGTCCCTACCGCCTCGGGGAGCCCGCGAGCCCGATAGGCGCCCCGATCAAGGTCGACGGGTCCGCCCCCTGCCTCCGAACGAACTTCTGTGTGCGTCCCAGCACGTTGTCACCCCCGTACCAATTCCCCTCAGAGTCGACGGCTAGCTCGTGGACCTCACCGAAGCGATGCGGCCCCGTGTCGAGCATCCACGAGTAGAGGCGGTTACCATCCGTGTCGAACTTGACCATCTGCGGGCTCTGATTGTCGGCGACCCAGACCTCATCGTCCGCGGTCACGAAGATGTCGTTGGGGAAGTTCAGCCCTCCCCAAGTGGCCAGGTGCACCCCGTTGGAGTCAAAGACCTGGACCCGGTCGTTGTTCCGGTCTGCGACGTACACGCGACCGCGCGAGTCTGTCGCGACCGCGTGCACCGCGTTGAATTGACCGTCCTCCGCACCCCTAGATCCCCACGCCATCAAGAACTTCCCGCTGGCATCGAACTTGGCGACGCGCGAGTTGTCGAGGCCATCGGCCACCACGACGCTCCCATCCGGAAGGAACGCGACGTCCTGTGGGCGGCCGAGGTGCGACTCGTCATCGCCTCCCACGAACGCCTCTCCGAGCTCCATCAAGAGTTCCCTGCCGTCGTTCGAGAACACGTGAACCTGATGGCGGCGTTCGTTGACCACCCAGACCCGCCTCGCAGGGTCGTAGGGACTGATTCTGATCTTGTGCGGCCCGTTCGTACCCTCGAAGAGATGATCCCACTGATTCCACGTCTCCACCACGTGTCCTTCACTGTCGACGACGAAGATGCAGTTGTTGAACACAGGCGTGGACCCGAGCGCGCTGATCCCGACAGATCCAACGTACGTGTCCCAGCCCTCGGGCAGTGGGTCCGGCACGGCAATCTCACCACGCTGGATGACGAAGATCCGATCCACGCTCTCGACGAAGACACCCGGCTGAGAGCCCCACGTGAACCCTGTAGGGGCGAACGAGTCCATCCACCCTTCGACAGCCACGTAGGGATCTGCGCTGGGTGACTGGGCGTGAACAGCAGTGGAAGCAGTCAGGAGGAGCGCGGCGCATGCAAGCCGGTCAGTGAAGCGGGAGCACATGGTCATCAGGAATCTCTGTATCGAGACAGGGTGGATCGGCGATCGGAACATACTATCGGAATCCTCGGGTGTCCAAAGGAATGATCGCCTCGGGATCGTACTGTTGGTAGACCTTCCTGAGCAGACTGACGCACCGTAGGATCAGGGGCCCGGCAAACCGACTGAGATTATTCGCCCAGGGTCAGCACCATGAAGCTCATAGTGATAACCGGGATTCTCCTCGTCACCTCCGGAACAGTTCTCGTGTACTACGGCAACGACCAAGCCGGTGAAGTGACCGTGGAAGCGGTTGCTGGCGGCCAAGCCCTGGCCTCGGAGAGGCAGATTCTATCCTCTAGCCAAACCGAACTCGACGTCAGTAGCCGCGTTTGGCCGATCTACGCCGAAGTGCTGTCGCGGATCCGGGGCTATCTCGACGCGCATATCGCCGCATCGGGTGACTCATCGATTACCGTCGACCTGCCCCCCTTAGCCGGGAACCTCTACACGGAACGGTATTCCGGTACCGTGATCTTTGGCGACGCTGTCGTTTGGACGCTTGAGGTTTTCGCCCCGCGGCCTGCCGACCTCCGGTCGGCACCGACGCTCACTATCCGCTTCGATGAACCCGGTGATCTTCAGGAGGGCCCTAGGCTTATCCTCTCTCTCGACCCTGTGGATGGTGAGGTGGCGATAATCCCCACCAACGGCGTAGTCCCCACAGTCGGTCCACTTCCTGTTGTGATCCCGGAAGAGGAACCGGATACCGAGATTGCTCAACTGACTCGGAGCATCATCGAGGCTCAACTCTTAAGGCTGGGCCCGGCCAATCCCTAAGCGTCGCCGCGCGAAAAGGCCCTACAAAAAGGCAGTACGGAAAAGCCCTACAGGATGATCGCTAGTGGCACCAGGAACACGTAACCCAGGACGAGAAGGATCGGGGCCCACGTGATAGAGCCCATGGAGAGAAGCCAGTAGCCGAGCGCAATCGCCACGACGGCTCCGGCAGCGAAGGCGAGGTTGATCCTCGAGAACTGAAGGGACGCTCTACTCGCCCCACCGGGTTCGTCTTTCTTGCTCATGGCCCAGATCCTATTTCAGGGACGGACGCCGGTCAACCGATCGAGCCCAACCCTCACAGGCCGAGCCGCTCCACATACCGGGTAAGCCGGGACCGAGAAATCTCGAGAAGCGAGGCGGCCTCCGTCTTGTTTCCTTCCGTTTGCTCCAGGACACGGCGGATCTGGCCCTCGATCGCGGCGTCCAGCGTCAGATCACCTTCAGGTACGCGATCCGACGCCTTCGGCGACACGCTCACGTCGGCATGGATCCCAAGGGTGAGATGGTCCGGACCGATCGACGGTCCACGGGCCACGATGGCTGCACGGGTTAACGCGTTTTCGAGTTCACGCACGTTCCCGGGCCAATCGTACTCCTGAATACGGACCATCGCCTCATCGGAGATCGCCCGCACCGTGGCCCCCGTCTCGCGGCGGATACCCCTGAGAAGATGCTGAGCGAGAAGAGGGATGTCCGCCTTCCTGTCTCGCAGGCTCGGAACATGGATCTCCACCACCTGCAGGCGGAAGTAGAGATCCTCGCGGAACCCGCCCTCGGCAACCAGCTCCTCCATGGGTTGATGTGTGGCAGCCACGACGCGCGCCTCGGTCGTCCGGGGCTGTTCACCGCCCACCGGATAGAATTGCCGATCCTGAAGCACCCGAAGGAGCTTGGACTGAAAGTCCGGGGAGGTGTCCCCGATCTCGTCGAGGAAGACCGTGCCCCGCCCCGCGAGTTCGAAATACCCCTTTTTCCCGCCCACGGCTCCGGTGAACGCCCCTCGCACGTGCCCGAAGAGCTCCGATTCCAACAGTGTATCAGTGAGCGCGGTACAGTTGACCGCGATAAACGGCTCATCCGAGTGGATCGAGTGGTCGTGTACGGCCTGGGCGATCATCCCCTTCCCCGTGCCCGTGTCTCCTCTCACCAGGACGGTCGCCCGATTCCGGGAAAGAACCCCGATCATCTTGTAGATTTCGATCATCCTGGGATCTCGACCAACCACTTTCCGGACGCCCTCTTCGGACTCGTCATCGGCCTCTTCGTCGTCCATCTCGCGCTGCTCCACAGCAGCTCGGCTGACCTCCTGATCGCTCAGACAACGATCCACGACGGCCTCTAGTTCTTTGAGCCCGACCGGCTTCACGAGGTAGTCGAACGCCCCGGACTTCATGGCCTCCACGGCGGACATGATGGTGTCGTGGCCGGTCATGACGATCACGTCGACGAACTCCGTGGACTCCCGGATCAGGCTCAAGAGCTCGAGCCCCGTCATCCCATCCATGCGCACATCGGTGACGACGACAGCCGGATCGAAGGCGCTGACCTTCGACAGCGCGACTTCTGCGCTACCCGCTTCGTCTATTTCGTGACCCGAATATTCGAGTTTCTCTCGAAAAACGGATCGAAGGTCGGCGTCGTCGTCGACCAGGAGGATGCGAGACACGTTGGGTCCTTTTTAGAAGCGCGTTTCTAGAGGCGCGTTGCCAACTCTTACTCCGCTCCGTCCGGGTCGGGTCCAGTATCACCGTCCTGTAAGCCGCCAGGGATCATCCAGAAGCTGGGCTGATCCGGGATGTCCGCCGCTCTTAGTCTGGCCATCCGCTCACGCCGTGCCCCCCTGCGAACCGCCACCATGGCAACGAGCACCAGGCTCAGCATCATCCAAAATACCGCCGAGTGCGAGAGCACGAACAGCCATCCGTAGCGATCCTCGACATAGCGCCGCCAGTCCTCCTCGAACTGGGCGGTGGTGGTCCCAAACGTGGCCCGGAACGCCCGTTCGAAGTTTCCATCCTCTTTCCACCGTCGGAGCAGCACCTCGAGCGCCCGCGGCCCAACTTCCACCACCAGGTATTCCACGGTGGTGGCGGACAGAAGATACGCAGTGCGAGCCCTGGCCTCATCCCTCGGCCACGAAAAAGTAAGGGAGTCGAGTGGGTTCCCCCCCCGGGCCAGGGCGATCCGGAGCTTCCAGCCCTCACTCCAGTCCCACCCGCCGCTCGCCCACTGCGCGTATCCTTCGGAGAACCAACGGGGCAGACGGAGTCCGTCCAGGTATTGGTGCAGGCCTATGTGCGCCCACTCATGGCGCAGGATACGAGCGTCACTCCAGCCCGCACCCCGCTCCGATGCGTACGCTGGAATGACGATCGCCGACTGCACTGGCAACGCCACACCGGCACCCCAGTCCGGAGTCGCTCCCCCAGTCAGGCGAGCGAACTGGGCCTCGTCGGGAGCCAGCACGAGGAGCACCCCGCTCGGCACCTCGGGGGGCAGTCCCGGTAGTGGAGGCGCAGCGTCCAGCGTGCGAAGCACTCGGACGGCCTTGATCGAATCAGAGGAAACGAAAGAAATGGTGGCCCGCGCCCCGGACAGATATCGACCGGTCGGAAGCCTCAGCCCATCGTCGTCCTGCCACTGCGCATCGGAAGCGGCCGCGTCTTGGACGGCGGAGTTCTGCACAAGCCCGTCCTGTCTGACCGTGTCCTGCCCGATCGCGAGAATCAGGGCCAGGACAGTTGGAATCATATCGCCGCCACGGCTCCGAGTTGCTCGATCTTTGTCCGCAAAGACGTGTTGTAGGGGTTCAATTCCAGGGCTCGACGCCACAGCACGGCAGCCTCTTCCGTCACGTTGCGCTGTAGTTTCGTGCCCACTCGGCCCACGTTTGTAGGTCGTCCGGGAGAGGATTCTCAAATCGCATCACCTCGCCACTCACCGGATGGGCGAAGGAGAGCCGCCACGAGTGGAGGAACTGCCGCTCCACCTTTTGGCTCAACGTCTTCGCCCACTGCTGGGCTTTTCCGCCGATCCCGCGCTCCCAACCCGCACCATACAGAGTATCCCCGACCACGGGATGTCCAATATGCGCCAAGTGAACCCGAATTTGATGGGTCCGTCCCGTACCCAACGCCACTCGTAACAACTCGGCGCCGAGCCAACGCTCCACGACGCGCAAGCGCGTCACGGCGTAGCGTCCATTCTCTACTACCGCCATGCGCTGCCGCTCCGCCGGATCACGTCCGATCGGCGCAATAACCTCAAGAGGTGACTCGGAAAGGTGCCCCCATGATGCCGCAACATATAAACGCTTAATTTCACGCCGTTGAAGCGCTTCGGAAAGGGCGTGGTGCGCCTTGTCGGTCTTGGCCACCACCATAAGCCCTGAGGTATAGCGGTCCAGACGGTGCACGATGCCGGGCCGCAGCTTTCCTCCAATACCGGACAGATCGTCCGTGTGCGCAAGTAGCGCATTTATCAAGGTTCCAGTGGGATGCCCGGGCGCCGGGTGCGTCACCATACCCGCAGGTTTGTTCACTACGAGGACCGAAGAATCTTCGAAGGGGATGTCTAGCGGTATGTCCTCCGGCAGGGCGTCCAGCGCTTCCGGAGGAGGAACCCGTACCTCGATCTCCTGCCCAGCCTCGAGCCGATCGGACTTTTTCGCTACGCGGCCGTCGACCCGTACCCTTCCCTCTTCAACCAGCGCCTGCACCCGGGCCCGGGAGAGGTCCGAATTTCCCGTCACGTAGACGTCCAGCCGATCGCCGTCACGATCAACCGTGAAGACCTCGACCCGTTCCTCGATCACCGTCAATCCCGGGCTGCGGTCCGCGGACGACCCTCCGACGGGTCGCCCTCTGCAGGACTCCGATTGAGCGCGATCACGACGTCCATATCATTGATTTTGACGCTCTGGACGGCCTCATAGCTAGCGATGGTGTCCTGGCTGTCATCGATCTCAAATTCAACCGCGAGAGTCTCACCACAAATGAAATCATGGTGATCACCCGCCGCCATTCGAATCTGAGCCGAACCGTACACTGCCAGCCGAATCCGATCCGTGATGGCCAAGCCGGACTCTTTCCGTAACCGCTGAATGCGGTTGACCAACTCTCTCGCGAGTCCCTCTGACCTGAGGTCTTCATCCAACGTCGGGTCGAGAGCGGCCGTGTACCCACCCTCGGATCGTACGACCAGATCCCCCTTGGATTCCTCGGAGACAGTCAGGTCCTCGAGATTGAGCACAACGGTGCGGCCCGCGATTTCGATCGACACCGGATCTCCGGCGGTATGGGCCTGCAACTTCGGTTCGGAAAGTTCGCGGATCGCGGTGGCGGCAAGTTCCGTCTCTTTGCCGAACTTCTGACCCAGGGTCTTGTAATTCGGCTTCCCGCCCAAAGTGGTCAGGCCATCCGCCGAGGCCAAGAAATCCACGGCCTTGACGTTGAGTTCGTCCTGGAGGAGTTCCAGGACCTCACTGCGAATCTTTACGCCCCCGGGGACGACCGCGAACAGCTGCTTGAGCGGCTGGCGCACTCGAATCTTGACCTCCTCTCGGGTGGCTCGGCCGAGGGTTACCAGCGCCCTCACAGCGTCGACTTCCTTCTCGAGCGATTCATCACGAGCCTCCAACTCGGGCGCGGAGCCGTCCCCCGGAAACGCCTCGAGATGGGCGCTCTTCCCGGTGAGTCCGCGATGGATCCAATCGGCCACGAAAGGCGTCACCGGCGCGGAGAGAAGGCACACTGTGCGCAGCACCTCCCAGAGTGTCCGGAATGCCGCACGAGCGTCATCGTCGTCCGTATTTCCCCAGAACCTGGGTCTGGACCGCCGGACATACCAATTGGACAGTTCCTCGCTGAGGAACTCGCCCAGAGTCCGGTAGGCTCGGGTGAGCTGATAGTCGTGCAGCTCTGAACGTACCTCCGTCACCACCGAAGCCAGCCTCGAAAGCAACCAACGGTCGAGCAGGTTTCGGTCCTGCGGCGCCGGATCGGACTCCGAGGGCGACCAGTCCTCGGCGTTAGCGTAGAGTGTGAAGAAACGGTAGGTGTTGAAGAGCGTATCCAGAAACTTCCGCGACGCCTCCTGGACGGCGGCGGGATCATACCGTTTTGGCACCCATGGGTTGCTGGACGTGATCAAATACCAGCGGATAGCATCGACTCCATGTTCCGCGATGGCATCCCACGGGTCCACTGTATTCCCACGCGACTTAGCCATTTTATGACCCTCGGCATCAAGGATCAGATTGTTTACCACCACGTTTCGGAACGGTTGGCCTTTGCCCAGCATCGTGGAGATGGCAAGGAGGGAGTAGAACCATCCCCGCGTCTGATCGAGGCCCTCACAAATGAAGTCGGCGGGGAAATGCCGCTCGAATTCATCCTGACCCTCGAAGGGGTAATGCCACTGCGCGTACGGCATCGAGCCGGAGTCGAACCAGCCGTCGATCACCTCCGGCGCCCGCCTCATGGTCCCGTCACACACTCCGCAACTCCACGTGTGCTCATCGATATAGGGACGGTGGGGATCAAAGTCATCTCCCAAGGGTCCAGATCGCTCCGCCAACTCCTCGTAGCTCCCGATCCACTCCAGGTGGTCCGGCTCCTGATCGCACACCCACACCGGGAGCGGCGTACCCCAGTAGCGATCTCGAGAGAGAGCCCAATCCACGTTTCCCTTGAGCCACTCTCCCATTCGGCCCTCGCCGATGTCCGGTGGGAACCAGTTCGTAGCCCCATTGTGGGCTAACATTTCGTCTTTCAGCCTGGAAGTAGCGGCGAACCACGAATCCCTCGCGATGTAGATGAGTGGCGATTCGCAGCGCCAACAATGCGGGTAGGAGTGGACCGCCGTACCGAAGCGGAAGAGATTCCCCCTCCCTTCGAGCGCTTCCACCAACACCGGATCGGCGTCCTTCACGAACATGCCCGCCACCAACTCGGTTCCCTCTACGAAGAGCCCCGCATCGTCGACGGGTCGGAGCATCGGCAAATCGTGCCGCTGTCCAGCCGCGTAGTCGTCAGAACCGAATGCGGGCGCGATGTGAACGATCCCGGTGCCGTCTTCAGCGCTGACGAAGTCCTCGGCGATCACCGTCCAGCCGTTCCCGGGATCGTCAGGCACGGGTACGACCTCGAGAGGCCGTGCATAGCGGGTTCCCGCCAGCTCCGCCCCTCGATACCGATGGAGGATATCCACTCCGGCGCCCAGGACGGCTTCCAGGCGCTCCGCCGCCAATACCAGACGCCGTCCCTCATGTTCGACGTCCACGTACATGAGGTTCGGATGAACGGCCAAGGCGGTGTTGGATGGGACCGTCCACGGGGTGGTTGTCCACACCAAAAACGCGCGCCCTTCGGGGTCCGGTTCGCCCTCGCTCGTCAACCACGGGCCCAGGAAGTGGAGGGACGAGTCCTCAATGTCCCGGTACCCCAAAGCCACTTCGTGGGAGCTGAGTCCGGTCCCACATCGTGGACAATACGGGACGCTCTTGTACCCCCGGTATAACAGGCCCCGATCCGCGAGTTGCTTGAGAATCCACCACACACTCTCCACGTAGTCAACATCGAGGGTGGCGTATGGTCGCGTGTAATCCAGCCAATAGCCGATACGTTCGGAGAGAGACTCCCACTCCTGCTTATACGTAAAGACCGAGTCGCGGCAAGCCGCGTTGAACTCCGCGGTGCCCAAAGCCTCGATTTCGGGCTTGCCCGAGATCCCTAGCCTTTTCTCGGCTTCGATCTCGACGGGTAGTCCGTGAGTGTCCCAGCCGGCGATGCGGGTGACGCTCCGCCCCTCCATCGTCCGGAGCCGGCATACCAGATCCTTGATCGTCCGGCTGATGATATGGTGAAGCCCCGGACGCCCGTTGGCGGTGGGGGGACCCTCGAAGAAAACAAACGGCTCACCTGATTCGGTAGCCTCCAGTGTCTGGCGAAAGAGGTCCTCATCCCGCCAACAGGCCAGAGTCTCTTCCTCGAGGGCGATCAAGGTGTCGGGGATTTCCGGATATGGCATCAAGTCATTCCTGGCCAACGACAAAGCTGAGATCACTTCGGACGGCCTGGTGGCGGGCGCCACCGCACCGTCACTTGGTGTCCTCTTCTTCCTTTTGTTCCATCATAATGGAAGAGAGCCACAGCGAGTCCCCGCGATCCTGCCCTTGGGGGGGCTGCGTCTCGTCAGCCTCCGTCGCCACATACGTCGCTTCTGGGGGCACCGATCCGGTGGTGAGTGGCTCATCGGCAGCGGCGCCTGCGACGTCCCCGATCTGCCCCTTCTCCCCGTTCTCCTCAGTCTCCTCGGCCGCGGCTGCCTCCCACGCAGCAGCAGCGTCCGCCTCGTCGTCGGCCCCCTCGATCGACGAGGCTCCTTCACCGAACTCGAAGTCCAAAGTGACATCTTCGAGTGGAGCTCGGCCAAGCTCGACCTCGACCGTGTCCAACTCACGCTCCAAGAAAGTCCGAAAGGCCTTCAAGAAGCGATCGCGGTGGCGCTCCAACTCCTTCAGGACCGAGCCGTGCTCCGTGAGGAGCTTCTCGGACTCCTCGATCATTCCCGCGACGCGCGTTCTTGCCTCCCGCTCCAGGAGCTTCGCTTCCCGGAGCGCCAGCTTTTTTACGTCCTGGCGAAGCTTCTGCGCCGTCACCAGAGCCTCCTGAATTGCTTGTTCACGTCCCTCCTGAACGACGACTTTCTCTCCCAATTGTTCGATTTTTCCCCGGAAGGTGATATTTTCTTTGACCAAAACCTCCATCCGCTCCGCGACCAATTCGAGAAACCCGTCCACTTCCTGCGGGTCGTAGCCCCGAAGCCCCTTACCGAAATCTCCTCGCTTCTTGCGGACATCCAACGGCGTAAGGTCAATCATGGGCCATTCGTTTCCCGAAAAGAGCGGTACCGATCCGAATCATTGTGCTGCCTTCCTCGATGGCAATTTCGAAATCATTCGTCATACCCATTGAAAGATACTCCCCACAATACCCCTCGACCGCCCGAAGCTCCTCATGGAGAATGCGAATCCCCTCGAAGGTGCGTCGAAGCGGTGCCTCGTCATCCGTGAACGGGGCCATCGTCATCAAGCCCCGAACCTCCAGGCCCGGCAAAGTAAGGACTCTCAGAATTTCTTCTTCGAAGCCCTTGCCCGGGAAGCCCGCTTTGCTCTCCTCTCCAGATGTGTTCACCTGCACCAAGACGGAAACGATCTCGCCCGCCTCCATCGCCGCGTTCGAGAGCCGCTCGGCCAGCCGGACCGAATCGATCGAGTGGACCAGGTCGGCTATTCCGACCAGCTGCGGCGCTTTTCGCCGCTGGACATGGCCAATCATATGCCAGTGAGCCCGTCCATCCTCCAATGTCGCGCGCTTCCGTGCGAGCTCTTCCGTCCTATTCTCCCCCAAGTCGAACAGACCATGCGAAAGCGCTGCCTGAACGGCCTCGATCGGATGCGCTTTGGTCACCGCCACCAAAGTGATTTCGTCCGAGGCACGGCCGCTACGCCGCGCAGCATCCGAGATCCGGTCCCGGATCTCCGGCAGCGATGCCGTGACCCGCTCATCATAGGTGGAGGTGATCATTCTATCGCATCGGGCCGAAAGGAGGTACCGATCGAAAAAAAGACCCCGCCGGCCAGGCCGGCGGGGTCTTCGAAAAACCGTCGGGCCTAGCCGCTATCGGACCTGGAACGTAATCGGCACCTGAATCCAAACCGCAACCCTCTGGTCACGGTTCAGTGCAGGCGTGAACCTGAAAACGTCCGCGACCTTGAGGGCTGCCTCGTCGAACTGCGCTTGACCCGAGCTCTGAGACACTCGCCTGTCCCCAACAATGCCCTCTTCCGAAATGAAGAACCAAACCTCGACCGTCCCCTCGATTCCGGCATCCCGGAGGATCGGAGGATACTCTCTCATCAAGGCTGCCACGACTTCAGGCCGGTTTCTGATCTCAGGCCGGACCGTCATCGGTGTGAACACAGGAGCTGCCGAGATATCGGTCACCCCATCGTCCGTAGGCGGCGGCGGCAGATCCTCGATCGGATTATCCGCAAACGTAGTCGGGGCGATCGTGATGTCGTCGTCGATGTCCGCCGTGGCCATCACGGGCGTCGCCGGCCGCGAAATCGCCTCGGGCGGCGGCGGAATCTCAATTTCCGGCGGAAGCTCGATCATCTCCAACTCCTCGACGGTGAAGGACACGTCCTCCGCCGTAAGCGTCGGCCAGAACTGAAATAGCATGAAGTGGACGACCGTCGCTGCGATCATCGAACCCCAAAACCACGAGCCGAAGGACCGCTTGAATCGGTCGTTCTCCGTCTCGAGTTTGTCCATCTCCCCACCGGCGGGAATAGCTTGCGCGTTCATCGTCTCTCCCGTGTCATGCTTTGCTCCAACTCCGTGGCGAAAACGACCCGAACGACTCCGGCCGCCACCAACTGCGTCTGAAGCAAGTCGATCGTGTTGTACTGTACTTCCCGATCTGCTCGAATCGAGATCACCAAAGCCCGCTCCGAAGCAGCGTAAAGCGGAGCTATCACAGCGGAAACCTCACCCATAGAATAGGGCCGATCATTGATGAAGATGCTACCGTCTCGCTGCACCCAGATGTTGAGAATGTTCTTTATTTTTTCATCGATCTTTTGCGTGGCCTCCGCCGCCGGCCAGACGATCGGCCGGTCTCGGTCCTTCTGGAAAACGGTGGTCACCATGAAGAAGATGAGCAGCAAGAAGGCGATATCGGCCATTGAGGAGTCCGGTACCTTCGAAGACGCCTGGGACTTCCGCTCGAATCCTCCCGACTTGATCGGCATGGCCTAACCCTCGAAGAGTTGGAGGGAAATACGTTCGGCACCAGCCGTGTGAAGCGCATCCAGGACGTCTACCATGAACTTGTAGGGCGCCCCAGGGTGGGTCTTTACCGCGGCGATGAGATTCGGGTTCGTACTCACTTCCTGTCGCCAAATAGCCTCGACCCCATTGGCCGGCGTGGTCTGTACATTCTGGCTTTCACCACGCTGGACTTCAATCAGCCCATTGGGCTGAATGATGATGTGAATGATGTTCTGCGAACTGACCTGGACCTCACCGCCCTCCTCGGGGAGCACGATCGCCAGTCCCTTGTCCTTCGGGAACGTCGTGGTCACGAGGAAAAAGATCAGAAGCAAGAACGCGATGTCCGCCATCGATGAGGACGGAACCTTATCGCTGACTTTCGATTTCTTCTTGTCCAGTACGGCCATTTCTGCTGCCCTCGTATTTGTGTCCAGTTACCGGCTCTCCGCCGGAAAGGTTCCTTTAAAATCGCTAAGATGTCGCCTCGCCGGAGCCTGCGTCTTGAGTTGGAAGGCCCGCAGGTGATGATGAGACAGCACTCCCAGCCCCCGACGACGCCAACGGTCCGCCAAGCCCCCGGCCATAAGCAAGATCGAGCACTTTCTGCGCTCCCTGCTCCATGTCGAGAATCAGCGTGTCGATACGGGTGACGAAAAAGTTGTACCCGATATTGACGGGGATCGCGATCAAGAGCCCGGTCGCCGTCGTCAGGAGCGCCACCTTGATCCCTCCGGCAACGAGCGTCGGATCGACGTCCCCGGCGGCTTCGATCGCGGCGAACGCGAGAATCATTCCAACAACGGTGCCCAAAAACCCCATGAGCGGCGCAACGTTGGCCACGGTTGCCAGAATGACCAGGCCCCGTTCCAGGAATCCCAGTTCGATCGTCCCGGTTGTGCGAATAGCTGAAGCCAACCCCTTATCGCCGGCGTCGCCGGACGAGATACGACGTAGCCCAGCCACGAGAATCGCCGCCGCCGGTCCCGGACGCGCTGCCGCGAGCTCGGCGGCATCGACCAGGCGACCCTCGGAAGCGGCCTCCTCGACCTCGGCGAGCACGATCTTGGTACTCGCGTGCGCAACATATAGGGTCCAGGACTTGGCGATGATCACACCCAGCGCTATGAGCGAGCACAGCACCAGCGGATACATCATGAAGCCGCCATCCGAGAACAACGACAATAGGTGATATTGACTGGCGTCCAAGCGCCGCTCCTTTGCAAAACCGTCCGCTGATCGCCGATCGCTTGACGACCCTTAGATTTCAATTCGCGGGAATGTACAGTGCCTACCCAGAAATTCCTAGTGGGGCAACCGAAAGTACGAAGCTCCTGCTATATGAGCTAGGGAGTGAAGAACAGAATCCAAGCTGGGGCGTGAGGAGCAGCGTCACGCGAGGGGGGGGGGCGACACAAGGGCGCCGGCGCGCTCCGGCAACGTTCCACCCAAAATCTCCCGGAGGCGAGCGGGTTCGACATCCCGCTCGAGGCGGCCGCGCATCGCGACTGAGATCTTGGCCGTCTCTTCACTCACCACGATGACCAGGGCATCGGTCTCCTCGCTGAGGCCGATCGCCGCTCGATGCCGCGTGCCCAGTGCCTTGTCGGCGACGGCAAACTGCGTCAACGGTAGAATCGCCCCGGCGGCTCGGATCTCGGTCCCGACAATGATCACCGCGCCATCGTGCAACGGCGTCCCAGGTGTAAAGATCGTCTGGAGCATCGCTGCCGAGACACCCACCCGCTCTCGGCTGCCCGTTTGAGCGTACTCATCGAGGCCCACCTCCTGTTCCAAGACGATGATCGCACCGATCTTCTTGCGGACCAGCTCAGTCACCCCGTGCACGATCTCGTCGATGAGCTGGTTTTCCGGCATCGGGTTCACGATGCGCAAGAGTCGGCTCTGACCTAGGCGGCTGAGCGCCGTACGGAGTTCCGGCTGAAACACAACGAGCGCCGCAATCGCACCGTATTGTAGGAGGGTCGAAAGCAATGACTCGATGAGCGTCAGTCGTAGGACCTGAGAGAGTAGGTAGGCGGCTGCGATGACGAGGACCCCGAGCAGAATCTGCATCGCCCGGGTTCGTTGAATGATGAGAAGGACCCGGAATAGTAAGAAGGCCACAAAGAGTATCTGTAGCAGGTCCAACCACCCCGGAAGGAAGAGCTGAAGCTGGGACCAGAGTTGAGACACTGACTAGACCACCCTTCTAGGCCGACGCGTCGGCCTCCGGGTCCTCGGTGCTGAGTTGCACTGCGGGAGTGCGCACCGTACCCGGGCCCGTCTCTTTATCGCCGGCGGACTCATGACCAAGCTTCACCGCCGTCGGTACCTCCGTCCGCGAGTCCGCCTCGTCGACTGACGCGGCGTCCAACTCGTCCAGATCCACATCGGCTGCGGCCGCTCCCGGCTCTCCGCCGTCTGCCGGACTCCCTTCCGACTCACCCGAGCCGTCGTCGGTATCCTCGTCGCCGCTCGCAAGGGGCGGAAGTTCCTCGCCTAAGTCGAGGAGGCCGATCTCGACAGCGTCCAGGGTCTCCCGATCGAGGAGCGCCTGAGCAAGACGTTCGAGGAGGTCGATGTGCTCGGTTACGATTGAGCGGGCGCTCTGCTCGGCTTCATCCAACACCCGTTTGATCTCTTGATCCACTTGCTGTGCGGTGTGCTCCGAAACCTCGCGGCGCTGAACCAACTCCCGGCCCAGGAAGACCTCCTGGTCGGCCTGACCGATCGCCATGAGCCCGATGACGCCGGACATACCGAAACGCGTCACCATTTGTCTGGCCATGGCGGTCGCCCGCTCGATGTCGTTCCCAGCTCCCGTCGTGATCTTGTCGGGCCCGAAGACCAACTCCTCGGCGACACGTCCGCCGAACAGCATACACAGTTGTCCCTCGAGCCACTCCTTGGTATACGAGTGCCGATCTTCCTGTGGCAGACTTGCCGTGAGCCCGAGCGCCTGGCCCCTCGGTATGATCGTAACTTTGTGCAGTGGGTCGAGCCCCGGCAGCCTCAGGGCGATAACGGCGTGCCCTGCTTCGTGATACGCGGTCAGCTTCCGCTCCGAATCGGTCAGAACCAGGCTCCGCCGCTCGGCACCGAGCATGACCTTGTCCTTCGCCGCCTCGAAATGATACATGGCGACTTTGTCACTGTCGTCCCGAGCCGCGAGAAGAGCTGCCTCGTTACAGATGTTCGCGAGATCCGCGCCGCTCAGCCCAGGCGTGCCCTTGGCCACTACCTTCAGCTCCACGTCCCCAGCGAGCGGCAACTTCTTTGCGTGCACGCGGAGAATCCCTTCCCGGCCCCGCACGTCGGGGAAATCCACAATCACCTGCCGATCGAAGCGGCCCGGCCGCAAAAGAGCGGGGTCGAGCACATCCGGCCGGTTGGTGGCCGCGAGTAGAATCACGCCCTCGTTCGTCTCGAAGCCGTCCATCTCGACCAGGAGCGCGTTCAGCGTCTGCTCGCGCTCGTCGTGGCCACCACCCAGGCCAGCTCCTCGATGGCGGCCCACCGCATCGATCTCATCGATGAAGATGATGCAGGGGGCCTGCGCCTTGCCCTGCTCGAAGAGGTCCCGAACTCGGGAAGCACCCACGCCCACGAACATCTCGACGAAATCCGAACCCGACATCTGGAAGAACGGCCGGCCCGCCTCTCCGGCCACGGCGCGGGCGAGGAGGGTCTTACCCGTCCCCGGAGGACCCACCAAGAGGACGCCCTTGGGCAGACGACCACCGAGCCGCGAGAATCGCTGAGGGTCCTTGAGAAACTCGATGACCTCCTCGAGTTCATGTTTAGCTTCGTCAGCGCCGGCGATGTCCGCGAAAGTCGCCTTGGGTGCTTCGGGGGAGATCATCTTGGCCTTGGACCGTCCGAACTGAAACGCTCGATTGCCCCCGCCCTGCATGGTCCTGAAAATCCAGATCCAGAACGCGATGAATAGAATCCACGGCAGCATCTGCACGAGGACCGTGCCCCATCCCCTCGTCTCCAGTTGACCCGAAATTTCGACGTTGTGCTGCTCTAGGTCGGCGAGAAGTTCAGCGCCGATCTCACCCGGCAGCATCGTCGTGAAACTCTGGAACTCGCGGCCATCCTCCATGCGGGGTGCCCTGAGCTCACCTTCGAGTCGCCTACTCTCGACGACCGTCACCTCCAAGATATTGTCGGCGTCGAGTTGAGTCTTGAACTCGGTATACGTGAAGTCGATCGCGGCCTGCTCCTGCCCTCGCATCAATTGAACGAGGAGAGCGGCCATGAGAACGAGCAGCAACCAAAAGGCCCCGGTCCTGGAGACACGGGTCATCTTGGAGCCGTTGTCCGGAGTTCGAAGCGGGTCTTGTTCAGCCATATGTGGATAACACCTCAAGCGGCGTCAGGGTTCTCCCCGACTTTCCCAAACGTCTCAATATAATGCCGGCGACGGAAGCTTTCACCGAATATCCGTTGCCCCCTCACCCTCCAGCGCGGGCTGGGGAGGCGTTACGGACAGCATCAGTGCATCATCTTCAGCACCGGGCAAAAGGAGCGAGGACCGAGCCAAGCCGGGAATCCACAGTACCCTCTCTTTGCCGTCGACGACAACCGGGACCCGGGAGCGTTCCTCCATGGCCACGCGTTTTTCTCCGAAGATCTTCTTCAGTTTCTTCGATCCGTAGGAGTGCTCCATGCGATCCCCCGAACTCCACCCACGCAGGGTTACCGGAAACTCGAGCCCCGAAACGGAAAATCTCTCCACCCACGGACTCACTGGCCCTTGGTCAAGCGACCAAGTGACCGACCAGTCGCGTCCCCCGATCAAGACGACTCCCCGCCCGTCACCCAGACGCTTGATATCGAAGTGCCGGTCGACGCCTGGGTCGAGCGGATGGCCGAAGATCAGCCGGTCGAAAGACCGCATCAAGTGTAGCGCACCGGAAATCGGGTGACTGTGGCCGCTGGCTCCAGCACTCGCAAATGCTAAGGCAGACCGCGTTCCGGCCTCACCCGGCGTGGCCCTGAGTCGGCCTACCAACTCCCGAAGGATCCGAGCCCGCACGGCCTCTTCGTGGCCCAGGAACGCAACTCGATCGATTTCGATGCGGACATCGGTCTCCTCGATCACCAGGTCGCGCACTATGCCTTCGAGGATGGAACTCCACGCTGCTTCCTCCGCCTGCGCGATACGCCCCAAGCGCACGAGGGATCGCCGCGCAGCGGGAGCGACCGCCGACTCGAGCCGAGGGAGAATTTCGTTTCGAATGACGTTACGGGCGAAGCGCGGGTCCTCGTTGGATGTGTCCAGGCGAGGTCGAATACCCGCCGAATCCGCATACTCGGAAAGACGATCCCGGGTGAACGGAAGGAGCGGACGCAGGATGCCCGGGGCCCTTCTTTCCGGAATTCCTTCGAGACCATGCAGCCCGGTGCCCCGTACAATGCGAAACAGAATGGTCTCGGCTTGATCGTCGGCATGGTGCGCGGTCAGAACCCATTGAGCTCCCAGCGCCTGGCGCTCCCGCTCGAAGAACGCGTAGCGCGCGTAGCGCGCCTCCTCCTCGTTCGACACACGGCTCTCGGTCGCTCCTACCCTGCACTCGAGACCCCAAGCCGCCGCCCATCCGCGAACCCAGAGCGCGTCGGCATCACTCTCAGAGCGCATTCGATGGTCGAAATGGCCAACCACCAGTTCCGTGGCAGGCAGCCCAGGAGAGAACTTCAGAAGATGGAGCAAAGCCAAAGAATCCACCCCACCGGAGACGCCCACCAAAATACGGTCGCCTGCCTTGAAGAACTCCCGCTGTACAACGTGCTCCGTGAAATCGTGCGCGAGTTCGAGGTACGCGTTCAATGGTCTAACGCTGTGTGAGTCAAAGCCGTGTGATTCAAAAAGGAGCACGAATCCGGCCCGGCGCCGGGGTTAGGACGCCCGCGCGGCGTCCCTGAAGCCCTCGACATCCGCCGGGTCCACCCCGTGCAGACGGAACAGCACGAGGTCGAGGAGGCGATCGGTGAGGGCGAGGTCCTGGGCCCCCTGCTCGTCGCCGTCCTCGCCGGCTCCCCCCATCCCATCCTGAAGCGCCACCACCTGCTCAGCCAAGAACCTCACGACGTCCTCGGCGATTTCAGGCCTTGGATTGGCCGGCGCGAGAGAGTCCGGCATGACCTGATCGAGCAGAAGACCCTGGACGAACGCGAGGAATCCTGGGAAGGCCAACTCCGCGAGAGGCTCGCCCTCGACCTCCTCCTCATCGGTGATGTTTTCCCACGCGAGTTCATTGAGATACAGGTCAGTCGCCGCATCACGCAGATGGTCCCGCTCGGAATCTGACAAATCGGCGCCGCTGGCTGGCTCTGGTACGGCGAGCGGGCGGCCTAAAGCGCGCTCCATTTTCTCTCTCCGCCCTTCCAGTATGGTGGTTGCCCGATCGTTCATGTCCCGAACTCCTGGATGACTCAACTAGAGACAGCCTTTCCGGCCAATGGTGTGTTGATCCGCTTACCCGCTTAGGCAAGTTACCCATCTCTGTGCCCCGCCCGCTACCGTCAATTGGAGCCAACGAAAGGCCCGGGCCATCAGCCCCGGGCTTTCGATAGCGGAGGAGGGACTCGAACCCCCGACACGCGGATTATGATTCCGCTGCTCTAACCAGCTGAGCTACTCCGCCGTGCTGCTCAAGCTTCCAAAGCTCAAAAGAGTACCGGGGGGTGTCAATGGAGCCATCCTCCCTCTCCGGGGGTAGACTGGAGAAGCGCATCCAACGCGCGTCAGCCGCCAAACGCCCTCACTTCGAAGGTGGTACATCATGGACTTCGGTTTCCTGTTCGGCGTGGCCGCCATCGTCGGGGGATTGGCTCTGCTCACGAGCCTTCGCATCCTGTTCGAGTATCAGCGCGGCGTCGTATTCAGGCTCGGGAGGCTCACCAGTGCCAAGGGACCCGGACTCATCTTCTTGGTCCCGTTCGGGATCGAGCGCATGAAGAAGATGGATCTCCGGATCGTAGCGCTCGACATCGCTCCGCAAGATACGATCACGAAGGACAACGTCAGCGTGAAAGTCAACGCAGTCGTGTATTTCCGCGTCACAGACCCGTCAAAGGCGGTCGTGGAGATCGAAGACTACTACTTCGCGACGAGCCAGCTAGCGCAAACCACTTTGCGCAGTGTCATCGGGCAATCGGAGTTGGACGAACTCCTCGTCGAACGCGATCAGATCAACAAGGTGGTCCGCGACATCATCGACGAGGGGACGGATGCTTGGGGTATCGAGGTCACAACCGTGGAGGTCAAGGACATCGACCTCCCCCAGGAGATGAAGCGAGCGATGGCCAGGCAGGCCGAAGCGGAACGAGAACGGAGGGGCAAGGTCATCGCAGCCGCAGGAGAGGCGCAGGCGGCCATAAAGCTTGCCGAGGCCGCCCAGTTGATCCAGGACTATCCCGTGGCCATACAGCTGCGCTTCCTCCAGACGGTGGTGGAGATCGCAGCTGAGAACAATTCGACGACCGTTTTCCCCATCCCGATGGACCTGTTCAAGCCGATTGTGGAAGCCGGGGAGCGGTTCAAAGCTGTGGAGGGGGGGACGGGGTCTCCCGGTGACCCGTCGAAGGCGCTCAGGGCGGCATCGTCGGGAAACGAGCTACCCGCCAGCGTCGACATACCGATACCCACCGGCGTAGACCCCCAGATGCTCACCGAAGCGGCCAAGGCCCTTCTGGGGATTAGCGCCGGCGAATCCTCGTCGGGCGAGCAAGCCGTGCCGTCCATTCAGGCGGCTGAAAAGGGAGAGGCCGAATGAACCAGGGGGTCTCACTCTCTCAGCGACACTCCGAATCCCCGACGGAGTCCCTAGGCACGGAATCCTTGGGCGCGGAGTCGTTCGTAGCGTCGTCGTTTTCAGCGGATCCCGAGGGCGCGGAGTCCGAAGGCCCAATGATGCGATAAAGAACCTCCCCCGGCCGAATCATTCCGTAACGCTCTCGCGCCAACCGTTCGATAGTCGCGGAGTCCGTCTCCAGGGCGTCTGCCCAGGCCCTTAGACAGTCGTTGGCCTGCTCCAACTCCACGAGCCTCTTTTCCAGTTCAACTCTCTCGGCTCGAACACGCCCCACCTCGAATACAGAATACTCCCCACCGAACAACGCGAAGTAGACAGAAAGCCCGATCAGCACAGGAAGGACGAGCCGCTTCACGGCATTCGCCGCGACCGCATCACGATACGCGCCACTTCATCGAGTCCAAAGGCTCCTTCCCGGATAGGTGGCCGACTCTCCCAGGGCCTCTTCGATTCGGAGCAACTGATTGTACTTCGCGACGCGATCGGTTCGGCTCGCGCTGCCAGTCTTGATCTGTCCTGCACCGGTGGCCACCGCCAGATCCGCGATCACGGTATCCTCCGTCTCACCGGACCGATGCGAGATCACCGACTTGTAACCCGAGTCGTCGGCCAATCGCATCGCTTCGAGTGTCTCTGTCAGAGTCCCGATCTGGTTGACCTTGATGAGGATCGCATTGGCCACCCCGTTGCGCACGCCGTGCTCGAGCTTGATGACGTTCGTCACGAAGAGGTCGTCACCCACGATCTGCGTGGTCGTGCCCACCGCGTCGGTGAGCCGCTCCCAGCCTTCCCAATCGTTCTCCCCAAGCGGGTCTTCCAAGGAGCGAATGGGATACCGGTCGAGCCATTCGGTCCAGAACTCCACCATTCCGGCGGCGTCGCGCCGTTCCCCAGACGACCATCGAAAGACGTACTCGTCTTCCTCCATCCACTCGCTGGCGGCAGCGTCAATCGCCAACAAGACGTCGTCTCCGGGGTGGAACCCGGCCCGTTCGATGGCCGTCAGGACGACCTCAACAGCTTCCTCGTTACTCGCAAGATCGGGCGCAAATCCGCCCTCGTCTCCGACCGCCGTGTTGAGCCCCTTCCCAGACAAGACGCTCTTCAGGTGGTGGAAGATCTCGACGCCACAACGCAGTCCCTCGGAGAACGTGTCGAAGCCCACGGGCATGACCATGAACTCCTGAATGTCGACGTTGTTCGAGGCATGAGCACCGCCGTTGAGGATGTTCATCATCGGAACCGGAAGTACATTGGACTGGGCGGTGCCGAGGTACCTGTATAGGGGCAACTGATTCTCCATCGCAGCAGCGCGCGCGGCTGCGATGGAGACCGCCAAGATCGCGTTGGCCCCGAGTCGCGCCTTGTTCGGCGTTCCGTCGAGTTCGATCATGGTGCGATCAAGGTCGAACTGCTCTCGTGCTTCGAAGCCCCGAACAGCCTGGCTGATCTCGGTATTGATCGACTCCACCGCGCCCCGCACGCCTCTCCCCAAGTATCGTGCGGCGTCGCCGTCTCGTCGCTCGACCGCCTCGTGCTCGCCCGTCGAGGCCCCGCTAGGAACGGAAGCCCGACCCCGAACGCCCGTCTCCAACATCACCTCCGCCTCCACCGTCGGGTTTCCACGTGAATCCAGAATTTCCCGCCCCTTCACATCTATGATCGCCGACACGCCTTACACACTCCTCTGCTAACTGAACCCTCGCTCGGTCCCCGCGGAGGTGACGGACCCGCCGCTCGAGGACGGTGCTGTGGTTCAAGGTGGGTTCGAATTAGACTTCGATGGCTCCAGAAGATCGTCCAATGGGGGTTCGCCCGGTAGGCGGGAGGTCCGTCCCTCTCCGCCCCGCAGGTGTGTAACCGCGTCGCGGACGTTATCGCACAGCCGGTCTCGGTCGGCAAGCTCCACGCCCTCTACGGAAATGGGCTCGCCCACCCGAACGGTGATGGTTCCGGGGCGGATCCGGAAGGATCCCCTAGGCATGACCCGCCGGCTCCCCACCAGGCCGACCGGTACGATGGAGACACCTCCCTCAATCGCAATCACGAACGGGCCCTTCTTGAAGGCCTGTAGCGCGCCATCAGGAGATCGCGTCCCTTCCGCGAAGAAGACCATGTGGAGGCCCTCCCCCCCTGATTTGTCGCCCCGCCCGGGTCATGGACTCGATCGCCGAAGCACGATTGGCGCGATCGACGGAAATGTGGCCGCAGGCCTGCCATGCTCGCCCGAAGACGGGGATTCGGGCCAACTCCTTCTTGGCGGCAAATCGCGCGTCGATGGGCAGGCAACCGGCCAGAGCCCACACGTCGAACCAGGACTCATGATTGGCGATGACAATGAACGCCCCGTCCAACGCCAGATTTTCCACCCCTTCAACCCGAACGGAGACGCTCGCCAGTTTGAGTACGGCCCGTGACCATCCGCGTGCCACCGAATCACATGATCGGCAAAGCGCCCCTCGGCCCCGACAAAGGAGAGCAGCACCACCCTCCCCGCATACCAAAGCATGAGGAGGCTCGCGACCCCCAGAACCCATGCCGACCTCAGCACTAGAAGGCTGTTGAAGGAGTACAGCCTTCTAACCTTCACGGGAGTAAAAGTGGTCGAACCCCCCGCTGACATGGTCCTGTCCCACGGCCTCGCCAACGACCTCAACCCCCGGGCCCTCCTCTACATGGCCCACACGCGTCAGCCCGATCCCGAAGCGCTCCTGAAATTCACTGGCCCGCGGCCCCGTCACGCCCGGCGGTGACACGAAGCAGAGTTCATAGTCCTCCCCTCCCGACATCGCCAGAGATGGCGCGTCCTCCGCGATGAGATCGGGGTGGACCGGGACGAGTCGCGAGTCGAGGACGATGCGCACACCCGAGGCCGCAGCCAGGTGTCCGGCATCGCCCGCCAAGCCGTCGGAAAGATCGATCATGGCCCGTACTTGTGCGTGGTCCGCCAGCCATCGCGCCTCTTTGATCCGGGCCGTAGGCCGGACGAAGGAGGCCCGAAGGTTGGGGCCGGGCTCTGCACCGTCGCGCCAAGCGCGCACGGCTCCAGCGCACCCTCCTAGCACACCCGTCACCCAAAGTTCGTCACCGGGATGCGCGCCGCTTCGCGTAACGGGCTCCTCCGCCTCCCCGACGACCGTTACATCGATGACGACAGGCCCGGGAGACGCGGCGAGGTCGCCGCCCACCAAAGGCACGCCGAGCTCCTTCAGGGCCGTCTTGATCCCGTCGCCGAGTTCGGACAAGACTGCCTGAGCCTCCTCGGGGGCTACGGCCAAAGAGATCAACACCGCAACGGGCGCCGCCGCCATGGCCGCCAGATCGCTCGCCGCCGCAATGACGGCACGCGCACCGGCCTCGGCAAACGTGACCCAACTCCGGCGGAAATGCACCTCCTCGACACTCAGGTCGGTGCTCACCACAAGCCGCCCGGCATCGATGACCGCTGCATCGTCACCCGCACCCAACCATATGCCAACTCCGGACGCCGCGTTGGCTTTCGTCAACAGGTCGCGTATCAGATCGAATTCCGCCCCGGAGCCCATCTCGACAATGTCAGAGCTCATTTCGACGATGTCACTCGTCGCCGCAGCGTGCCCGCCGACGCGGACACCACCACTCGGACCCGGGCCATCATCGTCGGCGCCGTAAGTCATCTCGCCGAATCCTGGTCGAAAATAACGAACGGATGATTGAGGTCACTGTCTCCGGGCCCCTCTTCCGTCCCAACCAACGGGAGCTGTCCGATCACGTCCGAGGGAGTCAAGCTCGGACCCAAGGCGGCGAGCGCCGCCGCGCGGCCGGTCCCATACAGAGCGAGGGCGCCTGCGTGATGCGGACCCACTCCCTGGGCCAACAGTGAAGCAGCGACGCCCGCAAGCACGTCACCCATCCCCCCAACCGCCAAGTCGGACGTGGCCACGGTATCCACCAGACAGGTGCCCTCGGGTGGCATGACGATCGACGGGAGGCCCTTGAGAAGAACGGTGGCTCCAGTCGCCTTGGCCAAGTCCCGGGCCGCACGCATCCGATCCTCCTCGATCGCCTCGCTCGTCAGCCTGGATAGGCGCTTCATCTCACCAATATGGGGGGTAATGAGGACACGTCGGTCGGCAGCCCACTCCGCCACGCCGGGACCCTCTCTGGACGACGCCAAGTTGAGTGCGTCGGCGTCGAGAACTGTTGGAAGTCCCCCGGACACCGCAAACACGGTCGCCAGGAACTCCCCCACGTCGGATCCACTTCCCAGCCCAGGACCCACGCCCATGGCCTGAGATGCGAAGGCGGCCTCGCGCACCCCGTCGGCGTCCTCGGCGGACACAAAGATCGCCTCCGGAACCGACTCTTGAATGATGGAACGATTCTCGGACGACGAAGCGATCCTCAGCAGCCCCACCCCGGATCGCAGGGCAGCTCGGGCAGCCATCACGGCGGCCCCCGCCATCCCGGGACGGCCAGCGACAAGGAGAAGGGTGCCCACGCTGTTCTTGTGTGCGTCGGGTTCACGCCTCGGCCAATTTTCGATGGCCCACGCCGGCGTCGTGGCGGCGGCACCGAAACCCTCGTCCTGCACGGGAGGAAAGCCGATCTCTACCGAAATCAAACGACCGACTCTCGACCGGCCTGGTTGGAGCAACGTGCCCAGCTTCGGCCATCCGAAGGCGACCGTGACTTCAGCGTCGACCGCCTCTCCAGCGATCTGCCCCGGATCGCCGCTTACCCCTGAGGGCGTATCCAGCGCGAACACGGGTCGCTCGGACCGATTGATCGCCTGGATCGCGCGGGCTTGCCGGTCCCGGGGGGCCCCAACAATGCCGGTGCCGAGAATGCCGTCCACGATGACCGACGCGGCACGCAACACCGTGTCCAGATGGCCCGAGTCCTGTTCGAGTCGATCGTCGGTTTCGAACGGGATATCCCAGCCCCGCAGTAGATCCTCCTGGTCCCGGTCGGCCACGAGAACGGCTCTGACCGGACGCCCCCACGCATGTAACGTTCGGAGCATCACGAGGCCGTCCCCACCGTTGTTTCCGGCCCCGATGAACGCGAGGACTTCCCCACGCGGAAATAGCCTGTCGAGGATTTCTGCTGCGCATCGCCCTGCGCACTCGATGAGCGCGGCCTGCGGGACCCCCTGCTTGACCGCGACCCGGTCGAAGGCGGCGGCCTCGGTGGCTGTGGGCGCCCAAACTCGGGAACGCGAAAAGGGTCGGAGGGGGATGCCGCTCATTCCGGGAGCCACTCCGGAGGAGGTGGCCTACTTGTAGCTCTCGCCGATGCTGCGACCGAGCGAAATCTCCCCATTGTCGATCCGGATGTTGAACCCACACTCGGGGTTGGAGCACACCCAGGCCTTATAGCGGATGGCAGCGCCATCGCGACCATAGTCAGAAAGAGGGAGCAGGATCCCCTCATCGCATTTTTGACAACGAGGAAACCCAGATTCGTCCATGTCTTAGCCCCTCCCCCCTTCGTGACAATTTCCCGATTCCAGAGACGTCAGATCTCTGGGCTCCATGGATAATCTTGCTCGAACGCCTCCTCGAAATCAAAAACGTCCCGAAAGTCTTCTCGGGAATCCCCCTCTTGCCGGACAAGGACGCCGCACTCGACCAGAGCGAAGACGATGTCGCCCAAGTCCTCGGTCGTGTGAATCCCCCAGTGCTGCAGCACCGTCCTGGACAAGGGTCCGAAGCGGCCCAACGCCAGGCGGCGCACACCGTCCGCCAATTCCTGACCGGTGATGTGCCGTGGCTCCTCCAGCCCTTGCATGACCTCCTGTAGAGCCGAAAGCAGAAAGAGGTACGCCTTCCCGTGAAATCGCGGGTGCTTTTCCTGGAGTTGATCCAGAACCTCTTCAGCAAACTGGAGTTCAGTCATACGAGAATCTTAGCTGCTCACGATCCTCGCGCCAGGTCACCCATGCCGAGCCAATTCCTCATAAAGCGGGAATGAGGCGCACAACGTCTCGACTTCCGTCCGCGTCTGTGACAACACGGCCTCGTCCGAAATATCGGTTAGCACCGCAGCCATCCAATCCGCAATCTGATGCATGTCCGGCTCCTGGAAGCCCCTCGTGGTCACGGCGGGCGTGCCGATCCGAAGACCGGAAGTGACGAAAGGCAACCGGGTCTCCCCCGGGACGGTGTTCTTGTTGACGGTCATTCCGGCACGTTCGAGCGCGTGCTCCGCCTCCTTGCCCGTGAGCTCCGGATGGCTCTCTCGAAGATCGACCATGAGCAGGTGGTTGTCCGTACCGCCGCTGACCAGCGAAAACCCGTGCTCGACCAACCGCTCCGCAAGCGCCGTCGCGTTGGCAACGACTTGGCGCTGATAGGTTTTGAAGTCGGGCTCAAGGGCTTCCTTGAACGAGACGGCTTTGGCCGCAATGACGTGCATCAACGGCCCTCCCTGCAGGCCCGGGAAGACGGCCTTGTCCACTGCCTTGAGGTGCTCCTCCTTGCACAGGATGATCCCGCCTCTCGGGCCCCGCAGCGTCTTATGCGTCGTCGTCGTGACGATGTCCGCGTGGGGGACCGGGCTGGGATGAAGGCCAGCAGCGACGAGCCCCGCGATGTGCGCCATATCGACCATAAGATAGGCACCCGCCTCACGAGCGATGGAGCCGAACGCCTCGAAATCGATCATGCGGGGATAGGCACTGGCGCCAGCCACGATCATCTGGGGTCGAGCCTCCAAAGCCTGCTCGCGAAGAGAGTCGTAGTCGATGCGGGCATCCGACTCCGCCACTCCGTACGACGCCACCTTATAGAGTTGGCCACTGAAGTTCACCGGCGACCCATGGGTTAGATGGCCACCGTGGCTCAAGTTCATCCCGAGAATGGTGTCACCGGGTTGGAGCAGCGCGAAGTAACCGGCCATGTTGGCCTGGGCGCCCGAGTGGGGCTGAACGTTGGCGTGGTCGGCCGAGAAGAGCTGCATAGCCCGACTGCGAGCTAGTTCCTCCGCCTCATCGACGAACTCACAACCGCCGTAGTAACGCCTTCCCGGAAGCCCCTCGGCATACTTATTGGCCATGACCGATCCCATGGCTTCGAGAACCGCCCGGGAAACGAAATTTTCGCTCGCGATGAGTTCGAGCTGTGAGCTTTGGCGTGCCGCTTCGCGGCGGATCGCCTCAAAAATATCGGGGTCGGTTCTTAGCAGATCATCCATGGGGGCCGAACCTATCGTCCGATCCTCGTTGGGGCCATATGGAGCCATCGGAGCACCCTCCATTCGGGAAAAAAGGGCCGGATGAGCTATGCATCGCGCAGCTGCCGCGCTTCGGAGATGCGCCGACGAGCCATGTCGTGCACGGTCTGACTGGTCGGGATGTCTTCTTTCAACGCGTTCCCGAAGACGCTGGAGGAAGGACTCATGATGCCCCCGGATTTTTCCATGCCCTGCTCGGTCGTCTAGCCCTCGAGTTCCCCGTAAACGTTACACAAGCCGCCCGCGTTAATCACGTAGTCCGGGGCACACACGATGTCTCTCTCGTGAAGTGCTTTTCCGTGCCGTGTTTCGGCCAACTAGTTGTTGGCGGAACCCGCAATGATGTCGACTCTCAGCCTGCTGAGCGTATCATCGTACGAGTGTCTCCGAGGATTAATGGGGTTCTGGCCTTTTCACTCATGACCGATCGTTTTCTCGTGTAGTCTCACCCCGCCGGCACAGCGGAGACCACGACATAATCTAGTCTCGTATTCCAGCAGTGTCCCGGACCTTCAAGTGAACACTCGGAGCATTCATTGGGTGTCCGAATGCGAACCCAAAAAGGACAGTTGCTGGCCCTGCCGCGGTCGCGAACGCCGTCCACGCTTGCGGAGAAAACCTCTGAGGGAGTGGAGGTCGGAGAGTCCTTGGCGGCTCGCCTCATCAAGGAGCCGGATCAGAACACGCGCCGTGGCCAAGGCATCTCCGTGCGCCCGGTGGCGATCCTCGACGTCGATCCCGAAATGCCGCGTAACCGCGTCGAGATTCCGGCGCCGCAGCCGAGGGATGAGCCGACGCGTCATTTGGACCGTGCACATGCGCTCGAGGTTGGGGACTTCACCGAGGGCCTCGGCGAGCTGCCGACTTACGAAACCCCAGTCGAACCGAACATTATGTGCCACAAAAACACGGCCCTCGAGTCGCTCCAGGACATCGGTCGCGATGTCGTCGAAGCAGGGCGCGGAGGAAACCATACGATTGCTGATACCCGTCAGGGCCTCAATGCGGGGAGGGATGCTCCTACCGGGATTCACCAGTGACCGATACTCCTCCTCCACTACACCACCTCGCACTTCGTAAATGGCGATGTCGATCATTCTGTGTCCGCCTAGGCAGGGACCGCCCGTAGTCTCGACGTCCACCACCGCGTAGGGCAACTCGGAAAGCGGAGTACCGGGACCCGACCCCTCCACTGACCAGACGCCTTCGCCGTCGACTCGAAACCGTGAGTCAGGCCCCAGGAGTGTAAACACGGCAGCGGACGCGGCCCCCAGGGTTTCCGGTGAGCCCTAGAGCCTCATGGGCGAGAGCAACCGTATGCATGGGCCCCTTCTGGAGGACAGAAGCGGCCCGGTGGATCAGGGCCCGGTCCACGCTCACCCCTCCCCGTCTTCCTGGCTCAAGGCGAAAGACAAGGCTTCGAGCTCCATGACCATGTTCACATCTTTCACGGCAACCCCCCCCGAGACCTTCAGCTTGGTCGGCGCAAAGTTGAGAATGCCCCTCACGCCTGCCTCCTCCACGTGTTCCATGACGGAAGGTACCGCCTCCACCGGGATCGCGAGAATCACGATTTCGACACCTTGCTCGTTCGCCACAGCCACGAACTCGCTGATGTCCCGCACGCGCAGCCCACCCCACCTCTCACCGACCTTCGACGCGTCCGAGTCGAAGATAGCTACCACGTCATAACTGCGCTCGCCGAACCCACCGTATTCCACGAGCGCCGACCCGATACGCCCGGCTCCCACGAGGGCGATGCGCCACCGCCTGTCGAGACCCAGAATCCTTCTGAGCCGCAGAGCAAGTTCGGCGACGTCGTACCCGAGTCCACGCTTTCCGAACGACCCGAACAGCGAAAGATCCTTCCGAACCTGGGCAGCTGTGGTCGCGCTTCGGCCCGACATCTCCTCGCTGGACACCGTCTTTTGACCCTCGTGCTCCAGATCCTCCAGAATCCGAAGGTAGAGGGACAGCCGGCGAACCGCCGACTCCGAAATTTTCCGTGAAATGGCCAACTATGACCCCAGTTTTCCGACCCCGCACAGCCTTGTGACAATCTTCACAATATTAGCCAGAGTGAGCCGTGCGCGCCAATACCTATGCGCTGGGGCCGCTGGACCGATTAATCGCCCCGACTAGCCGCCCCGGGTGACGTATTCCGACAGGCGTACAAAGTCGTCGGGAGACAGGGTCTCCGGCCTGCGCGTAAGGTCCCATCCCGTTTCTCTGGAGAGATCATCCAATCGATCACGGGCGAGTCGAAGGGCCTCGTGGTCGCGGAGAATCTTCTGGAGTTGCTTTCGCCGCCATCCGAAAGCCGCCCGGGTGAGCACTCTGAGTGAGTTCTCCTCATCGGCGGAAAGAGGCGGAGGCCTAAACGGAGTGATTCGCACGACGGCCGAATCCACGCCAGGTACGGGCCGGAACGCGGTACGCGGCACACGAAGAACTCGCTCCACCGAAGCGACGGACCGTACACCGACCGTCAGCGCCCCGTATTCGCCCGTGCCGGGCTCAGCGGTAAGCCGATCGGCCACCTCGCGCTGCACCATCAGAATGATGTCCCGCGGGCGAGGGCGTTCGAGCACCTTGAAGATGATCGAGGCCGTGATGTTGTACGGGATGTTCCCCACGACGAGCAGGGCCGTCGGATCCGGCGAGACGACGGACCAATCCAAGTCCCGAAAGTCCTGATGGAGGACGTCCACATCTGGGCGCTCTCCCCATTCGCCCCGGAGCGCCTCTGCTAGCACGTCGTCCAATTCCACGAGCAACAGATGCCCCGCCCTGCCAACTAGGTGCCGTGTGAGCGCGCCGCGCCCCGGTCCGATCTCCAACACGGTGTCCGACTCCGAACAATCGAGGGCCTCGACGATCTTCTTTTGAAGCGCAACGTCCACAAGGAAATTCTGTCCGAGAGATTTCTTCGCCGGCACCACTATTTCGCCCGCGCCACCTAGAGGCCCGTCCCTCCCCTCAGGTACGGAGAACCAACGCGGTCCGGTCGTCCGCCGGGATGTAGGGGGTGGCGGCTTCGGCCATGTCGAAGAGAACTTCCACGATGTGCGCGGGGTCCTTGTCCAGCTCTTTCTTCACCGTATCGACGACCGCCGCCTCCCCGCTCCCCGGCTCTGGCGTCGCGAGCCTGTCCGACAAGCCGTCGGTGAAGAGGACGAGGAGGTCTTCGCTCCGCCAAGGCACCTGCTCCTCAGAGTACGAGTCGGAACCGGCGAATCCCAAAGGTGGGTCTGTGGCAACGAGCCGCTCCGAATCGCCATCGGGCCGGAAAACCCATGCGTGTGGATGGCCGGCATTCGAGTACCGGAGCTGCTCGGCCGCGGGATCGATCACGACATAACAGAGGCTCACGAACATCTCGGTGGTCTCGAGCTCACCTCGCAGCGCGTCGTCGAGCTTGCGCAGCACTTCCGCCGGATGGGGCGACTCCAGGGCGTAAATGCTGGAGGCACTCAAGCACATCGCCATAATCAGCGCAGCCGGGAAGCCATGAGACGAGACATCGCCGATCATCACGCCGATCTTTCCCGACGGCAGCTTGAAGAGGTGGAAAAAGTCCCCGCCGACCAGTTCCGCGGACGCCACGCGGGCTGCGACATCCGCCCGGTCGAAAGCCTCGGGTGATGTGAGAAGCTTCTTCTGGAGATTGTGCGCCAACTCCATCTCGTGACTCATCCTCTCCTGTTGGAGGCTTTCCTGAATGAGTCGGTTGTTCTCGAGCGCCGCACCCACCTGACTCGCGATCGCCAAGAGAAGCTTCTGGTCACTCGTGGTGAAGAGTTCGCCGCTCACGCGCCCGAAGAGGTCGATCACTCCTACGATTCTCGCCTCGCCTGAGCGCCGGCTGTAGCTGATGGGTACCGAAATGTCCGTCGCGGGCCCTTCCGAGCGAGGATCCTCCGGGTCCCCTCGGCCGCCCAGCAGGGAACGTCCCTCCTCGAAAACCCGTGACGTGACGGCATCCGGCTTATGGTCAGCGAGAAAACCGGTGGAACCCGGGCCCACCGACGCGGTGAGACGAAGTAGATCCCGGCGGCGGTCATAGACCCAGAGGCCCCCCCCCTCCGCACCGAGCACGTCGCAGACTTCTTTCAGGATATCATCGGTGGCTTCCTTGAGAACCAATATCGAACCAAGCGTCTCGCTGATCGAATACAGCAGGTTGATCTCCTCATATCGCCCCGACAACTCGTGGGTAAAGAATCGAACCTCCTGCGCGAAGTCCAGCGCCCGTTCAACCTCAGACTGAAGGAGAGTAGCGACATCTTCTATCGCCACTCCGTTCGAGGAGGAAATCTCGAGCTGCAACGAGGGGCCATCTTGGGGGGACAGACAGCGGAGGACGCTGTCCGCCAAGGGCCCTCGGAGCCCGTCGGGGGCACTGTTCTCCACCGACGGATAGACCTGGGCCGTACGGCTACCATCCTCCCCGAGGCTCCACACGTGGAGATCCAGATCGAGCCGAGATCTGAATTCGTCGAGTGTGTCGCGAACCTGAACTGGAAGGACGGGGGAAGGCCCGCCTTCGGGGCTCATGCCCCGGCCTCTTCCTCGAACCGCAAAACCAGTGTCACAGAATTTCCCAGCTCATTGAACCGCACTTCATCCATCAGGGCCCTCATCAAGAAGATCCCACGGCCCCCGGTCTTGGAGATGTTGTCCGGGAGGGTGGGATCAGGCACCGTCGTAGGATCGAAGCCCGAACCCTGGTCCGTGACCCGCACCGCGACCCCTTCGACCTTGATATCGACTTCGACACGAACACGCTTATGGGGATCGCTACCATTGCCATAGAGCATGGCGTTGGAAAGTGCTTCGGTGAGTCCTACCCGGAAGTTCACGTTGAAACGGCGGGCGTAAGCACAGCAGGTGGAACAGTGCCGCGTGACATACTCCACGGCGTGTTCGATCGAACGAATGTCGTTCGGCAACTCTAGAATGAGTTCCTGGTCCACCTACTATCCTCCGCTGGATCCGGACGGATTCCTAGAGTCCTTCGAGCGCCTCTTCGCGGGAATCGGCGATCGTGAAGAGCGTGTCCAACTTGGTAAGCTCGAACAGCGTACGCAGGTCTTCGTTGAGGCTGGCCAGGCGGAGTTCACCCTCTTGCTCACGAATCTTCTTGGAGAGGGATACCAGCACACCCAAACCGGACGAGTCGATGTAGCCTGTCTCAGAAAAATTGACAACAAACCTGCGTTCCCCATTCTCCAACTCATCGAGAACCTTTTCTTTCAACTCCTGGCGATTTCCGACGATGAGCTGCCCTTCCACATCGATGACCGTCACGTCTCCCGGCTTGCTCACCTGAAATGCCATGGGTCCTCCGCTTGAGTTGGGGCGCCCGCCACGACCTCGCGCGCCGAACGGGTAAAAACGATAAGAGATAGCGACCCACCGGGGCAATACTCACGTTTTGTCGCTTCGCATTGCTTCATCGGCTCAACCCGTGTCGGCGGCGGAATTCCGCGGCTCGTGGGCGAGTGGAACTCAATGCTTTATCGACCTTTTACCCCTGGGACGGAAGTACCCGAGGACTGCTCGCGACGAGGCCCGCAGGGGTAAAACAAAGCCGGGCTTCATCTATGATACGGGTTAAATTCACAAGATCGCAGCCCTCGATTATCAAGAACTAGAACTTGGTTGTATCAGGTTCAGATCTTGAAGGAGATTCCCCCTCCGTGGGCCGCCGTAACCGCCGCAGGACGGGTTCGGAAACGAACTGGGACACATCGCCCCCGAGACGGGAGATCTCACGGACGAGGGACGCGGAAAGAAAAGAATATTTCTGATCGGGGGTGAGGAATACGGTCTCGGCTCCACTCCATAACTCCCGATTCATCTGGGCCATCTGAAACTCATACTCGAAATCGGAAACCGCCCGTAAGCCCCGGATCACAAATCGGGCCTTGAGCTCCTGGGCGAGATCGACGAGGAGGCCTCCAAATTGACACGCCTCGATCCGGTCCTCGCCTTGGAAAACCTCCTGGACCATTGCCAAACGCTCTTCGACGCCAAAGAGGCTGCCCTTCGTCTGAGATGCCGTTTGGGCGACAGCGACGACCACACGGTCCGCGATGGCTAGTGACCGACGAGCCACGTCCTCATGCCCCTTGGTGATCGGATCAAACGAGCCCGGATAGATGGCCACCACCGGCTGAACTCGTGTCATGATTTCGCCTCGACAATGGAAATGAGCGTGTCTCCGTACCGCCGTTGACGGAGCCCGGGAGAATCCGGAGTCACATCGGTTTTACGATGCTCAACCCAAAGCCGGGACGCAAATGGTGTCACTCCGAAGCTCTCGATCAAGCGGGCCGCAAACCCCTTCCCGTACGGTGGATCGGCAAGGGCGAGGTCGAAAGACCCCGCCTTCAAGCGCCTCACATAGTCCATCGCATCTCCACTCCAGATCTCCACCTCGGGCACCGCGCCAAGCAGTTCTGCGTTGTCCCGTATCGCCTTCAAAGCGCCCCGGGCTCGTTCCACGAACACGACGCTTTCGGCGCCGCGGCTCAATGCCTCGAACCCCAGCGCCCCGGAGCCCGCGAATAGATCCAAGACCGTAGCGCCTTTCAAGCTCGGACCCAGCGCCGCCATCCACGATTCCCTCACCCGATCGGACGTGGGCCGTACGTCCCGACCCCGAAGGGCCTTGAGCCGACGTCCCCGCCATCGCCCGGCAATGATTCTCACCCCGCGACCTGCTTCGTTTCCTCAACGCCCTTCTCTGCGCCCGCCGATAGGGAGGGCTTCTCAGGGGACCCCTTCCCATCCGAGCGCCGCACGTCGAGGACGTGGGCCTCGACCTGCCGACGCCCTCGGAAGACGCCGAGTTTCAGCTTGAACACGAGGTCCACCGGGCCGGTTCCGAGGCTATCTGGAGCCACGCGATCGATGAGCCCGAAGCCGATGGCGTCGACTGTATGATCGGCTTCAGTGATCTGGAGCTTGAGGTGGCCCTTCCCCACTTCTCGGGCGGGGCCTGTCAAAGCCACCTGGCGGGCCAGAAACACCGGCGCAGGATTACCCATACCGAACGGCCCCAAGTAGGAGAGGAGGTGCACGAGCCCTTCCGTCATGGCTGCGAGCGGGATCTCGAGTTGTGGCCGGAGGACGGGGCGCGGCTGCTCCCCGCGAAGGCTCTTCCGGACCTCGGCATTGAAAGCGGCCCGGAAGCTCCCGATGCGATCCGCCGCCATATCCATGCCCGCCGCCGCGCGGTGCCCGCCGAAGCGACCCAAGTGTTCCCGGCAGGCGTCGACCGCGGCAAGGAGATCGAATCCCGGAATCGACCGTGCGCTACCCCGGCTCTGCCCATCCGCAATGGCTACCAACACGGTTGGGCGGTGGATCCGTTCGACGATCCTCGAGGCGACAATACCGATCACACCCGGGTGCCACCCCTCCCCCTCGAGCACGACGCCGAAGTCCTCGGCAGAGTCGAACGACCCCTCCAGCTGGTCGAGGGCCTCTCGTAACGTCCGCGCTTCTTCCTCACGCCTCAGGTCGTTCGCGTCTTCGAGACGGTCGGCCAGAGCCGACGTGTGCGCCACGTCGTCCGACATGAGCAACTTGAGCGCGATCATCGCCTCCGCCATCCTCCCCGCGGCGTTGATGCGGGGGGCGATGCGGAACGCGACTTGCCCGGCATCGATCGGTCCGTCGCCGAGTCCGGCTCGCACCATGAGGGCCCTCAAGCCAGGAAGCTTCGTCTGCGCCAACGCTTTGAGACCGTAACGAACCAACGTGCGGTTTTCTTGATTGAGAGGCACCACGTCGGCAATCGTGGCGAGCGCCACCAGATCAAGCGACGCATACAACTCTTCCATGTCGATCCCCTCCGCCTTCACGAGGGATTCGCACAAGCGATACGCCACTCCGGTGCCGCACAGGGCCTTGTTCGGATATTGGCAGTCGGCGCGATTCGGATTGATGACCGCGAGCGCCGGAGGCAGCGTCTCCGCTGGCGTATGGTGATCGGTGATGATCACATCGAGGCCAGCGACGTTCGCTTCTGCCACGGCCTCGTGGGCCCGAATCCCGGAGTCGACCGTGAGGATCAATCCAGCACCGGCTTCCCTCGCGGCGGAGATCCCCGCAGCACCGAAGTCGTAGCCATCCCGCAACCGATGGGGCACGAAAGGGATCGCGTCCCCTCCGATCCTGCGAATCCAGCGGGTCAAAAGGGTGGCACCCGCGATACCATCCACGTCGTAATCACCGTGTACGAGAATCACTTCTCCTTCTCGAACCGCGTCGAGGACCCTTTCCGTGGCCGGAGCCATCCCTGCGAGCGCATCGGGGGCGTCGAGCTCGGACAGGAGGGGCCGTAGGAAGGCCTTCGCTTGATCAGGATCCGCAAGGTCGCGTTGCACCAACAGCGCGCATATTACCTCCGGAAGGGAGAGCGCCTCCTGGAGCGACTGCACGGCAGCGGGAGTCGCCTCGCCGGGCTCCTCCCACCGGGGCTCGACCGCAGGGATCGATGACGGGGGAGTCAAACCCCCTCCTTTCATATCAGCGGCTCACCGAAGCGGAACGTCCTAGAAGGCTGTTGAAGAAGTACAGTGGACCGCGTTGGGGATGCTACGGCCCCAGACCACCCTAGGCGGAGCGACACCGCCATAGCCGTAGCTATGGCTAGGAGCTCCAACAACGGGGGCACCGCGCGAAGCGTGGTCGGGGCCGTGCCACCGCAACCCTTCAACTTGTAAGATCATATCTATTCATGTCCTTGGGCACAGGGCGGTTGTGCGGTTGATCCTGCGTCTCTCCTCCTCGCCGTAACGTTGCTACGCCTCGTCCTCGTTCCTTTTCTGAACGCGCGCAAGCGCCATGTGCGCGACCCGCTGCACTGCTTCAAAAGCCTTCTACCCGTCGGCGGTCGGTTCTTGCGGCCCGGTCTCCTCGACACTGGGTTCCTCATCACCGAGTTCCTCGGCACCGGGTTTCTCGGCAGCGATGGCGTGGGCTCTCTCCCCGGCATCGGCTTCCTCCCAGGAATCGGCCGCCCTGAGCCTCGGCTTCTCGGCCGGGACCTCATCGGGGCCGACCTCCTCGACCGCCAACTCATCCGCAGGGCTATCATCGGAAGCGACACTCTCGACTGGCGGTTCCTCGGCGGGAATATCCTCGAAGATGAGGCCCTCCAACGCTAGCGCCCCGGCAGGCGCCTCGTCTGTGTCGACCTCCTCGAGAGCGGCCTCCTCTTGGGCGACCTCAGAGGCCGACACTTCTTCGGCGGCGGCTCCCTCAGCTTCTTCAAGCGCCTTGCTCTCTGCGACCGCAGCCCGCTCCGCGTCCCTCAGATTCGTCGACTCCTTGAGAGCTCGCTCGATCCTTTCTCCCTCTTCCCGAGCGAGAGCGAGTCCCTCGGCGGATTCAGGCGTCAAGATCACTCCACAGCCCTCGCACCGGAACATCTCATCGGTGTGGCGTATCTGGTTTCGAATCTGGAGCGGGACCATGTTGTAGCAGTTGCCGCACGCGCCATCCTGAGTGAGTTCCGCGACGGCCACTTCTCTGGCTCCGGCCATGATACTGTCGTAGATCTGACGCTCGACTGGATCGATTCCGGACGCAAATGCGTCTCGGTCGGCCTGAAGCGTCTCGAGCTTGCCTTCAGATTCCGCTTGCTCTTTAACCAACTCCTTCCGGCGGGGCTCGACTTCGGCCAGAGCCTCACGGTACGCGGCCTCCTGTTCCTCGTGCCGATCCTCCAAACGTTTGATCTGGTCCAGGAGACTCAGCGCTTCCTGCTCTTCACTTTCGAGAGCTCGCCGGACCATCTCCAGTTCAGCATGCACCGCCGCCTCTTCGCGCACGTTCCGGACCGCCTCCATGCGTTCTTGAAGTTTGGCCGCCCGGACTCTCCGTTCTTCGATCGTCAGTTCGAGCCTGTTTTCCTCAAGCTTGATCTCCGTGAGTCGCTTTTCGAGAACCTCGACTTCCTGCTCCAGCCGAAGCACAGGTGCATCGACTTCCTCTAGGAGGAGCTGGAAGCCCTCCGATGCCAACCGAGAAGCGGCGATCTTCTGGTCCAGCTGCTGGAGCTCCTTCAGGGGTGTCCGTGTCTGTGGTGTCATGAAATGCTCTTCGCTCGAATGGCCCTATAGGTGATTGTGCTTCAGTGCTCTGCGTACGGTCGGCGACCAGTCTCTCCCTAACTCCCGGCGCTCTTTGCTGAGCCGAGCTTTGTCTTTGAGGAGTTGGGTCTCATGCTGCTCGTCCAAGGTATTCTGTAGGAGATGGTCCACCGCGTCGAGCCTCTCCTGGAACAAAGTGCTGAGAATCTTACTCACTGATTCTTCGAAAACCCGGTCCCCTTGGCTGAGTTCCGCCGGATCGGCAAGCAGTTTCTCCAGCACTCGGGCGGCCTCCGGAATCATTTTTTCCGGCGGATGCGTCAGATCATGGTCCTCCAAAAGAGACTCGAAGACAGCACGATATCTGACGTCCACAAAGTCCTGAGGACCGAGGCGCTCCCCAACACGCTCGATGTAATCGCGGCCCTTGGTCATGAGAAGGAGCAACTCGCGCTCCGGCCCCATTTCGGGCACGAAGGCTGTGGACGTGCCGCGGTGATCCCTCCGCCGCACCACCCTTTGCGGCACAGGAGGGGGCCCGGCCCGTTCCAATTCGCCCTCTAGCGTGTCCCGACGTACGCCGGTTCGCTCCGAGACCTTCGCAATGTAGATGTCGCGCAAAGCGGGATCCTGCACAGCACGAATGGTGGGAAGCAGCCGGTCGATGGCCGTCCGTGTGTGCTCGATGCTTCTGAAATGATCATGCTCTTCCAGCATCTGTAGCTTACGGTCGAGAACGTCCACGGCCCCATCTATGTAGCCTTGGAGCGCTTCGGCTCCTTCGGCGTGTACGATCGTGTCCGGATCCTCTCCCGGTGGGAGCGTAACGACGCATGGGTGCATGCCCCCGGTCAAGAGCAGATCCGCGGCTCGGAACGTCGCCCTGAGCCCGGCGGCGTCACTATCGAACAGAATTTGAGCCCTGGACGTAAAGCGACGGAGAACAACCACCTGATCGGGAGTGACCGCCGTTCCGAGTGGAGCGACCGCGTTCTCGAATCCCGCCGCCGCGAGAGACACGACGTCCATGTAGCCCTCCACTACGAGAGCCGTCTCCCGCCTGCGAATCGCGTTCTTCGCCCAACTCAACCCATAAAGGACTTCTCCCTTGTGGTAGATCGGAGACTCGGGGGAGTTGACGTATTTGGGCGATCCCTCCCTTCCGGCACCTAATACCCGACCGCCGAAACCCACCACCTTCCCGGAAAGACCCTCGATCGGAAAGATGAGGCGGTCGCGGAATCGGTCGTAGGGGTCCTTTCGCTTTTCACTGCGGCTCAGGAGGCCTACTTCGATCAGAACCTCCTCCCCGATTCCGTGGTGCGACGCAGCCTCGTGAAGCCCACGCCAGGCATCAGGAGCGTAGCCCAGTCCGAAACGCTCGGCCGTGTCCCGGCCGATACCCCGCTCCCTCAAGTACGCCTGCGCCGCGCGGCCCACCTCCTGGTTCCAGAGCGAGTCCTGGAAGAACATGCGTGCGAAGGCATTGGCCTCGTAGAGGTGTCGAAACGGATCCTCAGCACTCTGGCCCCGGCTCACTTCTCTGATCTCCACACCGGTAGTGGGCGCAACATGCCTGACAGCATCCACGAAGCTGAGACCGAGACGCTTTGTGAGGAACGCAAAAACGTCACCGGACTCCCCACATCCGAAGCATTTGTAAAATCCTTTCGCCGGGACCACGTAGAAGCTCGGCGTCTTTTCGTCGTGGAATGGGCAGCAGGCCTTGTAGTCCTTCCCGGATTTCTTCAGAGGGACGATTTCGCCGATCACCTGAACGATGTCGGCCCGGGAGCGGACCTCCTCGACCTGATCGTCCGGGATCATCTGAAGCTCGCCACGGTAACGCCCGCCCCACCCTCGGTGCGCTCGCCAACCCGGAACGCGGACACCCGGCCATCGTCCTCGAGCAGTGTGATCACCCGTGCTCGCACTGCGCCGGTCCCTTTGCCATGGATGATCCTCAGTTCCGTCAGATCGCCAAGGATCGCCGCATCTATGGAACGCAGCAACGCCTGGTCCACCTCGTCCACCCGGAGCCCGCGAAGGTCGACCTCCGTGTGGACCGGTCCGTCGGGAGCCTTCCACAATACGGAACCCGCCGAAGTATCCCGAGCCCCTCCGCCCTGGTTCACCAACTCCAGATCCACAACGTGCGCCTTCATGCGGATACCGGACGCGTCGATGACGACGCGGTCGTCTCGCACTTCCGCCACCACCCCTTTCAATCCTCCGTCGAGGAGTCGCACACGATCGCCCGGCGTGAAGGTCGCGGAGCCGGACCCCCTCCGGCCGGCAGGTCGGAGTTCTTTTTGACGGCGGGCCGCGTCCTCGACCCTTCGCCGGGAGCTGCGCGCGGCGTTTTCCAACTCCTTTGCGGACGACACCTCCCGAACCTCGCGGATGGCCTCCTCGACCTCCTGTCGAGCCTCCATCAAGATGCGCCGCGCCTCCTCACGGGCTCGCCGCTCGGCCTCGCGCTCTGTATGGCGGAGGTCGGCTTCGCGGGCCTCTACCTCGGCGCGCAGGCCAGCGGTCTCCTCCCGCTCACGACTCAACGTGTCCACCAGTTCGAGGGCCTCCTTCTCCTTCTTTTCGAGCCGCTCGAGAAGATCCTCCATGGAGGCGTCACCCCCCTCCATGTGGGACTCCGCCCGCTCGAGCACGTGGGCGGGAAGTCCCAGGCGGTAGGCGGTGGCCAGACCATAGCTGCGCCCGGGCCTCCCCTTAACGAGTTCGTATGTGGGCTTCATCCCGTCGGAGTCGAACTGGAGGGCGGCGTTGACGACACCACTGCCCTCGGTGTCGAGCCGCTTCAAGGCCCCGAGGTGGGAAGTGACCACCGCGGTGGCGCCCCTCTGGGAGAGGTGCTCGATCAAAGCCTGTGAGAGTGCCGCGCCCTCAGCCGGATCGGTACCCGTTCCCATCTCATCGAGAAGAACCAGCGACCCCTTGCCAGCGCTCTCGACTACCTCCTTCCAAATCGTCAGGTGGGCGGAAAATGTCGAAAGATTTTCCATGATGGACTGCTCGTCTCCGATATCGGCGAAGATCGAGTCGAAGATCGGAAGTCGGGTGCCCTCCTCCACCGGCGGGACGACGCCACTCTGAGTCAGGGACGCGATCAGCCCCACGGCCTTCAAGAACACACTCTTGCCGCCCGTATTGGGGCCGGAAACGACCACGATTCGCTCACCGGACTCCAAGCTCAAGTCGAACGGCACGACGGAGTCATCGGAACTCGCCAGCAGCAGTGGATGACGGCCCCGAACGATCATCCAGCCCTCCGACTCGCCCGAGAGCACGGGGCGGCAAGCCCCCCATTCGCTGGCAGCCCGAGCCCGAGCCGCGAGTGAGTCGAATTCGACCAGCGCTTCCCAGCTCGCCGTCAGTGACGGATGCAGGGGTCGTAGCGTCTGTGTAACCTCTGAAAGGACGCGATGGATCTCCCTCGTTTCCTCCCGCTCCAGCGCCCGCAACTCGTTCGTGAGCTCGATGGCCATGGGCGGTTCTACGAAGAGGGTCCCACCCGTATGGGATTCATCGTGAACGATTCCACCCACGTCTCTCTTTCCCTCTCGGCGAACGGGCACGACGTAGCGCCCGTCGCGAACGCCGACGGACGCATCCGCGACTCTGACCCGCTCGGGCAGATTCGCGACGAACGCCTCAAGCTTCCGCACGATCTTGTTCCGCGAGCCGCGAAGTTGCTTGCGGATTCGCCTGAGATCGGGGCTGGCGGTATCCAGAATTTCTCCCGAATCATCCGTGGTTTTTGCGATGCGGGTCTCGAGATCCGGGTCTGCATGCAGCCTGGCTCGGATAAATGCGAGAGCCTCGAACGACTCGGCATCCAGCGCCTCGGTCAACTGGCCTCCGGAGACGAGCGAAACACCTACGGCGTACAGCTCTACCCCATCCAACACGCTTCCCTCGATCGCCAGGCGCTCGAAAAGCGGCAAACAATCAGGGATCTCGAGGGGCGACCAAGTTGAGCCCGCCTTCAGAAAGGCTTCCGTCTCCGATACTCGAGTGAGCTCACGCTCCACCCAATCGCGATCCACATGCGGCCGTAGAGAGAGGACGGCCGCGCGTCCAGCCTCGGACGTGGCGTGCCCCGCCACCTGTTCAAGGGCTCTATGGAAGTCCAGAACGGTGAGGGCGTGCTCGCTCATCCCACGGAGGCGCGGGAGAACCGTTCCAGAATCACGCGAGTTCTTCCCGGACGATACGGTTTGCTTCCTTTCCATCGAAGCGTCCCCGAATCTTAGGCATGATTCGGCCCATCACTGCACCCATTTCGGTGGCGCCGGAATCGATCGCCTCGCGGACGATGGCCTGCACGTCGGACTCAGACAGCGCCGGGGGTAAGTAGGCCTGGAGTATGGCGGCCTCCTCGGATTCCTTGTCGGCCAATTCGGGGCGTCCGGCGTCCCTCATTTGCTCCGCCGCGTCACGTCGCTGCTTGATCGCCTTGGCGACGACGACCAGAGTCCCCTCGTCATTCAACTCCTCTCCGACCTCGATTTCCCGATTACGAACCTCTGAAAGCAGGGTCGTGAGGACTACGGTGCCCAACCGATTTCGCGCCTTGCGAACCAGGATGAGGTCCTCTCGGAGCCTCGTCTTCAGATCTTCCGACATGGGATGGAAGCTACCCGTGAGCCACGGGAGGGTCAACGCGAAGAGAGAGGTCGCAGCGCTGGCGTAATAACCGCCGGCGGCGTGCCCGCAGGCGGCGTAAATATCGTCTCATCGAGCCATGGAGCCGCGCTCACCCGATGGCTATTCTCGCAGCGTTTCGGAGGAGTCGATGCTGTTTCCAAAGCCCTGAAAGAGTGATCGGAAAAGGGGGGATCATGAAGACGATACTAGATTTTGCGCGGGAGATCCTGAATCGTTCTCCCACTCCGGCGCTTCCGCTCCCGCGCCTCCTTGAGGCCATCGAAGAGGCGACCGCCCGCCAGGTGGTCAACGCCGAGCGGATTCCAGCGGAAATTCGGTCGTGTCCCGACCTGTTTCGTGTGCTCGACCCCATGATCGGCCCTTGGCGTCGTGCGACGGCCAAGCGAGACGAGGTCCCGCCGTGGAGCCCCGAGACGTGGGTTCTCTGCCTCAATCCCGACACCAGAACGAGCTCATCGGTATCGGCCCGGACGGCCGAGAGCCTTCGGTGCCAGGAAAGGAGGGTTGATGAGAATTCGGCAACGGCCGTGGCGCGTTGGCTTGTGTTGACCGCGCGGTGCGCCTCGGTCAGCCGACAGGCCGCGTGAACCACCCGGTGCGCCACTCTCCCTCGGCGTCAACGTCCTCGAGCCTTAAGCCCAGAAGAGCCGTGGATTGGGACACTCCAAGCCACTCTTCTTCCGTGATCCCGCCCAAGATCATCCACCCCCCCGGCTTCAGCACACCGGCGAAGCTCTCCAGGAGCGGCACCAGAACCCCCGTCTGAATGTTGGCCAGAATGCCGTCGAAGGGTCCCCGCCCATGAAACCAGTCGGGGGTCACGGACGCTCCCTCGACACGGACGGACTCGGCGACCGCATTAATGGCCGCGTTCTCCCGAGCGGCTTCACAGGCATAGGGATCGATATCCACTGCCAGGACAGACCGCGCACCCAGGCGGGCAGCGGAAATCGCCAGAATGGCAGAACCGCAACCCGCATCGAGAAGCCTCTCGCCGGGTGACAGAGCCCGGTCCATCAGCCTGAGAGCCCCCCGTGTGGTCTCATGCTCGGCGGTGCCGAACGCAATACCGGGGTCGATGGTGACCACGACCGCGCCCTCGATAGTTTCGGCCTCACACCAGCTCGGGGTGACGACCAAACGGTCGGTGATCGCTCTCGGTCCCAGTCCCTGCCTCCACAAAACAGACCAATCTTCGTGGTCCTGCCAACTCCACATCAGGTCGATATGGTCGAGACCCGCGGCCTCCCGTAGCACGTCTTGGGCCCGCCGCACGAACGCCTCCGGGTCTGCAGGCGGGAGCACGTACGTGATCAAGCGACTGTCCGCCTCCTGCACTCCCCTCGCGCCGAGGCCAAGAAGGGGCTCGATTAGGAGTTCCGATACCGTGGGTGAGACCGAATCGACCGAGATGGCCAACCAGCGCTCGGGTGTGGCGTCGGAAGATTCCGAGGCGTCGATCACGCCTGGATGAACGCCTCTTTGACCCGGGACCATATGCTCCTCCCGGAGTCTCCATCCAGTTTCTCGGGCGCTGGTTCTTCCAGGTCACGAAGCGTATGAATCGCTTCTTCCTGATCCGCCGTCAGTCGCTCCGGCGTCCACACCACGATTCGTACGAGTTGGTCTCCCTTACCGCGCCCATGGAGTTCTGGGAGCCCCAGCCCTTTGAGGCGCAAGACCTCTCCGCTCTGGATTCCCTTCGGAATGGTCAATCTGACCGTCCCGTCCACGGTCGGGACCTCGGCCTCATCCCCCAAGGCCGCTTGGGAGAAGGTGATGGGCAACTCGTATCGCAGGTGCGCCCCATCGCGTACAAATCGTGAGTCCTCCTCGACCTCGATCAGCACCAGGACGTCTCCGCGCGGACCACCCCTCGGCCCCATGTGCCCCTCACCACGCATGGTGATGAAGTTCTCGGACGTCACACCTGGCGGGATCTCCACCTGAATGGGCCGCTCCGAGCGGGACCGTCCCTCCCCGTGGCACGTGGGGCACGGCTCTTCGATGATGCGACCCTCACCCCGGCACGCGCGGCACGGAACCACGCTGATGAACTGCCCGAATACGGTTCGCTGTGCCTGCCGCACCTCCCCCGACCCCTGACACGTCGCGCACGGAGTCGGTGCGGCTCCGTCGGCACTCCCGCTTCCCGAACACCGTTCGCAGGTGTCCAGGATCGCCACCTTCAAGGTCTTGACCACGCCCGTGGCCACCTCGGGGAGGGTGATGCGCACCTTGACCTTGATGGCCTGGCCTTGAGAAGCCGATCGGGATCCGCCTCTCTGTTGCCTTCCGCCAAACAGGTCCTCGATCCCCCCGAAACCTCCGAAATCCCTCATGAAGACCTCGAGCGCGTCGGAGAAGTCGAACCCCTCGAATCCGCCAGCCCCATCCGCACCACGCTTCAGCCCCTGCTCTCCGTACTGATCGTAGATCGAGCGCTTCTCAGAATCCCGGAGGACTTCGTAAGCCTCAGTCACCTGCTTGAACCGGTCGTCGTTCTCCTCGGAGTCCCGGTTCCGATCGGGATGGTACTTCAAGGCCAGCTTACGATACGCCTTCTTGATTTCGTCCGAACTGGCGCCCTTTGAGATGCCCAGCAATTGATAGTAGTCGGCCATTAGCTTTGCGAGAATCCGTTTCTAGTGTGGTGTTCCAGAAGTGGGCTAGACACCGAGAACACTGTTGACCAGCGTCGACGTATAGTCGACGATCGCGATCACCTTGTCGTACGGCATCCGGGTGGGGCCGATCACGCCGATCACACCCTTGAGTCGTCCCACCCGGTACTCCGCTGTGACCAGCGTGAAATGGGACAGGGCCTCCTGGGGGTTTTCGCTCCCGATGGTGATCTTTAGTCCACCCCCGTGCTCCCGGTTCCCCAGGACGTCAGCAAGCAGAGACCTTTGTTCCGTCAGTTCGATGAGCCCTTTGAGGCGCTCTCCGGTGTTGAACTCCGGCTGGGACGCGAGGACGCTGGTCTGGCCGAGGTGGACCTTGCCCTCTTGCAGCGGCGTCCAATCGAAGAGCTCGGAGCTGGACTGAACGAAGATATTCAAGAGCTCGTCGGCCCCGCCGCCGCCCATCCCCGCATCCCTCAGCCGGTCGGGAAGGGTTTGCCTGATCTCCTGGAGCGTCAGGCCCGCCAACCGCTCGTTGAGGACCTGCGTCACGCTCGCCAGAACGTCGGGCTGGACCTCCCCTGGTAGATCGACGTAAACCGTGTGGACAAACCCGCTCTTGATGGACATCACCATCAAGATTTTCGCGCTCGAAACCTGAATCAACTCCAGTCGTTCGACGATCGCTTTCTCCAGACTCGGAGCGACCGCCACGCCCAACTCTCTCGAAAGAAGGCTTAGGGCGCGGATCGCACGCTGCACGAGTCTCTCGACCGCCGAGGATCCTCCGATCTCGATCTCCTGGACGAGGCGCTCACGCTCGACATCCGTCAGCGGCTGCGGCCGCATGATCCGATCTACATAGAAGCGGTAGGCGTGGTCCGTCGGGATGCGTCCAGCGGAGGTGTGGCGATGGAAGAGATACCCCTTGGTCTCGAGGTCGCTCATCGTATTCCGCACGGTAGCCGGCGATACTCCGAGATTGAATTCCTTCGCCAGCGTCCGACTCCCCGCCGGCTCCGCGGAATCCACGTACGTACGGATCACGGCCTCGAGCACATGTCGCTCGCGCTCCGAGAGATCCTGACCGATCGATTGGGGGTTATCCGGACTCATTCTTAAAAATATCGAGAAATGACGTTTCGCGCGCTGGAAGATCGAATTTCCGACGGCATCCAGTCAACGCCTTACCCCTAGAGTTCCGCGTCCAGTTCGACGGTGAGGCGATCCATGACCAGCCATCCCTTTGGCGTCAGTCGCACCACATTTTCTTGCGCTACCGCCAGAGCGCTCTCCTCCCAGCGCGCCGTCCGGTTCCGGGCCGAAGAGGGCAGACCGTGCAAAGAAATCCCCCGCTTGGTTCTCAGCCCCAACCAGATCCGCTCGAGCCGGATTTCATCCACGCCGAGTTCCTCCTCATCGTCCACCGGAGATCCAGGGCCCTCGGTGCCAGCCCGGTAGGCGTCCCAATCTCGAGTGTTCCATCTGCGGATCGGATGCTGGTAGCTGTGCGCTCCGTTTCCCAACCCGACGTACGGTTCTCCCGACCAATAGACCGAGTTGTGACGAGAGGCGCGTCCCGGCCGAGCGAAGTTGGAAATTTCATAAGCTTCGTATCCGGCTTCCACCAGGCGATCTACAGCCAGAAGGTACTCCTCCTCGTACCGTCCCTCGGAGGGAAGCGTCTCACGACCTTCGGCCACCGCGCGACCCAAGGGCGTGGCGGGTTCGGCGCTCAGGCCGTACAGGCTCACATGGTCGGGATCAAGAGAAAGCGTGTGGTCCAGGTCGCGCTCCAAGTCTCGCTCCAGATGACCGGGTAAGCCGAAGATCAGATCGACGCTGAGGTTGGTGAAGCCCACCGCACGTGCGACTTGGACCGCCGCCCGGGCTCCGTCTGCTCCGTGTAACCGTCCCATCCACTTGAGGGCTGGCGCGTGAAAGCTCTGGATGCCAAAGCTGATGCGGTTGACGCCTGCGCGCCGCCAGGCGGTCGCCACGTCCCGTGTAAAGCTCTCCGGGTTCGCCTCGGCAGTCCATTCGAGGTCGTGGTGCCCGAGACGCTCCTCCCCGATTACGGTCGAGAGCCCGTCCATCGCCGGCGCGCCGAGAAGAGATGGCGTCCCCCCTCCGACGTACAGCGTGTCGAGCGTGTCGTCCAAGACGAACACCCCCTCGCGTTCCAAGGCACCGACCTCCGCTCGCAAGGCGTCCAACCAACCACCGCAATCCGCCGAAGCGACCTTCACCGCAAAATCACAGTAGTAGCACCGGCGGGTACAGAATGGGGCGTGCACATAGACGGATCGGATGGCGCCGGGTTCGGGAGGTGGATCGAGGATCCCGACCGCATCCAGGGCCAACGACTTCATCAGGACGCCCGCCGAAATCGCATCCCGGACTCCTGCACCACGAGTCCCGAAACCTGCAGGATCGTGAGCGCCGACAGGACGCGGGCGGACTGCAGATCCGCGCCGGACGCGACGTCGTCGATCCTCAGGGACCGCTCGCTCAAAGCGAGCCAAACGCGACGTGCCCCATCATCGAGACCGGGGGATGCGAGCGCCTCGCTGCACCTCATTCCCGCTACGGCGTCCAGCTCCACCGGCCTAGCGGCCAGCGCTCGCCGGCCGGAGCCGAACCGGTTGAGGATCCGCCAAAGTGTCCGTGTGCCCACTCCGGGCACGCTTCTGAGCCTCAGGACCGACTGGATCTCACTGACTCGCTCCGATGAACCCAGGTTCACGGATTTTCCCAATCCTCGTCTTCCTCCCACGGAATTTCCCAACCCTCGTCCCCCTCGCGAGGATCCTCGTCCCCCACTCCGGTGGCGGCCTCTCGAACCGCCACCCACAGCGCCTCCAGAAGGTCTGAGAGACCCGTCCTCGCCACCGATGACACGGTGTAGACCCCCCACCCCTCCGGAGCATCCAACTCCGGAGGATCCTCTCCCGGCCCCAGGAGGTCGGCCTTGGTCAGCACCACGCAGTGTGGCCTAGCCCCTAACTGTTCCGAGTAGGAGGAGAGCTCTTCGCGAAGCTCCCGATAGACCTCACCGGGGTCAGGCGCGTCGACCGGGACGAACAGGGCCAGCGTGCGGGTCCGCTCGATATGGCGGAGGAACTGTAGGCCCAACCCCTTTCCCTCATGGGCCCCTTCCACGATGCCCGGGATGTCCGCCACCGCGAAGCTGCGGAAATCCGGCAGTTCCACGATGCCCAGGTTCGGCGCGAGCGTCGTGAAGGGGTAGTCAGCTACCTTCGGCCGGGCCTTTGACACGGCCGCCAGAAAGGTCGACTTGCCCGCGTTGGGCTCCCCAACGAGCCCGACGTCGGCGATCAGCTTGAGCTCGACCTCCACCCGCCGCTCTTCGCCGGGCCGCCCAGGCTCCCACCGCAACGGTGTCTGATTCGTGGACGTCGTGAAGTGCACGTTCCCCCTTCCACCCCGACCTCCCTGGGCGACCACAATCCGGTCACCCGGCTCAAGCAATTCCCCGAGAACGACATCCGTATCCGCATCCTTGACCACGGTACCCGGTGGAACGTGAACCATCAGGTCGCCCCCGCTCTTGCCGGTCTTCTTATTACCGGAGCCATGGAGGCCTCGCTCCGCCTTGTGGTGCTGCTGATAGCGGAGGTCGAGAAGGGTAGAGAGTTGCGGGTCGGCGACCATGATCACACTTCCACCGTTTCCGCCGTCCCCCCCCGCAGGGCCGCCGCGCGGCACGCCCTTCTCCCTCCGATACGCCTCGGAGCCCGCTCCCCCCGCCCCTCCGTAGACATTGATGACCACACGATCGACGAACATCACCCGACGTACCCTTTCGTGAAGGCTGTTGAATGAGTACAGCGGGTCGCGTTGCAGATGCCACGGTCCCAGCTCCTAGGCGGAGCGACAACGCCATAGCATTCGCTACGGCTAGGAACTTTAACAACGGAGACGGGGTCGTGCCACCGCAACCCATCAACGTGTGAAATCATGCCCCCCATGGTGGTGGGCACACGGCGGTTGTGCGGTTGATCCTGCGTCTCTCCTCCTCGGAGTAGCTCTGCTACGCCTCGTCGCCGTTCCTTGTCTGAACGCGCACAAGCGCCATGTGCGCGACCCTCTGTACTCATTCAACAGCCTTCTTCACGGTCTCCCAAAGCGCCGCCGTAGCCCCGCAGGCCTCCTCATCGAGAAAGGGCTCCACCTCCGCCAGCGCCGTCTCCACATCCGCGGGAAGTGCGCCGACGTTAAGTGCGCCGCGAAGGTGGGAGTGAAGCTGCTTGGACGCACCGGTGACCGTGAGGGTGGCCACGATGCACAACTCTCGCATCACCAACGCCAGGCCAGGTCTACCGAGAACCTTGCCGTACCCTTCCATCAACATCCACTGCTCCAAATCCGGGTGGAGCTCCCGCACGCTCTTCCGGAGTCGCTCATATTGACCCGCGTACACTGCACCGCAAACGTCGCGACCACGCTCCTCCCACAAAGGGTAGTCGAGCGCAGTCGGTCCCGACGAATCACGACCCGTCAAGCGGCGCCAGGCAGCCATACCGTTCAGTGATGTGGGGAAACCGAGGAAGAGATACGACTGAAGGAGCACTTCCTCCACCTCCGAATCCTCCGCGACTTCGCGGGCGTGAGCGAGGGCGTCGGCCAAGGCCACGTCATCGCCCGAAGCCAGAGCCCCGCTGATTCGGATCAAGGCACGGTCACCGTCCGTCATCCGTGCCTCTCCAGTCGAAAATCCGCTCGAATAACCCCCACATTCTCGCCGAGAGTATTGGTGACACCGGAGGCGCGAAACGCATTCAACCGTTCATCTTCGATGCTATCGAGCACATGCAGGACTACTACCGGAGTGGCTCGCCGCCCACCGTCCTCCACCTTGGCCACAATTCCAAAGCTTACGTCTGTGGCACCCACCGCAAAAACCCCCTCCGTCCCCGTCTTTCGGAACAGACGCCCTCCGACGGCGTCACCCAGAGCGGTGCCGAACCGTTCGTCCCCCTTGTCGCCGACAAGGGGGATGGCTTGGAACGGTTTGGCCGCAGACCGATGAAAGACGACCCTCTCCGCGTTTCCTACGCCGGCCGCAAGGCGCCCCTCGGAGTCCACGACAGCCACGTGCACTCGGTGAACGGACTCCACCAACCCTGCTCGCTCGACGACCACACCGCTCATGGCCAGCCTTGTCAGTGAACACTATCGGATACGCCGGGGCATCCGAAGGGCGAGTTGGGTCAGTTTAGACCCAAGGTGCTGGAAGCCGACGCGCCCACACCCGTCGCAGTCTGGAGCGATCCCGCGGCGCCAGCCAAACTGAAAAGGGCCTCCGGCGTATCCGTCTGCTTCAAGATTTCGATCGCGTCGTTGAGTTGCCTGTCGTTCTCCCGGAGGTGGAGGAACGCACGTTCCTCACCCCACGCCTGGAAAGCGATCTCATGCTCGAGTTGATACGTCACGAAGCGTACGGCAGTCACGAAGTCGGATTCGTCGAGCACCACCTCCTGCTCATCGACGAGAGTCCGATAGAACCGATCCAGATCCGCCTGAGGAAGAGCGAATCCGGCTTCGAGATCCGGGTGATTCTGTACGTATGAGACGGCGTAGTTGAAGACGCCAGTGGCGAGTGCACCCGCCGCGCGGAAGAGGCGCCGGACCGCCGCCTGTTCACTTGTCGACAGGGTATCGGGCAGTACTACGAGATCGGGCGTGATGCCGCCGCCGCCATACAGCGTACGCCCGCCCAAGGACTCCACGGTCGGCAGGTCCGCGAGAGCCTCCTTGAGAACCCGTTCTCCACCCAGGCCCAGCGCCGAGTTCTGGTCCGCGCCGTTCTGAGCTGGCTCATCGTGGACGATCTGAATGGACCGCCCCACTGGAGTGTACCAGCGCGCCGTGGTGAGCCTGAGGATGTTCCCGCCGCTGAGCCGGTAAAGCGTCTGTACGGAGCCCTTTCCATAAGTCCGGTTCCCGACCACGAGGGCACGGTCGTGGTCCTGGAGCGCGCCGGCAACGATCTCGGACGCACTCGCGCTGCCTTCATTCACGAGCAGGACCACCGGAAGCCCAGGAACCATCTCTGGACTCACCCCACCGAAGTTTTGATTCTGCCCCAAGGCTCGCCCACGGGTCTCGAGGATCGGGTCCCCGTTGGCGAGGAACAGGTCGGCCACGCCCACACCCTCTTCGAGCAGCCCTCCGGGATTGCCCCGCAGATCCAATATCAAAGAGGTCATACCCTGTGCTTGGAGACGCTCGATCGCACCGCGCACCTCACTCCTGGAGGTCTCACTGAAAACCTGGAGCGGGATGTACCCGACACCCTCGTCCACCATCGTGGCAAACGGAACGGAAAGAAGCTCGATCACCGCGCGGGTCAAAGTGAACGGAATCGGCTCGTCCACTCCCGGCCGATCGATCAACAGATTTACGTCGGTTCCGGGAGTCCCTCTCAACAGACTCGCTGCCTGGTCGGTCTCCCAATCCGCGGCCGACACGCCCTCCACCTCTACGACCCGGTCACCGGCTCGTATCCCGGCCCGCACAGCGGGTCCCCCCGGGATCGGCTTGATGACAGTCACCCACCCGTCGCGATTCAGGATTTCGAGGCCGACGCCTCCGTAGTCTGCGTCCGCCCCGCTCCGGAACCGGAAGCCATCCCACGTTTCACGGTCGATAAAGGACGTGTTGGCGTCATCCAACTCCTCGAGAATGCCCTCGATCGCAGACCCGATCAGCCCGGAGCGGTCGACCTCATCGACGTACTGCTCCGTGACATGGTCCAGAACTTCCTCGAATAGCCTCGCTTGGAGATATACGTTGGCCTCCTGCTCGACTCCACGCTGGAGAAACCAACCGCCGGAAATGAGGGCGACCGCAAGTACGATGGGCAGTCCCCAGGTCGAATGCGTACCCCTCGTATCATTGTTTTCGGACATCGCTCAAATCCGTTTCATCGGCCAACCGATTTCTTGCGTCCATCAAGAGAACTAATCCTGACAGATGACGAAAGTTTCCGGCAGATCTCGGCGCAAGACGTCGCGCACTCTCTCGTGAACTTCGAGCGGCGTTCCGAGAGCGTCCACTAGCCTAACGGTCTCGTCTTTAGCCGCTAGTTCACGATAGCCTCTCCCGACCGCTTCCAGAAAGCTTTCGCCCGAGCTCTCCAGGCGATCCTCGATCTTTCCGGCTGCCTTCTGCCGCGCTCTGCCCTCCTCTACCGGTAAATCGAGCACGAGATAGACGTCGGGAGCCAATCCGCCGGTGGCGAATCGGTCCATCCGGCGAATCTCTTCGAGGTCGAGCCCTCGGCCGTACCCTTGATAGGCGTAAGTCGACAACGAAAAGCGGTCCGCGATCAAGAGCTCGCCCCGTTCGAGAACCGGAAGCGCCATCTCCCTCACGAACGCAGTGCGCGCGGCCAGATAGAGCAGGAGTTCGGTCTCGGGCGGGACGGATAGTTCAGGCCTGTCCTGAACCACATTCCGGATCGCCTCTCCCACCTCGGTGCCGCCAGGCTCCCTAGTCAGCGTGAATGGGATTCCGCAAGATTCCAGCCACTCGCCCAACATCCGAGCTTGAGTGCTCTTTCCTGCCCCCTCGACCCCCTCCAGCACCACGAACCGTCCCCAGTTCGACTCCCCGTCCGGTCGCTCCCTCACGCTCCTGGCTCCCTCACGCCCCTGACTCCGTCATGTCCGCTCGGCCTTATTCGTAATACTCGCGGCCCAAATGCGTGATCTGCTCCTCTCCGGCGAGCCAGCGAAGCGTGTTCTTCAGCTTCCAGTTCTGAATGAAGAGATCATGTTCCGGATAGAGACCCGGAGCGCACTGTGGACTCTTGAAGTAAAACGAAAGCCACTCTTGGATTCCCCCCAAGCCGGCACGACCCGCAAGGTCCATGAACAACGCCAGGTCAAGCACGATCGGGGCGGCGAGGATCGAGTCCTTGCACAGGAAATCGACCTTGATCTGCATCGGGTATCCCAGCCAGCCGAAGATGTCGATGTTATCCCAACCCTCCTTGTCGTCTCCACGTGGCGGGTAGTAGTTGATCCGGACCTTGTGGTAGATGTCCCCATAGAGGTCGGGGTAGAGTTCCGGTTGAAGAATGTGATCGAGCACACCCAGCTTCGATTCTTCCTTGGTCTTGAAGCTCGCCGGATCATCCAACACGGCTCCGTCACGGTTGCCGAGAATGTTCGTGCTGAACCAACCCTTGATGCCCAACATGCGAGCCTTGAAGCCCGGTGCAAGAATGGTCTTCATGAGCGTCTGGCCGGTCTTGAAGTCCTTCCCCCCCGTGGGAAGACCGTTCGCCTTGGCATAGTCTTCGAAGGCCGGGAAGTCCGCCGACAGATTGGGGGCTCCGTTCGCGTAAGGAATGCCCTCCATCAATGCTGCGTATGCGTAAAGCATGCTCGGCGCGATCGACGGATCATTCTGCTCCATTGCGGTTTCGAAGGTCTCCATGGTCTCATGGGTCGGTCCAGGCCGAAGGAAGATCTCGGTCGAGCCGCACCAGACCATGACCAGGCGATCGCAACCGTTGTCCGCCTTGAAGTTTCGGATGTCCTCGCGGAGGGCCTCGGCGATTTCCCGTTTGTTGGCCCCAGTCTTCTTGTTCGGACCGTCGAGACGAGTCACGTACTCCTTGTCGAACGCGGCCGGCATCGGGGTGATGGCCGCCAGCTCGTCTTTGATCGGATTGAGGTGCTCGGCGGACAGCACACCAGCGTTCACGGCGCTCTCGTACGCGTTGTCCGGGATCGGATCCCAACCCCCGAACACGATATCGTCCAACTTCGCCAACCCGATGAAGTCCTTGATGAGCGGCGTTCGATTGTCGGTGCGCCGACCCAAACGAATGGTGTTCATCTGGGTCAGGCTCCCGATGGGCTTGGCCAGTCCCTTCCGTGCAAGCAGAACTCCGGCAATCGTCGTGGTGGCAACGGCACCCATGCCCGGTAGCAGCACGCCGAGTCGTCCCTCCGCCGGGCGAATCTCAGGACCTTTTTTCACTTTTATCTCCTTAGTCGATCTGTCTATTGATGTTCGAGTCCACGAGTCACGGTAGACCATACTATATGGTACGTTTTGTCTTCTGTCAACGGTTTTCGGCCACTGCCACCATTCCAAAAGGTCTTTCGACCTGAACGATTCTATTCGTCGAGCGGGACACCGGCAGCTTGTTGATGGACCCAAACGATTCGATGTATCGCCGTCGTATTGGTGAGCACCGCAAAGATCACGATGATGGCGCTGAGCACCAGGCCGTCCCAGCTCAGGCCGAAGATCAGCGAACCCATGCCCAGAAGGACGATCCGCTCCGCTCGCTGCATGAGGCCGACGGAGCAGTCCAGTCCGAGCGTCTCCGCTCTAGCACGCGAATAGCTGACCATTAGGGAGCCCGCCATGGCCAAGGCGATCATGTAGATCATGCCAATATTCAAAAGTGACATCTCGTACTGGTTGTAGAGCGAGATGAGACCAATGTAGATCGTGACCTCGCTGATCCGGTCGAGCACGGAATCATAGAAGGCGCCAAACTTGGACTGAAGACCACTGAGGCGTGCCACTCGACCGTCGAAGATATCGTGGGCTCCACCCAAGAGAACAAGAAGACCCGCGGTGCGCACGTGGTCGATACCATACATGAAGCCAGCCAGAATGGTGACGGCGAAACCGCTCGAGGTGATGAGATTGGGATGTACGCCTCGCCGTACCAGCCAATGGGTGATCGGGTCGATGATCGGGTAAACTCGATCCCGCAGATCATTCAAGTTCCAGCTCATGCCCTATCCCATCACTTCCTCACGGCGTGATGATCCGGTTCTCACGGGATGATGATCCGGCTCTCAGCACCCTCGGCAATCCCTTCTTGGATCGTCTGATTCACCTTGAGCAGAACCTTGTCGAAGTTCGCCTGTGCAGAAATGAGGCGTTGGTAGGTAGCGCTGGCCTGAAGGCGTCCAACGGCATCTTCATAACCGGACTTCAACTCCTCGGCGGGCTCCTCCCCGCCACGCAACGCAGCTTCTATCTGGCCCTCGAGACCCTCCAACTCCGTCCGTAACTCGGCTAATCCCCGATCATCTCCTGTACCTGAGACCGTCTGCTTGAGCACCTGGTATTCCTCCGTCTGGGCCAGAGCCCTGCCCAGATCTTTGGCCATCTCCGTCATTCGTGTCATCGATCTTCCCGTGCTTTAATGATGATCCCGTCCCGTTTCCGATCCATCCACTTACTCACCCTCCTCGCTCGGCCATCAGGAACCTGGGGCGCGCGGTCAAGTCAGGCCGAATGCGGACGGCGGTGAAGGCGCCGGTCGAGTTCAGGTCGGTCGCAATATTCTTCGCTTGCCCAAGGCCACACTCGAACGCCAACAAGCCACCCGCCAGCAAGTGTTCTGGTGCGCCGGCGACCAACTGCCGGATCACGTCCAATCCGTGCTCCCCCGCAAATAAGGCCTCCGGAGGCTCCCAATCGCGAACTTCGGGCTGGAGCCCCGCCCTTTCGCTCTCGGCTATATACGGCGGATTCGACACGATGATGTCGAATCTTTCGTCCTCCTCCAGCGGCTCGAACAGCGGTCCCTCCCGGAACTCGACGAGTCCGCCCAAATCGTGGCGTTCCGCATTGTCGGCCGCCACGGAAAGGGCTTTGGGAGAGACGTCCGTAGCGACGACCCTAGTGCATGCTCCCTCCGCAGCGAGTGAAAGCGCCACCGCACCCGTACCGGTCCCCATATCCCACACACGTCCGAGGCTTCCCCTCCTGGCCGCCGCCCAATCCAATACCTCCTGGACAAGGACTTCCGTCTCGGGACGGGGGATCAGAACCCGGGGATCCGTCTTCAACTCGAGTTGCCGAAATCCGGTCCGGCCGATGATGTACTGTAGCGGCTCGCGGCCAGCGCGACGAAGAAGAAGCGGCTTGAAGGCCTCCCGTTCCTCGGGGCTCAAGGGGCGATCGTACTGCAGGTAAAGTTGGAGTCGGTCGACACCCAACGCGTCCGAGAGCAACCACTCCGCGTCCAGACGACCGGTCTCTACTCCCTTCTCGGTAAGGTACTCCGCACTCCAGAGGATCATTCGGAGGATCGTCCAGGAATCTGCTCCCTTCGACGCTCCGACTTCCGAATCCTTTTCCAACTCGGCCAACTCTCCGACGCCGCTCACTGCGCGTCCCCCTGGAGCCGTTCCTCCTGATCCGCCAACCGAAGTGCCTCGATCACGTCGCTCAGGTCGCCGTCCAATACCTGATCAAGGTTGTGAACCGTAAGCTTGATTCTGTGGTCGGTGACCCGGCTCTGAGGGAAGTTGTAGGTCCGGATCTTGGCGGAGCGGTCTCCAGTTCCGACCTGTGCCCTCCGTTCACGGGAGCGCTCCGCTTCCTGCTCCGCGATCCTCTGATCTAGCAGGCGGCTGCGGAGCACCTTGAGGCCCTTGGCCTTGTTCTTGTGCTGAGACTTCTCATCCTGGCAGGACACGACGAGCCCCGTCGGGATGTGGGTGATGCGCACGGCGGAATCCGTGGTGTTCACGGACTGGCCACCCGGGCCGGAGGAGCGGAACACGTCGATACGGAGATCCTTGGGATCGATCACGAGATCCACCTCGTCGGCCTCCGGCAGGACCGCCACCGTCGCGGCGGACGTATGGATCCTGCCCTGGCTCTCCGTCTCCGGCACACGCTGGACACGATGGACCCCAGACTCGTAACGGAGCTGTCCGTACACGCCTTTACCGCGCACCGTGAAGATGACTTCCTTGACGGACCCCGGAATCCCCTCGGAGAGGCTCATCAGCTCGATCTTCCAGCCTTCTCGTTCGGCGACTCGCTGGTACATGCGAAAGATATCCTTCGCGAACATCCCGGCCTCGTCCCCTCCTGTTCCCGCACGGATCTCGACGACAGCGGCACGATCGTCCAAAGGATCCTTGGGAATGAGGAGGAGGCGCGCGGCGGCACCCAGGGATTTGATGCGCTCTTCCAGAGAAGCGATCTCCTCCCCTGCCATATCGCGGAAATCCTGGTCAGAGGCCTCATTCAGCACCTCCACCGCACCCTCGTACTCCTCCATGAGGGAGAGGAGTTCGTCGGCTGCGCGGACCACGGGCTGGAGTTCGGCACGTTCCTGTCCAAGGACTTTGAGGCGATCGAGGTCCTGAACGACATCTGGGCGGGCCAGCGACTCATTCACGCCCTGGAAACGCTGCTGCGCTTCACGGAGGCGCTCGAGGAGCCGCGGATCGGCTCCCCCGGGGTTATTCATAGGCGGATCGGGCCTCGGCCCGACCTACGAACTGACTTTGTCGTACTTCTTCTTGAAGCGCTCGACCCGTCCGGCGGTGTCCACCAGGCGCTGCTTACCCGTATAGAACGGATGGCACACGGAGCAGATGTCCGTGTGCACCTCGAGCTGCGTGGCCATCGTCTCGAACGTATGCCCGCAGGAGCAAGCGACCTTGGCCGACATGTAGTCGGGGTGGATACTCTTTTTCATGATCCATCTCCGGAATCAACGAAGAATCGGCTGCGGGTTCTGGTCGACGCAGAACTCTGGAGCCCATTCTTCAGCCGCGGGGAATATAGAAATTGCCGGAGGCGAGTTCAAGCGGGGCGAGGCCAAGGAAGGGGAATCACCAAGAGCCCGAGCGTAAGAAGCAGCGCGGTCCATCCTGCCACGTCTCCGGTACGCGTATACAGGGTCAGGACGTCACTCGTGTAGATCGTCTCGCTGTGGACGACCGCCTGAAACAGTTCCGTCCGACCGTAGACACGTCCCAGTGGATCGACAAAAAGGGAGAAGCCCGTGTTGGCGGCCCTCGCGACCCCGACCCGATGCTCGATCGCCCTCATGACCAGATGCGCGGGGTGCTGCCACAGGGCGGCCGTTCTCGTATACAACGGCTCCCTACCAAACCATCCGTCGTTGGTGAGGCTTAGGAAGAAGTCGGCCCCCAGCAGCCGAAACGGGCGGGCATGGCTGGCGTAGGTGGATTCGTTACAGATGAGAATGCCAAAACGGGCGCCCACTCCCATGACTCCAAGAGGCCGATCAGCGCCCCTCCCGTAGGAATCGACTTCGCCGCTCCCGTCCAACCACCCTCCGCCGTGGAACGGGACAGCCTCGACCAACGGCACGAGCCGGTGCTTGTCGTAACGGAAATCAGTGAACTCGCCACCCCTTCCGGTCATGAAGGCGGAGTTCAGGGGGATCCGGTTTCCCTCCTCCCCCACCATCTCCCCAATCCCGCCGAAGACGACGGGGGCGCCCCACGCCTCCGCGACCGCCAGGACCCGCCCGCGTAGGGCGTCATCGGATTCGATTGGTCCGAAGAACGTCACTTCGGGCCAGACCACAAGGTCGGGGGAAAATCCGTCACTCTCGGGGAGGAGACGCGTCAAGGAGGCCACCGTGCTGTCGTTGCTGAGGGCGCCATCCAATCGGAACTGCGCAGCGACGTTGGGCTGCACGACCGCGACCTCGCCCACGGCCCGCACAGCAAGAGTTCTGGCCCGCCAGTATCCCCAGACCGCCGGCACCGCCAGGACGAGAGCGAACGCCACGGCCCAACGCGCCGCAAGTCGGGCTCCATCCCGTGCCCGCACGGCCCGTACGGCCTCGGCGAGCAGCCCGTTGAGCAGGGCGAGCCACAGCGTGATCCCGCGCGCACCCACGAGTTCGGCCGCACCCACGAGTTCGGGGTAGCCGGTGAGGGACGTTCCGAGCCCCAACCATGGGAAGGCCAAGCCCCCTGGTGCGTGTGCTCGCAACCACTCGAGCGCTGTCCAGGTCAGCGGGAGCGCCAGCCAAAGAGGGATCCCGCCGTGATGGATCAGGCGACGCAGCGCCCACGCGAAGCCCCCAGCGCCAAGCGCCAGAACCATGACGACGCTCAGGTAGGCGGGGACGGCCCACCCGGTGAAAGCCACCAGGGCCAGAGGCATCCAGTACAGGAGCAGCCCGAAGTAGAGCACGCCAAACCAGACGCCGCCTCGGAATACGCGGATGTCGTGCGAGCCATGCCATGCTGACGCATTCCCTTCTGATGCGTTCTCTTCATCAGATTGGTCGGCCACCCACACCGCCAGCGGCACAAGCGCGACGAACGACGAGATCAGCAGATGGAAAGGAGGAAACGCGCTGACCGCCAAGAGAGCCGAGACCGCCGGGAGCAGCCGGTCGCCCCGCTCCGGGATCACGCCATCGAGGGCGGCCAGGCCCGAAGCGCGCCCCAGGCGAGTCCCACATGAGCTGGAAGCAGAACCGCCAGAATCTCACCGTTGACCTGGTCGAACCCCGGCATCACCTGAATGCACAAGCCGGCGATCGCCACGCCGCCCACGATCTTGGCCATCCCATCGACCCGGATGCGGGCCCGAATGCCCGCCCGGTGCCTGTTCCCCCTCAGCGCCTCGCGAAGAAGCACGCCCGCAAGGACAAGCGAGATGGGGTTCGCTTGGAAGGCATTCTCGTTCAACGCCCAAAATACGTGGTCCGTGAAGAACCACGACAGTAGCAACCCCGTGCCCAGCAAGCCGACCACGCTACTCCATACGGCTCCCAACAGTGCGAGAGCCCGGCCGCCCCACCGCTTGCCTTCACCCGCCAGCCAGCCCAAGCCTGCGAAGAGCGCCCCGAGCGTCGTGCCCAACAAGATCAAGGGGAACAGGAAGTCGGGGGCGGCCAGGGGCAAAGGGTCACGCACGGCTTCCACGACCTGAACGGCCTCACCCAGCAGCGGACCCGACTCTCCCTCCGCATTCACGATGCGGACGCCACCGAGATACTCCTTGAGACGCAGCGGCAGGAACATCTCCTCCCAGGCCGAGATGGTCTCGTCACCACGATTCCCGACCACGAATTGGATTCCCGCGTACGCGGCCGGTGCCGCCTGCAGCAATCGGGCGGTGTGCCAACGATACGTCGTCCCGGTATCAATGTCTTTGGTAGCCGCGCGGATCTGTCCCCCGAGAACACGATCCAGGACGTCACGCACACGAGTGGAACAGTTGTCCCGATAGTAGTCGTAGCGATAGTAGCGGTTGGCCTCGGTGTCGAGCTCCTGCACCAGCACTTGAAGCTCGAGACGCTCCGCAGGCGTGAGATTCACAGGTTGCATCCACACATCCCGGTTCTCCTGGCGATACACCGCGAGCGACGAAGAAGCCGGGAAGCCCCGCATGGAGTACCTCATCCGGCCTCGCGCCAGACGGGTGATGAAATCCGCGTCGTTGAAGTCGAAGATTCCCCAGTTGTACGCCACCTCTGTTCGAGCCCGATTATCTCGCACGACGAGAGCGTTGTGGCTGAACCGCTCCCAAATGGCGTCTCCGGGGCCGATCGTCATCAGGGAGATCTCAAGGTGGGAGCCAAGGGGGGCGGCGGCCTCGACACCGGACGGTGTGCCACTCTGGCCACTGACCGGAGCGGGACCCGTCACCGCCGCCCACGCAACCAGCGCCAGGCACAAAATCGGTAACTTAGCCCTCGCCAAGTTGGATCTCCCGGCCCTCCCTGGCTGACTGATACGCCGCCGTGATGACCTCCATCAGGTGGACCTGCTCGACCGGAGCCGGGACATCAATTTCACCAAGAACCGCCCGCACGAATTGGTCCAGCAGGCGGCGATAGGCGTTTTGGTAACGGTTCTCTCCACCCCGTGCCTTAGGTTGGCGCGGCGTCACGTCCATGGGCCGCCCCCCCAGTTGCTTGTAGATGTTCAGAGGGCGCAGCAAACCTGACCCCTCGCTGCCCATCACCCGAGCATAGTGTAGGTCCGCCTCGGCGAAGAGGTTCCAACTCACCTCGAAAGTGAAGGCGATGCCCGATTCCGACACAGCCAACACCGTGGCTGCCTCCTCGACTTCACCATCCTCACTCCGGAAAACGGCACTCACCCGCGCAATCCGAGGATAATCCACGAGCCATAACGCGAGATCCAAGAGCGGGACGCCCAAATCCATGAGCGCCCCTCCTCCTGACGCTTCCGGTTTCTCACGCCACGTAGAGCGCACCGCTGACATCTTGTACGTGAGCGAGTTGGCTCGCACCGCAAAGATGTCGCCCAACTCCCCCCCGGCTACGAAAGATGCCAGGGCCCCCGCGTCCGAGCGAAACCGGTGACGCATCCCGACCGCGAGATGGCGCCCCGCGGCCGCCGCTGCGTCCAGCACTCTCTGCACACCGTCCCCACTCATCGCCAAGGGTTTTTCCACCAGCACGTCCTTGCCCCGCTCCAAGGCCTCGACCGCCAGGGATTCGTGAAGATTGGTCGGCGCGCAAATCACTGCCGCCCGGACCTCGTCGTCTTTGAGGATCTCCTCGTCGGACAGGACGCGCGGCACCTCGAAACGAGCCGCGAGCGACTCCGCCTTCAAGGTATCCGGATCGGAGACGGCGATGACTTCGACATCGGGT
>Ga0315336_1000900_pt1 | contig 67117 bp, 64 predicted proteins | sample ASW5metaG_FD_204512 | JGI IMG/M metagenome (GOLD analysis project Ga0315336, IMG submission 204512) | Ammonia-oxidizing marine archaeal communities from Monterey Bay, California, United States - ASW #5 | ecosystem: Environmental > Aquatic > Marine > Intertidal zone | place: USA: California... | reverse complement strand
TTAATAAAAAAATCACCATTAGGAGAACTACTTCTTTATCCTATTAAAAATATCATTGATATTTTTTAAGCTACCCAATTAATGATATATTATTATTTTTTAGCTATATTAGCAGCATTGTGCTGGTCCATTTCTTCTTTAATTTCTGCGGACATATCACGGACGATAGGAGGCTTAGTTTTTAATCGTTTAAGACTGTTTTTTGTTTCAATAATGCTTATTCTTTACACTACAGTAATTGATACATGGAAAACGATAGAACTTGATTTATTAAATATTATTATTCTTTCGGGTATTATTGGAGTTTTTTTTGGAGATACCTTATTGTTTATTGCTTTACAAAAAATAGGTCCAAGAAGAAATAATATTTTATTTGCCTTAGCTGCTCCATTTACAATTTTGCTAAATATTTTTTTTTTAAAACAAAACATGACTTTAATAGAATTAACAGGGTGTTTTACTGTTTTTATTGGAGTAATTATAGCTATTGCATATGGGGCTAATAAAGATAATTCACATAGATGGGAGTCAATTGAAGGATCTTTATATCTAGGTATTATATTTGGTATTTTGGCTGCTTTGTGCCAGGCAATTGGATTGATAATAATGAAACCCATTCTTGATTTGGGTGTTGATCCAATTGCTTCCGCAGCAGTAAGAACATCTGTTTCTGCTATACTGCTTAGTTTTACTTTTATTTCAAATAATAAATATTTTGTTTCTTTAAATCCAATCACAATGAAATTAGTATTTAAATCAATAATAAGCGGTTTTTTAGGAATGGCATTAGGAATGAGCTTATTACTTGTTGCTCTTCAGCATGCGGATGCTGGTATAGTAGCTACCCTTTCCTCAACAAGTCCCATTTTAGTTTTATTTTTAATTTGGCTTTTAACTAAAAAATTACCGACATTGGGAGCTTGGATAGGAACTGTATTAGCGATTGTAGGAACTGGATTAATCTTTATCTATTAGTTTTAGACCCAACTCCTCAAGTCTATCTTTTTCAATTTCAGCTGGGGCGTTCATCATTAAATCCATAGCCTGCTGATTCATTGGAAAGGCAATGACTTCTCTAATATTAGGTTCATCAGCTAATAACATCACTATTCTATCTATGCCCGGGGCACTTCCGCCATGAGGTGGAGCACCAAATTTCATTGCGTTAAGCATGCCAGAAAAGTTTTTTTCTACTGTTTCCTTATCATATCCAGCAATTTCAAAAGCCTTATACATAATTTCAGGTTTGTGATTTCTAATAGCTCCTGATGACAATTCAACACCGTTACAAACTATATCATATTGATATGCTTTAATTTCCAAAGGATCAATTTTCTTTAATGATTCCATTTCTCCTTGTGGCATTGAAAAAGGATTGTGACTAAATTGAATTTTGTTTGTTTTTTCATCAATCTCATACATTGGAAAATCAACAATCCAACAGAATTGAAATGAATTTTTATCTAATAAATTTAATTCCATACAAAGTTTATCTCTAACTTTGCCAGAAAATAATTGAGCTTCTTTAATGCTATTACATACAAAAAATATAGAATCACCTTCATTAAGTTTTAAAATTGAAAGCCTATCTTGTGATAAATTTTTTGCTATAGGTCCTTTATATTCGCCATGTTGATATGCAATATACCCCAATCCAGCCTCACCTTCTTCTTTAGCCCATGCATTTAGTTTATCAAAAAAACTTCTGGGTTTATCTCCTGAATTTGTAATTTGAATCCCTTTAACTACAGATCCTTTTTTAACTTTATCAGCAAAGATCTTAAAATTTGAATCAACAAAAACTTTAGTACAATTTTTAATTAATAAGGGATTTCGCAAATCAGGTTTATCTGTTCCATATTTTTCTAAAGATTCATGATATGGAATTTTAGGGAAAGGATATTTACCTACTTGGGCGAATTTCTCTCTATTGTATGATTTGTTTTCATCAAATATTTCAAATAAAACAGGCTCTATTGCCTCAAAAACGTCTTCCTGGGTAACAAAACTCATCTCAAAATCTAATTGATAAAACTCACCTGGAGAACGATCCGACCTGCTATCCTCATCTCTAAAACAAGGAGCTATTTGAAAATATTTGTCAAATCCAGCGATCATCACTAATTGCTTAAATTGTTGTGGAGCTTGCGGTAATGCATAAAATTTACCATGATGGATTCTCGATGGTACTAAATAATCTCTTGCGCCTTCTGGGGAGGTGGAGGTTAATATAGGAGTTTGAAATTCTATAAATCCCCTTTCATGCATTTTAGAGCGAATGGAAGAAATAACTTTATTTCGAAGTAATATATTATTATGAAGTTTATTGCGTCTAAGATCTAAATATCTATATTTTAACCTTACTTCTTCGCCATATTCAATGTCAGAGTTAACTGGTAAAGGCAAAATGTCTGATTTTGATAAAATTTCAAAAGCTTTTATTACTATTTCAATCTCTCCTGTTTTAAGAGATGTGTTAATTGTATCAGAAGATCTTTTTAGAACCTTACCTATAATTTTTATTACAGTTTCATGATTAAGTGAGTTTATTTGTTCAAAAATTGGGTTTGAAGAATCAACAACGCATTGTGTTATACCATAATTGTCTCGTAGATCGATAAATAGTAAATTTCCATGATCCCTCATTGTATCAATCCATCCAGACAATACAACTTCTTGATCAAGGTTATGAATAGACAAATCTGAACAATAATGAGTTCTGTAAGTATTCATTTTTATGGCCTATTATAGCAATTCTTTAATTAATGGTATTGTTAATTCTCTCTTTTTTTCCAATGACAATTTATCAATATTCTCAACTAATAAAAATATATCATTAAATGATCTTTGAATTCTTTTTAAAATAAATTGAAAAATTTCAGGGTTATTTATTATTATTTGTTTATCGTGCAAAAGTTTAATTAACAAATTAATAATAAGATCATCATCAGGCATATTTATTTTTAATAAATAAAATGTTTTTAATCTAGAAAGTAAATCATTAAACTTAAATTTATACTCAGATAAATTAATATTACTGGTTATCAATATTTTTAGATTGAAAGATTTACAATGGTTTAATATATGAAAAATATTTTCTTCATTAATGTTATTTAAAAAATTGTCGATAATAATATTTCTTTTTTGATTAAGAATTTCTTCTACATTATAATTGTACATAATAGCTTTAAATTTATTTTTCCATATAAGGCCCAAGTGTGTTTTACCAGATTTTGCAGGGCCGTATAAAAAAATATTATTATTTAAAACTTTATCATTGATAATATACTCATATGCTTCTTGATTTGATGAACTTACATAAAAATCATTAATTGAAAATCTGCCTTCTAAATTATAATTAAAAAAAGTTTGTTCCATTAGAAAATTAATTTAATAAAACATTTATTATTATTATTAATTTTTATATCTATATTATTTTTTAATAAACTTAAAAACAACACTTTTGGATTTCCAAAAAATGTTATTTTTTGAAGGTTGGAATTATATTTAATCATATTGACAATATTTGATTTCACTTGACTAATAGAATTAATTTTTAAGTTTATAATTTTCAATATTTCTATATTAGGTGTGTTAATTCGACATACTAATTCATTAATTTCAGAAGTGTCAATTAAATTATTTTTTTTCCACCATACATTTAACAAAGAAATCAATTCATAATTATTGTTTGAATCTTTTAATAATTCAGATTCTCCAATAAATAACAAAGAATTATCATTTATGGAAAATAAATATAAATTAACAACAATAGAATCTTTAATGTTATCAATTAAAATTATGAAAGAATATTTAACATTATATTTTTTTGATATTTTATTAAAGCTTTGCAGATCTTTATTTATAATTTTTTCATAAGGTAGTATAAATCTATCATTTGCAGAACGATCAGGTAGTATAATTTTAAAAAGATTATTATTATGAATATAATTTTTTTTATAAAAAATATTATTATTTGTAAGTCCATTGAAAGAAAAATTATTTTTTTCTGCTATTATTAGTAAATGATTAGGTGAAGTTATGTCTGTGTAATTTATCTTCTTTTCATGTAAAATATTTATTATCTCTTTTTTATCAAAATTTATTTTTATATCTGCAGTATATTTATTTTGAGAAATAAATTCATTTTCAATTAAAATATTTTTTACTAAAAAATCTAATTCTTTATCAATATTAATGAGTCTATCAAATTTATTTTTTTCTTTATTTAATAAAATTCTGTTTAATATATTTGTTAGGCTGTTTTTTTTTATTTTATTGATTTCTATTGATTGATATTTAGATATATCGTTGTTTTGAATATCAACGTGATGAAAATTAGTATCAAAAACTGATTGTGATAAAATTGTGTTAGAATAAGTTACTAAGTAAGTAAATATTAATAATATTATTAAATATTTTATTTTTTTGAAAAATAAAGACATAGAATAGATAAACTTATATTTAATAGAGTAACATAATATTAATATTATACTTTACTACATAGATACAATAACCAAAGATAAGGCTAAAACATGAAATCTTTTAATAAATTAACAATTTATACAATATCTTTGTGATAATTATTCTTAATTCAATGAATTATATTATTTATAAATTATTCTACTATTTCTCCACCAGCGAAAAAAAAATTAATTTCTTTTATTGCATTCTTTTCTGAGTCTGAGCCGTGTACAGAATTTTCCTGTACATTCAAAGCATATTTTTTTCTAATAGTTCCTTTTTCTGCATTTTTAGGATCTGTATTACCCATAATTGATCTATATTTTGATATTGCATCAATACCTTCAAGGACTTGAACTACTACAGGTCCAGAAGTCATGTATTCAATTAAATCATAAAAAAAAGGTCTTTGATTATGAACAGCATAAAATTCTTTAGCTTCAATAGTTGTTAATTTTATTCTTTTTTGTGCAATAATTTTAAGTCCACTGTCTTCTATAAGTTTATTAATTGAACTAGTAATATTTCTTTTAGTTGCATCAGGTTTGATAATGGATAATGTTCTTTGCATATTATTTATTTTTCAAAAATTGATCAATTAATCTTACTCCAAAAGCAGTCGCACCAGGTGAGTGAAGTTTAGAGAAGGTGTTTTCGTTAGCTTTCTTTGACCATGAAACCCCTGCTATATCTAAATGTGCCCAAGGTGTATCTTTTATTATAAATCTCTGTAAAAATTGTGCAGCTTGAATAGAGCCTCCAAATCTTGATGATCCAATATTTTTTATATCAGCTCTTTGTGAATTAATCTCAGCATCATATTCTTTACCAAGCGGTAGGCGCCACAATTTTTCACCAGAAGCAATACCTGCTTTTTCTAATCTATTAGATAATTTATCGCTATTGGAAAATAGGCCTGCTCGATGAGTTCCCAAAGCTATCATTATAGCTCCTGTTAGAGTAGCAAAATCTATAATTTCTTTTGGATTATATTTTTTCTGAACATAAGTTAAAATATCAGCTAATACAAGTCTACCTTCAGCATCAGTATTAAGAATCTCAATTGTTTGTCCAGATAAAGATTTAACAATATCACCAGGTCTTTGTGATTTACCATCAGGCATATTTTCAACTAAACCAATTATGCCTACCAAAGATTTTTTTGATTTATTTAAAGCAGAATTAATCATAGAACCAACAACAACAGCTGAACCAGCCATGTCAAAAATCATTTCTTCCATTCCCTGTGATGGTTTTAATGAAATTCCGCCTGTATCAAAAGTAACACCTTTGCCAACTAATATTAATGGTTTTGATTTTTTCTTTAAGTTCCATTCTAATATAACAACTCTAGGCTCATTAACACTTCCAACTGAAACACCAAGCAATGCTTCCATACCTATTTTTTTAATTTGAATTAAGTCTAATATTTTTATTTTAAGTCCAATTTTTTTTAATGGTAAACACTTTTCGGCATAAGAAGTTGGATTTAAAATATTAGCAGGTTCAGAAACTAAATCTTTACAAAAATTAATAGCACTTAAAAGATTATTGTTATAATTTAAATATTTCAATTTACTTTTACCATAAGAAAATATTAAAATATGTTCTAAGTAAAATATTTTCTTATTTATATATTTTTTAAATTCATAAGATTTAATTAAAAAACCTAAAATTATGTCAGAACATGCAGATTGATTATTATTTAAAAGAGTTTTAGAAAAAACAAAAGAAATGGTGGTATCATATTTATAATCAAAATTATTATAAATTGAAGATCCATATTCAATTGGATATTCAGTATTTTTATTTATTAGATAAATTTTAATTTTTATTAAACCATCATTAAAATCAGTTTCTTTATTAATTTCTATAAATTTATTATTTTCAATTCTACTAACAAATTCTTTGTTATTTAATTGTTTTTGGAAACTAAAAGGTAAATTAAGACTTTTTAATTGTGATATTGCTGATACAAATATAACAATATTGTTATTTATTGAAGTAAATTTATTAAAATATTTTAAAGCTACAGACATATGAAAAAGATAAATTGGTACATCTTTATTCAAATTATTAAATCTTGTACACTTGTTTTTTTTATTTTTATTTCAATTTCGTGGTTATTGCAAATTTCAAGATTATTCTCAATTATGAACAATCTTCAAATAGAATTTAATAGTATATTAGTACTATCATCATTTTTAATTCCCAATTTAATGAATGTAACTTTACCTTTTATAATTATATTTGGGTTAATTTTAACTTTTGTAAAACTTGATAGAGATAAGGAAATAATAGCAATTTTTAGTTTAGGTCTATCAATAAACCAAATAAAAAAACCTTTAATATTAATTTCAATTCTTTTTATTATTTCCTATTTATTTTTAAATTTATTTTTATCGCCATATATTTATGAAAAATATAAAGAAAGAGAATATAAATTAAGAAATATAATTGATCTAAATGATATTAATATATCTAATTTTATTGAACTTGATAATAATATAATATTAGATTTTCATAAAATTAATAATAATTTTAAAGACATTTTTATAAACTTTAAAGAAGACGGTGAAAATATAATTTTTGCAAAACAAGGTACAATTAAAAATGAAAAAAATAATATTATTTTTAATTTGTCTTCAGGATTTAAATTAAATATTTTTGATAATGAAATCGAAAAACTTGAATTTGAAAATTACAAAATTAAATTTCCCACAAATACTAATAACGAATACAATAATATTGATAAAAATACTCTTACTATATTCAATTTAATACTTCAAAATGACTATAAAAATATTGTTGAAAAAATTTTTGATACATTAATAGTAATTACTCTAATAATTTTTTTTTATTTTTATAATCTTAGAGAAAATAAATTTCTCTTATCAAGAGTATTAAAGTATCTAATTTTATCTATTCTTGTACTTATAATGCACAATATCATAAAAAGTATAAATATTGAATTTAAAATTTTATTTATTTTAAATTTAATAAATATTTTATTTTTATATTTATATCTTATTTTGTCCAAACTGAAATTAAATGAATAAAATTTTTATTTATATTTTTAATTTATCGTCAAAATATATTTTGTTAAATTTATTATTCATTACAATCCTTGTAATATTTATAAACTTACTTGAAATATCTAAACTTATTCATACTAATACGAACGCTTATTATATTATATTTCTTTCACTATTAAAAATCCCATCAATTATTTCTGAAACATCTCCTTTTGTAATAGTAATATCAATTGCATTTTTATTTAAATATTTAATTTCTAATAATGAATTAATCACTATGAGAAACTTAGGATATTCAATACTTGAAATATTTAAACCTATTGGAATTTGTATATTTTTATTCGGTTTATTTATTCTATTGATTATAAATCCAATTTCTGCAAAATTTGAAAGAGAATTTAATTCATTAATATCAAAAGATTTTTCTGACTTATATTCTATTAAAATTATTAATAGTGGGATGTGGATAAAAAATATTTCAGATATAAACGAGATAAATTTTATTAATATTTCAGAAATTAATTTAGATAATATGCACGCTAATAATGTAAAAATACTTCATACGACAACAAATATAAATAAAATTATATTAGCTGAAAAAGGTATTATTGAAGATAAATTATTCAAACTAAATAAAGTTAGAATATATAATATTAGTGAAGATAAATTCATAAAAAAAGATAAATTTCAGATAATTTTAAATTTTGATAAAAATAATATTATTGATTCAATATCAAATTTTAAATTTATTCCTTTTTATAAATATAGAGAACATATAAAAAATTTAAAAAAATTCAATTTACATTCGGCAGAAGTATCTTTTTTTTATTTATCAGAAATTTTAAAACCATTTTTCTTAATTATAATTGGATTCACAGTAATGGGTTTTTCAGGAAAGTTTAAAAGAAATGAGAATTTTTTTAGAGTATTATTTATATCTATATTAATAGGTTTTTTAATTTTCTTGCTTAAAGAAATTGTAGTGACTATTGCTGCATCAATAAATCTTTCATATATATTTTCTTATTTTACAATATTTTTTTTACCATTAATAATAGGTCTTTACCAAGTTATTAAAATAGAATCAGATTAAAATGTTTCAATTTTTTAAAATATTATTTTTTTTTATATGTATTTTTTATACCAATATCCATCATGCTAGTGAAATTCAATTATACGCTGATTCTATATCTTATGACTCTGAAAAAAATTTAATAGCTAAAGGAAATGCTAAAATTATATACGATAAACAAATAATTATTTCAGATTTAGTTATCTTTAACAAAAAAAATAATAAATATATTTTGCCATTAGATTTTTCTTTTAAAGATCAAAAAGGTAATTATTACTACGGATCTAGTGGTGAATTTTCAAAAGATTTAAAACATGCGAAAATAAATGATATTAAATTACTTTTAAATGATGGTAGCAGAATAGTTGGTAAATCAGGATTACGAAACAATCAAATTGATATAATATCAAAAGGGTCTTATTCTCCCTGTATATCAAGAATACAAATAAAGAATTTTATTTGCCCGATTTGGCAATTAGATGGTGAAAAAATACTTCATGATAATGACAAATTATTTCTTTATCAAAAACATGCAAAAATGAAGGTATTTAATATACCTGTATTTTATCTTCCATATTTAGTATCACCTTCCCCTTTAAGAAAAGAAAGAAAATCAGGTTTTTTAACTCCTTCTATGAATTTTAATTTCATAAATACAAAGGTCACTCAAAGTAATTCTTTTCCTTATTATTTTAATATTGATATTGATAAAGAATTAACCTTTACGCCAGTATTCAATTATGGTGGTGGTGTTGATTCTTCTCAAAGATTTTTATTTGATTATAATCAATTATTATCAGGTGGAAATTTAGGTATTGATATTTCTGCAGATACAACATTTGAGAGACAAAATAACAATCATTGGATAAAAGATGCTAGTATAATAACAAATTACAAACAAAATCTAAATGAAAAATTTAAATTAAGTATAAATTCCGAATTTCAAACTTCTCAAACATATCTCAATATAACTGATCCAAATAATGAAATAAATTATAAAACATCGTTATCCTCAACATTAAATTTACATGGATATAATTTACATAAATTTAACGATCAATTATTATTAAATATTTCTTCTTATCAAATTACTAAAAGTGATGAGGATAATAAAACTACTCCAACTGCATTACCATATATATCATACAAATCGGGTATAAATTATTACAAAAACATAAATTATGAAAATTCATATCAGTTTTATAATATTTTTAGGGATATTAGTACTACTGATCACGCACAAAAACAGAAAAAAATATCCCATATGATAAATACTCAAAGAACATTTTATGATTTTAAAAGCAAATTAATTCTTAAAACAGAATTACATAATCAATATTATCAAACTGAAAATAAAAAAATTGGAAGTAAAGACGTAAGCAATGATTATTATAGAATATATCCAATGTCAGGTTTATTTATTGAAACTCCAATGAAATTGAAAAATTCAGACCTATTTATTAATCCTAAAATATTTTTTATTTTAAATAGTGGTCAATCAAATTCAGATAGAATATCTAATGAAGAATCTACTAATAATATTTCTTCAATATCGAATGAAAGTAAATTAAACAGATATAGTGGTACTGACAAATTAGATAACTCAAAAAGATTATCCTATGGATTTAATATAACTAAAAACAAAATACAATTAAATTTTTTGCAAAGTTATGAATTCACTAAAAATAGTAATTATCAAAAGGAAAATGGAAATGATGATTATTTAAGTGATGCATTAGCTGATATATCATATTCAAGTGAAAAAAATAATTTAAAATATGAAATCAGGTATGACCCAGATTATAATATGTTAAAAACACAATATTTATCTATAACAAATAATAACTTATTAGGCACAATAAAAGCTTCATACCTAAATGAAAAAAAAGAAACCAATTCTATTTTAAGTGATGCCAATGAAAATATAAAAATAGGTTTTGAAAGTAAGAAATTCATGAAATTTTCTAAAGTTAAATTTGATGGATTCTATGACTTAATTGAAGATAAGCCCAATGAATATAATGTGGCTTATAGCTATTTTGACGAGTGTTTTGGAATTAATCTAGATTTAAAAAGAAGTTTTTATAAAGATGGAGATTTAGAGCCTCAAGATATGCTAACATTAATGTTTTCTTTCAAAAATCTTGGATCTTACAAATCTACAAATCTAGCTGTATCTGAAACTGATAAACAGGATATACAGTGGGAAAGTGGGAGTATAGATAGTGATCTATTTAAGTAATATATTTTTATTATTGTATATATTATTTGTATCTTCAAATATTTTAGCTAGTCAAGAACAGAAAATTATATTTTCTGTAAACAATAAAATATATACTTCTCATGATTTAGATTTACGGAAAAAATATTTACAATTACAAGATAAATTTATTGATGTAAAAAATAATATAATTTTAGAAGATTTCGTTTCAGTAATATTATTTAATAATCATTTTCAACAAAATTATAGTTTAAATAAGTCAGAAAAAGAAAAAATATATCAGTACTATGAAAATATTTATTCAAAATATGAGTTACTTAATGATGATGATATTGAAAAAAAAGAATTTATATATATAGGAAAAGATAAAATAATAGAAAATATTATATATGACTATCAAAGAAAAATAATTATTGAAAAAATTTTAAATAATAAAAAAGAAATTATATTTAGTAAGAATAAATTAAATATTGATGAAATTTATTCTATTGATCTTTCATATTTTTCTGTAGATTTTGATAATAAAGATAAAATAAAAAATTTTCTCCAAATATTAGATTTAAATAATATAGAAGAAACTAAAATTTTATTAGATAAAAAAAATATTAAATACATATATACAAATAAAAAAGTAAACTATCTAGATAATCTTAATAAAATAATAAAAGAACAAATTTTAAATAATAAAAACGATTTTGTAATTGAATCAAATAATAATTTAATTAAAGGTAAAATTATAAAAAAAATAAAAAATAATAAAAATATTAATTTTTCATTATTTCAAATTAAATCTGATAAGAATATAGATAATAATTTGATTAAATGCTCTAATATAAGTGCATTAAAAAAAAATAATTCAATTGAAATTATAGAAAATAATAAAATTCCATACTCAAATCTTAATAATAATATTAAAAAAAACTTACTATCAATTAATGACTATATAATTTTTAAAAACGAAAGTAGTGTAATTTACCTAATATTATGCAATATTTCTTTTGATCAAGAGCATTATGATCAAATGTATATGGATGAGAAAATAAGTTTTTTAGTAGATGAAATTGAAAAAGAATTTATATATCAAAAAACAAAGGAATATAATTTAATAATCTTTAATGAATAAATTAATTGCTGTAACAATTGGAGATATTAAAGGTATAGGAATAGAATTATTACTAAAACTTTGGTTTGAAAAGAAAATATATAATTTTGTATTATTCACAAATAAAAAAATTTTTGATAAATATTTGATAAGAAAAAAAATCAAAATAAATATTCAAACAGTAAACCAACATATAACAAATTTAAAATTTCTTAATTTTAATAGTAGTTTTTGTATTTATGATATTGATGCAAAAAATAATGAAGAAAATACATATAATGCTCTTATTGAAAGCTACAATTTAACAAAAAAAAAATACTTTATTGGAATAATCACTCTTCCATTAAATAAAAATAAGATAATTAAAAAAATTAATTCTAAGTTTATAGGTCAAACAGAATTATTTCAAAAACTTGATAAGAAAAATAACTCAAATATGATTTTTATTTATAAGGATTTAATTATAACAATCTTAACAACTCATATTAGATTACAAGTAATTAATAAATATTTAAGAAATAATTCATTTATTTATGACAAAATAAAACTGTTATACAAAACATTAAATAACGATTTTAAAATTAAAAATCCTAAAATTCTAATTTCTGGAATTAATCCTCATGCAGGAGAAAAAGGTACAATTGGGAAAGAAGAGATTAAATATTTAAAACCGGTATTAAAAAAATTGAAAAAAAATAAAATTTTGATTAATGGTCCAATATCTGGAGATGCTGTTTTTACTAAAAATAATATAAATATATATGATTGCTTTATATGTAATTTTCATGATCAAGGATTAATACCATTCAAAATTCTTAGTAATTATTCTGGTATTAACTACACATCAGGATTAAACATTATTAGAGTCTCTCCAGATCATGGAACTGCATATGATTTAGTAGGTAAAAATATAGCTAAAATAGAAAGTTTAAAAAATTGTTTTAAATTTATACATAATATTCATAAAAATAGACTAAAAATTGTTAAATCCTAAAAAATCTCTTGGTCAAAATTTTTTAATTGATAAAAATATTTGTAGAAAAATCATTAATTTAACAGATGTTTATAAAAAAGAAGTAATTGAAATTGGTCCAGGTACTGGTCAGATAACAGATGAAATAATTAAAAAAAATCCTAAAAAATTATTGCTAATAGAAAAAGATGATAAATTATTTATTTTATTAAAAAAAAAATATCGTAAATATGAATATGTTAAAATAGATAATAATGATGCATTAAATTATGATTATTCAAGTTTTAATAATGCAATTATATTTTCTAATCTTCCATATAATATGAGCGTTAAGTTAATTATACATTTATTAAAAATGAAAAAAAAATTTTCTGAATTAATATTAATGGTTCAAAAAGAAGTTGCTGAAAAAATGAATTATAGAAATAGAAAAAAAAATAATAGGTTGAGTTTCTTTATAGAAGTTGTGTCAAACTATTCAATAAAATTTGAGATATCAAATAATGTTTTTTTTCCAAAACCAAAAATAAAATCTTGTGTTATTAAAATTAAACCAAAAAATTATCAAAAGATTAATATTTTAAGACTTGAATTATTTTCGAAAGAAATTTTTAAATATAAGAGAAAAAAAATATCAAATATTTTAAACTTTAAAAATTTAAATAAAAAATATGAATATTTAATTAATAAAAGAGCAGAAGATTTAAATACAGCAGATTTATTAATTTTATTTAATGAATTTTAATTTATTTTTTATTTTTAAGTCTAATTTTGAAATAAGTATATTGTAGTTAATTATATTTAAAAGATTATTGACAGTTTCACCTATTTTATCGTTAATTAAAATATACTTATAATCATTATAATGACTCATTTCTATCATCGCATGAGAGAGTCTCATACGAATTTCAAGTTTATTATCTCTCCCTCTTTTTTTTAGTCTTCTTTTTAGTTCTTTTGTATTTGGTGGAAGTATAAAAAAATCTAAAATTTGTGAACTATGAAAGTTTTTTCGTAATTTTTTTGCTCCCTGCCAATCAATATCAAACAATATATGATTATTTTTCTTAAATGCTTTTTTAATATTTAAATAAGGTGATCCATAATAATTATTAAATACTTTTGCAGATTCAATAAAATAGTTATTTTTTTTTAATTCTATAAATTTTTCATTATTTATAAAATGATAATCTATTCCATTTTTTTCAGTAATCCTTTTTTGTCTAGTAGTGAATGATATTGACAATTCAATATTATTAATTTTTTTTAAAAGATATTTACAAATTGTCGTTTTACCAGCTCCTGAAGGTGAGGAAATGATAATAATTTTATTTTGTTTTTTTTCTGTAAACATTTAATTTTGTTTGATGTTTTTTATAATTTTCAGAATAAATATGTTTATTTTTAAATTTGTCATAATAATAAAATAAATAATTAGTCTTATAATTTTCCAAAATTATTTCAATTGTTTTTCTACCCACAAAACAAATAGGATTAGGGGGTAATCCATCAATATAATAAGTATTAAATGAATGTTTAATTTTAAGATCTTCATATGTCAAAGGCCTATCTAATTTAAATGCACCCTCAGTTAATGAATAAATGGTTGTTGCATCAATTTGAAGCTTCATACCTCTGTCTAAACGATTTAAAATCACTGATGATATTTTTTTTTTATCATTATTATCAATTCCTTCTTTTTCTACTAAAGATGCAATTATCATAATTTCTTTTTCAGAATATTTTTTTAATAACTTATTATTCTTATATTTTTCAAACAATTTATTTTTATTTAATTTTATCAATGCTAATAATTTGCTAATTTTATTTGCTGGTTTAATAAAATAAGTATCAGCTAATATTTCTTCATATTTTATTATAAAAGGATGTTCATAGTAATGAATTAAATATTCAAATAATTGATATTTTTGCCAACCTTCTATTATTTTAATTTTTATTACAACATTACTTGGTTGAGAAATTTTTTTAATTATCTCTAAATAATTTGAATTTTTACTTAATATAAATTCTCCATAATGAATATTTACAAAATAATTATAAATTTTTAAAAAATTTAAAAGTAATTTTTTTTCTACAAAATTAAATTCTGTTGTAAATTGATTTGAAATTTTCTCTAAACTAGAGTTTTTTTTAATGGAAATTGTTGTATCCTCATCAAGTATTGTTTTAATTTTTAGTATATAAAATGAATATATTATAAATATTAATATTATAGAAATTATAAATTTAGATAGATTTAAATAATAACGCAGTGTTAGTGCCTCCAAATCCGAAAGAATTACTTAAAGTTATATTTACTTTTTGCTCTTGTGGTTCCTTTGGTATTAAATCCACTTCATAATTATGAGACGGATTTTCTAAATTAAGAGTTGCAGGTAATAAATTTTTATTAATACTCAAAATACTAAAAATTGCTTCTACACTACCAGCAGCACCTAACAAATGACCAATAGATGATTTTGTGGAACTGATTTTAATATTATTTTTATTTTTCATTAAACTCATTATAGCGTGTAATTCGATGTCATCACCAACTTGTGTAGAAGTTCCATGAGCATTTATATAATCTACTTGTTCAGGATTAATACTACCCATTTTCAAAGCTTCAGTCATTGCTCTTAATCCTCCCTCACCATCTTCACTGGGAGAAGTTATATGATGCGCATCACCGGACATTCCATATCCTAACAATTCTGCATATATTTTTGCACCTCTTTTTTTTGCATGCTTGTATTCTTCTAGAATTAACACACCAGCGCCTTCGCCCATGACAAAACCATCTCTATCTTTATCCCAAGGTCGAGATGCTTGCGTTGGTGAATCATTAAAATTTGTAGATAAACTTCTTGCGGCACAAAAGCCGGCTACACCTAATTCACACACTGCAGCCTCTGCTCCACCTGCAACCATAATATCAGCTGCTCCCCTCTTAATCATTTCGGCAGCATCTCCAATAGAATGGGCACCTGTTGCACAAGCCGTAACAACAGAATGATTAGGTCCTTTGAATCCATATTTGATAGATATTTGTCCTGAAAGTAAATTTATTAAAGATGATGGTATAAAAAAAGGGGAAATTTTTTTAGGGCCTCGTGTATTTAAAGTAATTGCACCATTATATATTGTTTCTAAACCTCCTATACCCGATCCAACAGTAACTCCTATACGAAACTTAGTTTTCTCATTCAATGAGTGTAGTTCAGCATCCTCAACTGCCATTTTAGCTGCTACAAGTCCATATTGAATAAATCTATCATTTCTATTGACATCTTTTTTATCTAAAAAAATATTTTCATCATAAAAAAATTCATCCTTAGCATCGTGAGATATATAACCAGCAATTTTACAAGGAAGATTTTCAGTATTAAAAGTATGAATTTGTTGTATTCCAGATTTACAAGAAATCAAATTATTCCATGTTTTATCAACATTATCACCTATAGAAGTTAGAAGGCCTAAGCCTGTAACAACGATTCTTTTCATATAAGTAAAAAAAAATTACTGTTTGCTATCAATATAATCAATAGCATTTTTTACAGTTAATATTGTTTCAGCTGCATCATCAGGAATTTCAATTCCAAATTTTTCTTCAAAAGCCATAACTAATTCAACTGTATCTAAACTATCTGCACCAAGATCATCAATAAATTTTGAGTCAAGCATTACCTTTGACTCATCTATTCCTAGATGGTCTACAACTATTTTTTTAACTTGCTCTTCTGTATTACTCATAATTAAAACTCCTTATAATTTATTTATTAGATTATTAGATAAGTTCATGTCAACAACTTATAGCATTAACATACCCCCATTAACATGAAAAGTTTGCCCTGTTATGTATGCAGAATATCTTGATGATAAAAATACAGCAAGATTAGCAATATCATTTGGTTTTCCAAATTTTTTCATGGGAATTTTTTCCATAATAATATTTTTTTGTGTATCATTAAGTTTATTAGTCATTGGAGATTCAATAAAACCAGGTGCAATTAAATTAATATTTATATTTCTTTGTGCTACCTCTAATGCCAAAGATTTATACATTGAAATCATTGCTGATTTTGAAGCTGTATAATTTGTTTGACCTGGATTACCCGTCAAAGCAACAACTGATGTAATTCCAATTATATTTCCTTTTTTATTTCTAATCATATTTGGTAAAATAGCTTTAATAATGTAAAAATTTGAATTTAAATTGACATTAATAACTTCATTCCATTGATCTTCCTTCATTCTCAAAAATAAATTATCGTTTGTAGTGCCGGCATTATTGATTAGAACATCAATATCAGTATTTTCATTAGCAATAGTCAAAAAAGAATTAGCTGTAGAGTTAGGGTTAGACAAGTCTATTTGATAATATAAATGTTTTTTTCCATAGACATTTTTTAATTCCTTTAATTTATTATTATTCGATGAGATTAAAATTAAATTAGATTTCATTTCAATAAATTTTTGACACAAAGATGCCCCAATGCCACCTGATGCACCAGTAATAAGGACTTTTTTATTTTCTAAATCAAAATTCATCAATAAACTTTTTTAAATCTACTATATCGTTAATGTTGTAAAAGGTAAAACTGTTAGAAATTCTTTTAATTAATCCTGATAAAACTTTTCCTGGTCCAATTTCTATGATTTTGTCTTCCTTTAATCTTTCTAAGAGTTTGATACTGTCTACCCATTTAACTCTATTTGACATCTGTTGAGTTAAGCATTCTAAGATAGTATTATGATCTTTAGTGTTTTTAGCGGAAAAATTAGAAATAATAGATGTTTTTGGATTTAGGAAAGTAATTTCATTAAGGTATGATTTCATTTTGTCTTCAGCATTTAACATAATTTTTGAATGAAAAGCAGCTGAAACATTTAATTTATGAAATTTTTTTGCACCATTTTCAATAAAAACTTTTTCTGACGAAAGTAAATTATCTGTTCTTCCTGAAACAACAATCTGCATTGGTGAATTATCATTTGCGACTTCAATTAAAAGATTATTTTCAAATATAATTTTTTCTACCGAATCACAATTTAGGCCAATTATAGCTGCCATTCCTGACTCACCAACTTCAGATGCATTATTCATTAATTCACCTCTAATTTTTAACAATTTAATACAATCTTCAATTGAAAGTGAATCTGATGCTGTTAGTGCTGTATATTCACCTAATGAATGTCCTAACATAAATTGGATATTTAGATTACTTAAATCTACTTCATTTTTTAAAACTTGATAAATACTTATAGATGTACAAAAAATTGCTAATTGTGTGTATTTAGTTATATTAAGTAAATCTGATTGATTTTCAAAAACTATATCTTTAATATTTATATTAGAAACTTCTTCAACAAGATTAAAGGTATCTTTTACAATGTTAAAATTTTCGTAGAAATCTCTAGACATTCCAACATATTGACTTCCTTGTCCTGGAAATACTAAAGTGGTCATTTTAAACTTGATTTATTTTATATTATTAATATAGGCAACATTAACTTCACTTAAAATATATTTTTTAAGTTATAACCGAGGAGTTTATGAATAAATTCGAAGCTGTATTATTATATAATCCAGATTTACCAACGCCAATCCTCACAAAAACAATAGACAGTTTTACCAAACAAATTACTAATTTAAGTGGAACTATAATATCCACAGAGAATTGGGGAATTAGAGATTTAAGTTATAACGTTAATAATTATAAAAAAGCACATTATAATTATTATCAAATTGAAATTGATGCCAATAAAATACAAGATATAAAAACATCGCTAACTCAAAATGAACAAGTAATAAGACATTTATTTATAAAGGTGGAAGATCACCAAAAACTTCCAACTAAAATGTTAAATGAAGAAAATAAAAAAGAATACAAATGAAGAAAAAAAGATCATCAAATTTTAGATCAAGAGATGATAAAAAAAATAGCCCTTTTGAAGACAGGAAAAGATTCTGTCCTTTTAGTCAAAAAATCTCTCCATTAATAGACTACAAAGATATAAAGCTACTATCTAGATATATATCAGAAAAAGGGAAAATTACACCCAGTAGAATAACAAACGTTTCTAATAATAAACAAAAAGAATTGGCTAAAGCTATTAAAAGAGCACGTTTTTTAGGCTTAATGTCTTATACTAGTAAAAATTTTAAATGAAAATTATCTTAACAACTAATATTAAAAAACTTGGTAAGGTTGGTGATTTAGTTACTGTCAAGGATGGATTTGCTAGAAATTTTTTATTCCCAAATAAGATGGCTTTAAGAAATTCAAAAACAAATCATGAATATTTTGAAAAAATAAAAGAAGAAGTCAATGCTAAAGAAAATGAAAAAAAAGAAAGTGCACTTGATTTAATTGATAAAATTAAAAAAATAAAAATAGAGTTTATTAAAGAAGCAGATGATAAGGATCAATTATATGGAGCAGTTTCAAAAAAAGAAATTATTAATTTTTTTAGTAAAAATAATATATTAATTCATTCTGATGACATAAAAATCAACCAACCAATAAAAAATATTGGTAAACATGATATTGAAGTCAGTCCTTATGAAGGAATTATCGCAGAATTAAAAGTAATAGTCAAAAAAACTTAGAATATTTATACACGCTTTTAAAAGATATTAACTTGTTTTAATTTACCCTGTATTGTTAAAGTTTATTTTTCGTTTAAACGAAGAGTATGGCTCTAAATTCTTTACAACCAATTTCTGTTAAAGAAAATCAAGAATTTAGTGATAAATTTCAAAATTTTGAAGCCGAAATTGCTGTTATAGGCTGTCTTCTTTGGGATAACAGATCATATGAAAAAATCGCAGATTTTTTGAATGAAGATCATTTTATTGACCTCAATAATAAAAAAATATTTAAAATTATAAAACGTCTTTTAGATAAAAATACACTAGTAACACCAATTACGCTAAAAAATTATTTAGATGAAGATGATCTAAATTCTTTTGATAGTTTAAAATATTTAAATCAAATCAAAGATTCTTCACCTTCTACTCAAAATGCTTACCAATATGCAAGACTTTTGTATGATTTGCATATTAAGAGAAGTTTAATTGGTATTGGCAATAACTTAATTCAAAATACTATTTCTAATGAAAAAGATTTGGAAGGCTTAGATCTAATAGAAAATGCAGAAAATGATTTGTACAATTTGTCACAAACTGGAAATGCCGATAGAAAACATTTGTTTCTTTCTGAAGCCTTAAAAGATGCTATTAATATAATTGATCAATCATTCAAACGTGATGGTAAAATAGCAGGAATACCTACCAGTTTAAAAGATCTGGATAAAAAACTTGGTGGTCTTCATAATTCTGATTTAATAATCATTGCAGGTCGTCCATCAATGGGAAAAACAGCCTTAGGTACCAACATAGCTTTTCATGCTGCTAAAAAATATAAAGAAAAAATTGATGAATTTGGAAATAAATCGACTTTTGATGGTGCTAAAACAGCGTTTTTTTCCTTAGAGATGTCATCTGAACAACTCGCAACTAGAATATTAGCTGAACAGTCAAAAATTTCTGGAGATAAAATGAGAAAAGCAGAATTAACAAAAGACGATTTTAAAAAGATTGCTAAAATTAGCTCAGAAATTGAAAATCTAAATTTAATAATTGATGATAATCCAATATTAACAATACCTTCTCTTAGGGCGAGGGCTAGAAGATTAAAAAGATTGTATAATATAGACCTTATAATCATAGACTATCTTCAGTTAATGTCTGGTACTTCCAATGTAAGAAATGATGGAAGAGTTCAGGAAATATCTGAAATTACGAGAGGGCTAAAAGCTGTAGCCAAGGAACTTAACATACCGATTGTAGCTTTATCACAGCTTTCTAGACAAGTAGAACAAAGAGAAGATAAAAGACCTCAATTATCTGATTTACGTGAGAGTGGAACAATTGAACAAGATTCTGATGTAGTGATGTTCATATTTCGAGAAAGCTATTATTTGGAAAGAATGGAACCTATAAAAAGACCAGATGAATCTGAAGATAAGTATGATGAGAGACATCATAGATGGCGAGAACTTTGTGAAAATAGCTATAACACAGCTGAAATTATAATTGCAAAACAACGACATGGGCCAATAGGTAAAATTAAGGTGCTCTTTGATCCTAATTTTACTAAATTCGGTGATTTAACAACAAAAGACTATGATAATGTCATGGAATGATTAAATCAAATGCTGTTCTAGAAATAAATTTAAAAAATTTAATCTACAATTTTAAATCAATATCAAAATTTGCTAATAATAGTTTAACGGGAGCGACTATTAAAGCTAATGCATATGGTATTGGTGATTTAGAAACGTTTAAAATTCTCTATCAAAATAAATGTCGACATTTTTTTTTTGCAACTCTTGAAGAAGCTTTAGCTTTGAGAGAGAAAAATACAAAAGGAAATGTTTATGTTCTTAATGGTTTAGAAAATAATAAATTTAGTGTTTTTAAAAAATTTAATATTATACCTATATTAACTTCAATAAATGAATTAAAAAAATATGTTAAAAGTCGATATTTTAAGAAAAAATTAAGAATTGGAATTCATGTAGAAACTGGATTGAATAGGTTAGGAATCAAGATAGAAGATTTAAAGAAAATTAATACTAAAAATATAAATTTAAAAATACTTGTTAGTCATTTAGCTAGTGCAGATGAAACAAATAATCCATATAATTCAATACAAAACAACAATTTTAAATCCACTTTTAAATTATTCAAATCAATTAAGTATAAAAGCTTAGCTAACTCATCAGGGATTCTGAATAATAAAAAATTGCACTATGACTTAGTCAGACCTGGAATTTCTCTTTATGGGGGAATTAATAATATAAAATTACAAAAATTAATTAAAATTAAATCTGTAATAACTCTAAAAGCTAAAGTTCTGCAGATAAAAAATATTAATAAACATGAATTTATTGGGTACAATCAAACATTTAAGACTAATAAAATAATGAAAACAGCTATTCTAGGAATAGGATATGCAGATGGAATATCTCGATCCTTAAGTAACAAAGGTTATGCGTACTTTAAGAATCAAATTTTTGAAATAATTGGTAGAGTTTCAATGGATAGTATAACTGTTGATATTACCAATAGTAATAAAATGATTAAAACTGGAATGTATTTAGAATTAATAAATGATAATAATGATATAGAAAAAATGGCTAAAATATGTGGAACAATTAGTAATGAAATACTAACTTCAATAACAAATAGAGTCAAAAGAATCTATATTTGAAAAAAATGTTTGCAAATAAAAATATTATTCTTTCAATAGTTTTTATATTTATGTGTATTTGCATGTATTTTGCACAAAATTTTAAACTAGACGCATCGTCCGATACATTAATTCTACAAAATGATAAAGATTTTAAATATTTTAACTTTTATAATATTATTTTTCCTACAAAAAATTTTTTAGTAGTAGCAATTGAATCTAAAAAGGAAATTGATGCAGACTATATTAAAAATATAAATTCATTAAAGGACAGTCTCATAAAAATTAATGGAGTTGAGTCTATTTTTTCAATCGTTGATGCTCCAATTCTCCTTTTAAATAATTTAAATTTTTCTAACATGTTAAATCAAGAAATATCGAATATCAATAATAGTAAATATGATCTACAATTGATATTAGAAGAATTTGCAACTAGCCCTATTTTTAAGGATCAAATCATTAATTCAAAAAAGACAGTTTCTTCTTTAATCATTTATTTAGAAAAAGATAATGATTTTAGTAATATAAAAAAGCAAAGAAAAGATATAATAAATAATAAAGTTAGTAATCAAAATCAAATTAAAGAAATTAATAAAAAATATCGCTTACTGAAAGAAAAATATAATAAAGAAAGAAATATTCTTATATCAAATATAAAAGAAACTCTAAGTGATCAAAATAACAAATATATATATTTCCTAGGGGGAATAGATATGATTGCTGATGACACTTTACAATTTGTAAAAAATGATATCTTAAAATTTAGTATAGTTGTTTTACTTTTTATCATTATCATACTTTTTTTCATATTTAGAGATTTAAAATGGGTAATACTACCTCTTATATCTACAGCATATGCAGTTATATGCATGATCGGATTAATTGGACTGTTAAATTGGGAGGTTACTGCGATTTCATCCAATTTTATTTCCTTAATGCTAATATTATCAATATCTATGAACGTACATATTATTAATAATTATAAAAAAAATTATTCTGACATAAACAGAAAAGACAATCTCAAGAAAACATTAAAAATAATGTTTTGGCCATGTTTTTATACTGCTCTAACAACAGTTGTTGCTTTTGGATCTTTATTATTTTCTGACATCAAGCCTGTTATAGATTTTGGAAAGATAATGATTGTATCTTTAATGGTAATTTTTATTTCTTCTTTTACAATTTTGCCATTATTCATTTATTTATTCCCAACAATAAATAAAAATATTAATTTAAAATTTGCAATTTTAAATCGTTTTTTTTTATTATCAATTTCTCACACAAGAAAAATATTTATTATTAATTTTATAATCTTTCTTATTAGTTTAGTTGGTATTTATAATTTAAAAGTTGAGAATAGTTTTATTAATTATTTTAAAGAAAATACAGAAATTTATAAAGGAATGAAATTAATTGATCAGGAGTTAGGTGGAACTACACCTATAGATATTATTATTAAATTCAAAGAAGAGGATAAATTATATAATAATAATATTAATAATGATATTTTAGAAATTAATGAAGATTTTAATTTAGATGAAGATCTTTATGTTGAGAAAAAAGATATCTCTAATTGGTTAACAATTGAAAAATTAAGTGCTATCAAAAGAATTCATAATTTTTTAGAACAAAAAAATGAAGTTGGAAAAGTACAGTCTCTTTATTCTTTAATTAACATGGCAGAATTAATAAATAAACAGGAATTGAGCATATTTGAATTATCAATCCTCTATAATAAAATGCCAGATTATTATAAAAATGATTTAATTTTGCCATACTTATCTATTGATGAAAATTTAATAAAAATTTCAGCTAGAGTAAAAGATTCAAAAGATATAAATCGTCAAGAATTAATTCAAAATATTAATAAATTCTTAGAGTCAGAGTTTTCAACAATTGATGAATTTAATGTCAATGGAATATTGATTCTATATAATAATATGCTTCAATCTCTTTTTAGCTCACAAATAAAATCCTTTGGCATAATATTATTTACTATTTTTATTATGCTATTAATCCTATTTCAATCATTCAAATTGAGTTTTGTCGGTATTATTCCAAATATTTTTGCTGCATCTTTTATATTGGGTTTTATTGGTCTTGCTAAAATTCCGTTAGATATAATGACAATAACAATAGCCGCCATAACTATTGGAATAGCAGTCGATAATACTATTCATTATTTGTATAGAATTAAAAATAATATGATTAATAATATGAATATCAGGGAATCTCTTGAGGATTCTCATCAAACTGTAGGTTATGCAGTACTAACTACATCCATAACTATTGCTTTTGGCTTTTCAGTTTTAAGTTTATCAAACTTTGTTCCAACAATTTTATTTGGTTTATTTACTGGTTTAGCAATGATAATAGCAATGTTGGGAGTTTTAATAACTTTGCCTGCTAGCTTATTAAAAATTAATTTATGAACTTGCCATCTTTAATATTCCCTTTTGATTATATAATATTGTTAATATTTATATTAATAATATTTTTTTGTACTTGGAAAGGATTTATTCAATCATTACTGAGTTTGTTAACTTGGGTAGGTTCAATACTTATAACTATTTATTCCTATAATTCGTTTGCTAATTTTTTATCTAAGCAAATATTGATAATTAATTTTTTTAAAAATTATGATTATCTTTCAAATGTTATAGGTATTATAGTTTCAATTCCAATAATATTTTTAATTTCTCTCTTTGTACTTAAAAAAATTCGAAAGTTTTTAAGTGCTGATTTAGACAAACAAATTCTTGGCATAATATTTGATAAATTTTTTGGATTAATTTATGGATTAATTTTTTCTTATGTTATTTTTTCAACAATATTATTTGCATCAAATAAATTTGGTTTAGAAAGGTTGAATTTATGGATGACTAGAAATTCTTATGTATTATCTGAAGTAGATAATTTCAATAATAACTATATTATTAATTTTATACCAATGCAAAATATTGATTGATTTTATATAAAAGGATTTTTTGAAGAAGAAAAAATAATTTTAGTTTTTTGATTAATAATATTAAAATTTTGATTAAAATCATTTATTAAATATCGCTGATAACTATTATTTATTTTACTGGCAAAATTACAAAAAATTTTGATGGTTACTGGTTTTTGTTTTATTTGAGTTGCATATTTAAAATTAACATTTTTATTTTCTATTAAAGGATGTAGATTTTTTTTAGTTGCGAATTTTAACCAATCATTCAGTTTGCTTGTAGTAATAATGTAATATTTATTAAATGTATTTGCATACATATATTTAAGAAGATTATTGGTCTGAACTTTAGAAAAGGCACTTAAGAAAAATACTTTGATATTTTTAACTTGGCTTAGCTGAAATGATATATTTTCTAATACTTCGTTCTTAAATTTATTTTTCTGCTCAATTAAGTCAATTTTATTAAAAATAATTAATACACTTTTAGCTTTATCTGCAATCATATTAATAATTCGTTTATCTTGCCTATCTAAACCTTCTTTGGAATCGATAATGATTAGTGCAGAATCTACTTTTGAAATATTTTCAAATGATTTTTTAATTGAATAAAAATTGACACTTTTCTTTACAATATTTGCTTTCTTACCTATGCCTGCAGTATCAATAATTTTAAATGTTTTGTTTTGATATATAAATGTATCCTCTACGTAATCTGATGTTGTATTAGGAATTGGACTAGTTGACGATCTTTCATAACCTAAAAATGAATTTAAAAGTGTACTTTTCCCAGAATTAGGTTTTCCAAAAATAGCAAAAGAGAAATCTATATTTGTATTTAATAATTTATCTTTGTTGTCTTTTTGTGCATATATATAAGACTCTAACTTTTGAAATCCAAACTTATGGGAACATGATAAAAAAAAATAATTCCTTATACCGTACTTTAATATATCATTATTTGGAGTTTCTTTAAAATTATCGAATTTATTGCATAATAAAATAATTTCTTTTTCAAATTTACGCAATTTATCAATAGCATTATCATCAATATAATTAAATAAATTTGTGTAATCAATTACATATAAAAATTTATCTATTTTCTTTTCTAAAGTTGTTAGAAATGATTGAATTATATTTTTTCGATTCAATTTATCACTGATTAATATACCTGGTGTATCAAATATATATGATTGAGAAGAAGATCTAATTTTATCATAATGCCAATCACGTGTAGTTCCTGACTCTGAATGAACAATCTTAGAGTCAGAACTAGTCAATATATTGTATATGGAAGACTTACCAACATTTGGTTTGCCTATAAGTAAATAATTCATTGGTTAAAAATACTTGTTTTTCCATTTGTTTGACTTATCAATATATAATTATTCATAAAATATACTGCGTTGATATTCTTTAGTTTAAGATTTTGAGTAAAAATAATTTTACCTGTCTTATCATTTAATTCTATTAATTTACCATTTTTGAAAAAAATTATAATTGAAACAGGAGATTTAACTATATTGATAATCAGATCATCTGCATCTATTTCATTGCTTAAATCATTTTTCCAAAAAATATTTTTATTTTCAATATTATGGGCTTTTATTAGACCATTGCTGTGATAAGTTATTAATGAATTATTTATAAAATAATGAGATTGAACATTTTCAATCTTATTTGACTCTAATACAAATTTATTTACACCTAAATCCATTGTTGATAAAAAAGTGTTTTCATCAAAATATGATATTAAATTTTGAAAAGAATGGATGGAGTCTTGAGGACTGTTAATAGATTGATTAAAATACATTTCTGTTAATTCTGTTTTTATTTTTTCCCCAAAAATTGTATCTATTGCACCTACTCTACCGTTTGGTAAAGTAAAATATAGTAAATGATTTTTTTCTTGAAGAATTCCCCCTAAAGCTTGTAAAGAATTAGTAGATTCATAAACAAATTCCCAATTTAACTCACCAGATATTGGTTCAATAGACACAATTTTATTACTTAACAAAATTATAAGATTTTCATTGTGAATTTTTAATGGAGTTTTTAGAATATCATTAAAATTTTTACTCCAAATTAAATTTCCACTATAATCAAAATTAATAATTAATCCATTCGTGTAAGTAGCATATATTTTATCTTTAAATAATGAAACTGATGTAGGAAATGAAAAATAATTTTCTGAGGTTGAAGATATAGTTTTAGTTTCAATTAATTTAAAATCATTTATATCATATACTTTAAGTTCAGAATTACTGTTTAAAGAATAAATTTTTTGATCAACAATAAATAAATTAATTGGTTTAGAATCGGAATATTTTAAATCAAAATGATCTATTGTTGAAAGTTTATTTAATTCATTATTAGAAAGTAAACTTTCAATTTTTTGTAACGAATAATAATCTGCATAATTTAAATTATTAGTAAATATTGAATTCTTAATAAAATTTTTTGTATTAATTTTATTTTTATGTTCTAAAATAATCTGTTCTTTTTTTTTCAATATCTCTAAAGATTGGCAAGAGAACAAAAAAAATAGAAAAAATGAAAGAAATAATTTAATTATATATTTCAAATTCATGGATTTTCTTCACTCTTTCTTTTAAAGAGGATGATATTTGGTCATTTTCAATTATTTCTTTATATAATTTATTACTTTCATCATAACTATTTCTTTTCTCATTATTATCTTGTTCAATAATTGATAGTAGAAACAAGATTTCTAAACGAAAACCATTATAGGAATCTAACTTCGTATCAACAAATTCAAGTAAATTTTTAATCTTATCTGAAATATCTACTTTATTTGTATTATTGATTGTATCAAGTAAATTATATGAAGATTGAATTGCAATAGCAGTTTTGTAAAGATTATTTAATTTATTATTATTTAATAAGACTAAATATTCATCATATGATCTTTCATATTCGTTATTTTGTATTTCATAATTAATTAATTCCAATGAAGCTATGATTCCATAAAAACTTTTATCTTTTGATAATAATCTCATTTGTTCATAAAACTCAATAGCTGAATCTTCAGATTTAAGATTATTATATTTAATACTTGTATTTAAAATTTTATTATTATTATTTAAATGATAAAATTGAAAACCTCCAAATACAAAAATAATTCCTGCTACAACTAATAATAATATTTTATAGTTTTTTATAATCTCTTTTTGAATTTTGTTAAAAAAACTCTCTTTATTAATTGACTCATTCATCTTTTGTCCATTTTATTGAGCACCCAAAACTATTTAATTGAACTTCTGGGCCTTTATTTGTATTTGATATCAACTCCATAGCATAAAATAACTCTCTTACTATTTTTTTATCATTATTTTTCATGACTCCAGAGTCAATTCGACCACGATATTGTAATTCTAAATGTCTATTAAAACCAAAAATATCAGGTGTACATACAGCATTGTATTTTTTTGCAGTAGTTTGTGTTGAATCATATAAATATTGAAAATCAAAATTATATTTTTTTGAAAATTTTCTCATATTCTCATAAGAATCTTCTGGATAAGAAATTACATCATTAGACATAATAGCTATTGTACTAATGCCTATTTTTTTTAGTTCTTTTGCCTCAAAATTAAATCTTTCTGCTATGGAAACAACATAAGGACAATGATTGCATATAAAGGCAATGACTGTGCCATTTTTACCCTTCAAAGATTGCAATGAGTAATATTGGCCATCAATAGACATTAGATTAAATTCTGGTGCTTTCCAGCCTATTTCATTATTTGTTGCTTTTACAGGCATTAAATATTTGATATATTAATTAAATGAGTTTCATACCATCTGTAAGAAATTTCTACAATTCGAAATTATTTTTTTCAAAAAGCGAACTCAGTAAAATATTGTCTTGTTATTCCTTAGGAGTTTCAAAAGGAAGTTGGAAAGATTACGCTATTTTTTTTGATAATCATGAAGCTTCATTTTACATGTTTAAACATTCTTTTTCTTCCCCTGAATGTATATTAACAAAATCAACGGAATCAAAAAAAAATAGTGTTTTTTTTAAGCTTGAATTAGTAAATAAAAAGAAAAATAAATTTAATCAAATTGATGATTTACTAGTACTACTTAAAAGAAAGCAAATTAAAATTATATAATTTCATTTAATTATAATTATTATTTATTTTATAACTTTTACTCATTTCCACTCAGTAACACTCGTTTTAAAACCCCAAGTTATACAACGCTTTGCGAAGGAGTTTATAGAATGTGTCAGTTTTTGTGTAAGTTTTTTGTCACAGTATCTTTAGGTTTTTCTCTTAAAACCTACTCCCACTCGATAGTACCTGGTGGCTTAGAGGTAAAATCATAAAGAACACGATTTATTCCTTTTACTTGACTAATTATTCTTCCTGATAATTCTGTAATTTCCTCTTTGGTAAATATATAAAAATCAGCTGTCATTCCATCAACAGAAGTAACTGCTCTTAAAACACAACTGTAATTGTAAGTTCTTTGATCTCCCATTACACCAACGGATTTTATGGAAAGCAATACTACAAATGCTTGCCAAATTTTTTGGTATAATTTTTTTTCTTTTAAAAATTTAATAAAGATTTCATCTGCATTTTGTAAAATTTTTATTTTTTCATAAGTTATCGAACCAGGAATTCTAATTGCCAATCCTGGTCCAGGAAAAGGATGTCTAAAAATCAAATTATCTTTAATTTTTAATTTTCTTCCAAGTTCTCTAACTTCATCTTTAAATAATTCCCTTAATGGCTCAAGAATATTTAATTTCATTTTTTTTGGCAAACCACCAACATTATGATGACTCTTAATTTTTGCTGAAGGACCTCCAAAAAAAGATATGCTTTCAATTATATCTGGATATAATGTTCCTTGAGCAAGAAATTTAACACCTCTAATTTTCGTTGCTTCTTTATTAAATACTTCTACAAAAGTATTTCCTATAATTTTTCTTTTTTTTTCAGGATCAGAAATATTTTTAAGTTTTTTCATAAATAATTTAGAAGCTTCAATTTTTATAAAATTTTTTTTAAACTTTGCTTTATAAAAATTTATAACTTCTTGTGTTTCATTTTTTCTTAGAAAGCCATGATCAACAAAAATACAATATAATTTTTTTCCCAAAGCCTTATGTAGTAGATAAGCTGTTACTGACGAATCAACACCACCAGATAAACCACAAACAACTCTGTCTTCTTTAACAATTTTCTTAATTTCTCTGACCTTTGTTTTAATAAAATCTTCTAGTATCCAATTATTTTTAGCTTTGCATATTTTAAAAACAAAGTTAGAAATAATCTTATTTCCTAAATATGTATGATGAACTTCAGGATGAAATTGTAAACCATATATTTTTTCTTTTTCATTTGAGATTAAAGAAATTATATTATTGTTTGACTTTGCTAAAACTTTAAATCCTTTAGGGATTTGAGAAACATGATCTCCATGTGACATCCAAACATTAATAGCTTTTTCTTTCCATTCTCTTGGAATAAGTTTTGAATTTTTTTTTATTATAATTTTTGCAAATCCATATTCTCTAGATAATGATTTCGTAATTTTTCCACCGTTTTGCAGAGATATTGCTTGCAAACCATAACAAATAGCTAAAATTGGTATTTTTGATTTCAATATGCTTTTGTGTATTTTAGGTGATTTTTTATCTAATACTGAATTTGGTCCACCTGAAATAATAATACCACTTGGATTTATTGTGTCTAATAATTTTGAGTTAATTTTGTTAAAAGGGTGTATTTGACAATAAACATGAAGTTCTCTAATTCTTCTTGCTATTAATTGTGTATATTGTGAACCAAAATCAACAATTAGAATACCTCTTTGCATTAATTTCTCATTAATGGATAAATTTCTGAGCTACAATAAATATTTCAGAAGATTTTGTTCTAGAAGATTGAGGTTTAAAATATGATACTTTTTTATATTTTTTCTTTAGCATATTGATAATATTTTTTTCTTCAGAACCTTTCCAAATCTTAAATACAAATGAGCTGTCTGGTAATGCAATAAGCTCTAAAACAGAAATAATACTCTCAATCATTGAGGATATTCGCAGATGGTCAGTTTGTTGATGTCCAGTCGTGTTCGGAGCTATATCAGAGAGAATTAAATCAAATTTGTAAGGTATTTTTGAGTAATCATATGTTAAAAAATCTTCCTTAATAAACATCACATTTGGATGATTAAATTTCATATCTAATAAATCAAAAGCATGTATTTTGACCGTATCTTTTAATTCAAACACCGCTTGAGACCACCCACCAGGTGCTGAGCCTAATTCTAGTATATTGGCTGAATTATTGATTAGTTTAAATTTCTGCTCAATTTCTAGAATTTTAAAAGCTGATCTTGATACATAGCCAATTTTTTTAGCTTTTTTGACATAAAAATCACTATTCTGTCTATTTAACCATTCTTTAGATTTCATACTTAAAACCTTAATTTATATTTCAAAGCTAAAATGACTTTGTTGTTATTTTAAATTAAATACTTATATAAGCGTAAATTATCAAAGAATTTAGTTAATTATGAAAAAATCTATTGTTTTTGCTTTTATAATCTTATTCATAACAGTTGGTTGGCTTGCGTCAGGACAGCTTGGACAAGTTAATGCCAATGACAAAAAAATTACTGAAGATAAGACTGATACAAATCTGAAAGTTCAGGTGCAAAATAATGAAGAAAATTCAAATATAATAAAGGTTGAAACATTAATATTTAATGCTGAGCAGATTGACCAATCTATAGTTATCCAGGGCCAAACAATTTATAATAAAAAAATTGATGTTAAATCTGAAACCACAGGTAATATTACCAATATAAATTTTGATCGTGGAGATAAGGTTCAGGCAAATAAAAATCTTTTAAAGATATCAATTGAAAATAGAAAGGAAATATTGTTAAGCGTCCAAAAAGACATAGAAAGGCTTAACAAAGAATTGATTATCAATGAAAAAAACCGTGAAAATTTATTATCAAAAAATGCAGAACTAATTAAGCTATATGAAATTGAATACCTTTCTGCAAAACAACTTATAGATAAAGGTTTAAGTTCAAAATCAAAATTAAGTTTAGCATCTTTTAATTTGGCAAATGCAAAATCTGATCAAATAGATATTAACTTAAAATATGAGTCTCGGTTAGCTAATTTAGAATCTCAAATTGCTTCTTATAAATCACAGTTAAAACAAATAAATCTAGATATAGAGAACACGCTAGTGTCTGCACCTTTTGATGGAATTATTACTAATAAAAAGATTGAAGTTAGTGACTACGTTACTCCTGGTAATATTTTGCTAACTATCGTTAATCTAAACCCGATTAAAGTTCAGGGATATTTATCTGAATTTGATGTCAATAAAGTACAATTGTTTACAAAGGCAACAATAGAAAATAGTAATGGAATTAAAAAAAATGGAAAAATTACATTTATTTCACCATCTGCAGAAACAAGTACTAGAACCTTCGAAATTGAAATTGAAGCTGATAACTCTGATTTATCTTTTAAAAGTGGCATAACAACTTCAATTATGATTGAGGGATCAGAACTACTTGCTCATAAAATACCTCCTTCTATTTTAACTTTACAAGATGATGGTACCATTGGCGTAAAAGCTTTAGATGAAAAAAATACTGTAATCTTTTATCCAATACAAAAAGTTAAAGATACTATTGATGGTATGTGGGTTAGTGGATTACCAAAAAATATTAATTTAATTATTTCTGGTCAAGAATATGTTTCTTCAGGTCAAATAATAGAATTTAAATAAAAGAAAGTAAATGAACCTAATTGATTATGCTATTTCGCATGCAAGAGTTTTTTTTGGTATATTAATTTTTATCATAGCGGCAGGATCTTCGACTTATATTTCTATTCCTAAAGAAGCAGTACCTGATGTTAATATACCAATAATTTATGTTTCTTTATCTCAAAAAGGAATATCAGCTAATGATTCTGAAAGATTACTTGTAAAACCTATTGAAGATGAAGTTAAGACAGTAGAGGGAATTAAAGAAATACGATCAACAGCCTATACAGGAGGTGGTAATGTACTTTTAGAATTTGCTGCTGGATTTGATGCAGATAAGGCGATGGGTGACGTAAGAGAGAAAGTAGATAGAGCTAAAGGCGATTTACCTAATGAAGCTGATGAACCGACTGTAAATGAAGTTAATATTAGCGCATTTCCTATCATTTTAATTTCTTTAAGTGGAAATTTACCAGACCGAACTCTGCAAGATCTTGCAGAAACTCTGCAAGATGAAATTGAAACTATTCCAAGTGTTTTGGAAGCTAAAATTGGTGGGAGACGTAATGAACAAGTTGATGTGATTATAGATACTTTAGCTTTGGAAGGATACAACATAAACATTGAAAACTTAATCAATACTGTCAATCAAAACAATAAAATGGTCTCTGCTGGTGTGCAAGATACAGGGGATGGTAGTTTTAATATAAAGGTTCCTGGATTATATGAAACAATAGATGATGTACTGGATACGCCAATTAAAACATTTGGTGATTCTGTCATAACTTTTAGAGATATAGCTAAAGTTAAAAGAACTTTTGAAGATAGAAAATCCTATGCAAATGTTAATGGAAAAAACTCAGTGACTATTGAAGTTTCAAAAAGAATTGGGGAAAATATTATTGATACAATCAAAAAGATTAAGGAGGTTAGTGAGCTAGTAACAAAAGATTTTCCTCCTAGTGTTGATATATCTTTTAGCCAAGACCAATCTAGAACAATTCAAACAATGCTTAATAGTCTTCAAAACAATGTAATAGCTGCAATTATATTAGTTTTAATAATCATACTTGGGGTCCTAGGAGTAAGGTCAGGATTTTTAGTTGGTGTCTCTATACCAGGATCATTTTTGTCAGGCCTATTACTTCTTTCCATAATGGGATTTACGATGAATATAGTTGTTTTATTCGCTCTTATTTTATCTGTTGGATTGCTTGTAGATGGAGCAATAGTAGTTGTTGAATATGCCGATAGAAAAATAAAAGAAGGTTTATCCATTAAGGAAGCTTATGCAAGCGCATCTAAGAAAATGGCACTACCTATAATATCTTCTACTGCAACAACACTAGCTGCTTTTGTCCCTCTTCTTTTTTGGCCTGGATTAGCTGGCGAATTTATGAAGTACCTACCTATAACATTAATTTGCGTACTAACATCTTCATTATTTATGGCCCTTTTATTTGTTCCAGTACTTGGAACAATAATTAATACTGTTGCAAGAGTGTTTCTTCAATTTGTTATACCGACCCTAATTGCTTTAATTTTATTTAATATTTTATCAATATTAACAAATTATGTTGATATTAATGGTTTAAAAATACCACTTACAATAATTAAATATTTAGGTTCTTTAGCTCTTTTTATTTTTACTTTTATAAAAATTATACCATTAGTTTATAGGATCAGTGAATCAATTAATAAAAAACAAGAAAATATAAGTGAGTCAGCGAAAATTTTATCTTCTGAAAGTGATGTATCTGTCCTTACTTTAAAAGGTTTCATGGGTTTTTATGTAAAACTAATTAATTTTTTATTAAACCATCCTGCAAAAGTAATTGTATCAGCAATATTAATTTTGGCTGCAGTTAATTTTACTTACACAAAAATAGGATCTGGGATTGAATTTTTTCCAGAAGTAGAACCAGAGCTTGCAAAAATTGTTGTATATGCGCGTGGTAATCTTTCTGCAAAAGAAAAACGCGACTATGTTTCTCGAGTAGAAAATATTATTTTACAAATACAGTCCAAGAATAAAGAATTTAAAAATATATATGCTTTAAGTGGAAATATATCAGATCAATCGGAATCATCTGAAGATTTTATCGGCTCAATTAGTTTAGAGTATAGTGAGTGGGATAAAAGAAGAAAATCTAAAGTAATACTTAATGAAATTTTAAATAAAACAAAAACTATTAAAGGTATTAAAGTTGAAAGTCGTGAACAAGAAGGTGGGCCACCCACTGGAAAACCAATAAATATCAAACTGACTTCACCTAACAAATCTCTTCTTTTAAGTGAAGCTAACAGATTAAAAGAATTTATAGACTCCTATCCTGAATTAATTAACATTGAAGATAATTTTCCTGCTCCTGGAATTGAGTGGGAAATAAATGTTAATCGTAAACAAGCCGCTAAATTTGGTGCCAATATAACTTCTATAGGAAACGTTATCAAACTTGCTACCAATGGTATTAAGCTTGGTGAATATAGACCAGATGACTCTAATGATAGCATACCTATGTATCTTCGTTATCCATCAGAAGGTAGAAATTTAGATATAATTCAAAACTTACGAGTTAATACAACTGTTGGATTAGTTCCAATTGCTAATTTTGTTGAAATAATCGCAAATAACAGGACAGGCAATATAGTTAGGGTAGATTCTAAAAATGCAATTAATATACAAGCTGATTTAGAGGTTGGTGTCTATGCTGATGCTAAAGTTAAAGAGATGAAATATGTTTTAGGTATTAATAATTTTCCTCCTTCATTCAGAGGTAAAACAATTGAGAATTTAAAAAAGTTTAATTTAGATCCAGGAGTTAAAGTACAACTTATTGGTGAAAACCAAGATCAAAAAGAGGCGCAAGTTTTTTTATCTAAAGCATTTGCTGTAGCATTATTTATGATGTTAATGATTCTGTTACTACAGTTTAATAGCTTCTATAGTGGCTTTTTAATTTTATTTTCAGTCGTTATGTCTACTGCTGGAGTGTTTATTGGTTTAATGATTACTGGTCAAGCCTTTAGTATAGTAATGACTGGAGTAGGAGTAATCGCACTTGCTGGAATAGTTGTAAATAATAATATCATATTAATTGATACTTTTGATTATCTGAAAAATAAAATACCTACTGTTAAAGAAGCTATTATTAAAACAGGAGCTCAAAGAGTGAGACCGGTTCTTCTTACAACTTTTACTACAGTACTTGGCTTACTTCCTATGGTTACTATGACAAATGTTGATTTTGTTACAAGAGAAATAAGCCGAGGTTCACCTGACACACAGTGGTGGGTACAATTATCAACCGCAATTGTATTTGGATTAATATTTGCAACAATATTAACACTTATTGTTACACCTTCTGCTTTGATGTTAAGAGAAAATGTTAGAAATTGGTATCAAAAAAAAATTAGCTCTTAGTTTTTAGGTAAATAAAAATAGTACATAAAATTGATACAATATATAAGGTTGTTAAAATAATCAAAGTCATCCACAAGTTAGAAATTAAACCTATACATATAATAGATATTAGCAAAACTATCCAAGGAACAAATTTTTTTGAAAAGTAAAAATTTTTAAGAGCAATAGTAGGTATCTTACTAATCATTAATAAACCAATTAAACTTAGGTTAATTAGATTGAAATATGGGTTTTGGACAAAAGAAAATTCAAATTCAAAATATATAAAAAGAGGCAACAAACTTAATCCGGCAGCTGCTGGTGACGGAACACCAATAAAATAAATATTTGAATCAATAGGTTTTGTGGTTAAATAAATATCAGCAGTAAATCTTGCCAACCTCAATGCTGAACAAACGGCAAAAAATAACGATATACTCCATCCAAGAGATTTAAGTTCTGACAAAGTCCAAAAGTAAATTAATAAACTTGGAGCTACACCGAAGGAAATGAAATCACTCAAAGAGTCTAGTTCTGCGCCAAAATTACTTCCTCCCTTTAATTTACGTGCAAACCATCCATCAAAAAAATCAAAAATTGAAGCTAGAATTATTAATAAAATTGAAATTTTCCATTCTTCATTAATTGAAAATTTAATTGAAGTAAGACCACAACAAAGAGATAAAATTGTAATAGAATTAGGTATATATTTTGATAAATAATTAGAATTATTCTCCATTTTAATTTTTTACCGAACCAGTAATCTCTTTAATATTATTTGGATTAGAAATAATTGTTTCTCCACCTAAAACTGTTTGTCCCATAGTAACTAGGATTTTATAGCTAGAAGGTAAATATATATCAACACGACTTCCAAATTTAATAATTCCATATCTGTTTCCTTTTTTTACTTCTTGTTCTAATTTTAAATCACATACAATACGTCTAGCAATTAATCCGGCGATTTGAGTAATTATAATAAATTCTTGTTTATGGTTTTCCAATACAACAATATTCCTTTCATTTTCATTGCTTGATTTATTTAAAGTTGCATTTAAATATTTTCCTGAAATATATTTTATTTTTCTTACTACTCCAGTTATTGGAACTCTATTAACATGAACATTAAATATATTTAAAAAAATACTTATTCTTATAAATTTTAGATTACTCTGAATTTCAATTGGAGGTTCACTTTTACCAATATAAGTTACAGTTCCATCAGCTGGAGAAATTATGCAATCTTCTATAGGTATTGATCTAATAGGATCTCTAAAAAAATAAAATATATAACAAGTAATAACAAGAAGAATTAACCCAACTATTGGAAAAAAAGGAAGTGTAACTATAGTAATAATTAATAATGAAACAAAATATACCAATCCTTCTTTATGAATTTTAAGTTGCATTTTTCTATTTGATTTAATTGAAAAAAGATACATACATAATTATGAGTATAAAATCTCTAACAATTTTTTGTTCTTCATCAAATTTACTAAATAATGAATTTTATGAACTAGCAGATCAAATAGGAGAATTTCTTTACAAAAAGGAAATATCAATAGTTTATGGTGGTGGGACAGTTGGAATAATGGGAAGAATTTCAAAATCATCATATAATTTAGGTGGCAATGTAATCGGTATTATTCCTAAATTTTTAGTATCTGAAGAAAAAATAAATAAACAAACAACAAAAACAATTATTGTAAAAAATATGGTTGAGAGAAAAAAAAAATTATTTGAATTAGCTGACGCTTTTCTAATATTACCTGGTGGATCTGGAACTATAGAAGAGGCTACAGAAGTTATTTCATGGAAATATTTAAAGTTACATAAAAAACCTATCATATTTTTTAATTATAAAAATTATTGGAATCCACTAATTGAAATGTATGAAAAATCTAAAAAAAATAATTTTGGAAATAAAAATTTGCAAAATATGTGTGACCAAGTAAAGACTTTTGAAGAATTTTCAAAAATTTTCAAATAATGCCAAAAATTCAAGTTAAAAATCCACTTGTTGAAATTGACGGTGATGAGATGACTAGAATTATATGGAGATTTATTAAAGAAAAATTAATTCTACCTTATCTAGATATAGACATAAAATATTATGACTTAGGAATAAAAAATAGAAATAATACAAGTGATGAAGTTACTAATGAATCAGCAAGAGCAATAAAAAAATATGGCGTAGGAATTAAATGTGCAACAATAACTCCTGATGTCAATAGAGTTAAAGAATTTAATCTTAAAAAAATGTGGGCTTCTCCAAATGGAACTATACGTAATATTTTAGGTGGTACAATTTTTAGACAGCCAATCATTTGTTCAAATGTTCCAAGAATTGTTTCAAATTGGAATAAACCAATAGTAGTTGCAAGACATGCTTTTGGTGATCAGTATAGAGCAACAGATACAATTATAGATAGACCAGGAATATTAAAAATGATTTTTGAACCTGATGATGGATCTAAAATTATTGAACACGTAGTTTATAAATTTGAATCTCCTGGAGTTGGATTATCTATGTATAATGTTGATAATTCTATTATTGATTTTGCTAGAGCTTGTTTTAATTATGGTTTAAATTTAGAATGGCCTGTTTATCTATCCACAAAAAATACTATTCTTAAATTATATGATGGACGTTTTAAATATTTATTTGAACAAGTTTTTAATAAAGAATTCAAAAATAAATTTAAAGAAAAAAATATTATTTACGAACATAGATTAATAGATGATATGGTAGCTTCATCGTTAAAATGGGAAGGTGAATTTATATGGGCTTGTAAGAATTACGATGGTGATGTACAATCAGACTCAGTTGCTCAGGGATTTGGTTCTTTAGGATTAATGACTAGTGTGCTTATGACATCAGATGGAAAAACTATTGAAGCTGAAGCAGCACATGGCACTGTTACGAGGCACTATCGTAATCATCAAAAAGGATTGCAAACTTCAACTAATCCAATAGCTTCAATTTTTGCATGGACTAGAGGATTACATTTTAGAGGTAAGTTTGATAATAATTCTGAATTGGTTAATTTTTCATACAAATTAGAAAAAACATGCATAGAAACTGTTGAATCTGGAAAAATGACAAAGGATTTAGCTTTACTTATAAATCCAAAACAAGAGTGGTTAACCACTGAAGGTTTTTTAAATACATTGAAATTTAAACTTAAAGAAAAATTAAACTAAACTTTCAATTTCTTTTTTAAGAGAAATAATAACTTCATTAATTTTAGATGGATTATTTCCTCCAGCTTGTGCTAAATCTTTACGACCTCCTCCACCTTTTCCCCCAACAATTAGTGAGGCTTTTTGAACTAGTTTAGTTGCATCAAAAACATTAGTTATATCAGCTGTCAATCCTACAATAATTGATACTTTATCTATATCTGATGAAATTAATAAAATAATACTATTTTGAAAATATATTTGTTTTTGCTCATCAATAAATGTTTTTAAAAACTTAGATGGATATCTATTAGCTTTAAGATAAATAAAATTAAATTTACCAATTTTATCTACAACAATATTTTTTTTATTCCCTAATATGTCAATATTTTTTTGTAAAATAAAATATATATTTTTAATTTCTTTTAATTGATCTTCTAAATTTTCATTTTTATTAAATTGAAATATTTTTTCAGGAGCTAATTCTTTTAATTTTTTTTGATAAAGTATAATTTCATTCTGAATTTTTTTATGTATTTTTTTGTTTTTTGATATTTGAGATTTATTGTATATATCAACTCCAATATTTGTAACTGCCTCAATTCGTCGTAAACCAGATCCCACGTTTGATTGATTAATTATTTGAAATTCTTTTATATCTCCAGTTTTATTTACATGTGTTCCGCCGCATAATTCTTTAGAAAAAAAATTATTCGATAAATGTCCAACAGTAATAACTCGAACCTCAGTACCATATTTTTCACCAAATAAAGCGATTGCTCCTCCACTAACTGCTGTTGAGTGATCCAAAATTTCTGTAACTACAGAAACATCTTGATCTATAACATTATTAATTAAACTTTGAATTTTATTTAATTGATTTTGATTAATCGATTCATTATGACTAAAGTCAAATCGTAATTTTTCATCACTTACAAAAGACCCTTTCTGATAAACATGTTTACCTAGTATTTTTTTAAGTGAAGCGTGAAGTAGATGTGTTGAAGTATGATTGTTTCGAATTAAATTTCTTTTCTTAGCATTTATTGTCGCAGTAACTTGATCATTAATTATACAGCTACCTTTGATTACTTTTCCCCAATGTAGAAAATGTGTACCAAATATTTTTGTAGTATGTTTAACTTCAAAAATAAAATTGTCATTTTCTAATATTCCACTATCACCAATTTGTCCTCCGCTTTCTCCATAAAAAGGAGTTTGATTTAAAATAATTATTGCTTCATCTTGAATATTAATTTGATCAATAATAAAATTATTAACAATAATTTTTTGAATTATAGACTCAGATTTATTATTATCATAGCCAATAAATTCAGTAGACTTTAAATCTTGTGTAACTGTAAACCAAACTTTATCATCTGTTACATCTCCTGTACCTTTCCAACTTTTGCGTGCTCTTTCTTTTTGTTGTTGCATACATTTTTCGAATACTTCAACCTCAACTTCAATATTTTTATTTTTTATGTAATCTTGTGTTAAGTCTAATGGAAATCCATACGTATCGTATAATTTAAAAGCAACATCACCTCTAAGAATTTTATTAGAGGTATTATTAATTTCATCTTCTAAAATTTTTAATCCTTTATCTATTGTTTCTTTGAATTTGGTTTCTTCATTTTGTAAAGTATTTATAATTAAATCTTTCGTCCTTTCTAATTCAGGATAAGATGTTTTCATTCCATCAAGTAAAGTTGGAAATATTTTATGAAAAACTGGATCATTATTTCCTAAGGAATGTGCATGTCTCATTCCTCTTCTCATTATCCTTCGTAATACATAACCTCTTCCTTCATTTGAAGGAAGAACTCCATCGCTTATAAGAAATGCAGCAGATCTTAAATGATCTGCGATTACTTTATGGCTGGGAGAATCTTTTTTTTCTTCAGAATTTGATAGTTCAATAGATTTATTTATTAAAGGAGCAAAAATATCTGTGGAATAATTATCATTAGAGTTTTGTAATAAAGCTGTTATTCTTTCCAATCCCATTCCAGTATCAATTGAAGGTTTGGGTAAGTTTATTCTTTCTTCTTTATTAATTTGTTCAAATTGCATAAATACAAGATTCCAAATCTCAATGAATCTATCTCCATCTTCATCTTTACTGCTTGGGGGACCACCAAAGTATTTATCGCCATGATCATAAAATATTTCTGAGCACGGTCCGCACGGTCCAGTTTCACCCATTGACCAAAAATTGTCTGATGTACTTATTTTAATAATTTTTTCTTCTGATAAATTAGCAATTTTTTTCCATAAATTAAACGCATCCTCATCCTGGTCAAATACCGTCACAAGTAACTTATTTTTATCTATTGAAAATTCTTTAGTTATTAAATTCCAAGCTAGTTCAATAGCTAGCTCTTTAAAATAATCTCCAAATGAAAAATTACCTAGCATTTCAAAAAAAGTATGGTGACGAGAAGTATAACCAACATTTTCTAAATCATTATGCTTACCTCCTGCTCTCACACATTTTTGAGATGTAACGGCTCGATTAAAATTCCTAGTTTCTTTTCCAGTAAAAATATTCTTAAATTGTACCATTCCCGAATTTGTAAACATCAAGGTAGGGTCATTTTCGGGAACTAAAGAACCAGAATGAACAATTTCATGATTGTTTTTTTTAAAATAATTAAGAAAAGCACTTCTGATTTCTGAAGAATTCATGAAAACTTATTATAACTAGCTAATTATAATGTCTATTTATAATTAAATAAGGCGTTGTATTACAACGCCTTAATTAATCTTATAAATATAATTAATTATTCTTTTTCAGGAATTGATTCTATATTTTTTTCCTTGGTGTCTATTTCACCTTCCATCATTGCCTTTTCTACAATTCCTGCATTTTCTAAAATTTTATTTTCTATTTCTATAGCAATATTAGGATTATCCTTCAAAAAAGTTTTAACATTTTCCCTACCTTGGCCAATTTTACTTTCTTTGTAAGAAAACCAAGATCCTGATTTATCAATAATTTCTGCTTTAACTCCTAAATCAACCAACTCACCTAATTTAGATATACCTTCGCCATACATTATATCAAATTCAACAACTTTGAACGGTGGCGCTACTTTATTTTTCACTATTTTTACTCTAGTTTGGTTACCAATAATCTCATCCTTGTCTTTAATTGCCCCTATTCGTCTAATATCAAGTCTTACTGAGGAATAAAACTTTAGAGCATTACCTCCAGTTGTTGTTTCAGGATTTCCAAACATAATGCCTATTTTCATCCTTAATTGATTAATAAAAACTACCAAAGTATTTGATTGAGCGATAGAACTGGTTAACTTTCTAAGCGCTTGACTCATTAATCTTGCTTGTAACCCCGGAAGTGAATCTCCCATATCGCCTTCCAATTCAGCTCTCGGAACTAAAGCAGCAACGGAGTCAATAACTAAAACATCTATTCCCCCTGATTTTATTAAGGAATCAGCAATCTCTAACCCCTGCTCTCCAGTATCAGGTTGAGAAATTAATAATTCCTCTAAGTTAACTCCCAATTTTTTAGCATAAGCGGGATCTAAGGCATGTTCTGCATCAATAAAAGCACAGTTACCTCCTAATTTTTGTGACTCTGCAATTATATGAGTTGCCAATGTTGTTTTTCCTGAACTTTCAGGACCATAGATTTCTACAATCCTTCCTTTAGGCACTCCGCCAATTCCAAGAGCAATATCTAAACTAAGTGAACCAGTTGAAATTGATTCAATTTCAACATTGGCTTTAGAGCCAAGTTTCATGATAGATCCTTTGCCATAATTTTTTTCAATTAAACTAACAGCAGCTTCTAAAGATTTATTCCTATTTTCTTTGTCCATATTATTATTTTCAATTACTTTGAATTTTGTTTGAGACATTGATTTACTCTCCTTGTTCCTAGTTTTTTAATAAGATTCTTGCAAATTTGTTTATTTGTACACGTTTTGTTCTTATTTTAAAAGTTCTATTTTTGTTCTTATTAACAAAATATTATAACTATATGAAAATACTAAATATTTTTTTTTATAAACAAAAATTAAAACAATAAAAATTTAATTATATTACTTGAAATAATCAATTCTTTTGATAAATCGACAGCTCCCTAAATGACTAAAATACCAAAAAATTACCAACCTACTAAAAAAGAGAGGTTTATGAATGCTAAAATGAAGGAATATTTTCGCATAAGATTAACTAATTGGAAAAATGATTTGTTAAAAGAATCTTCTCAAACTTTAAATAATCTTCAAAGAGAAGTAAGCTCTGCAAAGCCTGATTTAACTGACAGAGCTACAGAAGAAATAGAAAGATCTTTTGAACTTAAAACACGTGATAGAGCGAGAAAATTAATAAATAAAATAGATGCAGCTTTAAGAAGAATTGAAAATGGAAGTTATGGATATTGTGAAGAAACTGGTGAACCAATAAGTATTAAAAGGCTTGAGGCTAGACCAGTTGCAACCCTAAGTCTTGAATCACAAGAAATTCATGAAAAAAAAGAAAAAAAAATAAACTAAATATTTTTTTTTTAGTTATATATTCATAATAAATGTCTTCAAGCAATGTTTCTGAATTAACTCCGGGTATTTTTGTTGTTAATGAAAAAAATAAAGAATGGGGTATTGGGCAAATACAATCTTCTATTGACGATAAAATTACGATTAATTTTGAAAATGTAGGTAAAAAAGTAATGCATGTAAATGAAATCAAACTTAAAATCATAGATATTTAATGCAATTGATTGACCAATTTAATCGACGAATAAATTATTTAAGAGTCTCGGTAACTGATAGATGTGATTTACGTTGCGTATATTGTATGAAAGAAAAAATGACTTTCCTCCCAAAAAATGAAATTTTATCTTTAGAAGAAATTGAGAGATTATGTGAAAATTTTATTGATATGGGTGTAGAGAAAATTCGATTAACCGGTGGTGAACCTTTAGTTAGAAAAGATATAATTAAATTGATACATAATTTAAATTTAAAAAAAACTAAATCAAAACTAAAAGAAATCACTCTTACAACAAATGGAACTCTTCTTACAAGATTTGCAAAAGAACTTAAAAAGAATGGCGTAAATAGAATAAATGTTTCTTTAGATACAATAAATCAAAAGAAATATAATCAAATTACAAAATTTGGAAATTTAGAAAAAGTTATTTTGGGAATAGAAGAAGCAAAAAAAAACAAAATTGAAGTTAAAATTAATACAGTAGTTATAAAAAATTTTAATGAAGATGAGTTAGATAATCTTATTGAATGGTCTAATAAACTTAATATTAACATCACTTTTATAGAAGTCATGCCAATGGAAGAAACTGATATAGATAGGCATTTGCAATTTGTTCCTCTAAATATTGTTTACGAAAAATTAAATAAAAAGTATAATTTTAAAAGAATAATAAATAATACTGGCGGACCTTCAGTATATTATAAAAGTGATAAAATTTCTAATAATGTTGGTTTTATTACTCCAATCTCACATAATTTTTGTGCAAACTGTAATCGAGTAAGAATTTCAAGCACAGGGAAACTTTTTATGTGTTTAGGGCAAAATGAATTTGTTGATTTCAGAAAAATTTTGAGAGGTGACTTTAGTGATAATTACATAAAAGAAAAAATTACTCATGCTCTTAAAGTGAAACCTGAAAAACATGAGTTTGTAATAGAAAAAAATATCAAACCTTATATGTTAAGACACATGAATGTCACAGGCGGGTAATGAAATTTTTTTTTATTTCATCAGAAAATAGTGAAGCTGTTTCAGCTAAAAAAAAGTTTATAAAAAAATATGGGCAAAATAATGCAAAAAATGCTGATGTAATAATTTCTATTGGAGGTGATGGTTTTTTACTTAAATGTCTTCATGATTATAATAATTTAAATAAACCTTTTTTTGGAATTAATTATGGTTCAGTTGGATTTCTAATGAATTCAGTTTCAAAAAACAATTTAACTGAGATTATTAAAATTTCAAAAAAAAATGAATTTAGACCTTTAAAAATGAAAGCAGTAAATAAAAATGGAAAAGAGTTTGAATTGATTGCTTACAATGAAGTATCTTTAATGCGCCAAACACATCAAGCTGCAAAGATAAAAATTAAAATTAATAATATAATTAGAATGCATGAATTAGTTTGTGATGGTATTTTAGTATCTACTGCCGCAGGCAGTACTGCTTACAATTTGTCAGCCCATGGAAGCATCTTACCTCTGGATTCATCTCTTTTAGCACTTACTCCAATTAGTGCTTTTCGACCTCGACGTTGGAAAGGGGCTCTTTTATCTGAAAAAAATACTATCGAGTTTATTGTGAAGAATTTTACAGAGAGAACTGTTAGTGTAACAGCAGATAATATAGAATATCGAGATATTAAATCAGTGAAAATAAATTCTATTAATGAAAAAAAATGTATAGTTTTATTCGATAGTAACCATTCGATGGAAGATAAAATATTAAATGAGCAATTCGAGTATTAAATTTCTTTAAGGGGTATTGGAAAAAGCACAAATTTTGTTATTATCAAGATCTCGAATGTATGCATAATAAAAAGTTGAATCTGAAGGTCTTGGTCCTGGTTCACCTTCATTTAATCCACCATTCTCTAACGCAATAGCATGAAAGCTATCAACTAATTTTCTTGAAGCAACCAAAAATGAAATCTGTGTCCCGTTACCATATGTTGCCTTTTCTTTGTTAAAAGGTTTTGTAATATAGAATTCTACTTCTTCTTGGTTATTTTGTTGGGCATATCCGACATATGTTTCAGATGTTTCAACTTTTATCAATCCAAGAGGAGCTAATACTACATCATAAAATTTAGAAGATGCTTGAAGGTCATTAGTTCCAACCATTACAAAACCTATCATTAATAATTACTTTCAATTGTTAAAATAAAATTTTTTGGTAGCCTCGGCCAGACTCGAACTGGCACTCCCAAATGGGCAAGGATTTTCATACCACTATAGTTTTCACTACCACCCCCAGGAGTGTTTGTTGGCCTGGACTTTATCTTCATCTCAAAGAGATGCTCCCTGTCAAGTCTCTACACTTTCCTATTGCTAGGCTTAGCTCGGTATTAGCAGTTTAAAGCCTTCACCGAATTTAAGGAGTTATACTCGTAGTTTCGCAACATACAGCACTCAAATTTTAGATTAAGTCCTTTGTGTCTACCATTCCACCACGAGGCCACAAAACCTATTTATCAGACTATTGAACTTTTGCCACCTAATAATGAAATCATTTCTTCAATTTCTTTAGAAATGTTATCTAAAGTATCTAGAGTCCAAGAAGAAATGACAATATTTACGCCTCCCGTTTTTCTAATATAGTTAAAATATGGATAACTACCAATTGAGCATTCAGGAAATTTATTTTGAATATTAGCTAAAGTAGGCGCCATAGTACTCTCATATAAATTTGTATTAATCGTTATTATCTTTTTAGGATTACCTTTTTCAATATTTATTAAAATTTTAGTAAACATTTTTTTCATTATTTCTGGAACACCCGGCAAGATAAAAACATTTTCTATTATAAAACCTGGTGCAGCAGTAAGAGGATTGTATATCAAATCAACATTTTCGGGCATTTTAGCCATTTTTTTTCTTCCTTCGTTCAATTCTCCTTTAGGATAATATTCTTCAAGAATTTTCAAAGCTTTGGAATGAAAACAATATTTTCGATTAAAAGCCTTAGCTACACTTTCAGAAGTTATGTCGTCATGAGTGGGACCAATACCTCCTGTAGTAAAAACATAACTATATTTTTTATGAAAATTTAGAACAGTATCTATTATGCTTTTTTGATCATCTTTAATAACTCTGATTTCTTCTAACTTTATCCCTCTATTAATTAATTCTTTTGCAATATAATTAGAATTTGTGTCTTGTGTTCTACCTGAAAGAATTTCATCTCCTATAACGATTATACCTGCTGTTAAATTACTCATGATATTATTATAAATAATTCAATCTATAAATTAAAAAATTTTTCAAATCTATTTTATCTAACAAAATATTAGTATATTAAATAATATAAATGAAAGAAAATAATATTCCTATTTACTCCACTAATGATTTTGAAGGAATGAGAAAAGCCGGTTCCTTAACAGCTAAAATATTGGATAAATTAGGGGAGTTAATAAAACCAGGAATTTCAACTGAAGAAATTAATCAATTTTGTCACAATATGATTATTCAAAATAATGCAATTCCTGCACCACTAAACTACAAAGGTTTTCCAAAATCAATTTGTACATCTGTAAATCATGTTGTCTGCCATGGAATTCCAAGTGAGACCAAAATTTTGCAAAATGGAGACATAATTAATGTTGATGTCACTGTGATTTTAAATGGTTGGCATGGAGATAGTTCAAGAATGTTTGTAGCAGGGAAAACCAATAAAAAAACAGAGTTATTACTAAGAACAACTTATGAATGTCTATTGATTGGAATTCAAAATGCTCTCCCTGGAAAATATCTTGGTGATATTGGTAATGCAATTCAAAAATATGCTGAGAGAGAGAAATTTTCTGTTGTTCGTGATTTTTGTGGACATGGTATTGGTAAACAATTTCATACGCCTCCAAGTGTTTTACACTATGGAAATTCAGGTGAAGGACCTCAACTTAAACCCGGTATGTTTTTTACTATTGAGCCTATGATAAATATTGGGGATTGGGGAATAAAAATTCTTAAAGATGGCTGGACTGCTGTAACTAAGGATAAGTCACTTTCTGCACAATTCGAGCATACTATTGGTATTACCGAGAAAAGTAATGAGATTTTTACTCTTTCTCAAAATAACTCTGATTTTCCAATAAATCAGATATAAGAGTAGCTGATGATCTCTAGATATAGCCGCCCAAAAATTCAAAAAATATGGTCTAATGAGAACAAATTTCGTCTTTGGACTAAAATTGAATGCTTAATTGCTGAACAACTTAGTATCATAGGAAAAATACCAAAAAAAGATGCAAAAAATATAATAGAGAAGGCAAAATTTAATGTTCAGGAAATAGAAGAAATTGAAAAAGAAACGAAACATGATGTTATTGCATATATTAATAATGTTAGCAGATATATAGGTGAAAGTGCAAAATATTTCCATCATGGCGTTACTTCAAGTGATATTATTGATACTGCTTTCTCACTACAACTTAAACAGTCTTCTGAAATTATAATTGAAGAACTCAATAAATTAATAATTGCTTTAAAGACTAAAGCTAATGAACATAAAAAAACGATAATGATAGGTAGAAGTCATGGAATACATGCTGAACCAATAACTTTTGGTTTAAAAATGGCTTCCTTTTATTTTGAATTTAAAAGAAGTCTAAGAAGATTCGAACTAGCCGCCACTGAAATATCTGTTTGTGCTATTTCTGGGCCAGTCGGAACATACAATTCAATAGATCCCAGTGTTGAAATATATGTTGCAAAAAAATTAGGTTTAATAGTAGAGAATATTTCTACTCAAGTTATTCCTAGAGACAGACATGCTAATTTTTTTGCTGCACTCGGAGTAATGGCTTCCTCTATTGAGCGATTATCAGTAGAAATTAGAAATATGCAAAGAACAGAGATTAAGGAAGTTGAAGAATTCTTTGATAAGAATCAAAAAGGATCATCAGCTATGCCTCATAAAAGAAATCCTATATTATGTGAAAATTTAACTGGACTAGCAAGATACATTAGAAGCGCAGTCATTCCCACTATGGAAAACGTAGTTTTGTGGCATGAAAGAGATATTAGTCACTCAAGTGTAGAAAGAATTTTAGCACCAGATGTTACTATAGCGACTGATTTTGCATTATCGCGATTAACTAATGTAGTTAAAAACTTAATTATATATCCTGAAAAAATGAAAAGGAATCTTAATAGTTTGGGTGGCCTACACAAAAGTCAAAATATATTGTTGGCACTAACTATTAAAGGAATGTCCAGACAAGAAGCTTATATATTAGTCCAAAATTCATCTATAAAAGCTTGGAACTCGGAGGAACGATTTGAAGATATTATATGCCAGAATTTAGAAATTAATAAATACTTAAATAAAAAAGAATTAAAAAAATTATTCAGTGAAGATAAGATAACAAATATCGATTGGATTTTTAACAATAAATTGAAATCAAAAGATTAATCTGTTTTATTAATTCTTTCCTTTTTTTAATAAATGCACTATTTAACTAAACTTATGCCGATGAAAATAGTGGAAATTGAAGAACTTATAAAAAAATCAATTCCTAACGCTTCAGTAACAATCAAAGATTTAAGAGGTGACGAAGACCATTATAGTGCTACTGTAATATCAAAATCTTTTGAAGGAAAAAGTAAAATTGATCAACATAAAATGGTATATGACTCTCTTAAAGGTAAAATGGGTAATGAATTGCATGCTCTTATGCTAAAAACTAAAACGGAGTAAAAAATGATGAATGACAATATTACATCAGATGTCACAGAAAATATAAATAATGAAATAAAATCAAACAATGTGATGCTGTTTATGAAAGGAACTCCAGTGTTTCCTATGTGTGGGTTTTCGGCCGCTGTTGTACAAATATTAACTGATTTAGGAGTAAAATTTAACAGTGTAAATGTTTTGGATAGTGATGAAATGAGAGAGGGTATTAAAAAGTTTTCTAATTGGCCAACTATTCCTCAATTATATGTTAAAGGAGAATTTATAGGTGGGTGCGATATAGTTAAAGAAATGTTTGAAAGCGGAGAATTGTTAGAGTTATTTAATTCAAAAAGTATTGAAGTTAAGTCTTCTTAAATTATAATTTTTTTTTAGATCTTAACTTTGATTCTTAATTTTTTCTTAATAATAATTGAATTTCTTTGTAAGTATTTGTTTTTCTATTTGTATATTAATTTTAGAAAAAAAGTTAAAAGATAAAATTATCTAGAATAGTACTCAATAACCAAATTAGGCTCCATAGAAACTGGATAAGGTACATCATGCATAAGTGGGGCCCTTAAAAATCTTCCTTGCAATTTTTTTGTATCAACTTCTAAATATTCTGGAATTTCTCTTTCTTGCGAAACGATTGATTCTTGGATCATATTAATTTCTTTGCTTTGATCTTTCAGAGAAATTTCATCTCCATCTTTAACAGTATAAGAAGGTATATTGACCCTTTTACCATTAACTTTTAAATGCCCATGATTTACCAATTGTCTTGCAGCAAACATAGTTGGAACAAACTTCATTCTATAAACAATAGCATCTAACCTTCTTTCAAGAAGTTCTATCAGAATTTGACTGGTGTCCCCTTTTATATTAGATGCCTTATCATAAATTCTTCTAAATTGCTTTTCTGTTAAATCTCCATAGTAAAATCTAAGTTTTTGTTTAGCAAATAGTTGTTTTCCATAGTCTGATAATTTTCTACGATGTCCTGTAGCGCCATGTTGTCCGGGTCTTGAATTTCTTTTATTAAAAGGACTTTTTGGACGACCCCAAAGATTACATCCTAATCGTCTATCAATTTTATATTTTGCAGCAATTCTTTTTGTCATGTTTTATATTGTGGGGGTTTTATAGAGATATAATTAATCATGTCAATTCTATAATCCTGTCAATTTCTCTATCTTCTGAGTTTTTTTATCATTCCCCATAAAGTTTGAATTTCATTTTTATTTAAAGATGATCTAAGAAACATTGCTTGAATATTATCAAACTTATTTTTATTTTTATCTTTGGGTAGTAAAAAACCTACATTTATTAACTCATTTTTTAGATATTGCATAAAATATCGGAAATCCTTTTTTAGGGATAAATTTGTATTTAATGTTTTGTTAATTTTTTTATTATCTACAAGTTTCGAAAATTCTTTCCATTTGTATGAAAAAAGTAAAACTGCATGCGAAAGATTTAAAGAGGTATTAGATTTAGATAAATTTATAGTAAATATAATATCTGCTAACATCAAATCTTTATTTGTTAAACCAGAATTTTCAGGTCCAAAAACAAGAGCAGATTTTTTCATTTTAGGCATATCTTTAAACAATTGGGAAAATTCATTCTGACTAGGTTTTTGTAATAATCTTTTGCGATTAGATGTAGCTATAACGTAGTGAAAATTTGATAAAGCTTCATCTAAGCTATAAAATAGTTTGGCGCTTAAAATAATTTTTTTTGAATTTGCAGCTGATTGAATGGCTAATTTATTTGGCCATTTTTCTCTAGGAGATACAAGAATTAATTTTTCTAATCCGCAATTGTCCATTGCTCGTGCAACCAAGCCGATGTTTTCTGGAAGTTGTGGCCTAACTAAAACAACAGAGGGCTTAATAGACACTATTCTGATTTAATATCATGAAATAGTTTATATGTAATGCTATCATAAATAGCATTATAAGATGCATCAATTATATTTGATGAAACTCCTATTGTTGTCCAATATTTATTCTTTTCATCTACAGACTCAATCAAAACTCTTGTGACTGCTCCTGTACCTTTTTCTGCAGACAAAATCATTACCTTATAATCTGTCAGTTTTAAGTTCTCTAATGAAGGATAAAAATTTATTAAAGCTTTTCTTAAGGCACTATCAATTGCATTAACTGGCCCATTACCTACTCCAACAGTCATTCTTTCTTCATTATCTACATTAACATTAATCGTTGCTTCAGATTCAGTTATGAGTTGACCTTTAGCATTCCATCTTCTTTCATCAGTTACTCGAAATTTATGTAAAGAGTAAAAATCTTTTATTTCTCCAAGTTCTTTGCGAACTAATACTTCAAAACTTGCTAAAGCAGTATCATAAGAAAAACCTTCTGATTCTTTTTGTTTAATTATTCTTAAGATATTTTTTATTTGGTCATCATTTAAAATAATTGATATTTTCTTTAATTGATGAAGGATATTTGATTTTCCAGATTGATTAGAAATAATAACATTTCTTGAGTTACCAACTAATTCTGGATCTATGTGTTCATAAGTCGATGGATTTTTCTCAACCGCAGAGGCATGGACACCTCCTTTATGAGAAAAAGCATATTCTCCAACATATGGTGCTTGTTTAAATTGAGATATATTTAAAATTTCATTTAATATTCTGGATGTCTTTGATAAAAGTTTAACTTTGTCTTTGCTGACGTTAATTTCAAAGTCTGTTTTAAAAATAAGTGTTGGTATAAGAGAAATTAAATTAGTGTTGCCACATCTTTCTCCAAGTCCATTTAATGTACCTTGAGCATGTCTAACTCCTGCATTTATTGCTGCCAAAGTATTAGCCACGGCATTATCGGTGTCATTATGTGCATGAATACCTAAATTATTACCAGGAATAACTTTTACAACTTCTTTTACAATATTATATATCTCTTCTGGAAGTGTTCCTCCGTTTGTATCACACAAAACCACCCATCTTGCACCAGAGTCATATGCTGATTTTACACATTTAATTGCATACTCTTTATTAAATTTATAGCCATCAAAAAAATGTTCAGCATCAAATATAGGTTCTTTTTTTTTAGTCTTAATTTCTGATATACTTTCGCCAATCATCTTAATATTTTCATTTTCATCTATACCAAGCGCTTCTTTTACTTGAAACAAAGAAGATTTCCCAAATATACAGATAGAATTAGCTTTAGAATTTATTAATGAACTTAATCCTGGATCATTCGAAGCGCTTTGATTTGGTCTTCTAGTCATTCCAAAAGCAGTCAATAAAGAATTATTAATATTTAATTCTTTGTTAAAAAATTCATCGTCTGTAGGGTTTGCTCCTGGCCAGCCTCCTTCAATATAATCAATACCAATTTCATCAAGAGCCTTAGCAATGGTCATTTTGTCATTAACTGAAAAGTTTACTCCAGTTGTTTGTTGACCATCTCGTAAAGTCGTATCAAATAAATAAATCTTATTTTCCATTATTTTAGGTCTGCTAAATGAAAACGTAATTATTGTCGAGTTAATTCAAATTTAAAATGATTTTTTAAAATTTATTCAATAAAACCAAGTTTTTTTAAAATTTGATTCTTGTTAATTAATGGGAGTAGATATTTTAATTCAGGCCCTTTTTCTCTACCTGTTAAAGCTATTCTTAAAGGCATATATAATTCTTTACCTTGCTTTCCTGTTTTATCTTTAATTAAAGAAGTCCATTCATCCCAACTTGTCTCATCGTAAGGCTCATCAGGTAATAATTTTGCAGCTGCACATAGATAATCTTTATCTTCATTAATAAACGTATTTTTAGATTTAATAATATCTATCCATTCAAGAGATTCAGAAAAAAAACCTATATTATTTTTTATAAATTTCCAAAATTTTTCATTAACATCTTTCTTACTTAATGTTTGAAATTTCTCCTGCACATCTTGATAAGTATATGATTGTAAAATATCTTTATTTAAAGAATTTAAAACTGTTATTGAAAATTTAGGGGAGGAAGTGGACAATGTATTTATATTAAAATTATTTACTAGATTATTTATATCTTTTTCCGTTGTTAAATTACTACTAGTGCCGATGCTAAATAAATAGTTAAGTAGCGTTAAATTTTCAAAATCATTTTCTCGCATACTTTGAATAGAAAGACCTCCAAGTCTTTTCCCAAAACTTTTTCCTGTTTCATCAGTTAAAAAGGGGTGGTGTCCAAATTCAGGAATTGAAGTGTTTAATGACTCAAATATTTCAATATGAAAAGCTGTATTCGTTATATGATCTTCACCTCTGATAATATGAGTTATTTTTTCCTCTATATCATCAATAACTGAGGGTAAATGATATAATAAAGAACCATCTTCCCGAATCAAGATTGGGTCACTTAAATTTTTACTATCAAAAGATATCTTTCCTTTAATTAAATCATTCCATTCGATTTTTTTATCTTTCAACTTAAATCGCCAATGAGGTTTTTTTCCACTGTTAATTAAATTATCAATTTGATCATCAGATAAATTTAATGCACCTCTATCATATATAGGTGGTCTACCTGAAGTAAGCTGGGACTTTTTTTTAAGAGATAATTCCTCAAAACTTTCGAAACAAGGATAAATCCTTTTTGATAATTTTAATTGATTAATACTTTTATTATAAAGTTCATATCTGTCTGATTGATTAAAAGTTTTTTCCCAAGTAATTCCTAACCAATTTAGATCTTTTTTAATTTTTATTTCATATTCTTTATTGCTTCTTTCTTTATCAGTATCATCAATACGTAAAATGAATTCTCCCCCCTTGTTTTTAATATAAGCCCAATTCAGTACAGCTGATCTGGCATTTCCTATATGAAGTAATCCTGTTGGACTAGGTGCAAAACGTGATCGAAATTTCACTAATTTTCCTTAATCTTGCAAACAGGTATTGGATTCATTTTATGCAAGTTTGATTTTCGAATTTTATTATATTTATTATAGAATTTACTTTTGTTATTTTCCATAGCTTCTTCAATTTGTTCATAAGTTAATCCAATCTGTTCTTCATCATTTCTACTGTCATCCCATAACCCGTCTGTTGGTTTTGCATTAATAATTTTTTCTGAAATACCTAAGGCCTTCCCCATGTCCCAGATTTGAGATTTTGTGCAATCAGCGATCGGAGAAATATCCACACCACCGTCACCATATTTAGTATAAAATCCTATACCAAAGTCTTCAACTTTATTACCTGTTCCTACAACTAATCCATTACTAAATTGTGCAATTTGATACAATGTTAACATTCTAATACGTGATCGCGAATTAGCAAATCCTAATTCAGATTTAAAATTACTCATCTTTTCATAAAATGAAGAAAAAACAGTATCTAAATTAATTGTATGATTTTCAACGTTATCATTATTTAATTTCAACCATTCAATATGCTCTAGACTTAAATCAAATTGTTGAGAATTTTGTCTAATTGGTAATGAAACAACTATTGTTCTAAGATGAGTTTTGGCACACAAAGTACTTGTAACAGCAGAATCTATACCTCCTGATATACCAATAATTAAACTAAAAGTTTTTTCAGATGATTTTTTTGCATATGTAGCAATCCAATTAGTTATATAATCAATTCTTTCTTTAACAATCATATCTTAAGTATATGTATTTTTTTAAAGATTTGAAGACTGCTGTATTCTTATTCTTTCATCCTTTAAAAATTCAGATAATAAAAAAGCTAATTCTAATGACTGAGAAGCATTTAATCGTGGATCACAATATGTATGATATCTACTTTTTAGATCGCTGTCTTTAATTTCCTGTAATCCACCAATGCATTCAGTTACATCTTTTCCTGTCATCTCCAAGTGTATCCCACCTGGGTACGTTCCTATTTCTCTATGAATCTTAAAAAACTGTTCAATTTCAGATACAATATTATTCAGAGGGCGAGTTTTAAAACCAGAAGAAGATTTAATAGTGTTGCCATGCATAGGATCACAAGCCCAAACTACTATTTTACCTTCTCTGCTAACTTTAGAAATAATTTTAGGGAGTATTGAAGATATTTTATCTGCTCCCATCCTACATATTAAGGTAATTCGTCCAGGGGTATTTTCTGGATTAACTGTATCAATAATTTTAATTAAATCATCGATTTCTACTGTTGGCCCAACTTTAATACCTATTGGATTTCCAATACCTTTAACAAATTCTATATGGGATCCTTTTAATTGGCGAGTTCTATCACCTACCCATAACATATGAGCTGATACATCATACCATTTTCCAGAAGTACTATCTATACGAGTTAAAGCTTCTTCATAAGGCAATAAAAGTGCTTCGTGACTTGTATAAAAATCTGTTTCATTCATTTGACGTACATTTTGATCATTTATTCCGCATGCTTCCATAAAATTTAAACATTCGTCAATTCTATTTGCCATTTCTTCAAATTTATTTTTAGCTTGACCTTCTTCCACAAAACTTAAATTCCATTGATGAATTTGTTTTAAATTTGCAAAGCCACCTTGAGAAAAAGCCCTTAATAAATTAAGAGTTGCTGCAGATTGATTATAAGCTTGAATCAACCTATTAGGATCTGGTGTTCGCGAATTTTTGTCAAAATTTATACCATTGATAATATCTCCTTTGTATGATTCTAATTCTACGTTGTCTATGATCTCTGTATCTTGTGATCTTGGTTTAGCAAATTGACCTGCCATCCTTCCTACTTTAATGACGGGGCAAGAAGCTCCAAACGTCAGTACAACTGCCATTTGTAAAATAACTTTAAAAGAATCTCTAATATTGTTTGGGTGAAAATCAGAAAAACTTTCTGCACAGTCTCCTCCCTGTAGTAAGAATGCTTTACCATTAGCAACTTCACCTAATTCCTTTTCTAAATTTCTGGACTCCCCTGCAAATACTAATGGAGGAAAAGTAGACAATTTTTTTGTAGCAACCAATAATTCATCTTCCTTTAAATATTTAGGAAGATGTTTAGCTAGTTTCTCTCTCCAGGAATAAGGGGTCCAATTATTTTTCATAACAAAGTTGCCTATTAGACTTTCTCGAATCCCCAGACAAGACCAATATGCCTATTTTTTTAGTATTTTACTAGAAATCTTAAGTTTTGACCTTCCTACCGCCAATTTATTCTTAGGAATATTTTTAGTAATTACACTACCTGCTCCAATTATTGAATTTTTGCCTATTGTTAAAGGGGCTACTAATGATGAATTAGATCCTATAAAAACATTATCTTCTATAATAGTTTTGTTTTTTATTTTTCCATCATAATTACATGTGATTGTTCCAGCGCCAATATTTATATTTTTTCCTAAAACACTGTCTCCAATATAGCTAAGATGACTTATTGAACAATTATCACCTATATTTGAGTTCTTAATTTCTACATAATTTCCGACTTTTACTTCCTTGCCTAAAATAGAAAAAGGTCTGATTCTTGCAAAAGGTCCTACTGATGTATTCTTTCCTATTACAGAAGACTCAATAATTGTGTGACTTTTGATTTGAACATCGCGTTTTATACTTACTCCAGTTTTAATATATACGTATGGTTCAATTAAAGAATTTTTTCCAATTTTAGTATCGTAGCTTAATCGAACAGTTTCAGGCTGCAAAATCATTACTCCACGATTAATCATCTTATCTTTAAGTTGTTCTTGATATATTTTATCAATTTTGTGAAAATCAGAAATAGTATTAATTCCAAGCATTTCTTTCTCACTAGAAGTAATAAAAGTAAAACTGTTTCCAGTGTTATGAAATATGTTAAATATATCAGGAAGATATTTTTCTTTCTTTTTGTTTTTATTTGATATTTGATTAATATAGGAAAATAATAATTTTTTATTGCAAAGCATTATTCCAGAATTACATAAATTAATAAATTTTTCTTTAGAGTTAGTATTTATCTCTTCGATTACTGATACCACTTTATTATTTTTTGAAATAATTCTGCCATATCCAAAAGGATCATTTGTAACAAATGCAATCATTGAGCCGATTGATTTGTTTATAGAAAAATTATTAATTAATTTTTTGATACTATTTAAAGATAATAAAGGTACATCGCCAAATAAAATCAAAACATTCCTAGTTTTTATTAATTTTTTAGTTAATAAAATTGCATCGGCAGTTCCATTTTGATGAGTTTGAATGACAAATTTACAATCATGAAATCTATTTTGAATTTCTTTTATATTTTGTTTATTGCAAACAAATACAATTTTGTTTTTTGATACTTGTTTAGCAACCTTATAAACATGCTCTATTATAGGTAACCCTGCTAATTCATGAAAAATTTTACTTTTATTACTTTTAAAACGTGTACTTTGCCCTGCAGCAAGTATAACAGTAGTAATATTTTGCATTAATATGTTTATTAAATTTAGAAATTTCTTAAAATTTCATTGCCAAGATTTATAATTTCCCTAGATGTATCAGAATTTACACTAATATCCACTACCCCTCTTCCAACAGAAAAAGTTTCAGCATAAATAATTTTACTTGAAACTCTAGATCTTGCAATTTTTGCACCTGCATACCTAAGTCGCATTATCATTGCCTCAGTCAGTTTCGCTCTTGGCATAACCCTATTCAAAACAACTGTTGTTTTTTTTCTCTCTTGTTTAGATAAATTTAAAAATGGAATTGTAGCCATTAAATCAATAGGACTTGGTTGAACTGGCACATATACTCTATCTGCACTTTTTACAATTTGTATAGTATCGTAAGTAATAGAAGGTGGGCTATCAATAATAATAAAATTATATTTTCTTTTAATTTTTCTAACGTCTTCAATTAAAGTACGTGAATCGTATGAATGAATATCCATACCAATGTTGTTTTCTCCATAATATTTTTTTCTAGCTTCTAACCAATAAGTCAAACTTTTTTGAGCATCTGCATCTATCACAGCTACCTTGTATTGACTATTACTCCATAACACAGCTAAATTAGCCGCAAGGGTCGTCTTTCCAGAACCACCTTTTTGATTTGAAAATGTTATTATTTTTCCCATGTTAAATAAAATCAAGATATAATGAATATAATATCAATTTTGCTTACAGATCAAAACCTATTTTAAAAAAAATATGGATAAAGAAATAATAAGGGCCAAAAAAATACTAAATGATGGCAATCTGGTAATATTTCCAACTGAAACTGTTTATGGATTGGGTGCAGATGCTACTAACGCAAAAGCAATCAAAAAAATCTATGATATTAAAAAAAGACCTCACAATAATCCTATAATTTGTCATTTTCATAGCCTTGAGAATATTGAAAAAGATTTTTTTCTAAATGAAAATGCTTATAAACTTGCTGCAAAATTCTGGCCTGGTCCTTTAACGCTCATTCTGAAAAAAAGACAGTCTTCTTTAATTAGTCCGCTATTATCCAATAAAAAAGATTATGTTGGTTGTAGAATTCCTAAACATTCTGTAGCTAGAAAGCTACTTGAAAAAGTCAATTTTCCCATTGCAGCTCCAAGTGCCAATTTATCTACAAAACTCTCATCAACACATGTGGATAATATATCTATTGAATTAAAAAACAAAGTTTTTGTTTTGAATGGCGGTATAAGTTTTCATGGTCTTGAATCTACTGTTATTAATATATGCAATCAAAACCCAGAGATCTTAAGACTAGGAAGTATAACTATAGAGGAAATTAGTAAAATAATTCCAAATATAAATCATGATTATAACCTAGACATTGATAGTGTTTCTCCTGGTTCACAAAAAAAACATTATTCCCCCAATTTACCGATAAGAATAAATGTCAAAGAAGTTTTTGATGGTGAGGTATTATTGAACTTTGGATCTAATAAGTTAAAATCAAGACTTATTGAACTCAATTTAAGTATTAAAGGTAATTTAAAAGAAGCTGGTAGAAATTTATATAAATATCTTCATAAATTAGATAAGTCAGATTGTGATGGTATTGCTGTAGCTCCAATACCAAATCACGGATTAGGCACAACTATTAATGATCGATTAAATCGAGCATCTAACTCCGAGTAATAGTATATATTTTATTAAAATTACATTAAATCTCTTAATTTATAATAAGAGATTGCAGAAGTATATATTGGCCTACGCAACCAATCACCCCCAGGAATAGAAATGTGTTTAATTTTTTGAAAAAAATTAAATTTTTCAGAATTACCAGAAATTTTTTCTTCTATTAATGTACCCGCAAAAGTACTAAGTGCCAATCCATGACCAGAATAACCGTGAGCATAAATTAGTTTTTCATTCATTAAAGTTCCAAAATTTGGAAGACGATTAACAGTTATAGCAAGAGTGCCTCCCCATGAATATTCAATTTTATAATCTTTAAGAGTTGGAAAAACTTTACACATCCTTTTCCAAACAAAGTTTTTAGAATCATGAACAAATTTTGATGTAAATGTTTCTCCTCCGCCAAAAATCATTCTCCAATCTTCTGATAAACGATAGTAATCAATAATAAATCGCGAATCAGAAACAGCAAAGTTGTTTTTAATTAATTCTTTAGCTCTTACTTCACCCAAAGGTTCTGTAGCAATAATATAATTATTAATTGGCATAAATTTATTTCTCAATTTTCCCAAAAGTTTATCTAAATATCCATTACAACCAACAACGACTTTTTCTGCTTTTATAATTTTATTATAATTATGAATTTTTACACTATCTCCTTCATCAATTAATTTTGTTACTGGCGTGTTTTCATAAATTTTAACATTATATTTGATAAGTTCATTAGCTAATCCTATCAAAAATTTTAAAGGATTAATGTGATAACTAAAATTATTAAGAAGACCTGAATGATATAAATTAGAATTGATTTCATCATTAATTTGTTTTTTATTTAAATATTTATAACCATCAAAATTATAATTTTTTTGCAAATGTTCAATTTCAAATAAAAAATCATGTTTATCATTATGGTAACTACCAGCAGAAATTACGCCTTTTTGTAAGCCACAATCTATTTTATATTCATTAATTAATTTTAGAGATTCTTTCACTGACTCAAGTCCTAAATTCCATAATTCTTTTGCATGATCCTTACCTAATATTTTTTCTAAAATTATTTGCTGCTTACGCATACCAATGCCTAAATGACCTCCATTTCTTCCAGAGGCTCCCCAACCAATTGTTCTAGCCTCACACAGAGCAACTGAATAGCCACTTTTTGCAAGATTAAGAGCACTTGAAACGCCGGTTAGTCCGCCTCCAATAACGCATATATCAACTTCAATATTTTCTTCTAGAGTCTTACTAAATTTAAATGGAGCTATAGTAGCTCTGTAAAAACTCCCTATTTCATTATCATGTTGTTCATATGTATTTTTTTTGTTAAAGATCATAAAAATATGAAAATACTAATATCGGAATTCTTTTCTTAAACAAGAATTACGTAATTTACCTTTTAAAATCTAAATTCAATGAAAGATAATTTTGAACTTTGGCTAAAAGAAAACTCTATTACTGAAGTGGAATGCTTAGTTCCAGATTTGGGAGGTATAGCCAGAGGAAAGATATTGCCAACAAATAAATTCATTAAAGGATTGAATGATGATAGTCATAGATTGCCTCAATCAATTTTTATACAAACTATTTCAGGTGGATATGCCACAGATGATGACGATGAATTACCTATAGATGTTTATAACCCAACAGATATTGACGTAATACTTAGACCAGATTTTGAAACAATTAGGAGCGTTCCTTGGTATAACGATCCAACTGCCCAGGTAATCTGTGACGCTGTAAATCTAAATGGCTCTCCCGTCGTTAATTCTAGTAGAACTGTTTTAAAGAAAATATTAAAAATGTACGATGATTTAGGATATGAACCTATTGTTTCACCAGAAGTGGAATTTTATTTAGTCAAACCAAACCCGGATGCCGATTATCCATTGGAAGTACCTATAGGTCAATCCGGTCGACAAGAAACAGGCAAACAGTCTTTCGGGATTGATGCAGTCAATGAATTTGATCCTCTTTTTGAGGACGTCTATAATTATTGTGAGAAACAAAAAATTGAAATCGATACAATCAATCACGAAAGTGGCTCTGCACAAATGGAAATTAATTTTCAACATGGAAATCCACTTGAATTAGCTGATCAGGTTTTTCTTTTTAAGCGAACTCTCAGACAGGCGGCACTTAAACATAAACTGTATGCAACTTTCATGGCCAAGCCTATGGAAAATCAGCCCGGAAGTTCCTTGCACCTACATCAATCCTTGCTAAACAAAAAAAACAAAAAAAATATTTTTTATAGCAAAAAAAACACAATTTCTAATTTAATGAAAAATTACATTGGGGGCTTGCAAGAATTTACTCCAAAATTAATGCCAATCCACGCACCGAACATAAATTCGTATCGACGACTCTTTGCCACATGGGACGCTCCAAAAAATACAAAATGGGGTATAGGAAATAGATCATGCGGATTTAGAATTCCTTCCAATGAAGAGTATGGCATGCGCATAGAAAATCGCATATCAGGATCAGATACAAACCCCTACCTTGTATTCGCTGCAAACCTGGCAGCAGGTTATCTGGGCATAAAAAATAAAAACAAACCAACGGAAGAATCTAAAAAAAGCGTATTTAACGAGAAAAAGAACTCACTACCAAAAAATATGGAAGAAGCTATCTCTTTGTTCGAGAAAGATAAACAGATAAATGAAGTTTTTAGTCAAAAATTTGTTCGAACAATAGCCGTTATCAGAAAAGTGGAGTATCAGGCATATTTGAAAGTCATCAGTTCCTGGGAAAGGGAATATCTTCTTTTAAATGTTTAGTTTTTATCTAAAGCAAGATAGAAAATTTCAAGATACCAGTTTTTAAAATTTTCTACACCTAATTCCATTGTTGATAAAGGACCTGGTTGATACTTAGAAGACAATACCCCTTTTTGATTATCTTCAATTATTTTTTTATCTGCAATTGTAGTTTTGTCCCATAACCAAATCATATCTTTAAGATTGTAATCTTTACCCTCTTCTGCATCTTTGTGAACTAACCACATTATTTCGACATCAGTTTGAAGAGGTGATTTGGGAACAAATGTAAATAAGGTTGCAAAATCATTACACATCATAAGACTATTGAAAGGCGATGGTCCAATTCCAGTATAACCATGATCATGTTCCTTAAATTTTCCCATCAATTTTTTACATGCAGGCTTTCCATTTTTAGTTTCAGATAATTTTCCTTCAGACAACGGTGTTCTCTCAGCTCCTCTGGAAAAATTATTAAAATTTCTCTCAGAATATTCTCCTGTCAAATAACCAAGTTTTTTAGTTTTTTCATTCCATTCCGCTAATCTTTTTGAAAATTTTTCAGACTGTGGACCTGTCCCGCTTCCGCCCCCATAGGCTAAAATATATTCAGGATCATGAACAGAGCAATACTCAGGATGAGCAGGCTGGCAATGATAACACTCGTGAAAATTATCTAGTGTAAGTTTCCAATTCCCATATGTAGGATAAATTTTTCTATAAGCAATTTTTGCATCCTTGAGTCCGTGTAACTCAATATAAGGTTTATTAGGTTTAATAAATTCATCAAAACTAACTGGTTCTTTAGAAAAATTAATAAATATCAAGCCTTCATACAGTTTAATATTACAACCATGGAGATTCCATTCTCCTTTATTAAAATTGCTATTCATTAATCTAGCTGAATTTAAAGATCCATCAATTTTATAACTCCATGCATGATATGGACATACAAGAAGTTTTTTATTTCCTTCGTCTTCTAAACAAATTCGCGAACCTCTGTGTCGACAAACATTATAATGAGCATGGATAATATTATTAATGTCTCTAATAATAATAATAGATTCATTTCCAATATTTAATAAAAAGTAATCTCCAATATTTGGAATACGCGAAATATGTCCTACAAAAACCCATTGTTTAAAGAAAAAGTTTTCCAAGTCTAGTTTGAAAATTAAATCATCAACATAAAATAGTTGATCAAGGGAATAGTTAGATTTTTGGCTTTTTATAAGGGTTTTAATTTGGTTTTTTTCCATAAATTTAAATTAATATATATTATTAATTGAATAACCATTCAATGAATTTTATATAATATTAATGTCTCAATTATATCACAATGATATGTATCAGTTTGATACGCCCGTAAAAAGTTACTGGGAAAATGTTACAGACAAAAAGAAAAAATACGACACTTTAGAAAAAAATATTTCTTCAAACATCGTCGTTATGGGTGGAGGTTACACTGGTATCTCATGCGCCCTGCAATTGGCAAAAAAATATCATGAGGATGTTATACTATTAGAGGCTGGACACATAGGCTGGGGATCTTCGGCTCGAAATGCTGGATTTCTATGTATACCCGCTGCAAAAATGTCCATTGAAAAAATGATAAAACTACATGGTATCAACGAAACAAAAAAGTTTTATGCCAATACGATTGAGGGTTCCTTATTTACAAAAGCATTGATAGATGAATATAAAATTGACTGCGATGTTACTGGCGATTGCAACTATGAGGTAGCCCATCATCCCGGTTTCTTTGATTCAATTAAGGAAACGGCTGAGATCTACAATAAAGAATTTGGAATTGAGACACAAGTCTACTCCAAGGAAGAATTCACAGAAATTGGTCACGGTGGCAATGAGCAATACGGCGCGCTCTCTTACAAACCTGGTTTTGCCATCAATCCTCTGAAGTTTTTATTGGGATTGGCCGAAACAGCTTCTAGTCTAGGCGTTAAGATTTATCAACACAGCCAAGTTCTTAAAATTGAAAAAAATTTTGGAAAATATAAACTTATTACCAAGAATTTTGCGGTCACTGCAAACAAGATAGTTATGGCAACTAACGGTTTTTACAAGGATGATTTATTGCCAGATTTTAATGATAGAATATTGCCCGCCATTTCAAACATTATTGTAACACGACCTTTGACCTCCAATGAGTTAGCGTCACATAATTATTCCACTCACAACCCGGTTTTGAACTCACGCAACCTGCTTTATTACTATCGCTTACTCAAAGATAACCGGTTTCTGTTTGGTGCACGAGGTGACTTAATAGGAAGCAATGCTTCTTCAGACAAAATGTCAAAAAAAATGGAGCAACAAATGAAAAAAGTATTTCCGAATTGGGCCAACGTAAAAATTGACTTTCGGTGGAGAGGATTAGTAGCGGTCACAACAAAATTCACCCCCTCAATAGGTAAGCTGGAAAATGATGGTATATATTATAGTTTTGGCTATCATGCCAATGGCGTCAACACGGCGCCATGGGCTGGAAAAGAGTTAGCGAACTTAATCTCGGGTTCAAACACTAAAAAATTACAAATATCAAACCTCTATTTGGGATTGCCAAAAAAATTCCCCCTCCCCTTTTTGCGGCTTGTATATTTAAGATTGGCGTATCTATATTATAACTTTATTGATAAATAATTGGTTATATGACGCCACATGAACAGAATTACAGGGTTCCAGGAAGGTTTGAAGAGCACGAATGCACGTTTATAACGTGGCCATGTGCAAACTCTGATTTAGAAATAGAAAGTTATGAAAAGGAGATTGTTGTATTTGCTAAAAATCTCTCTCGCTTTGAAAAGGTAATCATTATTGCGGATCCTTCCGATTATGAAAAAGCCTGTAATCACTGCAAAGAATTTTCTGCCGTCTGGTCAATACCGACGGATTTTTCCTGGATAAGGGACAACGGTCCCATTTTCATAAAAAATGACAAAGAAGAAATCGCCGGAATACATTTTAGATTCAATGGCTGGGGAAACAAGTTTGAAAAATGTGAATCAATAAAAGAATTACCTAAAATCCTTTTAGAAAAACTAAAAATCAAGCGATTTACATCCGATTTGATCCTTGAGGGCGGCGGAGTTTCCTTTGACGGTAAAGGAACAATGATCACAACTGAACAAATGCTTATGCACAAAAACAGAAACGCAACTTTTTCAAAATCACAGATTGAAAAAGAGATAAAGGATTTGCTGGGAATTCAAAAAGTGATTTGGTTAAAAAAAGGATTGGTTGAGGATGAGGGTACGGACGGCCATGTTGATTGCGTGGCTGAATATCTCGCTCCGCAAAAAGTTTTGGTTCAAACCGTTTATGATAAAAACAATCCAAACTACGAACTGCTAAAGATAAATCTGGAAATACTTAAAGCAGAAAGTGATGCACAGGGAAATAAATTGGAAATCATTGAAATGCCTTACCTTCCCTACTTTCCACAACTATACAACAATTCTCAGTATGTTTCCCCTTACACCAACTACTATGTGGCAAATAATTCTGTCTTGGTGCCTGAAGTCGATCCGAAGCTTGATGAAAAAGCATATAAATTAATTCAAGATATTTATAAAAACCGAACAATTGTTCCAATCCCGGCTTTTTATCAAGCAATCGGTGGTGGTGGCCCTGGATGTATAACGCAGCAATTACCAAAAAACATCAGCACAAGTGTTTAAAAAAATTATCTTTATAATTTTAGTTGGTTTTTTCGTAACCGCTTGCAATGATCAAGTTGAAAAAAAAGGGAAGAAGGGTGACTTTTTATTTCGAAAATGTACAAAATGTGGATTAAACTAAATTTAATTCACTTCTTTTAGTTGATATTAAGAATTCTATTTACTTTCATCTTTTGATACTTGTTATGATTAAGGATTATTTATAGTAGAACATTTTTAAATATTTATGGAATTCCTATATTACTTTGACAACGTTTTTACTTTCACTAATATTCTAATACTGATTTTGGGGACTATTGGCGGTTTATTAATGGGTGCAGCCCCAGGTTTAAGCCCTACTATGGCTGTGGCATTATTAATTCCCTTTACGTTCCGCATGTTGCCAGAACAGGGTCTTATTATGTTGGGTGCTGTGTATACCGCAACAGTTGCTGGAGGTGCCATCAGTGGCATTCTGTTAAAAATTCCTGGTGCTCCCGCAAACATTGCAACAGTAATGGATGGATATCCAATGGCTCAACAAGGGCGCTCAGCGGAAGCTCTGCAGTATTGTTTTATCAGTTCTTTTATAGGTGGGGTTATTGGTATTTTTGTCTTAATTTTTTTTACGCCAGTTTTGGCAGATTTTGCCTTAAAGTTTGGGCCCTCCCACATGTTCTGGATAGCGATATTTGGTGTAACGGTTATTTCTTCCTTGGATTCAAAATCAATAATTAAAGGATTATTTTCTGGAGCCATTGGTTTGTGGCTTGCTACTATTGGCTACGATA
>Ga0315336_1000899_pt1 | contig 67136 bp, 57 predicted proteins | sample ASW5metaG_FD_204512 | JGI IMG/M metagenome (GOLD analysis project Ga0315336, IMG submission 204512) | Ammonia-oxidizing marine archaeal communities from Monterey Bay, California, United States - ASW #5 | ecosystem: Environmental > Aquatic > Marine > Intertidal zone | place: USA: California... | reverse complement strand
CTGCGGGGGGTGGGGTGAGGGGTCTGCCGGCCTCTGGGCTGAACGTCGGCCTTATTTCAATGCGAAAACAGCACCGATTAGGGCAACTCAGGACAAGTGAAACACTGCTGGATAGCTAGGTGTGGCTGGGTGCCACGGAGGGGGGCTAGGGGCTGTCCCTACGAGGGACGCTCCTAGCCTCCTCTTACTGAAGTGCGCCCAGCAGGATTCGAACCTGTGACCTCGTGCTCCGGAACCACCTGAGGCTAGAGGATTAAACGCCTATCCAGTAGCTCATCTTGACCGCGAATGAGTTGTCCCCGGCGGCACCTGCAGATCGGATAAGATCGTTAAGAGTTGCTCGAGTGCCCGACGCTAGCTCACGAGAACGGGCTTGCTGCCAGACAAGAAAAAGGGTGCTTCCTGGACGCCACTCCCAGCTAAGCACGAGAGTGCTCCTAAAAGAACGAAAATTGAAATCTTGGTTTGGGATCGTAAACGTGTTCGCGCTGTCCGTGACCTTGAGGTTGCCGCTTGGTAGCCGGTTGATCGTAGTGCCGTCAGTGCCATATGTCCGCAGATCGAGTCCCTTAGCTGCCGCTAACTCACCGATGTCGAAGTAACGGCCACTAGCTGCGAACGGTTGGGCATACAGCTCCAAATTAAGATCTGGCTGAAGCGTAAAGTTCAGCCGGGTCTCGAGGGCGAGTGTGGTACGGTCGGTGTAGCCGAAAATGTACCGACCACCATACGTAGCAGCAGTGCCTCCGCCCATTCGTGTGACATATTGGCGAGGGTCTACTTGTCGCTCGAAAGAAGGAATGAACGAGACCTGCCAACGTGGAGCTGGCACCAAGGACACCTCTGCGTTGACGCTTCCACTCCAGCCCTCTATTTCGTCCCGTCCGTAGGCACCACCAATACTCCAGCGGGTCTGCGCTGACGCGTTGCTTCGGATACTGAGTGAGGTGTTCCAGTCTCGGGGTGCCTGCATCGATGGGCCGCCACGCGTGAGCCGCGCGTTCTGGCCGCGGAGTCGAAAGCTCGTAGACGCTCGAGCAGTCCAGAAGTTGTTCAGTGTGAGTTCGGTATTGCCATTGAACCTGGTCTGCTGCCTGTCGCCCCCGTAGTTCCACTCGCTGGTGTGTCCAACTGCGAAGGAATAGCCTCGAAGTGTACGCCCAGGGGCTGTTTCGCGGTACGTAAGGCCTTGCCGGGCTTGCACCCCGTCCGCAAAGCCAAGGCGCCCAATATCGCTGAACGTAACGTCGGGTGTTTCAGCATCGAAGAAGACATCCCAAAGCCAATGTTCTCCGCTGATTTTTCGTACCAGAAATGTGGCCTTGCTTCCAGACATGGAGGTTCTCGAGGAATCCACTTCGATGTAATCGGCGTCAGGTCGTTGCAGGTATCGCTCACTTCCACGTTGGGCTCGCAGAATCGCTGACGCTTCGCCATTGATGCCTGTCAGGCCTCCGCTCACCAAGACTTCATATACTCCGCCGCCAAAGCGCCAATGCAGGTCACCACCCATCATCCATGCGTTACGTCGCAATTGAGCTGCGAGTGCATCGTTTTCACCCATATTTCTATGAACACCGCTCAGCATCAGCGATGCAGTCGAACCTGCCGCACCGAATTCTTGTTGGACTCGTGCCATCCCCCAGGCGGTACTAGGGGTTACTGCGACTTCACGAATGCCACCTTCTCCGGAACCGGCGGTGTTGAAGTCAAAGGTGCGGGCGTGTTCCTCATCTGTGATACCTGTGAGGATACCAAGGGACGTACCCGACGGAAGCCTTCCGGTGATTTTTCCAGCGCCGAGGATCGTCGTCTCTTGAGGGGCGTCCACAAAATCACCGGAGGCTGATCCGAGCGGAGGGCCACCAATCCGGCGGGTGTAGAAGTAGTTGTTCTCGAAGCCCTCAAAGAGTGAGCTGCCCTCAGTGAAGAATGGGCGACGTTCCGGATAGAAAGTTTCCGTATCCGTAAGGTTGATCACGGCCGGGTCGACCTCCACTTGGCCGAAGTCAGGGAAGAAAGTCGCATCCAGCGTCAAGTTGGAGCCTAGACCCATTTTGAGGTCGCCGCCCACATTCCCCCTCAGGTTGAGGTCGTCCACGAATGGGTTCCGTGAGTCCTGGTTCGCCGACAGTCTGGAGCTTCCGGTGGCGTAGGGGAGCAACTCGAGCCTGCGGCCCTGGTCCACAGAACTTATGCCTCGGAGCGTGCCGAACCGGGATGACCAAGCTTCCTCTGTCCGAGGTACTGCTACCCAGTAGTCGTCCTCATTCTTGAGCGGAATCCAACGGTGCACGTTGAGTCCCCAGGGAAGTTCCATGTCGAGGTTAAATCGGAGCTGAGCGAAAGGAATCCACATTTCAGCAGTCCAACCCGTATCATCGATTTGGGCACTCGCTTCCCATACTGGATCGTACCGGGCATCGATGTCTTCTTCACTATCCGACAGGTGCTGGTGGTCGATTCTCACACCCGAAGCTGTCACCCCGAAGCTGTACGCCGTTCGTCGATCCAAGAACGTGTCCAAAGAGATCAAGATGTAATCGGCCAGCTCCGGTCTCCCGCTTGAACTAGGGCGGGCAGAAAAACCGCTCCGTGTCACTCCACGGGTTGGGCTATAGGGACTATCTCTCCGGCTGAGCGGTGCCTGGATCCCTGCGCGCCCGCGACTGCTACTCATGCGTGCACCGACATAAAGCCCGCCGTCATCATAAACGAATCGTATCTCTGTGCGCTCTGTCGGTTCGACCCCTTCTACCGGCTCTTTTTGGACGAAGTCGGTTACAGTTGCAGCACGTGACCAAGCAGTCTCGTCGAGACGGCCGTCAATGTTGATCTGTCCTGACGGAATACGTGTGGCAACAGCCTCCTTACTTCCAGACGGCGTTGACTGTGCAGTCGCTGGGCTCGCCTCAAGAGTCGCAACCGTTAGCAGCATTGCTAAAACGGAGACTCCTCGCGGTACAGCGTTGAGGTAGTTGTTCACGATTGCAGGTGGCGCTCTATCATGGGGCGTAATTTGATCACGTTCATATGTGGTCTACTGTGTATTGCCTGAGCGGAAAGCCCTCGTCCTTATTCGCATCACCTGACTCTAAGGGGAGGGCCCTGAGGGAGTATACCCTCGAGGGTCCAGTGGAACCGGCTGAGTCGGACGACGGTCGTTCCGTAGGTCCGATCAAAACCGGGTCGCAGTTTTAACGGCGCACTAACCTGTATGCTTCATACGGCCATCATCCCCTGGAAGTGATCTCGTAACGTACTCGCGTGGTCGGTCGCGCAAAACACTGTTTATTGGTGGAGGGGATACGGCGGTGAAATAGGGGTGCCCCCCGGTACTGGGGTCTCGCTTCTCGGCAAAAGGGACGCGCCCGAACTACCAAATATTTTCGGGGAACGGCGTTGCAGGGGCGTCGATCTGTGCGGACCGGCACCAGTACCGCCCCGTGGCCACCAATGAGAGGGGGCTGACAGGAAAGGCCGATATCAGCCTCGAAATGGGTCCTACGGCTCACTTATGGCTCACTCATGGCCCACTAAGTCGTTATGAGAAAAGCCCCACAACCACATAAGTAGTTGCAGATCTTCATCTTATAGAAAGCTGGCGAACGGACTCGAACCGTTAACCTGCTGCTTACAAGGCAGCTGCTCTACCAGTTGAGCTACGCCAGCGAATGTCGGGACCAAGGCCTCTGTACCCGAATCTAGCTACCCGAGTCCATCTACCAGAGTCTAGCTACCCGGCCCCGGACCTCAAGGTCACCTGACCCGCTTCCAGCGCGTGCCGCCCGCGGAATCCTCCAGCACGATGCCACGCTCGGCCAACTCGTCCCGGATGGCATCCGCGCGGGCGAAGTCCCGGCCCGCCCGGGCGGCCTTGCGCTCGGTGATGAGCAACTCGATCTCGGTCACGAAGTCATCATCCACTCCGAGGCCCGCACGCGCCACGCTGAGAAGCCCCATCACCTCGTCCATCGAGGCGAGCGCCTTTCGCGCGGCTTCGAGGTCGGACTCGGAGATGTCCGTAACGGCATCCAACTCCCCATTCACGCGGTTCACGAAGACGAACAAGGCGGCGAGTGCCCCGGCTGAGTTGAGGTCGTCCTCAAGAGCCGCGCGAAACGCCTCGATGGCTTCATTGGCCAGACGAGCCAACGGCCCTTCGCCCGCTGCGTCGACCGCATCCACGCGATCCTCCCCACCCGCCCCGACGGTCTCCGCCAACCGCGCCTCGAAGTCGAGGAGGCGCTGCACGGCCGCGGCGGAGGCCGCGAGACCGTCTCGCGTGAAGTTCAGCTCCCGCCGGTACTGGGCGCCAAGCAATTGATGACGGATGGCGGCAGGACTCAGCCCCTCTCCGAGCAGTTGGTGAACCGTAATGGTGTTGCCGAGCGACTTGGACATCTTCTCGCCCTCAACGACCAGATGCTTCACGTGGACCCAGTGGCGCACGAACGGCTTGCCGGTCACGCCCTCGGACTGGGCGATCTCATTCTCGTGATGGGGAAAGACCAGGTCTTCGCCGCCCATATGGATGTCCAGCGTCTCCCCCAGTTCGGTGATGCTCATGACCGAGCACTCCAGATGCCAGCCGGGCCGTCCTCTTCCCCACGGAGAATCCCAAGCGGCGCCCACCGCTTCGTCCGCAGGCTTAGCCGCCTTCCAGAGGGCGAAATCGCGGACATTTTCCTTCTCGTACTCGTCGTCCTGCACGCGCGCACCTGGACGGGTGGATTCGGGGTCCAGGCCCTTGAGGTGGCCGTACGCGGGGAACGCCCCGATCGAGAAATAGACCGACCCGTCCTCCGCCGAATAGGCGAGCCCCTTCTCCTCCAGCCGCTCGACCCACGACACCATCTGGGGGACGTACCCAGTGGCCAAGGGATAGCTACGAGCCGGAAGAATCCCGAGGGCTCGCGCATCCGCCAGAATGTCCTCGCTGAATGGCGCCGTATACTCCCGTACGTCCTTCCCTGCCTCGGCCGCACGATCGATGGTCTTGTCGTCCACGTCCGTGAGGTTCATGACGAAGTCCACGTCGTAGCCGGCCCACTTCAGGTAACGGTGCAGCAGATCGTAGACGAGAAAGCTCCGGTAGTTGCCGATGTGTGCGTGGTCGTACACGGTGGGGCCGCAGGCGTAAAGCCGGACGCGGGGCGGATCGGCCGGCTCAAAATCCCTCACCGAGCGGGTCAACGTGTCGTAAAGTTTCAGGGCCATGTAGTCGCGAGCGTCAGCGTTGGCCAGGGTGGCGTGGGGCTGGCCGGGGTTGAGCGCCCCGCCAGTAGGCCCGATACGATGACGTCAAAGCCGCGCCTGGGGGAGAACCCGAAGTTCAGCCACCCGCCAAACGCCATCCTCGTATACGAACGCCACGAATACGGTTCGCGTGACCATCTCGGACATCCCCCGGATCCTCGACTCCCAGCGGATTTCTGCAAATCCCCGTGGGGGCTCGCCACCTACCTCGCCGGTCCGGGACACGCGCGCCGACTGGGCCTCACGGTTTTCCAGGTATTCCCGAATGGAGGCGCCAGCGCGCTGAGGAGAGAGAGCACCGAGAGGCCGCACCTCCCATTGAATGCTCGCTCCACCCAGGGAAAAACGACTCTGGAGTTGGGACACGTCACCGGCGGCCCACTGTGCCGCGAATCGGGCGGCGGCCTCTTCGAGGCTTTGTCCGAAGCCCTCGGTGGGCACACCGGCACTGACCACGAGGCCGACAATTCCGAGGGCCAGGGTGCACGGGAGACGTGCGGGCAGCGCCCTCACAGCCGCACGCTCGTCACGGTCGCAGCACTCATGCCGACGGAACCGCGCTTGGATCGGCGGCCTGTGCGCAAACCTGTCTCAGCGCCTCGACCGGGTCGAGCGCTTGGGTCACGGATCGCCCGACCACCAGGTAGTCAGCGCCTGATGCCACCGCCTGGGCCGGCGTCGAGACACGGGCCTGGTCGTGTGCATCGTCCCCGGCAAGGCGGATCCCGGGCGTGACCACCACCAGAGTGGATCCTACGGCTTCCTTGATCGAAACCGCCTCCTGCACGGACGCTACCACACCCCCGACACCGGATTCCTGCGCGAGCCGCGCCAAGCGCACGACCTCATCCTCGATCGAGTCGACCTCACGGCCCCAAGAGTCCGCCACGTCGGAAGCTGTCAGCGACGTCAGCACGGTGACTCCCAGAAGCGTGAGATCGGTCTCCGCTGCCTCGGCGGCCGCCTCCATCATGGGACTTCCCCCCGTCGTATGGAGCGTCAAGAAATCGACGTCGAGATCGCGGGCACGAGCCACGGCCCGCGCCACCGTGTTGGGGATATCGTGCAGCTTGAGGTCTAGGAAGATGCGTTTGTCCCTCGTGGTGAGCGCTTCGACGACGGAGGGGCCCTCTCGGGTGAAGAGCTCGAGCCCCACCTTGTAGAAGTCGGTCTCGTCGCCGAGGTAATCCACCAGGCCAATGGCTTCATCGAGGGTCGGAACATCGAGCGCGATGATCACTTGAGCCATGTCAGGCTGGCCCTCCCGGAACGCTTACGGGGCGATCCGCTCCCTCGTATATTCCGATCAAGTTCTGAATGCTCTCGACTCCCATTTTGTCTCCGTACCGGGCGATGCCCTTTGCCACCCGCTGGGCCGTCCTCGGGTCGGCGAAGGTGGCCGTACCGACCTGAACCAGCGATGCGCCCGCCAAAAGATACTGGAGAGCGTCCTCGGCGTCCGTGATTCCACCGACTCCGACGAGAGGAAGCGACGTGCACGCCCGGGCCCGATGTACGGCGTGCACACCCACGGCACGCAAGGCCGGTCCGGACAAACCGCCCGCGCCCGCGCCGAGGGCTGCGCTCCGCGTGGTGATGTCGATGACCAAGCCCGGCATCGTGTTCACGAGGGTAAGTCCGTCCGCGCCGGCGTCCTCCGCCGCCGCCGCAACCGGCCCGATGTCGGGGACGTTGGGGGCGAGTTTCACGAGGAGCGGGCGATCGGTCAGCCTGCGGGCCCCTTCGACAACACCTCTGAGCACCTCAGGATCGAGGGCGAAGGGAAGCCCACCGAGACGAGCGTCGTTGGGGCAGGAAAGGTTGAGCTCGTACCCCAGAAAACCGCCGACCGACTCGAACCCCTCGACGATGCGCCAGTACTCGTCCGGTATGTGGCCAGCCACGCTCACGAACACCTGGATGCCCGAGAGGTGCTCCCTCATCCAGGGGAGCTTCTCCGAGCACACGCGCTCCAAACCGGGGTTCGCCAGACCGACTGAGTTCAGCATCGCATTCCCTGCCTCCACGACGCGGGGTGCCGGATTACCCAACCGAGGCTCCAGCGTCACCGATTTCGTTACGATGCCGCCCACAGCCTCGAGGTCGAGGGCATCGCTGAGTTCCTCGCCGAACCCACAGGTTCCGGCGGCCAGAAGCACCGGGTTATGAAAAGTCGCTCCGAACAGGGTCTGGCTCAGTCGCATCGTCATCTAGAAGGATGGTCGGAAGGGGGGCGGGTCGCCGTCACTCTTCCGGCACGCCCGCGAGTTGCCGCCGGGCTAAAAGCTGCTCGTCGACGCGCTCCAGGAGCTGGTCGAGCGTATCCTGAAGCCGGGACTCCAAATCCCCCAATTCAGGTCCAAAATCATCAGTAAGAGCATAGCGAACGTAGGCATCCTCGGGCAGTGCCTCGAACCGGCGGTCAAGCCACTTTCGTTCGGCCGGATCCGACGTCAGCTCACTGGAAGCGAGGAGCGCTTTCCCGGACCACGGCGCGCCGGGCACGGCGGTCGCGTAAGCCCTAAAGAGTGCCGCCGAAAGCCGTGGGGCCGCCAAGACATCTCGGGAGATCTCTGCAGCGGCGATCAGCGCGACAGGTTCCTCCTCGAACCCATACTCGGTGAGAAGCTCCACTCGGCCGATCGCGTTCAATATGGCTTGAGCATCTTCGGAGGTCATCGCTGGAAAAAGCACAGTTCGAAGCTGCGCGAGCTGTTCCACGGTCTCCGTCTCGGCAAGGCTCCACTTCGCCAGCGTAACTCTGGCGCTCGAGGCACGCTCCCCCATGCCCGACCCAACCGAACGTGCGTCTTTCGTCGCGCGAACCTTATCGCCTGCCTCGTAGGCGAGCCAGCCGCGCGTCATCAGCAGGCGGTCACGCGCATCTCGGGACCACGGCGCGCCTTCGGCATTGTCCAAAAGGATAACCGCGCTTCCCGGGCCCCATCGGTCCGCGAACCGCCGGACCAGCGAACTGATGGAGTCACTGTATACTTGGGCCCGGCTCGTGACAATCAGCGTCTGTATTCCTTGATGGATACGAGTCAGATCCGGCAGCGCAAATCCCCAAGCGACTCGCTCGAAGGCGGCCGGCACGACCTGGCCGCTATGTGCTTCTCCCGCCCGGTCCAGATCCCGCCACCCCTGCTCCACCATCCCCCGCTGGAAAAAGGCGCGTGCCCGCCAGAGATGGCCCTCCGCTCGGTAGGTCGGGTCGCCGATTTCGTCGAGCGCACCGTCGAGAAGAGCAAGGCCCCGGACCGTCTCTCCGACGGCCACTGCAAGGGCACCGCGGTAGAGGGCGGCCTGTCCCCTCACGTCGGAGTCGGTACTCATTTCGAGCACCCGTTCCAGCACCCGGTTCGCGTCCGGGATCGCTCCCAATCGAAGCTGGGACTTGGCGACGAGGAGCAGGGCGTCATCGGCCCATCGGCCATCCTCGTCGGCCTGGTACCCCTTGGTGGCCCTGGCGACGACCTCGTTGTAACGGGCCCGTCCTGCGGAGTCCTGTCCAACCAAGCGCAAATTCTCGGCCTCTTGGTACAAGCCCTCCGCGTTATGGAGTGTGTTGTTGAAGATGCAACCCGCCAAGAACCCCGAACCCACCACCGCAAGGGCGACGACGTGTCTCGGGCGGGGAGTTCTCACCGTGGAAGGCCCTGAAGCGCCACCCCCTGCCCTGGGGGGTACCGTTCGAAAAAATCCCGGACTCCCTGTGCGAGGGCCGCGGCGATCCCGCGCTGGAACTCTCCTCGGGAAAGAACGCGTTCCTCTTCGCGGTTGGTGATGAATCCGACCTCCACCAAGACCGCAGGCATCAGAGCGTTGGTGATCACAGCGAACGGTCCCTGCTTGACGCCGCGGTTGGGACCCGGGTGGACTTCTTCAAGCTCTGCCTGAATCCCTTCCGCCAGAAGCGACGACCAATGCTGGTGGTCGAGCGTCCGGAGTTCCCGCATGATGAAAGTCATATCCAAATCTTCCACGTCACTCCCGTCCAGCTCGGCCTCTTGCTGGAGGGGGGCATTCTCCATCGCCGCCACCCGTCGCTCGTCCTCCGTGCGGGCCTCGGATAGAAAGTATGTCTCGAAGCCGCGAATCGCCGGGCTCGACGGGGAAGAGTTCACGTGAATGGATATGAACACGCCAGGTCGATCACCCTTCAACATTGTGGCCTGCGGACCCCGCTCCCAGAGCGGTACGAGCACGTCCCGGTCGCGCGTCAGGTACACCTCGAGGTCCTCGTCGCTCCTGAGTTCCCGCTCCAGATAGCGCCCGATGGCTAGTGCGATGTCCTTTTCGCGGCGGCCACCGCCGCCGGTGGTGCCGGGGTCTCTACCGCCGTGGCCCGGATCGATCACGACCACGCGTTTTTCAAGGTCCTGTGCCTCTTCCAAATCCTGCTGAAGCGTGGGTGCAGACGGGTTGTCCGGCGAGACCGGTTCGTCTGTGGCAGGGTCGTTACCAGAGGGGTCGACGTTCGCGATTCTTCCGCCCGCGGTTTCCACTGAAGAACCATCGGCACTTGCTCGCGGCCACAGGGACGGGTCGAGGACTTGGAGCGCCCCGTTGCCAGCCGAGAAGGAATAAGCCTCACCCGCCCGGGCCGGAAGGAAGTCCACCACGAACTGGAGCGGAATCTGAACGGAGTCGTCCCCCGAAAAAGGTGCGCCCACCAGTTGGAGCAGGTCCTGGCCCCAGTAGAAGAGAGGGCTATCCAACGAAAATTCCACCAAAGGTCCGTCGGAACCGAGTCGGGCGCGGAGCCGGGGCACATCCACCTCAACCGCCCAACCCAGCCGACGCAGAGCCTCATGGGGCACGGTTGCGTATCCGCGCGAGCGGCTGACGCTCAACGATAGAGATGAGTCATCCGGGCCGTACACAACGAGAGCATCGCCCCTCTGAGCCGAAGCCGGGGTCGGCCCGCCGAGCATCATCGCCAACGACGCCAAGATGCCGAGAACGCTCGGCAACCCGGATCCGCGAGTCGCACGGAAGAAACCAGCGACGAACGAGGACGCGGCAACACGGATCATCGGTGCTTGCTCATGGCTCGTTTGGCCTCCTTGTCCTGAGTCTTCTTCTTCAGCTTTTCGCGCTTGTCGTACAGACGTCGTCCCCTCGCCACCCCAAGAAGCACCTTCGCGTTCCCTTTCCGGAAATAGACCTCGAGAGGGATGAGGGTGAGTCCCTTCTCCTCTGTCTTGCTCAACAAACGGCGAATCTCCTCACGGTGCATGAGCAGTTTGCGCACACGATCAGGCTCCTCGTTGGCCCGATTCGCCTGTTCGTATGGTGAAATGTGGAGGTTGTAGAGCCAGATTTCTCCCCCTTCGACGCGGGCGAAGGCATCACGGAAGGCCAACTGACCGATTCGAAGCGACTTCACCTCGGGTCCCTTGAGCACGATCCCGGCCTCATGGGTATCCAAAATCTCGTATTCGTGCCGAGCTTTTCGATTCCGCGCCACCAACTTGCGGCCGGTTTCGTCGCCACCATTCTGGCCGCTCAACAGTCCTCCAACATCACGCCGAGGCCCCGAAGGCGGTTCGAATCTGCACCTTGCGCGCTTTTCGCATGGTGTAAACCTGGGCGACTTCGCCGCTGAGGACAAACACCGGGGATGCTACGGGGCCGGCGCTCACGAGCGACCCGACTCGATCACTATTCGCCGACGTCCTCCTCCGGGGAGGGCGTCTCGCCCACGGCCGCTTCCCTCGCCGCAGCGATTCCCGCCTTCGCAGCAGCTTTGGAACGCTCGAGCTTGGCCTCGAGATCCGTACGGGCCTCCTCGGCCGCCACACGTCCCGACTCTACCGCGTCGCGCACCAACTCGACGCGAGACTCCACGCCCTCCCTGACGTTCCCCAACCGATCTTCGAGCGTGAGTTGGGCCTCGCGCATGCGCTCCTCAGCGGCGGCGCGGAGTTTCTGGGCACTGGCCCGTATCTCCTCCTGTGTCTCCTCTCCGGATTGTGGAGCGAAGAGCAGAGCCAGCCCAGCCCCGACCAACGCGCCGAGGCAGAACGACCCGAAACTCCCGCCACTATCCCGCTCGACGAGGATGTAAGGGAGGTCGTCTTGATTACGCATGTTATGCACTCCTTCCACGGCGTCTGGAAGCGGGCCAACGCACCCGCAATCACCTTAAACATACCGCCGAGCAGAGTCGGATCACAGGGACAGAGCAGCTACCCCTTTCCGAGCCGCCAGCGGACGTCCGGATCCCAACCTTTCGGTGGATCATACCCCTCCCGACCCATCAACCCATAGGTGAGTTGCTTACCCAGTTCGACACCCGGTTGATCGAGCGGGTTCACGTCGTACAACGCTCCGGCGTAGAGAGTAGCCTTCGAGGTGAGCATGAAGAACTCGCCGAGCGTGGACGCGTCGAGGCTTTCCATCTCGAGCGTCATGTTTGCCCGGCCGCTCCGGCGGAGTGCCTCGGCGGTCGCCCGTCGTTCGGCATCCATGAGCTGACCCAGCGTGTGTCCCCCGAGATAACCGACGGAGGGTAGCGAGGCACGATGCGTCCCGATGTCCATGTCTAGCCGTGACCCGGTGAGCGCGAGGAAGATGACGACCTTGTCCAGGGGCCCCTCCATGAACAGCTGGACCTGAGCATGCTGATCGGTGACCCCCACCGCCGGAAGCGGCGTCGGTCCGCTGTGGACGACGTTGCCGGAGCGATCGTGAGCCTTGCCGAGAGACTCGGCCCAGAGCTGCTGAAACCAGAACGAGAAGGACCGGAGGCGCTCCGAATAGGGCATCATCACGTGGATCGAGGCGCCCGCCTCACTGTGAGCCGTGTGAAGCAACGTCGCTATGAGTCCCGCCGGGTTCTCTTGTAGCACCGGCGTCTGACAGTACTCGTCGGACCGCGCGGCACCAGCGAGAAGTTCGGCCACATCCACGCCGGCGAGGGCAGCCGGAAAGAGACCCACCGACGAAAGCACGGAAAAACGACCCCCGACGTTCTCCGGAATCGGCAAGGTCGCGATTCCCTCGGCATCGGCGATCGAGCGCAGGGCTCCGTTCTCCGGGTCGGTGGTGAACACGAAATGCTCCCCCACCTTCTCGGTCCCCACCTCCTCGATCAGCAACCCCTCGATCACCAGGTAAAGTGCCATGGTCTCGGCGGTGGATCCCGACTTGCTGACGACGTTGAAGAGTGTACGGCGGAAATCGAGGTGCGCGATGGCGTCCGAGACGGCGTCCGGATCCACGTTGTCGAGGATGTACATCCGAGGCTTGCCCAACCGTTCCTCATCCGATCGCTCGTTCCACAAAGGTCCCAGCAGCGCGTCTCGCAGGGTCCGAGCGCCCAAGGCGGACCCCCCCATACCGATGATTACCAGATTCTCGAAACGCCCCTCGAGGCGATCGGCAAGATCCCGCGCCTGGACCGGCCCGTCGGAGTCGTACGGGAGCTCAAGAAATCCAATCTCACCGGATCGACGAGACGACGCGACCGCTTCATGAGCCGCCCGGAAACGATCCGCCAGGTCCCCCGCGAGACGGTCCGGGTCGACGCCGTCCGCGCCGAGGCGCTCCATTACCATGTTCGAGAAGTCGAGCGTGATGGGGGTCATGAGATCTTGATACTCAGACCGTCGTACGCCGGCGTCACGTTTTCGGGGAGCTTATCCAACAATTCCTGGTGACGAACCCGATGCGTGAGGTGGATGAGATACGTGCGCTCCGCGCCCACGGTCCTCGCCGCTTCGACGGCTTCCTCGATGTTGAAATGGGTCGGATGCGGCCGACCGAACCACAGCGCATTGAGTACCAGGACACTCACGCCCTGCAGTGTTTCCAACGCAGCCTCCGGTAATTCCTTCGCGTCGGTGACGTACCCCAGGGACCCGACGCGAAAGCCGTATACGTTGACCGGCCCGTGAGGCACCACCACTGGATCGAAGCGGTGGCCGAGGATCATCGTGGCCTCGTCGGGCCCGAACGGGTTGAGGCGCACACGGGGCTTGGTCGTCCCTCCGGGGGGTTGAAAATCGTCGTCGAAGATATACGAGAACCGGGTGCGAAAAAGCGCGTCGTACTCCTGTGGAACGAACGCGGGGATGTCGCGCCGCTGCCGAGCCGTGAAGGCGCGGAGATCGTCAATGCCGTGTAGGTGGTCCGCATGGCTGTGCGTATACCACACCGCATCGACGTTTTCGACGCCAGCTGCGAGCAACTGGAGTCGGAGTTCCGGTGGTGTATCGACCAGAACCGTGCCTTCATCGAACTCGAGCAACGCCCCGTGGCGCGTCCGCTTGTCACGGGCGTCCTCCGAGGTGCAGACGCCGCAATTGCACCCGACGACCGGCACACCGAAAGAGGTTCCTGTCCCGAGGAATGTGAGTTTCATAAGTCTCATACAGATAGGCACGGAGGGTCCGTAGAAGCTGTCCCTGGCGGATCTGAAGAGCAAGGCTCTACCACGCACCGACCCCGATTCGCTTGCGCCCGGGCGTCTCCGGACCGAAGCTCCCCGCATCATGACAATCCGGCTGATCTCAGAAGCGGCCTCTCTCCCCGAGTTGGGCGAAGGCTTGACTGGAGAATCCCGGGTGGCTGTGGACCTCGAAGCCGCCGGGTTTCACCGGTATTCCGATCGGGTCTGTCTGCTTCAAGTGAGCTGCGGCGGCCAGAACTTCGTCGTCGATACGCTCGCAATCGATCCGTCAGACGTGCTCCGGGGCCCCTTGGAAAACCCCGCCGTGACCGTGCTCCTTCACGGCGGCGATTACGACCTTCGGCTCCTGGACCGAGACCTGGATCTACATCCCGTTAAGCTTTTCGACACGCAGACCGCGGCGGCGCTTCTGGGAGAGCCGTCTCTCGGGCTTGCGGCGCTCCTGGAAAAGTACCTCGATGTCCACGTGTCCAAGAAGTACCAGCGCGCCGACTGGGCCAAGCGTCCTCTTCCAGACGAGATGCTGGACTATGCCGCGTCGGACACCAAGCATCTGCATGAATTGGCCGACCTCCTCACCGAGCGGTTGGAGGCGCTCGGGAGAATGTCCTGGGCAGAGGAGGAATCGACCCTTATGGAGGCGTTACGCTGGAACGCCGACGGCGACGTCGATCCCGTCACGAAGGTCAAGGGCATGCGAGACTTCGAACTCCGCGAAGTCGCTCTCTTCCGCGAAGCTTGGTTCTGGAGAGATGAGGTCGCCCGCGCCCGGGACCGCGCCCCTTTCCGAGTGGCCGGAGATCCGGCGCTCCTCGAAGTCGTGCGTAAGCGGCCGCGCGACGTTTCAGCCCTCGGACGCGTGAGTGGTTTTTCGCCCCAGCTCGCTGAGCGGTCGGGCAAGGAGTTACTCGACCGGCTCGAGCAGACCGACCGGCTCGACGACAGTCAGCTCGTGGGTTACCCCCGGGGTCCGACCGGCCCACGCCGGCCCACGCCCGAGTTGGAGGACATCGCCAACCGCCTCAAGGCTATTCGAAACGAGACGGCGGAGGCCCTGGGGATCGAGCGGGGGACGCTCATGTCCAACACCGTAATCCGGGAGATCGCACGTGTGCATCCAACTTCTGTCGATGAACTCGAAAGGATCACAGGGGTGAGGCGGTGGCAAGCGGAGACATTGGCGGATCGGATCTTGGCAACCCTCTAGGCCACGTCCTCTTCTTTCCGCTTGCAATCGATGCAGTACCGCGCGTGCGGGAGCGCGTCGAGTCGCTCGAATCCGACTTCGGAGCCACAGGTGTGGCAGCTACCAAAGGTCTTCGGGTTATTGTACATGCGCCGCAGCGCCTCCTCGAGCCGATAGATGTACCGTCCCTCTTTGGTCGCGAAGAGGGCCGCCTTCTCGCGCTCCATCGCCTCGGTCCCCTGATCCGCCATGTGGTCCGTGTAAGCCGATAAATCGGAGTCCATCGACTCTCGATCGAGCTTGGCAATCCGGTCGAAGAGCCCCAACGCCTTGAGCGCCCTGGCCCGCTCGTCCATGAGCCGACCCTCGATGTGTTTGAGCTGCTTACTGGTCAACATCTGAATTCGTCACGGGTCCGAATGTGGAAGAGCGTCACCTAATCGCCCCAAGGCAGCGTCACCCAATCGCCCCAAGGCGAGGAAATTAATCGAATCTGAAATGTCGTCTACGTCAACGCAGGCTGAGTATTACGTCAAATGACGGATAAGCTGGCCGTCACCGGTTCGCCATCCTTGGGGTCAGGCCGACACGCCCGGGTTGGGGACCTGCTCGTGTGGGTCCAGGGAGCTTTCGTACCGAACGCAGAACCGAGCCGCCGCTCGCCCCAGCGGCAAAGACGAGGCAACCATGTTGGAGCACACTTCTCACGTTCGACGGTCCGTCGACGCCATTTCTCTGCCCTTCATGATGAACGCATGCATGAGCTGGAGGTACCAGGAACCGACCAGTCTGCGGGACACGATATCCCGGGAGCAACCCGAAAGGATCCGACTGCGCAACAGCGACTCTGGGGTGCAATTCGAGAGAGACGAGCCCCGGACCCCTGGGGAAGCGATCTCGGGACGGCAAGGAGGTGAAGAGGTGAGCATTCCCGTTGCCGAGCTCTCGGAGGCGGGCGTTCACAAGATCGACAAATTCGAAACGGGGTTGGCCGTCATAGGGTTCGCAGGTCTCGTGGGCCTACCGATCGCCGTGGCCAATTACGAGACCCGGATGACAGTCTTCCGCTGGAGCGGGTGGTGCGACTTCTCATTATGTTAAGCACGTGAGTCGGAGGTGCAGATCCAGTGGGCTGGCCCGGGTTCGGGCGTCCAACACGGAGCGTCGCGAAGCCGAAGTGGAAACCATCGAATGCAGGCGCTGTGGGCCCGATAAGCCCCGGCTAGCCAGACCCCCGTTTCGGACGGAATTGGGGAACACCATCCAGGAACAAATCTGCTCCCAATGCTGGGCGGACTGGCTACAGCACCAAACGCTCCTCATTAATCACTACGGGCTCGACCCGCGTGAGGCCAAAGCCAAGAAGTTTTTGTACGGACAGATCGAGACCGTATTGCTCGGGGGCGGCGAGGGGGAACAGGTCGATACGTCCAAGCAGGGTGAGATTGAGTGGTGACCCCGCGCAGACTCTAGGGCCGCTGGGGTCGTCTCAGGGCACGACGAGAGCCCGGCACGCGTCGTCCCAATCCAGACGCAAGAGCATGCCTCCGGCCTAGGGATGCCTGGAGCTGGACCGCGCCGGGGCAGCGTGCATCCAACTCGTCCAGTGCATCCAGAACAGAACGGCGGCAGTGACTGCACTCCGGGATGAGAAGTTCAGTGACCGGAGATAGGCCACGAACAGCCCCCCACTCGATGCGACGAATAACACATTGAAGAAAGACGCGAGCGTCCCCTGCCCCAACGCCTCGGGCGCCAGTCTCCACAGCAGGGCCAGGAAAAGAGGATAGAGGGGTGGGAACTTCGCTCCGGGCGGCGACCCAGCGACCTGCGAGTATCGGAGACCCTCGCCATACGCGAGGTACTTGCCGAAGAGCAGATATGCACCGTCGTCATGCCACACACCGGTTGCCACGGCTGCCCAGACGAAGATCCCGACCACGCCCAGGCCCCTGGCCACGATCAGGGGAACGAGAAAGCCCGGCATCCGCCCTGAAGTCGGGCCGATGCCGGGCTACTCCGGCACAATCGGGTCGCTCATTGGAAGGATGGATCAGCCCTGCAAGACCACCTCGATGTCCACGAGCGCATCCTCGAGCGTCGCCTGATCGATCGTAAGTGGAGGCGCGAACCGAATGACCTGGTGGTGCGTCTCCTTGGCGAGAATCCCCTTGGCCTGAAGGGCCTCGCAGAAGGGCCTTGCAGTGCCGGACGACCCCTTGATCACGACGCCGATCATGAGACCGCGCCCACGAACTTCCTCCACGTGAGGGGAATCGATCTCGCGGAGCCGACCCATGAGCCACGTGCCGAGCTCATCGGAGCGTTCCGAAAGTTTCTCATCGAGGATGACGCGTAGCGAAGCGCGGCCGATGGCCGCTCCGAGTGTATTTCCACCGAAAGTCGAGCCGTGGTCCCCGGGCTGGAAAACGTCCATGATTTCGGAGTCGGCGATGGCCGCCGAGACCGGGTAGACTCCACCGCCCAACGCCTTGCCCACGATGAGTACATCCGGACGGACACTCTCCCAATCGCAGCAGAAGAGGCGCCCGGTCCTTCCGAGCCCCGTCTGAATCTCGTCCCCCATGAACGCGATGCGCCGCTGCCGGCAAATCTCAGCGGTCCGACGGAGATATCCATCCGCCGGCACGACCACACCGCCCTCGCCCTGGAGAGGCTCAACCAGGAATCCGACCGTGTTTTCGGTGACGGCCGCCTCGAATGCATCGGCATCGCCATAAGGGACAAGCACGAAGCCGGGCGTGAACGGGCCGAAACCCTCGCGGTACTGATCCTCGGATGAGAAGCCGACGATGGTCGTCGTCCGACCGTGGAAGTTGTTTTCGCAGACGATGATCTCAGCTTTGCCCTCGGGCACGCCCTTCACCTGGTAACCCCATTTCCGGACCGCCTTGATCGCGGTCTCGACGGCTTCGGCGCCCGTGTTCATCGGAAGAGCCTTCTCGTACCCGGTCGCTTCACAGAGCTCACGCACAAAAGGTCCCATCTGGTCGTTGTGAAACGCCCGAGACGTCAGAGTCAGCTTCGACATTTGCTCTTTGGCGACCGCTATGATCGCCGGGTGACAGTGTCCCTGATTCAGGGCCGAATAGGCGGAAAGCATGTCTAGATAGCGGTTCCCGTCCACGTCCCAAACCCACGCGCCTTCCCCGCGCTCCAACACTACCGGAAGGGGCTTGTAGTTATGGGCACTAAACTGGTCGGCCTCTGTGAGATAAAGATCGGTCTTCGATGCACTGGCCTGGGTCATGGCACTACTCGTGTGAGAAACGTGGTTACTAGAAGGCTCTTGAAGAGGCACAGTGGGCCGCGTTGCGGGTGCCACGGTCCCCAGGCCTCCTAGGAGGAGCGACGACGCATAGCCGTAGCTATGGCTAGGGGCTCCAACAACGGAGATCGGGCTGTGCCACCGCAACCTTCAACGTGTAAGTTTATGTTATAAATGGTGGAGGGTACGCTGTACCTATTCAACAGCCTTCTCCAGGAAGGCGAAAAATGCTACGTCCGATCATGGTCGGAGCACCGGAAGTTTTCAAGGGCCCGGCGCGAGCGGCGACCCGCGAGAGGGTCACCGGTTACGGTATACGACCTCGGCCACCACGTCTCCGACCATGAGAAGCGTCTGGGCACTGGTGTTTTCCACGACGTCCCGGGGGGTGTGCCAGAAGCCGTTCCCCGGACCGTAGTCGAAGTCGATCACGTCGGCCACGGGAATGCCCGCTTGGTTGAACTGGACGTGATCGTCGACCACTCTCACGGTCCGGTCCATGGGAAAGAAACGGCGGTATCCGAGGTCGGCCGCAATGCCCCAAACTCGCTGAACCACCTGACCGGCACCCTCCAGGGAGTAGGCCTCGACGGGAAAGCTAGGATCCGCATCGCCAACCATGTCGAGGAGGATGCCAAAGGCCGGTGGGTTCTCGCTCCCGATTCCCGCGACGTATTGCCGGGCGCCCAGAAACATGTCGTCGGTGGACGGTCCATAGTCTTCACCGTCGCTGAAGAGGAGCTCCACACCTCCGTCCGGGGGTTGCTCGTTGAACATTCGGGCCAACTCCAAGAGAATCGCCGTCCCCGAAGCACCGTCGTTGGCGCCCGGGACCGGCCGGTCCCGGGCGGACTGCTCAAGACTTTGGTCCGCCTTCGGCCGCGTGTCCCAGTGGGTAAGGAGGAGAACCCGGGAGCCATCCGCAGGCCCGAAGCGCGCGATCACGTTGGCCAGTTCGAGCTCGTGGCCCTCGCCGGTCACGTGCTCGAACCGGTCGAGAAATACGGTATCGGCGAGGGCACGCAGCTCGGTCTCCAACCACTCCAGTTGCTGGGTGTGGCCGGTCGACCCGGGCACGCGCGGCCCGAAGGCGACCTGTCTCTCAAGATCCCGAAAGGCACGGTCCCCATCGAATGCCGGCCGCTCGACCCGGACCGTGACGGTGCTCCCTGCGGAATCACCGCCACCGCACGCCGCGATGGTAAGCGGTATCGCGCACACCAGCATCAGCCATCGCTTCATCGGCTTCATCGCGTCGCTCTCACACAGCTGGCGGATTTTCCATCTCCGCCGCCGCCCGGGCAGCATGTTCCTTCATCTTCAGGGTCATCGAGTAGAATCCGTTCCTTCGGTTGACGGACAGATGCTGCTCCAGCTCCAGTCGCTCGAAGAGCCCTTCCACGTCGGTCGAAAGGATCGCCTCCGGCGACTTGCCGTTGTACATCATCAACAGCACGGCGATCAGCCCTTTGACGATGTGTGCGTCGCTATCGGCCCGAAATACGACTTCGGACGGCTCGGAACCCTCGACCGTCACGAGCCAGACCTGACTCAGGCATCCGGGAACCAGGTGCTCTTGATCCCTGAATTCCTCCGGGTACGGCTCCAGCTTGCGCCCAAGCTGGATGAGGTATCGATAGCGGTCCTCCGAAGAGCGCAACCTGTTGAAGCGTTCGGCGAATTCGTCGGGGGTCACGGATAGCGGCTGTCGTTAGAAGCTGTGAGGTGGCGGCGGTGGCGGGTCAGCCAGCCGCCGAACGGATCGATCCTGTCCTCAATGAGATCGCCTCCAGGGCGCGGAGGAGCTCCTCCGCTACGAACGGCTTTTGGAGGAACGGAATATCATACCGCTGATAGAGAAGTATTTCCTCTTCGACTATTGAAGGCTCGCTCACTTGAAACCTCCCCTTCTTTGGACCTTTTCCACAGCCTCGGGTGCCCGGAAACTCAAGTGGAGACGAGACCGAACTCAATCGGATTTTCGGTGCGCCTGATCGCGCGTCACCGATCTAAAATATCGGCAGGCTTCTGGTCCCACGTAAACCCCAAAGGTAGGGAAAAGAACCGGGCCCGCACCGCCTCAAGCCACGCGGACCCGGTCCAAAGGGGCTAGAAGAGCGATCGAAAAGGGGGGTCAGGCGCGGAGACCACCCTCACCCACACTCGCTGTAACCGCAGATGTGGCACTTCACGCAACCCTCCTCGAACGAGAGTTGGCCAGCTCCACACTCAGGGCAGCTACCGAAGAAATTCGTCGCAGCCCCCCCACCCAAAGAGGGCTGGGCCTGACCTCCACCTGCATCGACGGACACACCAAGAGGAAGTGTCTCCTGCACGCCTTCCTTCTCGGCCATGTACTGCTCAATGGCCTGGCCGATCGCGTCGGGTAGAGAGAGCACCTTGCTGGGACCCACCCCAACGGCGCGATCCGAGGAGATTCCCCGAAGTTGGTCTTTCACGGCTGAGACCGGAATTCCGGAACGGAGCGCCATGGATATGAGCCGCCCCACCGCCTCGGCATCCGCTGTCGCAGCGCCACCCGCCTTCCCCAGCGTACAGAAGACCTCGAAGGGGCGGCCGTTCACGTCTTCGTTGACGGTGACGTAACAGTCGCCGAGCGGGGAAATCATCTTGAAAGTGCGACCCCGCAGCATAGAGGGGCGCTGACGCTTGTGGCGAGCTGCAGCGGCGGTCAGATCCTCTTCGTATCGTTCGCCGTTGACTCGATCGAACTCCATCTGGAGCACATGGAGAGACTCCCGGGTGTCCGCGAGCATCTCCTCGAGAGCCGCGATGTCACGGCCCGCCTCGCCGTCGTATTCGGAAGATTTTCCGGTCTTTCCGGTCGACAACACCTGTCCGGCTCTCGACCCGTCGCGATACACCGTCACACCCTTGCAGTCGAGTTCGTAGGCGAGTTGATAGATCTCCCGAACGTCTTCCTCGGTGGCTTGCGTCGGGAAGTTCGTGGTCTTGGAAATGGCGGAATCGGTGTGCTCCTGGAATGCCGCCTGCATGCGAACGTGCCACTCTGGGGAGATGTCGTGCGCCGTCTTGAAGACGGTCTGTACCTCCACCGGGACCTCGGGGAGGTGAATGTGACCCTCCTCGGCGATACGGGACATGAGCTCCTCGGAGTACCACCCTTCTGCCTGAGCGCGGGCCACGAAGGCAAGGTTCACATCAGGCATCATCACGCCCGCCTGGTTGCGCATGAAAGCGACGGCGAAGATCGGCTCGATCCCTCCGGAACACCCGGCGAAGATAGAAATGGTGCCGGTCGGAGCCACTGTCGTCAGGTTACAGTTTCGGAGCGTGCGCATGGGGCGTACACGATGTCCGGCGGAGTGCCGGGCGCAAAGATCGTCCGGTCCCCAAATGGATTCCTCCCACGCCGGGAAGGGCCCTCGGCTCTCGGCGAGGTTCTCCGACGCGTTGCGAGCCTCCTCGTTCAGGAAGCCCATTACTTTGCGGCCCATCTCGACCCCCTCGGCGCTGTCGTAGGGAATCCCGAGCCCGATGAGCATGTCCGCCCATCCCATGACTCCCAGCCCGATACGTCGGATGGTCTGGGCCAGGTCGGAAATGGCCTGCAGAGGATACTGGTTGGCGTCGATGACGTTGTCCAAGAAGTGCGTGGAGAGATGAACTGTCCGACGGAGTGCCTCCCAGTCCACGCCATCGGCCGGATCGCCACCGGGTTTATGATCTTCTTTCACGAACGGGGCGAGGTTGACGCTTCCCAAGTTGCACACGTCGTACGGCAGGAGTGGTTGCTCGCCACACGGGTTCGTCGCCTCGTAGGAGCCGAGCTTGGGAACCGGATTGAAGGCGTTGGCCCGGTCGACGAAAAACGTCCCCGGCTCACCGGTCTTCCATGCACCATGAATGATCTTGTCGAAGATCTCACGGGCGTCCTCTTGCCCTACCACTTCGTCGGTTTTGGGGTTGACGAGATCGTAGCTCTCCCCTGCTTCTACGGCCTCCATGAACGCATCGGTCAGGGCCACGGAGATGTTGAAATTCGTGATCCGGGAGGTGTCGTCTTTGCAAGCGATGAACAAACGGATGTCGGGATGATCGACCCTGAGGATCCCCATGTTCGCCCCCCGACGAGTCCCACCCTGCTTCACGACTTCCGTGCTGGCATCGTACAACGTCATGAAGGAGACCGGTCCGGAGGCCACACCCGTCGTCGATTTGACTTGTGCGCCGGTCGGCCGAAGTCGCGAGAAGGAGAAGCCCGTCCCACCGCCCGACTGGTGCACGAGCGCCATCGCCTTGAGCGTATCGTAAATGCCGCTTTGTCCGTTGGAGAGAGCGTCATCGACAGGCAGGACGAAGCACGCTGAAAGCTGTCCCAGAGGGCGACCGGCATTCATCAGCGTGGGCGAATTCGGCTCGAATTTGCCCGTTGTCATTAAGTCGTAGAACTGTCGGGCCAGCTCCCCCACGGCGGCCTCCGATGCCCCGTACTCCGCGTCCACGTTCGCGATGACCTTGGCCACCCGCCAGAACATGGCCTCTGGCTCCTCGACTGGTGTCCCTTCGGCATCCTTCTTCAGATACCGCTTGGCCAGAACGATCCGGGCATTTTCAGATAGAGTCGCCTCTGGAATGTCCTGGGGTAGGGATTCGTCGAAGATTCGACGCTCGGAAGGTGGGGCCGCCCGCTTCATACCTGAGTACTCCGCGCAAGAATGTGGAAAAGCAGTGGAATCTATGCCTCGTATATGTTGACAAAAGGCGAAAATCCGCCTCGTAGGGGACGTCTTTTGTGGAAAAGAGCCTGAAGACCCACGAAATATTGCGGCCATTCAACGTACGCCCCCTATATCTTGTGGTCAAGGGGCTTGTTGAAGGAGCACAGCGGGTCGCGCACAGGGCGCTTGTGCGCGTTCCGACAAGAAACGACGGCGAGGAGAATGATACGCGCTTTCGAAACACCCGAGCCGAAATACACACTTCTGTGGAACGCATGGGCGAACTCGCCGGCAAGGACGCCTTCCCACAGAAGGACCCTTTCACGGAGGTGGAAACGGTGGTGATCGAGGCGGCCGAAGTGGCCTTGGCGAAGTCCAGGGAAAGGGTGAAGCAAACGACAACCGAGGGGACATCCGCCGAACCGAACGAGACTCCCGCCGAGGCAGCTGGCCGCGAGCTCGACCCGGCAACGCCCAACGCACAGAGCTTCGCTAAAAAGCCGTTCCCAACCGAAGATAGAACGCGCGGCCCGTACCGGAGTTCAGGCGCAGAGCCGCCCCTAGTCGAAAGAACATGCGTGTCGAGAACAATGCCGTAATCGAGGTCTGAAGCTCGGCGCCCACCGATGCCAAGGCATTGAGTCTCGGATTCAGCAGACTCCCAGCGACCGGATCTGCACCGCCCCACGCGTTCCCCGCGTCGAAGAAGAGGGCACCGCTCACGCGATCCATGTGTACGGGCAACAGGCCGACCCCCCGGTGGACGTTGAGCAGTGGGAAGCGGTACTCCCCGGAGGCGGACCAGGCGTACCTCCCGGTGCGGCGGCCCTCGAAGTATCCCCGGACGGGAAACAGCAGGCGTGAGCCTCCGAACAGTTCCGCACCCGTGAGCCTCTCCGGCCGTCCTTGTGCGCCCCCCACAGAGAAGTGAAAGACGTCGGCTCCAGGACCCCCCGCAGCCCCGAAGGAGGCCCGTGCCGCCAGAACGTGATTGGAGAAGCCGGGCCCCGAGATCGATTGATACGCCTGAAAGATTCCGGCAGCCTCATTCCAGGACCGGTCGAACCCTGTCGAGCCCCGGAGGGTGTCGGCCAGTGACAGGTCTCGCCGGACCCTCGCCCCGACGGTGGCCAGCACACCCGCCTCATCGCTAGTCGAATAAGGGAAGGCTCTTGCGGTACTGAGCGTGGCTCGCACCTGAGCCTCAGCCAGCCGCCGGCGAGGACGAAAGATCGAAATCGCGCTGGATTCGAGGTCGGTATCCAGGAACTCACGATCCTCCCAAATGTGGGCCACGGCGAAGGACAGTGATGTGCTATTTCGAACGCGGCGACGCTGTAGGGTGCTGGACGCCCTGACGGCCCGCTCCTTCTCCGCCACGTACAGGGTGGCGTTGGGGCCAGACGGCAACACGACATCGAAGGGCCCATTCACGTCGTGATCCTGCGATGCGGACAGACCGAGGAGAGGATTTCCAAGGCCCGCATACGTATAGCTAGCGGCTGCGTCGGTTCGCCCATCCGTCCGGACGCGGACCCCCACCCCGTACCGGTGCCGTCCGACCAGATCGCCCCCGGCTGTGCGGACTCCGAGCGCTGGACCCAAAACCTGGGTGTTCCTGGGTCCGCCCACCCGAGCCGGCCGACTCAGGCCCGACCGATAGGTGGGCTCCCAGTAGTAGGGCCGTAGTGTGGAGGACACACGGTATGGCCCCGCTTCTCCCACGAGCGGGGCACTCTCGGGATCGTCCTCCGGCCCCTCTCCCAGAGCGAATCCGGGCTTCACCGGGAATGGATCGAACCAAGTTGCTGGATCGAACCGGACCCGCTCGATGGTCCAGCCGATCTTGTGATAGCTTGAAAAATAGATCCATCCTCCATCGGGTCCGATCGACGGGTAGGCGGTCCCGCCCAGAACGTTCGTCACCTGCCTCAATGGCCCCGGTGCCGCAGACGCGGGATCGATCTCGACTCCATAGATGTTGGGGATGCCGCTCCGGTCCGACGACCACAAGAGCCATCGTCCATCCGGAGACCACGTCGGGGCTTGATCGACAGCCCGGTCGTCGGTGACTCGACTGACGATCCGTCCTTCCAGGTCCACCACGACTACGTCGTAGAGGGCCCCAGCACTCCAACGCGAAGCAGCGATCCAGCGACCGTCGGGAGACCAGGCGGGAAAGGCCCAATGCACGTCCTCGAGAAACGGTGTGAGCCCCCGAACCTCACCGGTCTCAAGATCGACCTGGGCCAACCGATTCGTCCCACCCAAGGATTGAACGGCCACCGCAGTCCGACCGTCAGACGAGGGTGTGGGTTGATCCACGCGGGCTCCCTGCGTGACCCGGCTTTTACGGCCGTCGGCACCGATACGGATCAGATCGGATCGGAGTCGGAACGGATCCGTGAACTCTATCTCGGACCCTATCAGAGAACCGTCAGGGAGCCACGCAAAGTCGGACAAGTTACTCAACCGGAGTAACTCATGGTCGCTTGAGCCGTCGGGTTCACTCACGCGCATCTGCAAGTCCGTCCGTCCGTCCGTCCGCACGAACGCCAACCTCGCTCCGTCGGGGGAGACCGACGGAAAGAGGGCCAGCCGCCCCTCGGCGGTGAGGGGCTCCCCCTCGGTGAGGGGAGCGGACATGGACAACGAATCGGCCAACGCCAGAAACCGGACCTCCAAAACCGCTCGCCACCGGTCCCACACGTCGGAAAAGCTGACACCGAAAGCCTGCTCTGCCGCCGAATTCACCCGGTAGGGAAACCACTGGTGCGCGATCGCCTCGGCGAATGCGCCCAGGCGTTCTTCTCCGTATGCTCCACTCAGGTGATCAAACAACGTTGCCCCATATACGTAGACCCGGTCTCCTGCTGGCCAGTTCGGCGAACTCCCCGAGACTTGGTCCAATCTCTCGAAGCCGCCCTCCAGCACCGCGGTGCGGAGAACCATGTCGACATAGCTCCCGCGCACGCGGCCCGACGCGGTGAGAGACGACTCGTAGTAGGTCGCCAAGCCCTCGGTCGTCCAGCGCGGAAGATCAAAGCTGGGAAAGGTCGGCCACCCCGCTCCCCAGCGGCCCATCACGCTACGAATCAGAGATCCGATCGGCCCCGTGCGGTCCAACTGGAAGATGTGGACGAGCTCGTGCGTGATGACGAGTTCCATCCAGTCGTCGAAGTGGGACAGCGTGCCCCGCTCCATGGGCGGACGGACAAACACGACGATCTGGTTGAGGGGAACCGAAGTAGCGAAGCCGTTACTGGTCTCGGTGTGGTCCGTCAAAAGGAGCTCGATGAGCCCTCCCGGAGGATTGAGGAAGGCGTCGCTGAGGGCGGCGAACGCCCGCTCGGCCCGCATCGCCGCCCTCCGTGCCAAGAGGTCCATGCCCTCCGGAAACGTCACCCGGAAGTGGCTGGTCTCGAGGCTGTGCCAGGACTCGTCGGGCGGCACCTGGGCCGTCACCGGTCGGAGCGCGCCCGCCACGCCGGCCGCCAAGAAACACAACAGGATCAGAATGCTCCGGCGCATCTTCCCTCAATGACCTTGTCAAATGGGCGCATCATCCTCACCCTTCGAAGCGTTGGACCATCCATCGGGGTTTCCGAGTGATCGAGGGCATGCGCGAACCATCCAAAAGTATCTGGTACCGCCTGGGTTATGCGCTCGAGTTGGCACGCCACGGAGCTCGCTCGGCGCAGGAATCCCGTTCGGGCGAGGAAACCCCCTCCGCCAAGGAAGCTCCTCGCGCTGCAAAAAGCGGGTCCGCCACCCGGGCGCAGTCTGCTCAAAAGGCACGTGGCAAGGCGACGGACGCCAGAAGTCGGCCGGTGTCGTCCAACATGGATCACCTCATTGCGACCGGCACCGGCATTCTCGTCGATCGTCTGTTCTCGATCGTGGCCGGGCGGCGCCCCGGCACATTGCGCCTGACCCATGCCGCATTGGCCGGTGCGGGGGCCGCTTTGGCGCTCAGCCTGTTTCGGAATGGGAAGAACGGTACCCCGGAGGGCCGACGGAGCCTGCACGATCCGACCACGGAACTTCTCGCGGGAGCGGCCCGTGGCGTGCTCTATGGTGCCGTTCTCGAGCCCCGGCTGCCGGGATCGCCACTCCTCCGCGGGGCCACGTTCGGCGTCATGGAGTACGTGACGTCCCCATTCGGCGGGCTGGACGGCATCCTCGGTTCTTCCAGCCCTCATCGGACGATGCCGATTATTGCGGCGCTCCTGGGTCCGGGTGATTCCGTGGCCGTGTCCATGGCCGACCACGTCGCCTTCGGGATCACCCTCGGCCTACTCTACGGAGCGGGAAGCGCGAGAAGAGGCAACCGCGAAGCCGAGTAGGGGGGGAGAGGTCTCGGCTCCGAGCGGACCATACTCTGGGAGCAAGCCGCCAGCGTAATGGTTGACACATCCTCGACGCCCCCCGGATCCACCGCATCCTCGACGATCCCCAGAATCTGAGTACGGATCTCCCCCTCGCCTACACCCGCGAGTCCGCAGAACGCCCACGGACGATCCCGGACCACCGCTCCGACGTACGCCTCGCCCAAGCGATCCACCCTGTCGAGGACGACGTAGGAGACACCCACGTCAAGTGCCTCGCGGAAGAACCACTCCGGATCGCCACTCAGCGGGTACGTCCGGCTTCGAACGCCGGAAAGCGTGTAGAAGATGCGAGGTTTTCGGCTGAACACGGCTGCCCCATCGGGAACGTTTTTGCCGATCCAACGCGCTGCAGAAACGAACTGCTGAAAGCCTTCACCGTAGCAGGCGAAAGGGCCCGCCACTCGCACGCCCTCGCGGCAAGCCGTGGCCCGGCTCACAGACTGTCCCCAGCCCTGCACGGAGGGCACAAGTAACGCTGCGACCGCCATTACCCCCACGGCAAGCGACAGGCGGGGGTCGATCCGCCTCGCTCCCAGGGCAAGGGCTTCACCCGCGTAGAAGAGCATGAGCGGATAGAGTGGTAGCGCGAACCGGTCCCCGGACCAAACGGCCGGCCAAAGCAGAATCAGTCCGAAGTACAAGGGTGTGAACAACTCGACGACAGTCCAGCGAATCCGAATCCGACCGACCCAACCGGCCAACGCGAGGGCCATCAGCACCAAACCGAGGGCCGTGAGCGCGCCACCCGACCACGGAGACAGTCCGGCAGGGATGTGCACGAGTACGTAGCCCTGGAGGTTCTCGAGCACACGGGCCGCGAGATCTCCGATCCCGGCTTGGCCCAGATCGGGTTGATATGGATCGATCATCCAGAACTCGGACACGTACTGGGCCCCACCGTCCGTTCGCGACCGGAGCCACCAAAGCAGGTTGGGAACCACGAACACACCAGCGAACCCGGCGAGCGCACGCCAATGACGGGCGAGACCGAGTGCAGCCCCGACCGCCAGCACCAAAGGCAACCCAGCCGTCCGAGTGAAGGTGGAGAGAATCGCGAAAGCGCAGCCGGCCACGATCCATCGCGAGGGCACCGCCACGTGCTCCGATCTGTGGAAGCTCCAGAGACAAGCGAGGGTCAGCGCAAGAAAGAGCGGATCCGACAGAATCCAATTGGTGGACCAAAGGAAGGCCGGCGAGAACGCCAGCACCAGCGCGACACCGGTCGCCAAAGCAACTCCCCGTCGATCACGAACCCAGGCGAAGCAAAGCGTCACGCTGAGCGTCACCAACAACAGCGACAGAAGCTTGAACGTGATCCAAGACTCCGCGCCGAGTCCCATGGCCCCCGCGAGCAGCGCCGGATAGAGCGGCGGGTATTTCGTGTGCGGCGCCAGCGCCGGGTCCCAGGCCTCGACGTATCCCGAACCTGAAGCCACGGAATAGGCCAGGGACAGATAACCGGCGTTGTCTCCACCGTTGTGGGGCGCTGGACTCAGAGCCGGCAGAGCGATGGCCAAGTGGACCAGAGCCACGACCGCGATAATCATCGCCGGAGGAATGGCTCGCGTGCTCACACCCGCATCCGATGCAGAGGTCGTCACATCTCGACTCCCGGTGTCATAGCCCGCTCGGTGTCATCGACCCCAGAACTCGTGGTGCCTCAGCACCCGTCACCGACGGAATGTTGCCGGCGATACCATGGACGTGCGCCCACGCCAGGAATGCGAATGCGAGCGCCTCGCGCGCGTCCGGCTCGACGCCGAGCTCCATGCCGTTCTTCACTTGAACGGAGTCCAGCCCTTGTTCGATCGCCTGAACCAACGCTGGATTGTTCGCGCCGCCCCCGACGAGAAAAACCTCATCGAGGCCGCGGGGAAACACCCAAGCGCGATAGGCCTGCGCAATCGATCGGGCGGTGAACGCCGTGAGCGTGGCGACGAGATCGCACCACGCATCCTCGTCCTGTCCGGGCGCCAAGCCCGCAGCCGTTCGATCCAGGAGCGCCTTTCCGAAGTGCTCCCGGCCCGTCGACTTGGGCGGCGGGGCACGGAAGTAGGGGTCGTCGAGGAGCCCGGTGAGGAGCACCTCGTCCTCTTGGCCCCGGAGCGCCATCGCTCCATCCCGATCGAACGGAGAGGCGCCGTCGGTGGCGCACCGGACAGCCCCGTCGATCAACGCCACACCCGGACCTGTATCGAAGGCGATCACCGGCTGCAGCGAACCCCTGGGCGGCAACCATGTCACGTTGGCCATCCCCCCCAGATTCTGGATGGCCCGCGTCCGATCTCCGGCAGAGAACAACAGCTGATCCAGCCAGGGAACGAGCGGGGCGCCGTGTCCACCGGCCGCGACATCACGACTCCTGAAGTCGCTCACGACCGGCGCTCCTGTACGCTCGGCGAGCGTAGCCGCGTCCCCCAGTTGGAGCGTGGCTCCCCGTTCGGCAGCGGTGGGGGGGATGTGCCACACGGTCTGTCCATGAGAACCGATGGCCGCAACTTCCCGGGTCTCGACGCCCGCGGCCTCACACACATCCCGCGTCGCCGACGCGAACCACTCGCCGAGCGAAGCGCCCAGTCGGCACAGGGTCCGGGGCGTGCCCTTCTCCAGATCGTCGAGGATCATTTCCCGGCGACCCTCGTCGTACGCGACCGTGCTGAAAGCGAGCAGGCTCCACTCGAATTCCTCGCGCGATTCCCCGTCGATCCGTACGACGACCGCGTCGATCCCGTCGATGGACGTCCCAGACATGAGGCCCACGTAGAGGTTTCCGGAACTCACGCGGCCGGGTCCTCAGGCAAACTGCCGATCACGCGGGCGAGCACGCCTCCCGCCTCTTCGAGCAAACATCCCGCTTCCTCCACGCCGGTCCCGAGACGCTCCATCACGAGCGCAGTCTTCACTCGGCCCCCCGCTGCCTCGAGGAGCTCGGAGGAGCGGGGCCGATCCACGCCGAGGATCGTCATCAGGATACGTTGGCCCCGATCCTGGAGCTTTTCACACGTCGATTGGAGATCCACCATGAGGTTCCCGAAGACCTTGCCAGTCATCACCATCGCGCCAGTGGTGATCGTATTGAGAACCATCTTGGTGGCGGCCCCCGCCTTCATTCGGGTGGATCCGGTCACGACCTCCGCACCGACCAAGGGAGCGATGACCACATCATGGGTCTCCAGGAGCTCGGGTGACGGACTCGTACAGAGGAGAAAGCCCGTCCGTGCACCGCGTTCGCGGGCGCGGGCCAAGGCGCCATGAACGAACGATGTCGTCCCCGAGGTGGCGATCCCCATCACGAAGTCCGTGGAACCGACGGCGAGGCCGTCGATCTCGGTTGCGCCGTCCTCTGGACGATCTTCGGCGCCCTCTTGGGACCGGACCAGCGCCTCGCGTCCACCCGCGATGATACCCTGCACCATTTCAGGGTCGGTTCCGAAGGTCGGCGGCATCTCCGCCGCGTCCAGCACACCCAGGCGTCCCGAGGTCCCCGCACCCACGTAGATCAACCGACCTCCGCCTTGGAAGGCGTCCACCACCAACTCGATCGCACGCGCAATCGCGAGACGCTGGGACCCGACCGCCTCCGCCACCGTGGCGTCTTCGGAGTTGATGAGGTCGACCAATTCGAGCGGTGACAACTCGTCCATCGCCGCAGAACGCGGATTTCTCTGCTCCGTCAGTCGGTCATCAAGCATGCGGGCGATTCGTCCCTCGGTGGGGGGGATACGGAACTCCCCCAGGGTTGCGGCGATACTCTCGCTTGAACAAGCTAATCTTGGCTTCTTTTCGTCAGCAACCTAGTGTCGTGTCCCGGAAGTTCACTTGGGACTGTGCGCGCCCGATGGAGCGCGCGCGCTCCACCCACACGCCCGAGGCTTCGTGAATCTTCTCGAACAGGCCCGATCTCTCGCCGCAGAACTCACCGCGATACGTAGAGACCTCCACCAACACCCGGAGCTTTCGTTCCAAGAAATCCGGACGGCCGGGATCGCGGCAAAGGAGATGGAGGCTCTAGGTTTCTCCGTCCGCACCGGGATCGGACGAACCGGAGTGATCGCCGAACTCCACAATGGTGAGGGTCCTCTCATCGCGCTCCGGGCAGACATGGACGCGCTTCCGATACAGGAGGCGAATACGCACGACTTCGTCTCCCAGAACCCAGGTGTCATGCACGCTTGCGGGCACGATGGTCATGTGGCGGGAATGATCGGAGCGGCCCGACTTCTGGCGGAGGAAAGAGATGCAGAGCGCCTCCCCCCCGGCACTATTCGTTTCATCTTCCAACCCTGCGAGGAATCGACCGACGACGAGGGCAAAAGTGGAGCGATACGGATGGTGGAGGAGGGCGTGATGGAGGGGGTCGATGCCGTCGTGGGACTTCATCTAGGGGCTCCGCTCCCCAGCGGAAAGATCTTCTTTGCGGCGGGTCCAATCATGTCGGGCGCGGCAGAGATCCATATCGAGGTGCACGGCAAGAGCAGCCACGCTGGAATGCCCGAAGCCGGCGTGGATGCGCTCGTGTTGGCGGCTCGTGGCGTGGTCGCGACCCAAGATGCGGCGCCCGCGAACCATTCTCCGGTCGAAGACGGACTCATCTCCTTCGGGCAAATCGGGGGCGGCACAGCCACCAACGTCCTGGCGGACCATGTCGCGATCGAGGGGACCATGCGGTTCTTCTCGGAGGAAACCCAAGAGCAGCTCCGGCGCCGCTTGGACGAAGCGTTCGGCGTTCTGGAGGAATCGGGCGCCAGCGTCAGAATCGACATTGGGGCTGGCATTCTTCCTGTGATCAATGACGACCGAGTGACCGAATCGGTGCGCGCCGCGGTAGTCGAGTTGGTGGGAGAAGACGACGTGCTGCCGATCGAGCCCATGACCCTCGCGGAGGATTTCTCCTTCCTCGCGCACGAGGCGCCCGGTACGTTCTATTGGGTAGGAGCGGCACTGCCGAGGCCGCGAATGCATCATGAAGCCGACTTCGATATCGACGAATCGGCCCTTCCCCTCGGGGCCGCCACGTTGGCGGCCGGCGCCATCCGTCTTCTGGAGGAGATGACGTGATTCCGCGAATCATGAGAAACGCTGGGAAGAGCACTCTCGTCCTGACGGGTTTGTTGCTGCTGGCGGGGGGTTGCACTCCGGCCGAACCCAACCCAGCCCCACCCGCCGAGGGGGTCCAGACCCGCCGCGTCGTCTTCCCGGACACTTGGCGGTTCTCGGCCGACGACGCCCCTGTAACGGCGGAGCACGCCGTCGTCGTCACTACGGATGGCGTCGCCAGCGAGATCGGAGCCGCAGTCATGGAGCGGGGCGGCAACGCCGTGGACGCGGCCGTGGCGGTCTCTCTCTCTCTCGCCGTGGTGAACCCCGAAGCCGGCAATATCGGTGGGGGGGGATTCATGGTCGTAAGAATGGCGGACGGCACGGCGGTAGCGCTCGACTACCGGGAGAAGGCGCCGCTGGCGGCCACGCGAGACATGTTCCTGGACGGCGAGGGGAACGTGACCGACAAGTCGGTGGTGGGGCATCTAGCCGCGGGCGTACCGGGTTCGGTGATGGGGATGTGGGAGGCGCACCGCCGCTTCGGCACGCTGCCGTGGGCGGACCTGGTGGAGCCGGCCGCTTCACTCGCGGACGGCTTCGAGGTCCACGAGCGTTTCCGCGATAATATCGTGAGTTCCGAGCGGGGCCTCCGGCGCTTCGAAGCGACCGCGGCCACCTTTCTTCCGGGGGGCCGGATCGTGGAGCTGGGCGAGACGTTTCGTCAGCCCCAGCTGGCGGCCACGTTGCGTCGCATCCGAGACCAGGGCCCCGACGGCTTCTACGCGGGTGAGACGGCCGATCTGATCGTGGAAGAGATGGAGCGCGGGGAGGGACTCATCACGCACCGGGACCTCCGCGAGTACCGGGCGTTATGGCGTGAGCCGATCGAGTTCCGGTACCACGGACACACGATCCTGTCGATGCCTCCGTCTTCGTCCGGTGGAGCCACGATGGCAGAGATCGCCAACATTCTGGAACCTCACGATTTGGGCGACCGGCCCTGGCACTCGGGGGAGATGGTCCATCTACTCGTGGAGGCCTGGAAGAGGTCGTACGCCGATCGGAACACCTACCTCGCCGACTCCGATTTCGTCGACATTCCGCTGCAACGCATGACGTCGAAAGCTTACGCCACTGAGCGGGGAGCCGACATCTCCGAGAGGGCCACGCCCTCGACGGACGTCGGGCCTGGCCTGGGGCCCCCTGCTGAGAGCGAAAACACGACACACTTCTCGATCATCGATGTCGATGGTAACACCGTCGTGGTGACCACAACGCTCAACTCCTTCTTCGGGAGTAAGGTGATGGTTACCGGGGCGGGTTTCATGCTCAATAACGAGATGGACGACTTTACCGCTAAGCCCGGCGTTCCCAATCAGTTTGGGTTGGTTCAGGGAGCGAACAACTCGGTGGGCCCGGGCAAACGGATGCTCTCCGCGATGACCCCGACCGTCGTGCTCCGTCCCGACGGTGAGTTGTTTTTCGTCACGGGCTCACCGGGAGGAGCCACGATCATCACGACCGTCTTCCAAACGATCGTGAACGTCGTGGATTACGGGATGAACGTAGCGCAGGCCGTGAACGCCCCCCGCGTCCACCACCAGCATCTGCCCGACCAAGTCCGCTACGAGCAAGGCGGGTTGCCGCCGGAGGTGGTGTCGGATTTGGAGGCCCGGGGACACACGATGTTGGAGCGTGGCGGCATCTCCGGAGACGTTCAAGCCATCATGGTCATGCCGGATGGGACGCTCGAAGCGGCGGCCGATCCGCGCCGCGGAGGCGCAGCTGCAGGCTGGTGACCCGGGGCGCGCAGGAAGGGTCACGAGCATGAATGAACTCCGCACCGTCCTTCCCTACTTTCGGCCCTACATCAAGGGAGTCGTGGCCGGCCTGGCGCTGGTTGTCGTCACTAATCTCTTCACGGTGGCCGGACCGTACCTGATCAAGCTGTCGGTCGACGGTCTGGGCGATCCTGATGTGACGATGGGCCGTATTTCGACCTACGCACTCCTCATCGTAGCGGCCGCGGTTCTCGGGGGCGCAGCAAAGTACGGCATGCGGGAGCTTCTCAACGGTCTCAGCCGACGCATCGAGTGCGACCTGCGGAACGACTTTTTTTCACACCTGCTTCGGCTGGACGCGAGCTTCTACGGCTCAGTACGGACCGGTGACCTCATGGCCCGTGCCACCAACGACACGCAGGCGGTACGCATGGCAACGGGGCCCGCCATCATGTACTCGGTCAATACGCTCGTGAGCTTCCTGCTCGCCCTCGGGTTCATGGTATGGATTAGCCCCAAGCTCACACTCTACGCCCTCATTCCTATGGTGGTGCTGCCCCCGGTCGTGTTCGCGTTCGCGCGCGTGATTCACCAGCGCTTCGAGAAGATTCAGGAACAGTTCTCCACGCTTTCGACCATGGTGCAGGAGAACCTGACCGGCATGCGCATCGTGCGAGCATACGTGCAGGAGAAGAGTCAGGCTGGCCACTTCGACGGCCTCAACCGCGAGTACATGGACCGCAACATGGACCTCGTGAAAGTGGCGGGCCTGTTCCACCCGATCCTCACGCTCTTCTCCGGGTCGGCGATGGTCATCGTGCTATGGCTCGGCGGTCTCGAAGTCGTTGCCGGACGCATCACCCTCGGCGATTTCGTCGCTTTCGGGATCTACGTCGCGCTGCTCATCTGGCCGCTCATCGCCCTGGGTTGGGTCGTCAACCTCTTCCAAAGAGGCGCGGCCAGTATGGGCCGCCTCAACAAAATCTTCGAAACCGAACCGGCCGTCCGCGCCCCCGAGAACCCCGTGCGCCTCGCCGAACCACGTGGCGCCGTCGAGTTCCGGAGCGTCTCGTTCCGCTATCCGGGTACCGAGCGGCTGGTCCTGGAGGGCGTCTCTTTCACGGCCAATCCCGGTCAGACCGTAGCCGTGGTCGGTCCCACTGGCTCAGGCAAGACGACGCTGGTGACGTTGATCCCCAGGATCTACGATGTGACGGGCGGGCACGTCCTGGTCGATGGTGTGGATGTCCGCGATTTGGACCCAGGGGAGCTACGCTCACTCATCGGCATGGTGCCCCAGGATCCGTTCCTTTTCTCGACGACCATCGAGGAGAACATCGGACTGGGCCTCGACCTCGTCGCGCAAGCGTCGGCGCAGGATTGGACCCTGGCGGAACGCCGGGCGCGCAGCACTCCGGAGGGGCCCCTCGAAGACCCCGACGAGGCCCTGGTCGAGGCCGCCGGCATCGCTCAACTCGACGAATCGATCCAGGGGTTTCCAAAGGGCTGGGAGACACTGCTCGGGGAGCGGGGAGTCAACCTTTCCGGGGGGCAGAAGCAACGCACGACGCTGGCCCGTGCCGTGGCGCGCGACCCGCGAATTCTCGTCTTGGACGACGCCCTGAGCGCAGTCGACACTCACACGGAGGCGCGCATTCTAGACGACTTGGTACGCGTGATGGAGGGGCGGACCTCCTTCATCATCAGCCACCGCGTGTCGGCCGTGATGAACGCGGATCTCATTCTCGTTTTGGACCACGGCCGGATCGTGGAACGGGGCCAGCACGCCGACCTCATCGCACTCGGAGGGACCTACGCCCACCTGTTGCACCGGCAGATGCTCGAGCAGGATATCGAGTCCACGCCTGTGGGAGCGCCCGGGGACTGAGAGGCGGCCGGAACTTGACCGCTCCCGTGGGCGTTCGTTCGTTAGCGGAACTGGTCCCTGAACCTGGCGGAGAATCCTTGAGCACGATCCGACTCACGCACGCCCCGCGCGGACGGCCATCCAGACCCATTCGACTCGACTGGAGTGCGACATGTCACCTCCTGCGGACCCTCGATGGCTCGCCGAACTTCTGGGAGCGCTCTATTTCTTCAACAGCCTTCTAAATTCTCTCCAAGACCCAGGCCGGCGTAAACCTAGTAAGGTACGTGCTCAAGATCGTGAAGGAACCCGTCATGAGAAGCAGACCCAGCAGGATGAGTATGATTCCAGATATCTTCTCGACGACCGGCAAGAACCGGCGGAAGCGTGAGAACACTCCTAGGAACCAGTCCAGGGCCAAGGCGGAAACCAAGAACGGGATCGCCAAGCCCAACGAGTATGCGCTCAACAGGCTTACACCTGCCCAGACCGTGTCCCGGGTCCCGGCCAGGGTGAGGATCGCTCCCAGAACCGGGCCGATGCAGGGTGTCCAGCCAGCTCCGAAGGCGGCCCCCACCCCTACCGTCCCTATATATCCGGCGGGCCTGTCGTTCACGTGAACCCTTCGCTCACGCATCAGCGGCGCGATCCTGAAGACCCCCGTGAGGTGCAGGCCGAGCACGATGATGACGGCGCCCCCGATCCGTACGATCCAGACCTCGTAGTAACGCAGATAGGCGCCCAGAAAAGAAGCAGAAGCGCCCAGCGTGATAAAGATGAGGCTGAACCCCGCCACGAAGAGCAGCGAGTGAATGAAGGTCGCCTTACGGTCGACCCCTTCCTGGAGATCCTCTAGGCTCATGCCCGTGATGAACGAAAGATAACTGGGCACCAGGGGTATGACGCACGGCGACAGGAACGAAAGCACTCCTGCCGTCAATGCGACCAAGAGGCCGACCGATTCGTTCATCCTCTACTCAATCCCTTTCATCTTTTGGGTCCGGGAGCGAATCCAGAGCTTGAAAACGGTGCCACACCGCCCGGAACCCCATCACAACGCCCAGCCAAGCAAGCACTAAAGCTAACGCCCAGCCGAACACGATCGGAAAGAAGCCGACGACGACGACGGCCGAGATCGCGATGATGGCGACGGTTCCGAGAATCGCTCGATCCTCTCGGCCCAGCGTGCGGTGCCCCGCCAACGCGTCACCGAACGATACGCCCGCACGCACCAACTGGGCGAGCCGCCACGGCCTCAACACCGTCTCTCGGTCCATCATCGCCTCTAAGCGCTCCGTGAGCTTGCCCTCGGGTTCCAACGGCGTCGCCGGCAGTCCATGAAGCGCCGGAAGCGGCTCAGCCGGTGCGACCACACGCGTACGGCGGCGCCCCGGAAGCACAATTTCCGAAGAGGACGCGAGGTCGGCCAGAAAGATCCCCTCGAGTTGACCCGCCAACGACGCATCCAAAACGCCCACGTCCATCTCCCAGTTCCCGAGCAGACTCCACGCATTGAGGTTGCTCGATCCCACTCTGGACCAGAGTCCGTCCGCAACCGAGGTCTTGGCGTGAATCATCCCGCCCTGCCACTCGAAGAGTCGCACGCCCTGTTCGAGCAGGTACCGGTAGCCTGCTCGCGAAAGCGTCCCGACCAAGGGCCAATTGTTGTTGGCCGGGACTAGCACCCGGACGTCGACCCCGGACTGAGCCGCCTCGGCCATCGCCTCAGCAACCGCTCCGGGTGCAACGAAATAGGGGTCGGTGATCCACAGGCGCTCCTGTACCATGGCCGCCACCAGCGCCACGGTCCGAAGGACTCGGCTTCGTCGAGGCTCGCCCTCGATCAGCCAGACCGGCGTATCCCCGGCCGGACTCGCCAGCTCATCCGGAAAATCTTTCGGGAGGGGCTCGCCCATCACGTCCCAGATTCGACCGAATGCCCTGCTGGCCGCCGACACGGCCGGTCCTCGAAATTCGATGCCGGTGTCGCGCCATGGGGGTTTGTCTGCGGTGCCCGCCCACTCCTGGCCGATACAGAACCCCCCGGCGAACGCGACCTCTCCATCCACGACCACCAGTTTCCGATGATCCCGTTGGAACACGCCATATGGATCGCGGATGGAGGGTCGGTTGAAGGCGCGTACCTCAACCCCCGCCCGACGGAGTGGACGCCAATACCGCCGTGGCGTCGCCCAGCACCCCACCCAATCATACAGGAGCCGTACCGCGACCCCTTGGCGAGCCTTCTCTACGAGGACATCCCTGAACACCCGGCCCACCGCATCGTTTCGAAGGATGTAGTTCTCGAAGTGGATGTATCGCTTTGCCCCCGCGATCGCCTCCAGCCAGGCGTCGAACGTGACAGGTCCGTCGAACTGGAGAGAAATCGAGTTGCCCGGGATTTCCGGAGAGCCGGTCGCCCGCTGGAGGGCCTCTCTCGTCAGGCCGCCGAGACCACCCTTGCGGGGCGGAAGGAGCTTGGGCGAGGACGCCGGCCCTAGGCTGCCCCTGGCGGATGACACCAAGTGTTTCTTGGTGGAGGTCATCGCAACACAGTTGGAGTCACCCGTGGGGCCTTCTAAATAGTTTCGATAGGGCAGGTGAGTCCTTGGGACGTAACCTCCACGCCGGCCGCAATGCACTCCTCGCAGAGACCGTAGATCTCAAGCTTGTGGCGCGTCGGCCGAAATCCGTGGCGTGCCGATACCATGGCCTCGATGCGGTGCACTTCAGCACTCTGGAACTCGATGACGGCGCCACAGTTCAGGCAGATGAGATGCTCGTGGATCGGCTCCGCAGAGAGGCGGTGTTCGTATCGTTTGAAGCCCTCGCCGAAGTTGAGTTCGGCTACGAGCTTACTCCGTACGAGCAGATCCAGGGCCCGATAGATCGTCGCCTTGCCAAGCCGGTGATCCTCGGATCTGAGCACACGCTCGATGTCGTCCACGGAGAGGTGTTCGCTTGATCCAAACACGACCCGCGCCACCGCCTCCCTCTGGTGAGTGACAGGCAGTCCCTGCTCCCTCAAGTAGCGTCCAAAGAGCCGGACGAAAGGGGCCGAGTCCGGGCGGGCCTTCATGCCTCCACGGGCTCCAGCAAGTCGGCGTCGAATTCGTCCAACAACTCCCTGATTTTCTCCGGATCCCCGGCGATCTGGACCATACGGGGCTCCCCTAGGTCGATCTCACTCCTGCGCACGACCCCTTGCATCACTCGGAGGAGACGGTCGGGGGGGGCCCGGCCCTCCTCAGCGATGCCGTTCTCGACCGAAAGGCTCGTTCCCGTCCGTTCGGCGGAGTAGAGCGCGGTGTACAACCGGCGAGCGCCATCTTCGGTGAAGCAACTTGCAGCCACCAGGCCTCGCTCCTTGCGTCCGACAATCAACGGCGGGAACACCCACAGCCGATCGATCTCACTATCGCCGAGGCGTCGCACCATCATCCGAAGCGTTCTAGGGATGGCCTCCGGCACTCCAGGGTCCCCTTCATCCTTCACGAACTGACCTCCAAGTGGTCACCGTTCCAAATCAACTGAAGACATTCTACTGCCCCGACCGCGATACCTCCACAGCTTCTCGGGTCGCGTGTGTCACGTTCGCACGAACCTGATCCATGGGACCCTCGATCAGAGCACCCGCCGCTCGTACGTGCCCCCCGCCTCCGAACTGGCGCGCCAAGGCGTTCACGTTCACCGCGCCGTTGGAGCGGAAGGAAACCTTGATGCCCCTCCGGGGGATCTGGCGAAAGAGCAGTCCGACTTCCACACCCTCGACCGATCGAGGGTAGTCGACCATCCCTTCGAGATCATCCGCGACCGCACCCAGTGCGTCGAACCGATCCGCCGGCACGGTCATCCACGCGATCCCCGCTTCCTCGTCGACCTCCAAAAAGGCCAGGGAACTCTCGAGCAGATGAAACCGTCGGCGAGGGACGGAGCCGTAGAGGCGACGGTAGGTTTCATCAGGACTGACGCCGCGGTCGACCAACTCGGCAATGACGCGGAGACTGGTCGGGGTCGTGTTGCTGAAGCGAAATGAACCGGTGTCCGTCAAGATGGCGACGTACATCGCAAGGTCGCCGATCGCGGGCCACGGCCCCCCGGCCCGATGGATGAGGTCGAATACGAGTTCACCGGTCGCAGAAGCGTTGGAGTCACGAAAAATCACGCCCTCGATGGGCCGGTCTCCTGTCGGATGATGGTCGATCACGACCGTCGGGAGACCGTCGATCAGCGGCCTCACCCTTCCGATTCGAGGCACCTCTCCAGTGTCGAGAACGACTGCGATATCGGCACCGTCACAGAGTTCCTGGGCCTCCACCGATGTCGAGTCCACAACCCACGGTTCGTCGGGCACGAGGAACTGGAAGAATTGCGGGACCGGTGTCGGATTCACGATGAACGCTTCCGTCCCCAACTCCCGAAGCCAGGCGGCCAACGCGATCTCGGACCCGAGCCCGTCGCCGTCGGCGTTGATATGCGTAGTCAGAATCGCCGTTTCTTTGTTTCGCAACGCCGTCAGGACGGAATCGATCGCCTCGAATCTGGTCTCAGCGGTTTGGTACATCATGGATCCCTTTCTTCAACGGCTTTCTCGAGTGTAGTGTTCCAGAAGACTAGTGCGGCGCACGCGGCAGACGCTTCCTGACCTTGGCCCACGTCGACGCGAGATGGACCGCCCATGGCGTTGTGACCCCACGAACCTGCGCATGTTCAAGCGCCGCGAGAAGAGCCGCCGGCTCGTTGGGATGTTGGTCCACCTCCACCCAGGCGCCCGCCACCTCTCCCAACATGTGGGCGTCCGAACCGGAACCCCTCAGCTTGGACCAGCGAGCCGCCAGTTCCTCCCCGGGCTCATTGAGGTACCCGGGATGGAGCCTCCCGTTGAAGACCTCGATGATGTCCACCAGCGGCGCGAGTTCCTCCGCGTACCGGCCGGACCCTCCCTTCCCTCGCGCATAAGGGTGGGGCAAGTAAACGAGTCCTCCTTGGTCCTTCACCCTCCGGCATACTTCCTTGGCTGGGGTTCCTTTTGGGATTTCCTCCTGGATGTAGAGACCGATGACGTCGATACCCTCCTCCGTCTTGACCTCCTCGCCGGGAATCACCGAGTCCGGATACGCATCAGCCATCTCCAACGCAGTGGAAACACGGTTGTGGTCTGTGATTGCGATACGCTGGACCCCCCTGGCAGTTGCCGCCTCGATCACGCGCCGCGGGTCTGAAAGACAGTCGAAGGACGCCTGCGTATGCAGATGCATGTCTATTCGCAGTCGACCCTCCTTCGGCTGGTGACGGGCCACCGCACTCCTCCGTAGGTGCGCGAGCACCTCCATCGCCTGGTCCTCCAGTGCTTGAAGGTCTCCCTCATTGACGAGCAGATGCGTCGCCCGTTCTCGCTTGGCCCCCGCATCCATCTGGGCTTCCATAATGGCGGTGGCCCTCTCGACGCTGAGGTCCCGCGTCTCTCGAAGGCGCTCCAGCCGAATTTTTTCAGGCGCATCGACGACGACCGTTGCGTCGAAGTCGTCCTCGAGCCCCACCTCGAAAAGAAGCGGAATCTCCGATACACATATCGTATCCTGATCGGCGAAGCGCTCTCGCATCCACCGGTCCCGAAGGACCCGGACACGGGCGTGAACGATCGCCTCCAACCGGTGCCGGGCCTCCTCGTCCTCGAAGACGACAGACGCGAGAGCCTCCCGATTCAAGGTACCGTCGGCTTCCATCATTTCTTCGCCGAAGACGTCCACCACGGCGGACAGACCAGTCGAACCCGGCTCGACGGCCCGTCGTGCCAAGTCATCCGCACTGACGACCGGGACGCCAACGTCCTTCCAAAGAGCGGACACGGTCGACTTACCGGCAGCGATGTTCCCCGTCAATCCCACCGACAGGGTATTTTCCACGTTCGGCCTCGCAAGAAGAAGCCTCTTGAGCACCAGAAGCGCTACGACGACCCCTACGCCCACGATGGCCGCCCACCCCACGCCCATCGCGCCGACTCCGATCTCCCAGCCGCGGGCACCAGCGTAGGCGATTCCCAATCCGAACACAGCCCACCCCGCGATCCCGAGGAGATCGAAGGCCAGGAAGTGACGGTACGCGACCGATGTGGACCCGGCGACGAGCGGCATGAGGGTGCGCAAGAACGGAACCAGTCGAGCCAAGCTCACCGAATATCCGGCGTGTCTGTCGAAGAGGTCGAGAGCACGGTCCTGGTGCCTGCGGGCCATGCGGGCAAGTCGTCCACTGCCGCGGAGCAAGCGGCGACCTCCCCAGCGCCCAATCATGAATCCGGCCGAATCACCCAGCGCCGCTCCCACCACCGCCGCCCCAGCGACGGCTGCGAAGCTGAAGTGCCCCTGAAGGGCGAAGGCCGTCGCAACGATGAGGGTGGGCTCGGTGGGGAGGAACAGCCCTATGATCAGGGCCGTCTCGAACATCGCCATGCCCCCAACCAGCCACGGCCCGTATAGCTCGATGTTGGCGGCGATCCACTCAATCATTATGCGGGTGCCGGCTTCCGGTTCACTCCTTCAACAGCCTTCTAGAAGGGTCGATGCCAAACCACGCGGAGGTTGTCCGGGCTCCCCCTCTCGCTATCCGGACCATCCGATCGAATCGCAAAGGAGTCAGCCCACGCTTGGTAGGAATTAGGTCGTGCCCCACGGATCGGCGGCTGCATCACCCGTGAAATTGGTCGCCAACCACGCACTCCATTGGCGTGTCAGAGGGAATTGGTGCGTCTCGTGCTGTTTTCTTCTCACGGCTCGAGACAATTCCTCGATCTCCCGATCTGCATTCCAGACGAGCATGGGTTGAAACACGGGTATAGCCTTTTCGATCATCATCTCGCGGCTGTCGGGAAAATACAGAGCGGTCACAAATCCGAGGACGATCAACAGGATTAGCCCACCTACCACTTTTTGCTCTCCTTCACGCGCTTACGCATATCGGAACCCCAGCGCACATAACGCTCAAAATCGCCGGACGGAACGCCCGTGGCTCCCTTTCCGTAGGCTGTCTCCATACGCCACCTCATATAGGCCTTCGACGGTAAAGGGAGAAAAGGCAACTGCCGATACCACCGGTTCGCCCTGAAGGCCCATGCGGTCGCCAACATGGCGGGAATGAGCCACGGCCGCCGGATGGCAAGCTTCGCCAGCCCTACGTAAACCGATCCCATACCGTTTCTCACGGTTGGTTCCCGGATGCACCCACCGGAAACATATGTGTATGCCAAATTTAGTCCGGGCAGTCAGGCAATTCAATGACGTCCGATTCGCATTAGCCCCCGGGGGGCCTCCTCGATGGTCCCCCTGATCCGCCTGAGCTATGATACCTAGAATCAACCTCCAAGGAGCTTTTGAGTGCCGAATCGCCTAGCCCGAGAGTCTAGTCCCTACCTTCTCCAGCACGCCGAAAATCCCGTAGACTGGCACCCCTGGGGTACCGAAGCGTTCGACGAAGCCCGGCGCCGGGACGTCCCGGTCCTCCTCTCGATCGGTTACTCCGCCTGCCACTGGTGCCACGTCATGGAGCGTGAGTCCTTCGAGGACAAAACGACTGCTGAGCTCATGAACGAGTCCTTCGTCAGCATCAAAGTGGACCGTGAGGAGCGTCCCGACATCGACTCCGTCTACATGAAGGCGGTCCAGGCCATGACCGGACAGGGCGGATGGCCACTCACGGCGTTCCTCACTTCGGATGGGGAGCCCTTCTTCGGAGGAACATACTTTCCGCCGGAGCCTCGCTCCAACATGCCTTCCTTTCGGCAAGTCCTGGAGTCGATCCGGGGCGCCTACGGAGAACGGCGGGAGGAGATCGTCCGAAACGCCGGTGAGTTGAAGGCGTTGCTGGAAAAGAGTTCGGCGGAGCGCTCGGACGGGCCGGTGGCGCGGGATGGGGAAGCGATCGTCGGTCTGCCTCTGCTGGATCACGCGTTCCGCTTCATTGCGTCGCGCTTCGACGCCAAGCATGGCGGGTTCGGTGGGGCACCCAAGTTTCCACAACCTGTAACGCTGGAGTTCGCCCTCCGAGTGCATTCCCGCACCGGAGACGCGGATGCACTGGAGATGGTCACACAGACGCTTCGTGCCATGGCCCGCGGCGGAATCCACGATCAATTGGCCGGGGGCTTCCATCGATACTCCGTCGACGCTCGCTGGCTGGTTCCCCACTTCGAAAAGATGCTCTATGACAACGCCCTGCTCGGACGGTTGTACCTGAACGCCTATCAAGTCAGCGGCGACCCGGAGCTGGGGCGGGTCGCCCAGGGTACGCTGGATCACCTTCTCACGGATATGTGCTCACCCGAAGGGGGCTTCTACTCGGCATTGGACGCGGATTCGGAGGGAGAAGAGGGGACGTTTTATGTGTGGACGCCCGCAGAAGTGCGCGAGTTGCTCGACGAGGAAGTGGCCGATCTGTTCATGCGCTGTTACGACGTCAGCAAAAGAGGCAACTTCGAAGGAAGCAACATTCTCTACCTTCCCCACGACCTCGACGCCGTCGCCAAGCGCGAGGATGTCAGCCTCGAGGTTTTGAGGGAGCTGCTCCAGGACGCGAGGCACGTCCTGTTAGGTGCCCGAAGCCTCCGAGAGCCACCTTTCCGAGACGAGAAGATCCTTGCCAGTTGGAACGGAATGGCGATTCGAGCCCTGGCCGAGGCCGGTGGAGCGCTGAATCAGCCCCGTTTTCGTGAAGCAGCCGGGAGCGGGCTCGATTTTCTGCTCGCGAACATGCGTAAGGATGACCGGCTCCGCCGATCGTACAAGGACGGTATGGCACGGATCGATGCGTTCCTGGAAGATTACGCTGCGGTGGGCAACGCGATTCTCAGCGTGTATGAAGCGACGCTCGAGCCTCGTTGGCTGGACGAGGCCGCTTGGGTTACGGAGCGCGTCATCGATCTCTTCTGGGACGATGCGGATGGCATCTTCCACGACGCTCCGAGAGATGGCGAGACGCTGTCCGTACGAGCACGGGACCTCATGGACAACGCCACGCCGTCCGGAAACTCGCTGGCCGTCGAGCTTCTGATACGGAGCGCGCACCTGTTCGGAGAGGAGCGCCATCGGGATATCGCCCATCGAGTGCTCGAAAGAGAGGCCGGCCTGATGGCCCGCTTCCCCGCCGCATTTGGCCGCTTGCTTGGAGCGCTCGACCAGACGATGGCCGACCCCGTGGAGATCGCCATCGTGGGCGCACGCGAGGACGCCCGTACGCAGGAGTTGCTCGCCGCGGCATTGCGTCCTTACCTGCCGAACCGGACCATCGCCGGTGTCACTCCAGGCGAGGACCTTTCGCACACGCTACCGGTCCTCGAGGGACGCAATCGCGGGACCGAGCCGGCCGCCTACGTCTGCGAGCGCTACGCTTGCAAGGCGCCAGTCTCCGACGCTGTCGCATTGGCGGAGCAACTCGGCGTAAGAGGGTGAACAGCCTTCCAAGGGTAGTGGTCCTTCGGACGGAAGGTTTTACTATCTTAGAAGCCACTCCTTTCTTTCAGGCCTTCGGACCCCAACTTCACCCGGAATAGATGGCGACCAAGGAGCAAGAGATTACCGAAACTCCGGACTTAGAGGATCCGTCCTCCGAGTGGCTCCTCGAGGCGTACCGAACGATGGTTACCTCCCGGCGGGTGGATGACCGGGAAATCAGCTTAAAACGTCAGAACAAGACCTTCTTCCAGATCTCCTGTGCGGGGCACGAAGCGGTGCAGGTGGCGATGGCCGAGCACTTGAGGCCCGGGTACGACTGGTTCCACCCGTACTACCGGGATCGCGCGCTGGTGCTGGCGTTGGGACAGAGCCCCTTGGACCACCTTCTCGGTGCGGTCGGGGCCGAGGACGATCCGAACAGCAACGGCCGGCAGATGCCCTCCCACTTCTCGGATCCGGGGCTTCACATCGTGACGATGTCCTCACCCACGGGTAGCCAGTTCCTCCAGGCAGTGGGTGCCGCGGAGGTGGGATACCGGGTCTCCCTCATCCCCGAGCTCCAGAGCAGGATCGAAGAATTCGAAGAGGACGAAGTGGTGCTAGTTTGTTCGGGGGAAGGAGCGACGTCGGGGGGTGAGTTCTGGGAGGCTCTCAATACGGCGTGTAACCTCAAGCTACCAGTGGTTTTCCTGATCGAGGACAACGGATACGCGATCTCGGTGCCGGTCGAGGTCAATACCGCTGGAGCAAGCATCTCCAAGCTCGTATCCGGATTTCCCGATCTCTTCATCATCGAATGCGACGGCACCGACGTGCTGGACAGCCACCAGGCGACGGGCAAGGCAGTCCGTCACTGCCGGCTGAGAAGGGGACCGGCCCTGGTACACGCTCATACGATACGTCCCTATTCGCATTCCATGTCCGATGATGAACGCGCCTACCGGCCCGCCGCCGAGCTGGAAGAAGCGGCCGCCAGGGACCCGCTCGTCGGGACGCGGAACCTCCTGATCGCGCGGGGCTTGGCGACCGCCGAGGAACTCGATCGCCTGGAAGAAGAGGCCGAGAGCGAGGTCGCGGAGGCCGCCGTAGAGGCGAGCCGCCACCCACAACCTGATCCTGAAGCGGCTCTGCTCCATCTCTTCTCCGAAGAAGTCGACCCGACTTCGGCAGCTTTCGACACAGAGGACTCGCAGGAATTCGGCGACGAACGTGCGCTCACGATGGTCGATTTGCTCAACGCCTGTATCCGCGACGAGATGGAGAGGGATCCCCGCGTCATCCTCTTCGGGCAGGACATCGCCGACGCGTCTCGGGAGTCGGCGCTCGAAGAGGTGAAAGGCAAAGGGGGGGTGTTCAAGGTCACCCACGGGCTCCAACGTCGATTCGGCGGGAGCCGAGTGTTCAACTCGCCTCTGGCCGAAGCCAACATCGTCGGGCGCGCCGTCGGCATGGCCCAGCGTGGCCTACGGCCCGTGGTCGAGATCCAGTTTTTCGATTACATATGGCCAGCGTTCATGCAAATTCGTAACGAACTGGCCACCATCCGGTATCGCTCCCAGGGGCGGTATTCCGCACCGGTGGTGATCAGAGCCCCTTATGGTGGCTATCTGAGGGGGGGAGGACCGTATCACTCTCAGACGGGGGAGACGCTGTTTACCCACACACCGGGCCTTCGAGTCGTACTTCCGTCGAGCGCGTCGGACGCGAATGGGCTCTTGAGAACGGCCATCCGATGCGAGGACCCGGTCATCTTCCTCGAGCACAAGCACCTGTACCGGCAGCTTCATAACAAGGGCCTGTATCCAGGGAAGGATTTCATGATCCCCTTTGGCAAAGCCAATAGGGTTAGAGAGGGATCGGATCTCACCATTGTGACGTGTGGTGCGCTGGTCAAACGCTCCATGGACGCCGCGAAGATCGCGTCGGAGGAGCATGGAATCGAGTGTGACGTTATCGACTTGAGGACGCTTTCGCCCCTCGACATGGATACAATTGCACAATCCGTGAAGAAAACGAACAAGGTCCTCATCACGCATGAGGACTCTCTGTCCTGGGGGCTCGGCTCGGAGATCGCGGCGCTCATCGCGGACGAACTCTTTCCCTGGCTGGACGGGCCCGTGCGCCGAGTCGCGTCGATGGACACGTGGGTCGCGTATGCGCCGCAGCTGGAAGACGAGATCCTCCCCCAGCCATCCGACGTACTCGCGGCCATTCTCGACCTGGCTGGCTTCTAAGCACTCCCTGGCTCCTTCGCCAGCGGCGACTTGATACAGGAATGGGAAGAAGGTGTGGTAGTTGTTCCGGTCGATCAGGGTTACGCCGAGCCCACGCGAGACGAACCTCCGCACGGCCCAAAGGCTTCAAACCCCGCCCCGATCACCACGATGCGGGACCGCTTCGTGTCAATCACACTGGATGGGTCAGTACTTCGGTAGGCTCGGGTCCACCTCATCCACCCACGCGTGAATCCCTCCCACGAAGTTGAATACGCTGGAATAGCCCTCATCCACCAACATCTGAGCCGCGGTGGCGCTACGGGCTCCAGTCCGGCAGTACACGACAATCTCCCGGTCCGCGGGAATTTCGTCCAAACGGTCCGGGAGTTCGGCGAGCGGAATCATCACGGCCCCCTCCGGCTCCAGGTTTACGATATCCCACTCGTGTGGCTGGCGAACATCCAACAGAAACGGAGGCTCCTCAGACGCCAAACGGTCGTTGAGTTCGCCGGCCTCCACATCGCCAAAAGTGTCCACGTTTTCCCCCTCCTTTCCCTCAATGGGCGTCTTCAGCCCACAGAAATCTTCGTAGTCGATGAGTGCGGCTTGCGTAGGCTCGTCACCGCAGACCGGGCAATCCGTGTTCCTGCTTACGGCCATCTCTCTCCAACTCATTTCAAGCGCGTCGAAGATCAGCAACCGCCCGCTCAATGTGTCTCCGCGCCCGAGGATGAGCTTGATTACCTCCAGGGCCTGAATCGACCCGATAATTCCCGGCAAGACGCCGAGTACGCCGGCCTCCGCACAGTTCGGGATCAGGCCGGGCGGCGGCGGCTCTCGGAAGAGGCATCGGTAGCACGGTCCTCCGTCGCTCGCGAACACCGAGGCCTGCCCCTCCCAACGGAAGACGGATCCGTAGACATTCGGCTTTCCCAATAGTACACAGGCGTCGTTCACCAAATAGCGCGTTGGGAAGTTGTCCGTACCGTCTGCCACGATGTCGTACGGACCCAATATCTCCAGCGCATTGCTCGAGTCAAGCCGGACATCGTGCGTTACGACGGAACCGTGCGGGTTCACGTCGGACAGACGTTCCCTGGCCGAATCCAGCTTCGCCCGGCCTATGTCCTTGGTGCCGTGAAGAATCTGCCGTTGAAGGTTGGTGGCGTCGACCTCGTCGAAATCGACCAGCCCCAGTGTGCCAACGCCGGCCGCAGCGAGATAGAGCGCGAGGGGCGAGCCGAGTCCTCCGGCGCCCACCACGAGCACCCGCGAATCCTTGAGGCGCAACTGGCCCTCCTTGCCGACTTCCGGCAAGGACAGATGCCTCGCGTACCTACTGAGTTCGGCGGATGCCAACTCGGGTTGTTCACGCTCGACCAACGTCGGACCTTTCTAAGAAGGGTGATCGGAAAGGGGGGTGGATCGCCACCCGTGCCGTCGCACGGGTACCCGGGATGCCACGGCCCCAGATATCACGGCTGGTCGAGATATCGGCGGCCTCCCACCGCAGTCACCCGCATTGAGGCTGCGTCCTCGGCGAGTGCCGCGACCTCAGAAACCGGGCGAGACTGGATGGCGGCGACATCCGCCAACTGGACAAATAACAATTGAAACTGCATCGGGATGCCAAGCGTGCTACGATCGGGCCAGAGATCGCGGTCCTTGAGTCCCCGGTAACGATAGACATCTCGCACCAACGTCATATTCCGTTCGACATCGAACCACTCCTCACCCATCCGCTCGCTCCCCTGAACCCAACCCTCCGGGGCGTCCCCCTCGATGTCCCGCATTACGAGCTTGGTGGCGATGCCATGCCGAACTCCCCAAGGGCCCAAGCCGAGCGATCGGATGAGACCGGCGGAACTGGCGAAGTAGATCGGTCTCTGGCCGGCTGAGTCGTTGATCATGCTGAGGGCGATACGAAGACCACGATCCAAGTAGTACCCGGATGGGTACGTGATCAGCACGCCATTGAGCGTCAGGCTGAGATCCGCTGTGATTGCGCCGCCGGCTCCCACGTTATCCAAGGCCTCGTCCGTGGCCAGAGAGACCGCTTGGACCGGCGCCGGGGTAGTGGTGGAATAGATGTCCGCAGCGAATTGGGCATCGAACGGTCTCTGCCGGCCGGGCTCCGTCTGGTCCCTGATTTGGCGCGGGTACCAGTCTGTGTAGAGGTACTGGAGAACGATGACGGTCACATCCTTGCGCACCCCCTCAATCTCTTGAGCGTACCAGAGAGGAAACGTGTCATTGTCTCCATTGGTGAACAGGATCCCATACGGCTCGACACTCATGAGCAGGTCGTACGCCCAGTCAATCGTTGCGTAGTCATCCGCCCGGCTCGCCCATTCCCAGTTGTAGGCCATCGGAATGAAGGTGACCAAGAGAACAGGCATCGCCTTACGGTAGGCAGCACCTCCACCCCAGCGCTCGGAAAGCGCCGACCAGAATCCGGCCAGACCGATCCCGGCCAGATTCCCCCAGAAAAAGAAGCTTGCTACGAAGAAATAGTCCCTCTCACGAACCTCGTGGGCGGCAGGGTCGACAATGTCTGGTGCCAGCGAAAACCCATATTCGAAGTTGAGGTAGACGACGAGACCCACCGTGAGTGTGGCCGCCAGCACGGTGAGATACGTGAAGATCATTCGGTCGGCACTCCACAACACGAGCAGGCCCATGAAACCCATCGCCACGAACAGCATGGTCGCAGGCAGTCGCGCTCCGACAGGCAGTTCGCTCAAGTCGGCCCCGCGGGCCCACTGCCAATCGAAGTACTGAAAATAGTTGAGAAACTGGTGCCCGATCGGCGCCTGCCGTTGGGTGATCGGGGGCTTGGCATACTGCGCGCGAGAGAGAACCTCGCCCAATGCATGGCACCCAGCCTTACCATTCGTATAGACCGCGACAACGGCACCCGCCGCCGATTCGCAGACTGGATGCCCTTCATTGATGATGGGGTTCTGAGCGGCACGGATCGGGAGGAAGAGATTGAACGAGATTCCCAGCACCACCAGGGGAATGGCTCGAACCCAAAAGCGCGATGTCAGTACCACTGCCGGGCCCGCCAGCAACACGAACAAGCCCAGAGCGGGAGCGGGAAGGGCGGACATGAGGTGATTGCTCGTCCCCAATACTATGAGATAGATGGCCAACAGGAGGGCTCTGAGCCCTGGCGGCTCTCCCCGTTGGTCGTACCACCTCAAGGCGAGCCACGAGACTGCGGCGATCACGGCCACACTCACCGTGTAGACCTTTTCGTTCGCGGTGGATTGATTCCAGACGGTGTAGGCGGTGGCCCCCATCACTGGGCCGCATGCGGCGCCGATCGTGAGCATCCACCGCTCCTCGATCACGGTGGACAACACACGATGCCCGACCAAGAAGAAGAAGAACGTTGCCACGGAACTCGTGGCGGCGGCCAAGAGGTTGATTCGCACCGCAACGGGCAACCCCAACGGAGCCAGCAATAGGCTCCATACCCGGGCAATGTTGACGAAAAGAGGATTTCCCGGCGGGTGAGGAACACCCAGGAGATGTCCCGTCGTGATGTACTCGCTCGCGTCCCACCAGGCTGTAGTCGGCGATAACGTCACGATATAGAGGCCGAAAATCGCCAGCCCCAACAACGCCCCTTCCCGGTACGGCGGTCGGTATTCGGTCATTCCTAGCCTTGTATGAAGTTTCGGCGCTTAGCCAAGATAACGTCTGGCGGTCTCCGGCACCGCACCAATATTCCCTCGAGGCCCACTGTACTTATCCGGCAGCCTTCTAATAGCTTCTTTCTCCATGACCACAGTGTTGAGGACCACTCGAGCACTCGGGAGTTGGATCACGGGCAGGTCGGCGGTAGAGGAGTACGAGACCGTCCTGCCCCGAGGGGATCGTGAAATTCCGGCTTCGGTCACACTCCCGAGCGGTGGAGGGCGGAACCTGCCGGGATGGGTCGTTCTGCATGGGGTCACCCGACCCGGGCGGTTCCATCCGACCTTGCTGCGCTTCGTTCGCGCCCTCGCGTCTTCCAAGGCCGCCGTACTCGTGCCCCAGATTCCCGAGTGGGTCGACCTTCGGCTGGAGCCCGAACGGACTCTTCCGTCGGTTCGGGCCGCGCTCGATGGCCTTCGGTCGCTGCCGAACACGTCGGACGGGCCCTATGGTCTGATCGGCTTTTCCTTCGGTGCACCGCAAGTGGTGGTCGCTGCAACTCATCGGGACGTGTCAGACCAGTTGGCGGGCGTCATCGGGTTCGGCGGCTATTGTGATATAGAGAGCATGGTCCGGTTTCAGATGACGGGCCATTTCACATGGGGTGACGCTCAACATCACTTGCGGCCCGACCCATACGGGCGGTGGATAATGGGAGGAAACCACCTCACTTCGATCCCCGATTATGAGAACGCGCAGGACGTCTCCGATGCTCTGTGGCGCCTCGCAGTCGAGGCTGGAGAACGGCGGATCCTGGCGTGGGATCCCTCTTACGACACGCTCAAGGAACAGTTGAGGGGACAGGTATCGAGGGACCGAAGGGAGATCTTCGATCTGTTCGCCCCTCCGTCGGACCGCGAACCGGACGAGGCCGAAGCCGAACGGATCACACCGTTGCTGACCCGAGCCACCATGGAGGCCGCTCCGCTTTTGGACCCACTCCCCTTCCTGAACCGTGTAGAGATCCCCGTACAGCTGATTCACGGGCGTAATGATCGCGTGATCCCATATACTGAGACGCTCAGGATGGAGGCAGCGCTCCCCGACAAGACGCGCGTCGACACGACCATCACCTCACTCATGGAGCACTCCGAACAGGGAGGGCGGCTGGCCTCGCTAAGGAAGGAAATCAGCGAGAGCGCGAAGTTGCTGCGTACGCTCGGGCGCCTACTGGGGACCGTGTAGAACTCTCACTTTCCTGAGAGAAGCTGCGCAACAGCAGAGCTGATCTCCGGATCCTTGTCGGCCCGCGTTTTTTCCACCAGGCTCACGGCATGAGGCGTGCCTATGGAGGCAAGCGCGGCAAGGCCAGCGAGGCGCACACCCTTTGGCGGACGCGAGAAGAGGGAGCCCTTCACCCGCTTCTCGATCGCCGGCACGGCCGAGGGGTCGCCCAATGCGCCGAGCGCACGAATCACCTGCTCGATCACCGACTGGTCCCGCGGAGGACAGTCTGCCGCCGAAGGCGGTGGAGCGAAGCGCTGGCTGGAGCAGGATCGTGAACCCCGCTTCCACTCTCTTGCAAAAGCTGAGGGCAAGCGGGCGCGTAGGGGGCTCCCTACCTCCGCCTGATCAAGACCGTAAGCACGATCCCGGCTGCTATTGCGATCCCAAGGACGGTCTTCGCCGTTTCACTCAACCGGCCCTCGAGTTCTTCGATGGCCTCACGGCCGGACGGGGCCTCGGGATCCTGCGCGATGTGGATAGCGCAGTAATCGGAGCCCTCCAGCGCCTTCAGCCGACACGGGGTCCTTTTCTTCGTCGTACCGCTACAGCTTGCCACGTACCACCTCCTCGGGTGTCGGACTACACTCCTTCTATACGTACAAACGCCCCCCAGGATTCATCCGCCCCGGCCAGCGCCCCTACGAGCCGAACTCGATCCCTTGGGCCAACAGCAGTTCTGTGCTCCAGTTGACCGTGTTGGCCTGTCGCCTCATGTAGGCTTTCCAGGCGTCTGAGCCGGACTCCCTCGCGCAGCCGGTCCCAATCTAGCGGACCAACTCCCCGCGTCGCGGAGCCGGTACGGTGCGCCAGTGCAAAAACGCCTCGTGAGCACGGGAAACGATGGCGTCGTACTCTTCTTCGGTGACCTACTGCACCGTGGCGAACTGTGATCCATCGATGGGAGTCGTCACGGTCAGCTCGGGGCCGGAGCCCATCCATTCCCCGCAGAATCCCCCGAGGTGACGCTCTTCGATCTTCAGGGCTGTCAGTATCTCATGCATCGATTCTTATCTCATCCGTCTCTCATTCATTGATCTTCTCATGGCTAGGACGGCACGCCGGCTCGGGCCGCAGACCTGTCCGCCGTTTTCGAGTGTTGCCGACGCAATAGTGTGGCGTGCCCTTTGACGTCGTGTACGCGGAGAATCTCGATGCCCTTCGAGGCGAGAGGCTCACTTACGACAAGCGTCTCAGCATCGCGCTCGGCGCTCGGCTTGTCGGTGACCGCTTCGAGAAAGGACTTCCGGCTGTGACCGACGAGTAGCGGTATTCCAAGGTCATGGAAGCGCTCCACGTGCTCCAGGATATGCCAATTCTGCTGGACTGTTTTTCCGAACCCGATACCGGGGTCGAAGATCAGGCGGTGCCGGGCGATTCCCCGGTGTGCGAACTCCCCCAAGCGTTCCCGTGCCCAGCCGATCAGGAACTCCACGGGGTCGTGATCGCGCGGAATGGATTCTCCCTTCACCACCGGGATCGACAGGCTGTGCATGAAGACGATCGGGACATCCGTATCCTCGGCGAGCTCCAGCATCCCGGGATGGCGGAAGCCGGTAACGTCGTTCAAGACCTCGGCCCCGAACTCCAGAGCCGATCTTGCCGTCGAAGGATTTCGAGAGTCGATGCTGATCCGGAAAGGACCTCCTGGTCCCGACGGTCGTAGTTCCTCCTGAAGCTCCCGCAGGCCCTCCAGCACAGGCTCGAGCCGTGTCCACTCGGACATCGGATCGACGGCGGCGCCATCGGGGCGAGTGGATTCAGCACCGACGTCGATGATCCCGGCGCCATCCTGCACGAGTCGCCTTGCGTGTTCGAGGGCGACCTCCGGCTCTAGGAAGCGTCCGCCGTCGCTGAAGCTGTTAGGCGTGACGTTGAGGATGCCCATGAGCGTAGGACAACTCACCTCGAAGTCGGATTCCGGCGAGTGGATGGCCGGTTGCAGGATCTCCCCCTTCGACGTCCGGGCAGCGACGTGGTCGGCGCGGGTCATCATGGTCTCGCCATCAAGGATGGCGTCTGGAATCAAGTCACACAGAGGCTCAAGGACGAACGGTCGATTCACGATCTCCGGATGCGGGATGGTCAAACCGTCGGATCGCACTTCGTTGCCATGCCACCAGAGGATGTCTATGTCGATCACCCTCGGGGCCCATCGCTCACGGTCATGACGCCCCAACGATGTCTCGATTTCTTGGACGTGGCGCAGTAGGTCGCCAGACTCGAGAGTCGTCTCTCCGGAAAGAACGCAGTTCAGATAAGGCAGGTCCCACGCGGTGGGGGCTCCAGGCGGCGTCAGCGCGGGCGACTCATAGATCCTGCTCAATCTCACATCCTTGAGAACCGCCCCATGTCCACGGGACAGACGCGCGATAACCCTCTTCAGATGGATGGCGCGGTTTCCCAGATTGCTGCCGAGGCCGAGAATCACCATCGCTCAGTCTCCAACCGTGAATTCCGCACCCTTGGTGATTTCCGGCACGGGCGGTGAGACCTTGCGAACGGTGACCCTGAGTTCGTGCTCGGCCTCGACGATTCTCCTCAGTGACGTGAGAATCTCGTTCGCAAGGTGTTCGATCAGCGAGAACTCGCGATCTGAGGTCACCTCCTTGATCGCGCCGACCAATGCGTCGTAGCACACGGTGTCCTCGAGGCGATCGGTGACCATCCCTCGAGGGGGGGTCTCGAATCGGATCGTGAGGTCGATCTCGACCGGCTGTGGGTTGAGCCGCTCCTCCGCCGAGCAACCGAGGCGAAGGGACAGCGATAAACCCTTTATCTTGAGTTCCGGGTGGGACATGTTCTGCCGCTGGCGCTCCCGCCGCGTCAAACGCGCCGCCGGCAATCGTCACCGGCTCTCCATGGACTGGTTGAGGTCGGATGGTACCGCGCTGCGGTAAGGCTTTCAAGACGCGCTCCCCGCTCTCTGGCGCGCCAGCCTGGTACGCCACACTAGGAACACACACGGTCGAGGACTGGTACCTCACGTTTTCGGTCTCGAACCCGCGAACTAAGCACTTTCCCAGATGCGCTCGAGGCCGAAGAACCCCCATACGGTGGGGAAGCTTTCACGACGAGGGGCCATTCTTCGCGTCATCTTGTCGTCGGAGCCCGTTTCGCGACGGCAGCGACGGCATGCCTTACCTGTACGCTGTGAACAAATCGAGCGGTGTGCGGCTCGGCCAAATCCAGCTACCTGCCGGCGGGCGTTACGGCATGATGACCTACATGCACCAGGGACGGCAGCACGTTTTGGTGCAGACCCGAGGTGGGTTGGTGGCGCTGGATCTGCCACTTCCCGCAAGCCGTTGACGGGCGTCCGCGTACCTTGTACTCGTTCTCAATGAACTTCTTCTGCCGAACGCTTGCTTCCGGGGCCCTGTTGATGGTGGGCTTGGCGCCAACGGTGCATGCACAGGAAAACATCGGTGTCGTGACCGGCACGGTGATCGACTACGCTAATCAAGCGATCAGCGACGTCCTTGTCTTCATCGACGGAGGGATCAGCCCGGTGGTGACCGGTGCGGTCGGCGCCTTTCGACTAGAGATCGACAGGCAGAGCGAACACGTTTTGAACTTCCGTAAGTCGGGATTTGCGCCCCGTACGTTCAGGCTACCAACCCCTCAGGGCGACGAGGAACGCCAGGATATTGGTGTGATCCAGCTCGAGCCAGGACTGGCTCCTACCGGCACTGTCGCCGGTAGGGTTGTCGAAGCGGTCGGTGGCACCCCATTGGCGGGTGCCCTCGTATCGGTCAACGGAAATACCGTCGCCGTCACATCCGCGGATGGCGTCTTCAACGTACCGCGAGTACCGCTCGCATGGGGACCCAACCAGTTGCACGTGCGTCACCTCTCATACGCCGATGTGACCGACGACATTTGGGTCGCCAACACAGAGGATGTGTTGGCCTACGACGTGGTGCTCATCCCTGTCCCCATTGCCGTGCCTGAGGTCGTGGTCGAGACCGATCGCACGCTCATGGTGTACGGCCGCATGCGACCGTTCTACGAGCGGCGAAACCGGGGGATGGGGGACTTCCTCACGCGCCAGGAAATCGAGGATCGAAATCCGAGGGAGTTGACCGACGTGTTTCGTGGTATTCCCGGCATACAACTGTACCCCGTCGGACTCACCGGTATGCGGATCGACTTCTCGCGCGGGGCGCGGGGCCTCAGAAATAGGTGTAGTAATCCCGCGATCTATCTCGATGGCGTGTTGGTCCAGGGAGGGATCTATATCAACCAACTCGTGCCTACCGAGGTGATCGAGGGGATCGAGATATACCAGGGCGTAGCGGAGATTCCCATAGAGTTCGTGCAAAACCGCGAGACGTGTGGTGTCATTTTGATTTGGACCCGATGAACTCCGAGCCCACCGGCTACCGAAAGGTACCTAGCCTCCACTGATATTCTCCGTATAGACCCACCACAGATCCTTGTCTCCGTACCCACCGTCCCTCTCGGAATCGAAGTAGAAGATCTGGAAATCGGGGGAAAACGCCGGACAGCGGTCATTCTCTTCGGTGTTCACAAGCGGCCCCAAGTTGACGAGCGGGCCCCATACGCCGCGGTCGTCCCTGGTGCTCACGTAGATGTCCTCTTCCCCGTACCCTTCGTCCCGAGTGGCAGTGATATAGAGCGAGCGACCATCGGCCGATGGAAGGGAATGGTGTTCGCTGCCGGCCGAGTTGACCTGGGGACCCAAGTTCACGGCCTCCTCCCAGACACCGTCCACCCTCTCCGCCCGCCAGATGTCGTTTCCTCCGAACCCGCCGGGCCGGGTCGACGTCCAGTAGGCCACGCTCCAGTCGGGTCCGGTGAAGTAGAGACAGTGGTCGGCATAGGCGGAGTTGATCGGGGCGCCGAGGTTCCTCGGCTCCGCCCACTCGCCCTCTACCTTGTCACTCACCCAGATGTCGAAGCTGCCCCTACCCCCGGGACGATCGCTCATGATGTAGAGCTGATTGCCGTCCGGAGACAGGAGGGGTTCAACCTCTGTGTACCCGGTACTGATCGGGGCCGGAACGATCTCGGCCCGGGTCCACCGACCGCCGACGAGGATCGACGTACAAATGTCGTTTCCACCATCCGGCGTGCGGTCCGCACAGTTGAAGTACATCGTGCGGCCGTCAGTCTCGAAGGTCGGCTCGGCATCCCGCCCGGTGGCGTTGAGGGCGGCACCCATGTTCACGGCCTGGTCCTGAGCACGGGACAGAGGTGAGCGCTGCGCGCTGAGACTGTTGATGGCAAAAAGGCCTAGCCCGCTCGCGATGAGCGCTAGGGTCAGCAGCTTCATCGGGATCCTCCTGTAGACGTGTTGACCCATGGATGTGTTTCGCTGATGCCACCCTATGGTGTGGGCGGCCATGCTAAACCAGTAGGCCGCGTTCTGCAACGACCGGGCCGTGGTTGGCTCTGGCTCAACGCGAGGCGGGTCCTTAAGGTAAGGCGGTGGGGCGAACATGATCCGGTGTGGCGCGGCACCCTCAATCCGCCGATTAGGAGATACCAACCGATGCAAAGTCGCTATGATCCTGGATTCCGGCACATCCCCCTCGCCGTCATCCTTACCTTCGCTCTGTTCGCCTGCGCTCCTGCCGAAGCCGACCCTCCGGTCGCCGCTTCGGGAGTGGAATTCCCGACGGCGAACCGCCCCGATGTGCGAGGCGTGCATGGGGCCGTGAGTTCCGACCACCCGCTCGCCACGGCCGCGGGATACGCGGTTCTCCGGGACGGGGGCAACGCCGTCGACGCGGTGGTGACCATGGCGGGGGTCTTGGCGGTAGTGCGGCCACACATGAACGGGGTGGGCGGTGATGCCTTCGGTATCTTTTTCGATGGTGCGACGCGGGACGTCGTGGGGATGAACGGGAGCGGTCGAGCCGGAGCGCTCGCCTCTCCTTCCTTCTTCACGCGAGCCGGGCACGAGTCCGTGCCGGGGTCTGGGCCTCTTTCAGTCAGCCTCCCGGGTGCGGTCGCGGCCTGGGACGATGCACTGGCCCGTTTCGGAACAATATCCCTGGCAGAGGCGTTGGCTCCGGCGATCGCCTACGCAAGAGACGGATTCCCGGTGTCCAGCCACCTCCAGAACGACATCGCGGGGGCTTCACGAGGCCTGAACGAGCCTGCGCTCGGCCTCTATCTCCCAGGCGGTTCCCCGCCGCATGTGGGATCACTTTTGAAAAACCCGGCGCTCGCCACGACCCTCGAGCGCATCGCCGATGAGGGTAAGAGTGGATTTTACCGTGGCGAACCCGCGGAGGCGATTTCCGCGTTTTTGGAGCGGGAGGGTGGGTACCTTCGCACTGCGGATTTTGCGACGCACGAGACCACTTGGACCTCTCCCCTCGAAGGCACTTACCTCGATCATCGCATCCTGGTGCTACCCCCGAATACGCAAGGCATCGCCCAGATCGCCCTCATGGAGATGGCCGCGGAGCATGATCTGGCCACGATGGAACACAACACGGCGGACTACCTACACACGCTCATCGAGCTCAAGAAGCTTGCCTTCGCCGATCGAGACCGGTGGGTCGCCGACCCCGAGTTCGCCGACATCCCCCTCAAGGAGCTTCTCGACGCGGAATACCTGCGGGAACGCGCCCTCAAGATCGGATCAAGCGCCGCCGAAGACGTAGCGCCGGGAATCGAGGGGCCGGTCTCGACGGACGCCCAACAGGGGGACGCCGACGACTCCGGAGACACGGTCTACATCACGGCGGTCGACCAGTGGGGCAACGCCGTGAGTTGGATCCAAAGCCTGTTCGCCTCATTCGGTTCGGGTTTGTTGGAGCCCGAAACGGGCGTCGTCCTCCAGAATCGGGGAGCATTGTTCAACCTCGACCCGAACCATCCCAACGTGGTCGCGCCAGGCAAGAGGCCGTACCACACCCTCACGCCCATGATGGCGTTGAACGCGGATGGCAGCCTGGCCTTCACACTCGGTACTCCGGGCGGCGACAGCCAAACGCAGTCCCTCATCCAGATCGTGAACAATGTTTTTCTCTTCGGGATGACGCCCCAAGCGGCCATCGAGGCTCCTCGTTTTAGGAGCTACAACAGCCTCCGCGTGGATTTCGAGGATCGGATTTCCGCAGAGGTCCTCGCGGACCTGAGCGGACGGGGCCACGACCCTCGAGTGGTCCACGGTTGGACGGCGACCTTCGGCGGGGCGCACATGATTCGGATCGAGCCGTCCGGGACGATCACGGCCGCGGCGGATCCGCGGCGCGAGGCGTACGCGATGGCGTACTGAAGCCTAAAAGGAGTGCCCGGTGACCGTTCGGATCACCGGGCACTTGTAATGTGGCGGTCCCCCGCTTCCACGAGGGAGCCCGTCACCCCTCAGTCACTGGCGGGCCAAGCAGCCCCCTGATGCCGCGCGACGGACCCGACCCCCCTGTAGACGAACTTGTGTAGGCGCCGACCCTCATACGTCTCCGTCGCGTAAATATTGCCTTGCGAGTCGGTGTCGATGCTATGGACCGCTTGGAACATCCCGGCATAGCGGCCGCCGGTCCCGATGGTGGAGACTTCCTGTAGAGTCTGTCGGTCGACGATGCGAATCCTGGCATTCTTGCCGTCGGCGATATAGATGAAGCTCTGTTCCGCGTCCGGCGAGAAGGCGATGTCCCAGACCGCTCCGTCACCGAGCGTACCGGGGGCGAAGAACGCCTCCTGGACGAACGTGCCGTCTGTCCGGAAGACCTGAACCCGGTTGTTGGGGCGGTCGCATACGTAGATGAGATTGTCGACTGACGGCTCCGCGCAGTGGACCGGGGTCCGGAACTGCTGCTCTTGGTACATATCCGCGGACCATCCCGTGCCCCCCTGTCGCAACCCCTCGTACTGATAATCGTCGTCGGGGCGGTTGCCGTAGGCGCCCCAGTATCTCTTGATCTCCCCGGTGTCGATGTCCACGACCGCCACCCGCCTGTTTCCGTACCCGTCCGCGAAATACGCTTCATTAGCCGCAAAGTCGAATTCGACATCCGCCACCTGCCCAAAGTGCGTCATGCTATTGCTGTTCGTCAGGTTCCCCGGCTCGCCGTAAGTCTCCAGATATTCGCCCTCGCGGGTGAACTTCAGTACATGAGAATCACCGCCGCTATTCCCGCCGATCCAGACGTTACCCATCTCGTCGATGCCCAATCCGTGATTCGAGCCCGGCCACACATACTCCTCCGTCGGCGAGGGACCGCCCCAGGACCGGACCAGGTTCCCTTCGGGGTCGAACTGGAGGACCGGAGGCGCGGAGGCGCAGCACTCGGCGAGGGGCGGATCCGCGTTGATTGCGTCCTCCGCCGTACCTACGACGCCCCGGTGCACGATGTAGACGTTGTCTTGCGCGTCCACCGTAACCCCGATGACGGTTCCATATACCCAGCCGTTCGGGAGGGGCTTGGGCCAGTAGGGATCCACCTCGAACATTGGCGCTTGCAACATCTGTGTACTGGCCACGACTTCGAGCGCCCCCCGCACCATTCCGAGTAGCGCAATAGCTGCGACCAGACTGGCGCCGAGCATCAGATTCCGTCGCCGGCTCATGTTTTCTCTCCTGTTACGGATGCCGTTGCCCGCCCACCGAGTGGTGCCGGGCTCGCCCCCTGCTGTTGCCTCATCATCGTCGCACGCGCTCACTGGGCCTCGGGAAAAAGGGCCCCCTGGTGCTCGGCCGTGACCGGACCCATCCTGAGGTAAGTGAACTTCTGGACACGCCTCCCCTGCCCGTGCTCAGCCGTGTAGACGTTTCCCTGGTCGTCGACGGCAACACTCCCGAGTTCCCGGAAGTGACCCGGATAGCGTCCTCCGACACCGAAGGAAGTCCGGAACTCGAGCGACGCCCGATCGAGTATGTGGACGCGCTCATTCATGCCATCGGCGACGTAGAGGAACCGCTGCCGGGAGTCCGGCGAAAAGGCAATATCCCATACCGAGCCACTGCCCAGAGTGGCGGGCGCGATGACCACCTCGCTCACGAACCTCCCATCCGTCTCGAACACCTGGATCCGATTGTTTCCCCTGTCGCACACATAGACGAGCCCGTCGTTGGAGAGCTCCGCGCAAGTGACCGACCGGAACTGCTGGGCCGACGGAGCCGAGAGGTTGTAGGGGCCGAGGTTCGAGTCGTCGGGCGCGTTCCCATAGGCACCCCAAGACCGTTTCAACTCACCGGTAACGATATCGAGCACCGCTACCCGTCGATTGGTGAAGCCATCCGCCACGAACACCTCGTTCGCGTCTTCGTCGAAGGAGAAGCCCGCCGCGCCGCCGAAGCCGCTGGTGCTCTGGCTGCTGGGCGTCTGGCCGATCCCACCGATCGTCATCAGGTGCTGGCCGTCGCGGGAGAACTTGAGAATGTGGCTATCCACCGTCTCTGGGGTGGGCGCAGCACCTGCGCCGCCTCCACGACCTCCTCCACGACCTCCTCCACGACCACGGCCGCCACCGGATGCCGGCGTCACACCACCACCGATCCAGAGATTCCCTGCCGGATCGACGGCGATCGCGTGGGGCCGTCCCGGCCACGGATACCCCTGATCCGGTCCTCCCCACTCGCGGACCAACGAGCCGTCCGGAGTGAATTCCAGCACCGCCTGCGTGGGTCTGCAGCAATCTCCGGTTTCGGTCACCACGTTGATCTCGTTGGCCCGGCTGAAGCCGTCCTGGCGAGTCACGATGAGCACGTTGCCGTCGTCGGCCACGGTCACACCGGACACCGGTCCCAAGATATTGGGATAGCCCAACGGCATGGGCCAAAGAGCATCCACGACGAAAGTCGGGACGTCGTCTCCGACCGTACAAGCGGCGCTCAACCCAACCAGAAGCACTGCGGCCACCCCCCCGACGATCCGTCTTGGCCTGTCCCTCATCGGTTCCCTACCTTGCGAACGAGTAAGTTCAGAACGGTCCTGGGCCCGCAGAAACTACGCCACCCTCCAGTATCCGTCCAGGCGAATTTCACCCGGTCAGCTTGACGTCTGTGGACACCGGTCGCTAGTCATTTGACGTTCTAGTCCGCTCACTCTACGCTTGATTCTTGGGGTAGGCATGCAGGGAGTGGACGGCTCCGCCTGGAGCTTCCGGGACCATCCAGATGCGATTTTTCGAGGTGAGGCAGATGATGTCCGAGACAGTCAAGATGGATCTAACGACGAGAATTTGGGGGGTACTGATCGTGGGAACGGCGCTTTTTGCCGCCTCGCCGCTCGCGGGGCAAAGCACCCGAATGAACTTCTTCGTAGCCCCTGAGGGACCCAATTGGGGGGCGAACCAACCTCCGGTCGGGGTAAGTGACGCGCAGTGCACCGACCTGGCTTATGCCCCGGGTTTCGGACACCTGACCTGGCGGGCCTACCTCACCGGAACGGCGGCGGATGGTGAAGAGGACCAGGTCGCCAAAAGACGAATTGGAGCGGGTCCGTGGTACAACTACCACGGGGACCTGATCGCGGAGAATCTCGACCAACTGCACAGCGATGCCAACAGCCTCTCGATCGAGTCGGCGGTCACTGTCGAGGGTCGACCACTTCCCGATGGGACACTCGAGATCCCCCCGGGCTCACAACTTGATGGAACCGACTTCACCCGGCAGGGGCCCTTCTTCTGCTTCGGCCTTTCTTAATCAGTCGAAGACCCGCCGTCTCCGCGGGCTTGGGATCACTCTGGCGCGGGGCACTCCATGATCTAGTGCGTATAGGGAGGCCACGGCCGGGGTGGTCAGGAGAGCGAGGCCGTGGCTCAACCGGATGAGACGCCGTCTCGTGTGCATCCAAATTCTCCCGAGGGGAGTGAGGCCTGTTTGGAACGCGTCCGAAAGCACCCCCGGCACCTCTAGAACGCTTGGCACCCCGGCACCCTTAGTCATCGATGGCGGCAGTAGCTTCGCCAGCGGCACCCCGCGCTGCAGGATTCCAGAGCATACCAAACCCGAGCCATCCCAAGCCCCCCACGATCAGGGCCACGAGCAACCACCCGAGCACAGCAAGAAAGAAGCTCACGCTCAGCGCAGGCCACTGGATCTGGTACTGGCTGAACACCACCCAGCGCTCCGCCATCCAATGCCAACCCGTGTGTGCTACGAACACGGAGAGGAGGATCGTCCCCACGCGCTCAGCGAGCACGTAACGGAAAAGAACCTCTAGCACAGGAATACAGAGCAGGAGGACCAGCAACTGTCCGAATTCGACCCCGACGTTGAACGACAGCAGCGAGGTCAGTAGGTGGCCTCCCGCGAACTGAAGCGATTCGCGGAGCGCGAAAGAGAACCCGAAGCCATGAATAAGTCCGAACGCGAATGTGATGATCCAGCGCCGCTGTACGTTGGCCCCCACCACGTTTTCGAGCGCCATGTACAGGATCGAAGCCGCAATCACCGTCTCCACGAGCGGAGGGAACCAGAGCCCACCCGGGGCAAGACCGTACGCGGATGCGATCAGCGTGATGGAGTGGGCCACCGTGAAGGCCGTCACGATCGGAAGCAGCGTTTTGAACCGCCGGAACGGGATGACCAGACAGAGAAGGAAGAGCAAGTGGTCGATTCCATCGAGGATGTGTAGGAAACCGGACTTCACGAACCGAAAGGCGGCTTGATGCCACCGCGGGTCGAGGGGGACGAGCCCCGGGTTGCCGACAAATTGGAACGCTCGCAGGACGCCGTTTGGTGGCATAAAGAGCAGAGCCGTTTGGACCCGCGACGCGAGCCGTTCCAGCCCCGGCTGGATCGAAAACCGCGCATCCTCGGATTGAATCGGATATTCGAACAGCACGTCGAGCATCGCTTGCTGCCATATCAAGTCGATGTCGTTCGACAGCCTGGGGCCGAAGACATGCTCCAGAGCGGTGTCATACTCCCGGAACGACTGGTCGGACGGAATCGACACTCTGATGGCGGTGATCTCCGGGAAAGGCAGTTGGATCCCCTCCTCGAACAACTGCAACGGCTGCGCGATCCACAACACCGCGCCTTCTTCCAGTTGCGGATCCGCCTGGTCGATTTCTAGGTATCCAGGCCCGCGCGTCGGAAAGTTGATGTCCTGCATCGCGGTCAGCGGCACCCGGAGCAGTAGTCGAAGCGTTTGTCCCTCGGGCTTCAGGAAGGCCTGAACCGTCACATCGGCAGGTGTCTCGTGGGCCGGAGCGCCCAGGGGGAGCGCAACCATCAGCGTCCCTACTATGGTGATCGCGGCCGCCAAGCAGACGACCCTACGCTTACTTCCGAACACTGGCATCCTCTCCCTAACGATGGCGGCGGTGATTTTTTTTCCCCCAAGCACTTGCGGAACCAACATACAGCAACTTAGTTCGGGTAGCGACTGAGACTCCAATACTCTCGGTCACGTCGGGATTGATCCCGTGGGCCGTCCCTTTTTTAGTCGGCCTCGGGATCAATTTGTCGGTGCTTCACCGCAACCTCGACAAGAGTACCTGCACAGAGACGGAGGAAGGTCGATGAAACGTACGCTCAATCTTCTCGCTGGCGTAGCCGTGGTCGCATTCATGGGCGCATGCACAACCGGCGAGGGCGCCGATCAGGGCCCTGCGCCAGGCACTGCCGGCATGGCTCCCATGTTCGAAGTGGACCCGCTCTGGCCCCAGCCACTCCCAAATCATTGGCTGGTGGGACCGACGATCGGTGTCACGGTGGACACGCAGGATCACATCTGGATCGTCCATCGCAACACGTTGAACCAGTTTGCCCTCACTACGGAGATCGGCATCGTCTCCGAAGTCAGTGAGTGCTGCCAGCCCGGTCCGCCGGTCATGGAGTTCGATCAGGAGGGCAACCTCATCTCCTCGTTCGGAGGGCCCAGCCCCAACGGGGAGTACGACTGGCCGGAGTCGAACCATGGAATCGCGCTCGACAACATGGACAACGTTTGGATCGGCGGAAACGGTCAGAGCGACGCGCACGTTCTCAAGTTCTCCCGTGACGGCAGGTTCTTGGGGCAGTTCGGCGCAGCCGGAGACCTTGCAGTAGGTATGGACGGGGAGCGCACGCTATACGAGCGTGACAGTAACAGCATGACCAGCTTCGGCCGGGTGGCAAAACTTACCAACGATGCCGCAAACAACGAGCTGTTCGTTGCGGACGGGTACTTCAACAAACGCGTCGCAGTCCTAGACCCAGAGACCGGCGCCATCAAGCGCTACTGGGGTGCCTATGGGGAAAGGCCGGACGACGAGGCGGGCGGTAGCCTGCCGAGGTACACGGTAGGCGAGACACCTCCTCGGGAGTTCCGTGGTCCGGTGCACTGCGCAGAGCCGTCCAACGATGGAATGGTGTACGTCTGTGACCGTGCGGCCGACCGGGTCCAGGTCTTTCAGACGGATGGCACGTTCGTGAACGAAGTCATCATAGCGCCCAATACGCTCTCGCAGGGATCGACGTGGGACATCGCGTTCTCGCGTGACCCCGACCAGACCTATCTCTACCTGGCCGATGGCCAGAACATGAAGGTCTACATCATCCTGCGTGAGAGCATGGAGATCCTGACGAGCTTCGGAGACGGCGGGCGGCAGCCCGGACTGTTCTTCGCGGTGCACAGCATCGCGACCGACTCGGACGGAAACATCTACACGACCGAGACGTATGAAGGGTCACGCCTTCAGAAGTTCGTTTACCTGGGCATCGGCCCGATCCCGAGTGCGAACCAGGGTGCCCTTTGGCCCGGCGAGACGCATACGTACGGTGGTATGTAAACGCTGAAGCAATCGGTGATTTCGGGACCCTAGAGTAGGGTCCGCTCGAAGCCTCCGTCAGACCGGCCCTGTGTGCGCTCGCATGCAGGGCCGGTCTTCGGACATTTAGGAGTGATCCGTCGTTCAAAATCGGGGAGGAGCGTTCATGCTAACGAAGAGAATCTCTTGTCTGCTTGCGATTGCCATCATCATCGGTTCGTGCGCGCCGTCTGCCGATGACACTTCGGGAGACGGGCCCCAGGAGCCCACGATGAGCTTCTTCCTTACGAGCGCCGGTCCTGGTGACGGTGCCGCCCTCGGAGGCCTGGAGGGCGCCGACGCGTACTGCCAATCCCTGGCGACAGCGGTCGGCACGGGCGGTGCGACGTGGCACGCCTACATGAGCGCGACGGCCACGGCCGACGCCGCGGCGGTCAATGCGCGTGACCGGATTGGGACAGGGCCATGGTACAATCAGGCTCTCGTGCAGGTCGCCAGCGGCGTTGTCAACCTCCACAGCGAGAGCAACAACCTAACGAAGGAGACCGTGCTCAACGAGCGGGGCGGCATGACCAATGGCCGTGGCGACGATCCGAACCGGCACGACATCCTGACGGGCTCGCAGTTGGACGGCACGGTCGCCCCAGGGGATGATGACACCACGTGCAGCAATTGGACGAGCAACGGGGAGGGCAGTGCATTGGTCGGTCACTTCGACCGTACCGGTGGCGGCGCCAACCCGACCTCCTGGAACTCCGCCCACGCCAGCAGTGGCTGCGGCCAGGAGGACCTGCGGGGCACAGGCGGTGACGGACTGTTCTACTGCTTCGCGATATAGAGGTTCTGTAACTGATCGCGCTGACGCTCCCCTAGATCAGCAAGAAACGATCAAGGCCGAAACGATTGAGTAGCGGCCACTCCCCGATGGGG
>Ga0315336_1000898_pt1 | contig 67220 bp, 58 predicted proteins | sample ASW5metaG_FD_204512 | JGI IMG/M metagenome (GOLD analysis project Ga0315336, IMG submission 204512) | Ammonia-oxidizing marine archaeal communities from Monterey Bay, California, United States - ASW #5 | ecosystem: Environmental > Aquatic > Marine > Intertidal zone | place: USA: California... | reverse complement strand
TTATGGCATGTAAGTCCCTGCGAAGCTCAGCATTGGAGGGCAGCGAGTTTGCTAGAATATTGCGATGTTGGGCCGAAAGATTATCAAACCATCTTTTTCCAGCAACCAACATGACCCCTACGTGAGAATGCCCAGTTAGGGTGAAATTTAGAGCATTCTCCATCACACCCGTGTCTACGTATGAGGTTGTTGATGCGATCCCGCCCTTAATCAAGCCTGTTTGCAGGCTCTGAATAACATCAGGAGAGGGGAGAGGTATGGTGTCTGCTTCGACGGCCTCAAGAAATAGTTTTGAAGTTTCGTAGAGCACAGCTCGCACAGGATAACCCTTTATGTCTGCTGGAGTGAGGATGGGCTTTTGTCCATAGATGTTGTATCGGCCTAGATCAATCCATCCAAGAGCATAGACCTCTCTCCTTGCTAAGCGCTCTTTAAGCCAATCGAAAAGATAATTATCAAACACAAAATTGAATTGGTCTTGGGATTCGAATAAGTAAGGGGCTCCCAGAATGGCGGTTTCGGGGACGAGTCCTGTAAGAACAACAGTTGACTGAGTGGCAATCTGGATCCGTCCGCGTCGGAGTCCTGCCAGAATCTGTTCTTCGCTGCCAGCCTCACCATAGATCATCAGGTTTGGTACTAATTCGCGCTCGCTATTTGTTAGTATTGCGTCAGCGTAGTTAGTTAGAAGCACTGAACTAGGTGCGCCTGGGGTCAAGTACGCGCCAAAAATAATCTCCCGGTGAGTTTCTCTAGTTGTTTGTGCAAAGGCGTCAAAGACGTACAAGCAGGCTAAAGAAACTAAAAGAGAAACTCTCCACATTGGCATTCATCATCTCCGCTTAGAGAACCTGGTTAGAGGACCAAGAAGCTACATCATTTACAGCTTTTGGTTCGCCTCTTAGTGGTCTGCTTTGCTCAGTTGTATCCTCTTCCCTAGTTACCAAAGCATTATAGCCAAAGTTGCACATCTGAAACTCAGTTTGAATCTCTAGTGGTATGGCTTCCAATCCCACTGAGGGAACTTCGGTATAAAGCTATAGGAGCTCAACATTAGTCTGCAGTGAACTGCATGAATGAATTCTTAGCGTTCTGTATGGCTTCATAGATCTTTAGAGAATCTCCGCCAAGTATTTCTATCATACGCTGATGTGTATCTCGAGTGCTTGCTTTCCAAACCTCCCTTTGCTCTACCGTTAGGTGATGCGGGGTAAATCCGAATGCCTCTGCTTTGGATAGGCCATCCTGAACCATTCCACGAAACAGTTGCCGCACAGCATCTATATCTGGAATTGCGCTACGGACTACCACTCGATCTTCCAGATCAAGGCGATCAAACCATTTCTTGTCGGCTACTAGCATTCCACCGATAAACTGGTGGTTAGTTAGCGCTAAGTGCGGTGCCTCTTCTATAAGGCCGGTGCCTAGATACGCCACGGTGATAGTAGTTCCCCCTTTGACCAAGCCCGTTTGAAGTGCTGGGAGGGCTTCGGGTGTAGCAAGAGGAATGAGGTCGGCACCTACCGCCTCCAAGAACAATCTGGAACCTTCGTCAAGGGTAGCCCGCATGGGAAAGTTGGTAAGGTCCACTGGAAGAAGAATTGGACTCTTAGAGTATATATTTACACCTCCCAGGTCGATCCATTGGATCGGTACTAGGTTTTCTTGCTCCAATAGAATTGCAAATTTGTCCAGAAGAACTGTGTCGAGTACATAGTCAAACTCTGATAAATTGTCGAAAAGAAACGGGGTTCCAATCAGTCCAATTTCCCTAACAACGTTGGACAAAACGACCGTCGACAAAGAACCTATCTGAATGCGCCCACGGCGCATGCCTGATAGAATTTGTTCTTCACTCCCGACTTCACCGTGAATCATCATTTTAGACGTTAAAGAACCACCACTATCCTCTTCAATCCTTTTCCCATAGTCGGTTAAGAGGACCGTTGAGGGGGCTCCCGGCTGAACAAAGGCGGCAATTACAACCTCCGCCGCCTCACTGTCCTGTCCTAAATACCAGAGAGCCAGAAAAATGAGTAATGTACGGAGAGATCTATATGTAGACCCGCGACTTCTCATTTTCTTGTTTCTTGGTATGTTCTTTTTCCGATTTTCATAGCGTTGTACACCTCTTGAGCCCGGCCTCCAATAGTAGCGATCAACATAGCGTGAGTATGCCCGGTAGCCATTTTCCAGGCCTTTTTTTGTACTGAATTGAGGCGATGGGCCGTGAAACCTTCATCTTCTGCTCTGATGAAGCTATCCGCTACCATCTGCCGAATGGTTTGGCTGATTACGCGGTTAGTCGCAAAGGACCCTTCAACAATATACCTAAGATCAGTTGATAGGCTTTCTAACCAGATTCTGTTAGCGAGGAGAAACGTTCCAACAAAAAAATGATGTGTTAGGGTTAAGTGCGGAGCTTCCGACACCAAACCGGTATTTGCATATGCAATCGTTGGTGTCATGCCGCCATCTAGAAGTCCGGTCTGCAAAGCCGGTATTGCATCCGGGCTTGCAACATAGATTACATCAGCTTCTACAGCCTCAAGAAAGAAGCGTGCAGCTGGATCTTGAGTAGCTCTAATTCTGTATCCCTTTGCGTCCTTTGGCCACAATAATGGTTTCTTGCCGTAAAGAGTCTGACCACCCAATTCCATCCAACGAAGGATTGTTAAATTCTTCTCGCTAAGGAACTCTTGAAATAAACTCAGCAAGTTTGAATTAAGTGTATGGTCGAATTCATCAAGGGAATCAAATAGATAAGGTGCACCAAGCATCCCGATTTCCGGTATAAGACTTGAGATAACCATGGTAGAAATCGAAGCTATGTGGATGCGGCCACGACGCAGACTTGGTAGGAGTTGCTCTTCACTCCCACCTTGGCCATGGATAAGAAGGTTTACTTCAAGTTGTCCACCGCTGCGTTTCTCGATACGCTTGGCGTATTCCAGAAATAGCCTTTCACCGGGCGATCCTGGTATCGAATAGGCGCCAACGGCTACTTCTTTGCTTTGCACAATGGTGGTTTGGGTGGCAAGCATAGCAACGAGTATTGTTGTGATTAAACCGCAATAAAAGTGTTTCATACGAAGTCTGTTTACCGCAGGTTGATCCAGGGCCCTAAGTTTTGGCGATGCGAAGTTCATTGTAGCATACGCATAGCTTACAACATGGAATCTAAGTATAGGAGTTCATATGGTTTCCAAACGATGTGCAGCTGCATTTGGCATTTTCTTGACTTTATGCGCGAACGCCTCATATGGCCAAGTTGTGTTCCATCGTGGTAACGGCACAGAACCGGATACTCTTGATCCACATCGAGCTTCAGGGACATGGGAGAACAATATCATCGGTGATTTGTTTGTCGGTTTGACTACTGAAGACGCAAGTGCATCAGTTATTCCGGGCGCCGCTGAGAGCTGGAGTATTAGTGAGGACGGTTTGCTGTATACATTCAGACTCCGGGATGGTCACGTATGGTCGGACGGTGTCCCTGTGACGGCCGGTGATTTTGTTTTTGCTCTTCGCAGGATACTCAGTCCTAAAACCGCGGCGCGTTACGCTTCTCTATTATATGTAATCAAGAATGCTCGTCTTTTTAATCAAGGGTTGGTGTCTGCGGATGTCTTGGGTATCAAAGCCTTAGATGAGCGGACTCTGGAGATAGTGTTGGAAAATCCAGCTCCATTTTTGCCGCAGTTGCTGACTCACTACACAACCTTTGCCGTACCAGAACATGTGGTGAGGGAAAAAGGTAATGAGTGGGTAAGGGCTGGTGCGATGGTATCGAATGGTGCCTATGTTTTGGCCGAATGGAAGGCTAATGACTATGTGCGGATAAGCAAGAACCCTTTGTTCTACGATGCGGAGAATGTTGCCATCGATGAAGTTTATTTCTATCCAATCGAAGATGGAAATACGGCGCTAAAGCAGTTTCGTGCCGGCGAAATAGATCTCAATGTAGGTTTTCCCACCAGCCAAATGGATTGGCTACGGAGTAACATGACAAACGAAGCTAGATTTAGTCCCACTATGGCAGTGACATACATTGCTCTAAATACCCGCCGGGCCCCATTTGATGACGTTCGGGTTCGACGCGCTCTTTCGATGGCTATAGATCGTGAAACGCTTACCGAGCGGGTTCTCAGAGATGATCGTTTACCTGCTTACGCTTTTGTTCCCCCTGAGGTTTCGAACTACCCGAATAAAGCCCGCCTCGAGTATGCCTCTTGGCCTTATCAAAAGCGATTGCAAGAAGCTCGACGTCTTCTGGCAGAAGTAGGTTATGGATCAGAAAATCCTATAAATTTTGAGTTTTTCTATCGATCGGCGATTGATAACCGACGCGTGGCAGTCGCGCTGGCGGGAATGCTCAGGCAAATCGGTGTTGAAGCTAAGATTCAAGCTAATGAAGCGCGAATTCACTACAACATGCTGGAAACCCAGAACTACGTTATGGGGGATGCAGGCTGGGTCGCCGACTATAACGATGCACAGAATTTTCTTTATCTATTGCAGGGTAATGCGGGTCCTATGAACTATACCGGTTACAACAATATCGCCTACGACAGACTAATGGCCGAGGCCGGGCGCACTCTCGACATTGACCAGCGAGGACAATTGATGGCAGAGGCAGAGCAGATCATGCTCGATGAAAGTCCCGTTATTCCTTTATTTTTCGGAACCACACGGATGTTAGTACATGCATACGTGCGAGGCTATGAAGACAATATTGTAAATGTCCACCGCTCAAGATTCATTTCGCTAGATCGCTAACCCAGCGCCGAACGGTTTAGTCCTCTGCCGATTTACCGCCGTGTGCTGCTGACCAACCTGTGGGATCTGAAAGGAATTCCTTAACTGTACTAATAGATCTACGGTCAAAATATTTACCCTTTTCTGCCCTTTCAATAACGTCATGCCAGGTACACAAATAATGCAGATTAACTCCTGCTTCCTTGAGTGAATTTTGAGCCCCCGAGAAGACGCCGTAAAAAAAGACCACAAAGGTATGTTCACAGATCGCGCCAGCTTGCCGGAGGGCACGTACAAAAGTCAATTTGCTTCCTCCGTCAGTTGCCAGGTCTTCGACTAGTAAGACTCTTTGACCTTCGGCTAGGTCCCCTTCGATCTGCGCCATACGGCCATAGCCTTTGGGTTGCTTCCGCACGTATTGCATAGGTAATTTAAGAGCATCGGCTATCCAAGCAGCATAGGGAATTCCTGCTGTTTCCCCACCCGCAACAGTGTCTATACAGTCATGGCTAATTGCTCCCAAGATTAAGTCTTTTGCCAAGGTTGTTACGGTTTTCCGCGCATCGTAATAGGAGATGAGTTTTCTGCAGTCTATGTAAACTGGGCTCGCCCAGCCGGACGCAAGGGTATATGGTTCGTCCGGACGAAAATTTACGGCTTTGATGTTTAGAAGGATGTCAGCGACGGTCCGCCCGGCTGATGTTGAATCCATGAAGAGCCTCTATCATTTGCATAACAGGTACACCATATTTATATGGAAGTGCTTTAGTAGACAATCGGCAATAGCTTCGTCAGTGAGCTTAGTGTATGCCGTTACCGGAGCAGATATGTGGTTAGGGTAAAGGGTATGCTGCAAACGCCGACCGTTTGGGTATTATTGGACGACCGTCCGGGTAATGCCAGTCAAGCTTTGGGTGTTGCTGAGGCGCTCGGGTGGTCGTTTGAAACGAAAAAGTTGAGTTACACCGTATCAGCTAGACTACCAAATTTGATACGGGGGGCGAGCAGGATAGGTTTGACGGCGCAGTCGGAATCCATTCTACGCCCTCCATGGCCAAATATCGTTGTAGCGGCAGGGCGCCGCATTGCTCCTGTTGCTCGCTGGATCAAAAAGAAAGCCCAAGAATCTATTTTCTTAGCCCAAATCATGTATCCGGGTAATTCCGGTGCTTCTGAATTTGATCTTATAGCTGTGCCCAATCACGATGATGATGTTGCTTATAAGAATGCGAAAGGTGACCAAAATGTTGTTCTAACGACTGGCGCGCCGCATCGGTTAACTGATCGTAGGCTCAGAGACGAAGTTGGCAAGTGGACCGGACGAATAAATGAGTTGCCGCGACCCTATATTGCCCTTCTCATGGGCGGAGCAACACAATCTCGACCATTCCCCATAGATAAAGCCAAAGATATTGTAACTAGAGTGTCGTCAATGGCGGCAACAGTTGATGGTTCTGTCTTGCTCAGTACATCCCGGCGAACCGGATCTGCAGCAGAGGAACTGATACTTTCATCCTTAAGAGAACCGAGATCCGTATTTCTGTGGAGTAAAGGGGGCGAAAACCCCTATTATGCATATCTAGCCCTTGCTGACTTTGTAGTTGTCACTGGTGACTCGGTTTCGATGTGTTCTGAAGCCTGTGTCAATCCCGGGCCGGTTTATATTTATGCCCCGAAGGGCATGGTTAGTGCCAAACATGTGCGTTTCCATAAGGAACTTTATGCTCTGGAATACGCCAAACCACTGGGTGGTTCCCTTGATAAATGGGAACATACGCCTCTTAATGCAGCTAGGGATGTTGCTGCGGCGATTCGCTCCCGTGTCGACTATTAAACGGTTACTTGGTATTTGAGGCTTTGTCGCTGCGTTCTAACGCAGTGGTGACATCGGTTATGTGATCACTCACCTTGTGGTTCGCCAATGTAACGACTGCGGGGCTGCTTTAGACCATAATTTGGGTTATAGGGGTAGACACATAACGACTGATTGGACGGGAGAAAGCGTAATGATCACACTATATGGGAAAGTGATGTCTAGGGCTGCGCGCTGCGTTTGGGTCCTAGAAGAACTCGGCGTTGACTATGAACACGTGCCCACTGATTCTCGCACTGGCAAGGATAAGACTGCAGAATTCTTGGCTATTAATCCAAGTGGAAAGATACCTGCGCTAAAGGATGGGGATGTGTCCCTGTTCGAATCCCTTGGTATAAACTTGTATCTTGCACAAAAGTATGGGGTGGGAACTCTGTGGCCGGAGGATGCATACGGACAGGCACGAGCGGTTCAGTGGACGTTATTTGCAGCGACAGAGATAGAGCCACCAGGGGCGGCGCGTCTGGTAGAGTTCATATTCAAATCTGAGGATGAACGGAATCAAGATATCTTGGACGCTGCGGCGGAGCGGGCTGGGCCGGTGATAGATGTTATTGAGGCGTCTTTGCAGAAAAGTCGTTATCTCGCTGGGGACACCTTCACTATAGCTGATCTGAATGCCTCGGCTACTCTTGAATATCTTGACCGCACTGGTGTGGATTTGCGTCCCTGGTCCAAAGCATACGCTTGGTTTAGCACCTGTATTTCCCGACCTGCAAATCAGAGAGTCACGGAAATGAAAAAAACTAGTTAGGTGCTCTGCTATCTAATCTTGGAGACTTAAGATGATTACTCTTTATGGACATAACCTCTCGCGTGCCAACCGATGTCTTTGGGTTCTGGAAGAGCTCGGCATCGACTACGAACAAAATAAAATTGATCATAGAGACGGATCGACAAAAACGCCCGAGTATCTCGCCATCAATCCTAGCGGCAAGACACCTGCCCTTCGGGACGGCGATGTTTGCATGTCCGAATCGCTTGGAATCAATTTGTATATTGCTCAAAAATATGGTGGTGGCAGTCTTTGGCCGAATGACGACGAAGGACGTGCAAAATCTATCCAATGGACGATGTGGGCGGCAACTGAATTGGAGGGTCCGGTTATTACGGTGGTGGTTGAAAGGTTGTTTAAGCCGGAGAACGCCCGTGACGAGGCCGCAGCGAAAGCTGCTGAGAACAAACTCCCTTCAGTCTTGAATGTCCTGAACACTTCCCTGGAAGGACGGAATTATTTGGCGAGTGGTGATTTTACTATTGCTGATCTTAACGTGGGCTGTGTTGTCGGATCTCTCAAAATGGTTGGTTTCAATTTTTCGATCTACCCCAATGTTAGTAAATGGCTTGACGGGGTTCTTGGGAGGGATGCTTATCAAAAGGTACAGGCTATGCCTAAGCCCTAAGACCTAACTCGGTTAGACGTAGGGTTACACGACATTATGGCGCTGTTGACCACGGTGTTCGATATCACAGGTCAACTACATGGAATCCATATAGTAATACGTGCTAACCGTGTGATTGGCTTCTGCAAAAAAAAGCCAGCGTTCTACGAGAACCCCCATGGATCCAGAAATGGCGGCGACAAGCACAAGGACGGTACTTGTCCAGCCAAAAAGACTATGAGCGGCGGCGAACGAAACCAAAGGGACTACGAAGGCAAGAGCAATGGTTAGACGACGCAAGATTTGGGAGTGTTTCCGTCCTACCCGATATCCCATTTCTTTAAGCACGTAGTTTTGTTCGGTGTGTGGCCACTCCACTGACCGGATAGTACCCTTGTCCAGCCCTATAGCAGAGGCCGACCGCACAACAAAAGCGTTTTTGGCTATCACCTGCCAATATCGTAGTTTACTCATAAGTGCCGCGATAAGGACAAGACTTACAGCCGTTTCGATGTGGCCATTAGGTTGATCTAAAATCCGCAGGATCGCAGCAAGCCATAGGCCGCCAGTCATTGGGCCGAGCAGCAAGTAATTGACGACAGTAAGGTTAGTGTTCCAGGCAGGAATGGGCGTAAGGGAACGGTAAATCATCGCTGTCGTGTAAAGAGTCGCCGTAGCGCTGAGTGACGTGATTAGAGCTGCAGCTGCCCATAGTCCGTCGAGGCAGCCGACGATGCCCCATCCGTATCCAAATACCAACGCGGGGATGTATGTTGCGATGGCTAATAGGCCTTCGCGGGAGAGCCATGATGATCTCCACTGGCTCAAAGCGCGCCAAGCCCGCTCCGGGTGGCCTAGGTGGAACATCGAAGAGAATAGGCCAACGGTAATCAGCACCAGACTTATGAATATAATCACTAAACCTGTGAAGCTATCCTGGAGAGCTCTTTCAAAGGGACTAAAAAATCCAGCAAAGATGATTAGCCCGTATCCTGTGCCCGAAACCCAGGTAAAAAAGATTACCGAATAAGCTGGATGCATTCGGTTTTCAGTCGAGCCTTGATAGCATGCGGTCTACCCAACCAAGCACGCCTTCAGCCTCTATGTTTTCGACTGGATCGAGGGTATGCGGAGGACCGCCGTCAGTGTTTTCTACCTTGCGTGGCCTTGGCGGCAGGTACTTATTAATGGGTTGGTATTGCAGCTCTGGCATGAGATCTGCCCCGTTCCGATCATCGACTAACTTTGAGACAGCTGAAACGGGGTCACCAAGATCACCAAAGTGGCGAGCACCGGTGGGGCAGGCGCTAACGCAGGCGGGTAACCTGTCTTTTTCGTCAAGATTTTCGTTATAAATGCGATCGACGCAGAGAGTGCATTTTTTCATAACTCCCTCAAACACATCATATTCACGTGCACCGTAAGGGCATGCCCAAGAGCATAGTTTGCAGCCTATACATTTATCTTCGTCTACAAGAACAATGCCATCACTACTTCTTTTATATGATGCACCTGTAGGGCAAACCGTGACGCAAGCCGCATTTTCACAATGTAAACAAGACCTGGGGAAATGAAGCGTTTGGGATGGCTTGGCTTCTACGTCCAGCTCATACGTGTGGACTCGATTGAACCATACTCCGTCGGCACCCGCACCATATGCATTGTTGTCGGTAAGGGGTGCCATCATACCGCCACTATTCCATGACTTACAGCTAGTGACGCAAGCTTGGCAACCCACGCAGGTATCTAGGTCTATAACTAAACCAAGTTTTTTTTCGGTATTTTGAGGCAGGCTAGTCATGGGTCTGCTGACTTATTGCGAAACTCAGCGCCATAGGTAACTAAATTAGGTCCGCTTTGCAGGCCGGGAGGGTGTTCTAAAGCGGCACAAAGGGATTCCGCTTTCTCATATTCACCAGCATCTAGCTTATAGATTTTGACACGGAGATCGAACCAAGCTGCCTGTCCGGTAATGGGATCAGAGTTTGACACAACACCACCTGTGTAATCAGGAAATTCATCTGGAATAATATGGTTCAGCAGAAATGCTACCGTTGTTTCATTAGCTCCGGCATTGAGCCCCCAGGCACCGCTGCGTTTGGCTATCGCATTCCAAGTCCATACGGTGCGAGGATTAACCCCGTCAACTAGCTTAACTTGCCCTTTAACCCTTCCTTGACGGCTTTCTATCCAGACCCAGTCGTTGTCAGAAATATTCATTTCTGTGGCAACATCAATGGACATAAATAGGCGGTTTTGGCTCGTAATTTGCCGTAGCCAAGCATTTTGCGAGCCCCACGAATGGTAGTGGTGCATTGGCCGCTGGGTCAGTGCATGAAAGGAGAATTCTTCGTTGCTAATTAGAGAGTCTTCAAATGGTTCATACCAAAAAGGCAGTGGATCAAAATACTGCTCAATCCTTTGTTTTAAGTGATCGGGTGGTTGCGCATTAGTAAGTCCTCGCGCGGCATTGCGGAAACGCTGTAACGGTTCAGCGTAGACATGCATGACTAGAGTTTCGGTTGATGAGAGAAAGTCCATAGATTTCGCCCAGTCGAGGTATGCTTGGTTAGCAAATTTGTAATATCTTGCGTCTTCAGGAATATTGTTTTTCCAGAAACATCCATTATCTACATACGCCTCAAGCTGATTGGGGTTCGGTGTGCCGTTGGGTCCTCTCCAGCCGGCGAGGGGACCTCTAGATTTACGCATATGATTGACCATATAATCGGCATAGCCACCAGGAAATTTGTTGCTTCCATTTTCATTAACCATTTCAGGCAGGCCAAGCCGAGATCCTAAATCCAATAGAACAGTTTGGAAGGGACGCACGTCATAGTCGGGTTTGACGACAGGCTGGCGGATGGCATCGCAAGCCGTGTCTGCGTCGGAAATTGGTCGATCCCAAAGGGAGATGCAGTCCCAGCGTTCCAAGTACGTGGTGTCGGGCAGAACGAGGTCCGCGTATGCCACGGTTTCCGAATAGAAAGCGTCGGAATATATAATGTGGGGAATTTTATAATTACCAGTCGATGGATCCTTATCTTGGAGCATGCTAAGCGTATCTAGCGTATTCATTGAAGAGTTCCAGCCGAGATTAGTCATATAAAGGAACAATGTATCGATAGGATAAGGTGTGCCGGCCCATGCGTTGCGGATGACACTGTGTAGCATGCCCTGGGCGGCAAGGGGGTATTCCCAAGAAAATGCCTTATCGAGGCGTATCGGCATGTCGCTATCATCTATCAAGAGGTCATCAGGACTAGTAACAAAACCTAGGGGAGGCGTATCCAAAGGCTTATTTGGGGCTGTACCCGATCTTCCTCCCGGTTTTTGCCCCGGGGGGCAGGGCTTGGGATAGGGTGGCTTGAACCGGAATGACCCTGGTGTATCAACTGCCCCGAGCAGTAATTGCAAGAGGTGCAGCGCGCGGCAGGTATGGAAACCGTTGGTATGTGCTGATATCCCGCGCATTGCATGCACAGCCACCGGCCGGCCGGTCATGGTTGGATGCTGCTCTCCTCTGGAGTCAGTCCAAGGAATAGGTAACTCAATGGATTGGTCAAATGCGATGTGGGCGATTTCGGATGCGATGCGGCGAATTGTTGTTGTGGGAATGCCGCAGCGCTCCGCGGCGCTTTTTGGCGAATAGTTTTCGTTCAGTATTCTCTTAGCCATCAATTCAAATGCAGGCGTCACATCAAGGCCGTTGACCCGGTACCTTCCGGTTAACGCTGGTTTTAAGTCGGCATCAGCTCTTGATACCGGAACATTGCGCACTCGATCCCAGCAGAGCGGCACATCATCGTCATCGCGCAAGAATATGCCGTCGTCTGCTGTGTTTGGCGCATCAATTACCAGCCAGCTCGCATCAGTGAAACGAGCGAGGTATTCGAGATCTACTTTACCTGCCCTCATTAACTCGTGTGCTAACGCCATGATTAGCAAGCCATCTGTTCCTGGCCGGATTCCTATCCATTCATCGGCAATTGCAGAGTATCCGGTGCGAACGGGGTTGATGGAGACGATTTTAGTGCCCCTAGCCTTAAGCTTGCTAAGGCCAATCTTGATCGGATTTGAATTGTGATCTTCGGCAATGCCGAATAACAGTAAGTATTTTGTGTGTTCCCAATCTGGTTCACCAAATTCCCAGAAAGAACCTCCAACTGTGTAAAAGCCGGCAGTCGCCATGTTTACTGAACACAATCCCCCGTGTGCTGCATAGTTTGGAGTGCCGAACTGCTGTGCCCACCAGCTGGTTAGAGATTGACTCTGGTCGCGGCCAGTAAAGAATCCCAGTTTCCTTGGATCCGTCTGACGGATATCGCTAAGCCATGTAGCTGCCGTACTCAGAGCTTCATCCCACTCAATCTCTTTGAACTGTCCACTACCCCTCGGGCCAATACGTCTTAAAGGCTTGCGAAGCCTCGCCGGTGAATATTGATTCATAATCCCGGCTGCACCTTTGGCGCAGAGCACTCCTTTGTTTACTGGATGCTGCGAGTTTCCCTGGATGTGCCTAACCTTTCCATTCTTGAGAGAAACACGGATACCGCAACGGCATGCACACATGTAGCAAGTGGTGGTTTTAACCTCGTCTGCGACTTCGGGTGATGTATCGAGGGGGGGGTCTAAAGCTGTTTCTTCCTGAGACATAGCCTTTACCTTCCCCGCGATGTTGGAAACAAAATTTTCTATTATTGACTAAACTAAGAAATCTAATTCTTGTAGAATTAAATCCAACGATCAATCTTATCAATAAATGGCCACTTGTTTAGAACTAACTTATTTCCTTGTCATAATCTGCAGCCTCCCAGGCGAGAAAACCGCCCTCCATTCGTTTAATAACGCCTTTGTAGCCAGCATCCAGCATTTTTTCACTTGCTAATCCGCAGCGTCTGCCTGATCTACAGTGAAAGACCAAATGTTTCTTCCCTGGCTCGGGTACTGTGCGTGGATCAAAAGTAGAGAGTGGGATCAAAGTGGCCCCCGGAATGTGGGCTAAGCGCCATTCGCTATGTTCACGGACATCTATAATCACGACCTCAGCATTGTCTAGCCACTGCTTAATCTGTTTCGGGCTCACGTAGTACACCTGCTTTGGCGGAAGCTCGTTCATGGCACCATCTCCTACGAAGAGTTTTTTTTCTGTTTCTCTGCGGGAACCTTAGGCGCAATAGGTTTGTGGTAACAGAGATTACTTACCTAATTCTAGTTCCTGAAAGATGCAAAAGAAGTTATCTTACTTTAAGTTCTTACCGGCTGTTATTATCAACTAACGTCACATTCCCAGTATTAAGCACTTAGGGGTTCCACAAAAAAATTGACAAATTGCCAGACTATTTCTGGACACAAGTTCCAAATACCACCCATTTTATTAGCGGGCGTTTCTTTGCCAAGTAAGTCCACTATGCGCTCAGCTTATGCATGAAGTGTTTCACATTAATGCTGAGAATTACCAATGCCCTATACCAGTCCTGAAGCTGCGCAAACGGCTTTCCCTGATGGCACCACTAGAGTTGGTCAAGATGACTGCAACTGACCAAGCGGCGTTGATTGATGTGCCCGTGTTCTGCGCTCAGGAGGGACATGAGCTGCTTGAAATAGAACCCGGGGAAAAGCTCTTGACATTCTTAGTGCGAAAAAAGGGGCCGCATGGCTGATCGCTAGATGTGCCTAAGATTTAAGGGTTCCTTCGCTTAGCGTTATTAATTTCCGGGACTCTGGTATTAAAGGTTGTACCTGTGGTCTTCTTGTGAGAGTAGGGTAGGCAAGGAGGATCCACTATGAGACTTCAACGTTTGCGGTTTGCCTACGTCGGTTTGAGTTGGTTAATGTTGTCTGACGCTGTTATTGCCGATGATCTCCCGGGCTATGGCAGTTTGAGCGGTGTGGTTACAGCCCCAGAAGATTTTGTGGCTGCTCAGGTTCACGCCAGACATACACAGAAGCATATCCTTTATGCGGTTTACACCTCCGGGCAGGCTTATCGCGCTGTTAATATGTTTCCCGGCACTTATGAGGTCACAGTACAAAAAAAAGGATTTAGCTCACAGCCGCAACAAGTTGAAATTAGAGAGAACGTAGAAAGCACCTTAGACTTTTCTTTGAGTATCAAGAAAGAAGGGATCACTTACACTGGTTCCCGCACCCTTGAAGCAGACTTGGTGGTAGGGTCGTATGATGAGGTGTATGTAGCTGATGATGGTCGGGACCTTGTCGAAAAATGGTGCGTTGTTTGTCACGGCGTGAATTTTTTGCCTCGTCTTCCGCAAAGCGAAGAGGGTTGGGAAGCTGCGCTGGACTTTATGCTTATGCCCGGAGCTTTCGGTGTTGAGAACGGTGCTTCCATGATGCCTCCGGATGCATTGGGGCCCGGCGAACGGGGCCGGGTAGTAGCTTATTTGTCCAAGTACTTCGGCGAAGAGGCACCTATGAAGGCAGTGACGGTAAACGCCCAGTATCCTCTAGACGAGGAGGCTTTGGGTAAGGCTCAGTTCATTGAGTATCTCTTTCCTAACACCGCAGAAATGCCTAACCGCTGGACACAGGAAGCCTACTTCGACGCCGACGGAAATGTATGGATGACCGAAAGGGGCGTACCCAGCGCTATCACTAGGTTGGACCCGCGCACTGGAATTTACCAAGACTATATGAATCCAGACCCAAAATGGTCACCCCACGGGATTGTTGTGGATGATGATGGCTATGTGTGGTGGGCCGGCCGAAGCTTGCACTTAGCCAGACTTGATCCAAAAAGCGGTGACATGAGGGCCTGGCATAGTCAGTCGCCCGGTTGGCACGGGCACACACCTTCCTTAGATTCAAAGGGCAATGTCTGGTTTTCTATGCTAACCGGTAATCGTATCGGGAAATGGGATAAAATTACCGATAAATTGACGATTTGGGAGAGTCCCTCTCCTAACGGACGCCCTTATGGCTTTTTCGTAAGCGACGATGACAAAATTTGGTATGCCGAATTTCATGCTTGCAATGTGGTAATGTTCGATCCGGAGACAGAAGAATTTACCATCTACGAATCTCTCAGCAAACCTTGCACTATTCGCCGTCTCGGAATCGATTCTAAAGGGATAATTTGGTACGGAGTGTTCTCAGCTGGTGTGCTGGGCCGAATTGATCCAAAGACAGGGGAAGTTACGGAAAGAAAAATTCCAGCGGTGATTTCAGAACCCTACGACGTCTGGGCTGATCCAGACGATAATATGTGGATCAGTGATGGTGGTCAGGGGGGGGTTCTGATTAGATTCAACACGCACAACGAGAAGTTTACTTTTTTTCCTAGTCCCCGACGCACTGATTTCCCAAAGATAACTATTACCCGTGATGGTGCTATCTGGTATGCGCCGCGCATGGTGGCTATGACCCGAGGCGGACCGGCCGGCGCAGGTGTACTCTACCCGGACAAGGACAGCATCAAAACACTAGGGGCCTATAAATAGTCCAGAACAAGAGGTCGCGCTAAATGAGGACTCCGCAACTTGTCAGCTAAATCGTCGCTCTTGGAGGACGGAACTGGTTGGTTTTGACCTTATAAATTATTGTGCTCGTTTATTGGTGTCCAATGGGGACAATGGGCATCCAAGGTTTGTGCTCAAACCGAAGGTGGTGATAGTCTATTTCCCTTGTTAAACCGTCATGATCTGATATTCCAAATACACTTCTGTATAGAATTATTTAGTGAGCGTCCTGACTGAGGTGACGGAATTCTAGATGTTTTAGCCTCAAGAATAAAGGACACGGGTCCGTTCGGTGCTTTATTTGCTGCGGTTGTTTCCGCTACTTGTACCTTTGTCTGATATTCGATTTCTTTTCCACCGTTACTTGTGGGCTTAAGCAAGAGACCATCGACGTTTCCACATTCGTTTAGCAGTTGGACTCCGTGAACTGGTCCTAGGACCATAGCTGCTGTGGAGAGTGCATCAGCAGCGGTAGCGTTGGGGGCAACGACGGTAAAGGAAGCCATACCCTGAACAGGCCAACCGGAGCGGGGATCAAGAAGGTGGCTATAACGTCTACCATTAACCTCGAAGTACCGGTAATAATCGCCAGAAGTTGCCACTGCGCCGTGCCAAAACCGAACTTCTCCAATTAAACGCTCTTCTCTAGGGTGCTTAATGCCTATCATCCAAGGTCTCTTACCCGGTGGTAGGCCGATAACACCGATGTTACCTCCTAGGTTGACTAGGGCAGCAGGGACCCCCCGCGCGCGCAAGGCTGCAAGCGCCCGGTCAACTGCATATCCCTTTGCTATGCTACCGAGATCTAGTCTGCTATCGCCATGCAAAGATACCGCTTCTTTAGCTATGTCTAGTTCTAGACGATTGCTTCCAACCTTCTTTAAAACCGCATCAATCTTTTCTAATGGGGGAACCGTAGCACTCTCCATGTGGTAGAATCCCCATAGTTCTGCAAGTGGCTGGATAGTGACGTCGATAGCTCCATCGGACAAGCGGGAGTAATGTTGGGCCGCCCCAAGAATGTCAAACATCTCAGCACTAACAGGCACCATACCCGTCCCAGCTAACGCATTAAGAGACACTAACTCGCTATCTGCCCGGTAAAGGCTCATTAGTTGATCAACATCAACTACCTGTTGATATGCGGCCTCTAGGTCAGTGGTTGCCAGTGATTGCTTTAATTCGGTTCGATATACAGTGACTTCAAAGTTAGTGGCCATTACGGTCCAGTCACGTCGCTCCGAGACTAGAATACTCTCTGGCTTCGCACAACTTAGTAAGGAGATTAGAACGACTGAGGCGTGCCAGAATCCTCGTATCAGTGTTAATTTTCCCCGGTTCAATATCTGGCCGATCTTGCGGCCGTGCGTTTCACTTTAGCCTTTAGTAATAAGAGCCAATGGGGACACTTCGCCTCATCCTTATAAAGTATTTCGCAGTCGTCGCATCGCACACACTCAGCAACCGATATCTTAGGTCCTTTAATAGCCCCCCATTCACAGGCGTTCTCGCAAATCTTGCATGTATTGCATTGCTTCCATCTCTTAATGCGGAACATGGTTAGGTTGGATAACAAGCCGAGGCCGGCTCCAACGGCACAAAGATAACGGCAATAAAAATTCCGTATGAAGATTGTGATCAACATCAGCAATCCCAGCATAATCCACATTAGGGTCGAGCCGTTCAGGGAGAACATCCAGAATGGCTCAACGTATTTGTAAATAAGTGTATCGTTCGTAAAAACGAAGTAAGTAACAACTATTAGAAGCAAAACATATTTTATATAGACTGCCCAGCTATCAACTCTCCTAGGTAAGTCAAACCTGAACCGGGATGGAATAATCCTATCCATCAGCTGTGTAAGAGCGCCAAATGCGCATATTCGGCCACAGTACAGACGGCCCCAGAACACCGTAGATACAATCGTGAAAAGCATCAGGGCGTACCATGGGATGTTGTACCAAAAAATTGGGAAAGACCACTTAACCAGTCCAAAGATGTGAACCAAGGAGACGAGGTTGCTTTTCATAAAGCCCATGTAGGCGACTGCAACAATCATGGTTGCATACTTTAAGTTTTTGGACTTGCTGAAGAAACTGATCATTGCCAGTGAGAGAAAAGCGATGATCGATAAAATGTCCACCCTGTCGCGTCTTGTAAGGGAGGATATAGGGTTCTCGTCCTCTTCTATCAGTGCATCCAATTCGTCTAGAGAAAACGAGGGAGTAGAGGATTCTTGATTTATTTCGGACTGAGCAACCGTAATCTCCGAAATTTCTTGGCTATGTACTGGCGCTATAACGATAAGGCATGGAAAAAGAATTCTAGCTAAGATACTGAGTAGGTTTGTCATTTTTTACTTTTTTTTTGGTGCTAGGTATCTACGTGCAATCTTTCTAGCACTCTTCTTGATGACTCGTGCTGCGCCATCGACTGTAATTGTAGCGGTTGTAACAGAGTCAATATCTCGTCCCTCTTCAAACCGGTCTAGTATGCTCTTACCCTCAAATTGGTCTGCGAACTCTGGGGGATCAATGGAAAAATATCCGTACGGCTCGTAATGCTCCACTATCCGAACTTTGGTAATTATACCACCAGTGGTTAGCCCAACCATTATGTATATTGGTCCTCCATATGCAAATTCATCTGGCTCGACCTCGGCGGTCAAAAAAATAACTCCAACTAGTGTGTTAATGCCGGTCTCTGGATCGCTCTTATAAGCTTTGTGGTGAGGTAGTCGTCCCCCCTTTATTGAAAATATATCTGCTGCCGGAAAAACCTCTTTGAGAATAGCGCTGTCGCTCATCGGGACCTGTGCAATATGCTGGCCATAGGATGGCGAGATACATGGTTGGCTCAGGGTTGCAAAAACAAGGGCGTACAAGAAGGGGGCTATCGACCTACCCCATCTTTTCTCTTGAATCATAACTAGCTCCAATAATGAGTACTTGTCAGAGTAGCACGGCCTTATACTGCTGTCTCGAACCACTGTTGCGTTTGGTATTGCGGGTGTGATCCTGGATAGCAATCATTGATGTTTTTAACGGGTGGAGCGCTAGGGCTCTAGCAATGCCAATAAAGAGTTGGGAAAACACAATAGGTGAATAACACGAAAAAGAGGTGCGCAAGGCCTGGGTTCTACCAAAGGAGCATTTTATGCGGTGAATTCGCGGACTGGTAGACCAAGTAGCCAGTAAACCCAGACAAATAGGAAAAGCCATACAACATCCACAAAGTGCCAATACCAGGCACAGGCTTGGAAGCCGATATGCTTTTCGGGTCTGTTGTGAGCTTTCATTGCTCGGAAGGCACACACCACTAAAAAGCTAGTGCCGACGAATACATGGAATCCGTGGAAGCCAGTAGCCAAGTAGAATGTAGTCGGATAAATGCCTTCCGTAATACTGAAACTAGCGTGCACATATTCATAAGCTTGCGTGCCCAGGAAGAGAGCTCCTAAGGCCGCGGTCACCCATAGCCATAGTGCGGTATTTCTATTATCCCCTCTCTCCACGTACATGTGGGCGCGGGTAACTGTGACACCAGAGGTCAGCAATATAACGGTGTTATAAAATGGCAGGTGCCAGGTCTCGAGAGGTTCGATGCCTGACGGGGGCCATTGCAGGGTGGCGGTGGAAAAGCCAAGGCTATGGTGAAAAAATGCCCAAAAAAATGCAAAGAAGAACATCACTTCCGATGCGATGAATAATCCCATGCCTACTCTCAGACCATGACTTACCTCATCAGTGTGCACGTGTTCCGCAACGGATTCGTGGATGACGTCTTTCCACCAGAAGACCATAGTCGTTACGATTAGTGTAAAGCCTGGAACGAGCGTCCAGATACCGTTGATCCCGAAGATTGGCTCATCGTGGAAATAAAACACAGCACCAACAGTTGTGAACAGGGCGGCTAGGGCGCCAAGCGCTGGCCAGGGGCTAGGGTTGACCATGTGATAGGGATGACCGGCTTGTGCGCTCATGAAAAAGTCCTCTAGGGTAGCTAATTCTCAATATTATCCGCAAATCTTGCGGTCGTAATTTTGTCACCTTTTGTTGGATCTATTTCGTCTTCTGGCACATCGTCGAGAGAGCGGAAGAAGGTATATGATAGAGTTATAGTTTGAACCTCATTAGAGCGGGAGTCTTTGGCTAGTGCTGGATCGACGAAAAAGACTACGGGCAGCTCAATTTTTTCGCTCGGCTGAAGCATCTGTTCTTGAAAGCAGAAGCATTCAATCTTACTGAAGTACTGCGCGGCTTTCAGTGGGGTTACGTTGAAAGTAGAAATTCCTGACACCGGCTTTTCCGAAAGATTCATAGCAAGATAGTTAATTCTTACCGTTTCTCCCAACATCATGGTGACTTGGCGGTCTGCTGGTTTGAACTCCCAGGGTAGATCCGGATGCACGTTTGCATCAAAACGCACTTTTATGGGCCGATTCGCGACCACCGTAGTATTAGCGTCTACGATCATGGGTGTACCGCTTAGGCCTGTCACCTGACAAAACAGCGTGTAGAGAGGTACAAAGGCGAAAGATAGGCCCAACATACCTGCAACGACAGTAACAGCTAATACTGCTGTTCGGTTGTTCTTGCTGGCGAGCTTATCTCGGTTCATTTCTCGGTCCTGAATCCTGCTCTATTCAGCCGGTTGCGGGGATTCCTGGCCGTGACTGCCAGAAAAATTCGGCGGGTTCTCGAAAGTATGGAATGGTGCAGGAGATGCCACTGTCCATTCAAGGGTAAGGGTAGAGGAGGTGGCACCCCAAGGATTAGCTTCTGTCTTCTGCCGTCCCACAAAGATAGTGCAAAAGGCCATAATGAGGAAGAACAGCGTACTTGCACCTGCTAGGTAAGCTCCATAAGTGGAGACGAGGTTCCACTCAGCAAATATATCTGGGTAATCTATATATCGCCGCGGCATTCCAGCGAGACCGAGGAAGTGTTGTGGGAAGAAAATAATATTAACACCAATGAAGGTAGTCCAGAAATGGATCCGCCCTGCCCATTCCGGGTGTTGGCGTCCACACATTTTTCCAATCCAATAATAGTACCCAGCAAAGATAGCAAACACGGCTCCTAAGGATAGTACGTAGTGGAAATGGGCAACCACATAGTAAGTGTCATGCAACGCAACATCCAGGCCAACATTAGCTAGTATTATACCCGTGACACCCCCGAGGGTGAACAGGAAGATAAAACCCACCGCCCAAAGCATCGGAGTCTTAAATTCTATTGAGCCACCCCACATTGTTGCGATCCAACTAAAGATTTTCACGCCTGTTGGGACGGCAATTGCCATCGTCACGGCAACAAAATAGGCTCGATAATTGACGCCTATACCGACCGTGTACATGTGGTGTGCCCACACCACAAAACCAACAAAACCTATAGACACAATGGCATACGCCATCCCTACGTAGCCAAAAATCGGTTTTTTGGAGAAAGTCGACACTACTTGACTGACTATACCAAAAGCCGGGAGGATCATGATGTAAACCTCAGGGTGTCCGAAGAACCAGAAGAGGTGTTGCCACAAAAGTGGATCACCTCCCTGGTTTGGATCAAAGAAGGCGGTGCCGAAGTTGCGGTCTGTGAGCAGCATCGTTAGAGCGCCTGCCAAAACTGGGATGGCTAACAACAGGAGTGTAGCGGTAACCAGGATTGCCCAGACGAAAAGCGGCATCTTATGCATGGTCATGCCCGGTGCCCTCATGTTCAGAATGGTAGTGATGAAATTAGTGGCACCGAGAATTGATGATGCACCAGCTACGTGAAGGGCTAGAATCGCGAAGTCTACCGACATATCGGGTTGGCCAAGGGTACTCGATAGAGGAGGATAGAGAGTCCAGCCAGTACCTGCACCTTGACCCATTAACATGGACAAAACCAATAGAATTAAAGCTGGTGGCATCAACCAGAAAGAAATGTTGTTCATGCGAGGAAAGGCCATGTCTGGTGCACCGATCATCATTGGCACAAACCAATTACCGAAGCCGCCAATTAGGGCAGGCATTACAACGAAAAACACCATAATAAGCCCGTGTGCTGTCACGAGCATGTTGTAAAATTGCTTATCGGTAATGTACTGAAGGCCAGGTTCGCCCAGCTCTGCCCTCATTATCACGGAGATGGTGCCACCGACGAGGGCAGCTAGCACAGAGATCAGCAGGTACATCGTACCAATGTCTTTATGGTTTGTAGAATAAAGCCACCGGGTGATGCCCGTTGGCATGTGGTGATCATGGGCGGTTGTCGCGGTATCCATATGTTCTTACTCCAGATTATCTCGCCCGTTGTTACTGTATTGTTATTGCCGCCAGTCGCTTTGATGGGTCTTCTAGTTTCATCCCCCCGGCCTCCTCCACAAGCCGGTCTTTCCAACGCTCCCACTCAGCTCGGTCGACGACATCTACCACGATAGGCATATGTGAATGATTAACGCCGCAAAGTTCAGAACACTGTCCGTAGTAGCGGCCGATTTCGGTGACGTTAGTCCAGGTTTCGTTAAGGCGGCCAGGAACGCTGTCCATTTTCACGCCAAAGGCGGGAATGGTCCAAGCGTGGATAACGTCGTTAGAAGTAAATAATATTCGGATATCCGTATTGACCGGCAAGACCAGTGGTTCATCTACCTCCAAAAGTCGGTGTTGTCCGGCTTCTATGTCAATCTGATCTTCCTGCAATGGCAGCTGGATAAGCTCGATTTCGTAATCTGGAAATTCGTAACTCCAGTACCACTGGTTTCCCACTACCTTAACAGTAAGCTCCGCGTCATCGATCCTGTCCATGAAGTAAAGCAACCTGTATGACGGTACGGCGATTATGATGAGAATTATAACAGGCACCACTGTCCAAAGCACCTCAAGGGTGGTGTTGTGGGTAGTATTAGATGGAACCGGATTAGCTTTTGAATTGAACTTGAAGAAGCAGATCAGTAGAAGAGTCAGAATAAATATGGTGATTAAGGCGGTCACCCATAGAAGAAAGGTATGAAAGTCATATATAAACTGGGCCACTTCGGTGACCGGTTTTTGTAAATTCAATTGCCAACGCTCTGGAAATGATGGTGTGGGCAGCTGTTGTGCCCAGGCCTTTTCGACAATGCACGTTGTTAAGATGATAAAACAGATAGATAGAAAACGGACCACATTTTCCTCCAGTCTTTCCACATGGGGCGCTTTAAGGGTCTGGGCCCCTTAATGCAACTGATTTCTACGCTGGAAATAAGGTTTCTTACCCTGCTTAATGGCAGCAGACACAGCATCCTTCTATTCGTCTGTAAGGGTAGTCGAAGGCGCGGCCACGGTAAAGCCCGGAAGATGTTGGATTTATTGAGTAATAGCACTATTAATTGGGAAAGTAAGTCCACAAGGACACGGTTCTTGTGCCAGATCCAGGAGGAGTGAGTGAGCGAGCTTGATTCAAAGAAACAAAAAAAGAAAATCTATTGGTTCGGAGCGGCTTTACTCTGTATTTCTATTTTTATGTACTTATCGTTCATTGCCAAGGTTGCTATCGAGGGCCCATGAGAGATTCTTACCCACCATGCTGCAGTGCAGACAACAAGAGTTCTTGGTATAAGAATGACCCTTGACCTTCTTCCCCACATAAATGCTTTCCTAAATGTAACGTCGACCATCCTTTTGGTTGTTGGATTAAGTCTGATCCGTATCGGCGAACGCATGTGGCACAAGAAAGTAATGATCTCGGCAATTGTCGTGTCGGGATTGTTTCTCGTTAGCTATTTAACGTATCACTTTACAGCTCCGGTATTCGTGTTTTCTGGTACCGGTTGGACAGTTCCTGTCTACTATACAATCCTTATCAGCCATGTTGTCTTGGCGACGGTAGTTTCGCCCCTTGTGGTGCTGACTGCATACCGGGCTATTACAGGAAATTTTGAGCGCCATAAGAAGGTGGCACGTCTGACTTTACCGATCTGGCTTTACGTTACAGTTACTGGCGTAGTCATATATGTAATTCTTTATCATGTTTATTAGCTACTTCACTGAGCCCCAATAATGATAGATACACAGACTTATCGGATACCTTCCGATCAGGTCGGAACAAGTTTGTTAGACGGCCTTTCTCCTGGAAGCCTCGGAGGAGGTCTGATATGTGAAATAAAGGGATGGGCTATTTTGTCGGTCGTGGCCCTTGCTCTTGCTGGCGTTCTTGCTTTGCTTCTTGCTCTAGGTCGTGTCCCAGGACTAGACGGATTACCTTGGAGTAGCCAAGAATTTTTCGAGAAGGGCCTTGTTGCCCACGTTACCTTTGCATTTGTTGTCTGGTACCTCGGAGTGCAGGCCGTTATTTCTGTTATTGCTACAGGTGCGTTAGGGCCCGTAAATCGTAACGGTATTATTGTTGGGCGTCTCGGCCTCGCTGGTGCAGGGGCCAGTTTTGTCTTGTTGCTCGTTCCGGTTTTGTTGAATTTAGGTGAGGCATCACCAAATAATTATATTCCAGTACTCATACAACCGATCTTCTACGCTGGCCTGTTTACTTTGGGTTTTAGCTTACTTCTTCCTTTAGCGCGGCTCTTTGCGGGTATAGCTAGCCATAAGTCTGTAGGCGCGTTTTCTTACGGTGTAGCCGCTGCTGGGTTAATTTTTGTAATAGCACTGGTTTGTATTGGGGCTGCTTGGATTACCCTCCCCTCTGATTGGCCGTCAAGAGATGCTAACGAATATGTATTTTGGGGAGCGGGGCATCTTCTCCAATTCAACAATACTGCCCTATTGCTGTGTGCCTTTTATGCACTTGCTAAGATCACTTTAGGAAGACCTCCTGTGATGCCGAGCGTATTTGTGGTGGCATTAGGGTTGCTTGTGCTAGGTGCCTCTGCAGGTCCCATGTTTTATCTAATATACGCACCGGGAGATCCGGCACAGACCGCGGCATTTACTGATATGTATTGGTATGTGTTACCGCTTCCCACAGGCGTCATCCTTTTAGCTACAGCGTGGCTACTGTATCGGCGCTGGCCTAATATTTCTGATATAACTCCGGAAATCGTAGGCCTCGCCATCGTAATTTTCTTATTTTCAGTTGGCGGAATGATGGGCTTTTTTGAAAGTTCGGTTGACACCCGAACGCCTGCGCATTATCACGCCGAGCTGATCGCCGTCACACTGGCATTTATGGTACTTTATTTTGCCTTGTTCATGCCGTTAATGGGATTTAGAGATCTTTATAGAAGGTGGCGATTTGCAATGTATGGCTTATTGGGTGGAGGACAATTGATCCATTCATGTGGGCTCTTTCTAGCTGGTTTTCTAGGTGTTGTTCGCAAAGCTTCTGTAGCTGAACAAGGGCTTGATTCTCTTGGTCAAACTTTGTCGCTTATGCTGATGGGAATAGGGGGCGTGATTGCAGTTATTGGTGGGATAATCTTTGTGGTAATCGTGATCAAGTCATTTTGGAAGAACGAAGGTATTAAGCCTAGATTAATGTCGGAAACGTAGGTTGCCGTAGGAAGGCTAATTGGTTTGACAGCAATAAAGATTGTTACTGAGCAGAGCACGACTGTGTTGCGGTCATATATAGAATTGCTGAAGCTGCGGATCGGCTTGCTCTTAGCATTGACCGCTGCAGCGGGCTATGTGGCAGTTGCTGCGGACATACAGGCAGGTCCGCTGATAATTTTGACCATCGCAATGTTTCTGTGCTCCTCTGGTTCATCGGTTTTTAACCACTTTTACGACCGTGACATAGACCGACTAATGGATCGGACTCGCTGTAGGCCCTTAGCTGCGGGCTCTCTAGGTGAACCGACCAAAACTCTATGGCTCGCTGGTGCCCTGTTGGTATTTGGACTTGTGCTCGCGCTTACAGCTCTGAACTGGATTGTTATGCTGCACTTAGCACTAGGGACCTTTGTTTACATGGTAGTCTACACTGTCTGGCTGAAACGACGGCACTGTATGAATATAGTTGTAGGTGGTGCTGCCGGCAGCTTTCCTGTGCTAGCTGGAGCTGCGGCTGCGGACCCCAGCGTTTGGTTTCTGCCAGTACTTATGGCCGTTACTCTATTTCTATGGACCCCGTCGCACTTCTGGGCACTAGCTATGATCATAAAAGATGATTATGCGAAAGCGGGGGTACCTATGCTGCCAGTGCAGGTGGGAAACTCACGTTGTGCAAAGTACATGATGATCAATACTATTCTATTGGTGGTTTCGTCCGCACTACCATTTTTGTTTGACGAGTTGGGCTTAATTTATGCACTGGCAATAACGCTGCTAGGTTCGCGTTTCTTGTGGCTAAACTGGAAACTCATTCTAGATCCTAGTCGAGATCGGGCCCGAGTTACATTCTTGTTTTCAATGACCTACCTAGCTGGAATTTTTCTCGCTATCGTATTGGATAAAAAAATATTATCACCTAGTTTGTGGTAAGAAATCCAAAAATTGTTTTCTATCTGATTTGTTTCATTCTTTGGTTACCATAGGGTATCTGAAGCCATGACGTCGCTTATGCGAATTTTATTTTTGTTAATTATCCTTTCTTGTGCTGTTACTGCCATAGCGCAAGAAAAGATCTTACGTATGTCGGATATTTCTCTGCCACCATCCCTTGGCAACCCGTTTGCTGCTATCGGATTACCATCAAGTACTTTGTGGTTTGCTATGTTCGACGCTCTGGTCCGCACCGATGAAAGTGGTGAACTAGAGCCTGCCTTGGCCCTACGGTGGACTTTGGTTGAGCCTACCCGTTGGCGCTTTTACCTCCGGCCCGGCGTGCTTTTTTCCAATGGTGAGTCATTTAATGCAGAAACGGTTGTAGCTACCATGGACTGGCTTAAGAGTGATGATGGCAAGCGTATGGTTATTGCTAATGAACTAAGTGGATTACGCAGGGCTGAAGTTATTGATCCCCTTACTATTGATATGGTTACAGATAAACCAGATGCCATATTACCAAAGCGTTTGACAGCGGTGCCTATAGTCGCGCGGGATGCTTGGGCGAGACTTGGGGTGGACTCATTTGCGTTGGAACCGGTGGGTACTGGTCCATTTGTACTCGCCGACTGGGGCCGTCAGACGGGTCGGGCGGTTTTGAAAGCGAATCCTGCGTCTTGGCGTCCGCCGATTATTGATGAACTTCACTTTCTGCAGCAGCCGGACATGACAACCCGCATCCAGGCGTTAATGTCTGGACAAGTTGACCTCATTAACACTATTACTCCCGATGTTGTGCCAGAAGTCCAGGCGCGAGGCTTTAGGATTAAGGTCTCAAAAACGCCACAAGTATTTTCCTTTGCTTTTAACACCGCGTTCGATCCCAACAGTGCCGTTGGGGATGTTAGAGTCCGGCAGGCCCTTAACTATGCTGTTAACAAAGAGGCCATTGCAGGTGCTGCTATGCTAGGTTTAATGAATCCGGCGAGCCAGGGTGCTAGTCCTGTGACCTTTGGCTATAACCCATCTCTTAATCCATACACTTACGATCCTGAAAAAGCTAAGGCCTTGCTGGCTCAAGCTGGTTATGAAAGTGGGCTGGAGCTGGAAGCCGAAGTCGTGGTTGGCGCTGCACCGGGGGATAATCTTATGTTCAGCCTGGTTCAGCAGGACTTGAGGGCTATAGGTGTAAACGTAGTTATTCGAGGGACCGTCTTTTCTGATTGGTTACGCAAGTATCTATCCGGCACCTTTGACACTGAAATGTTTGGACTTTCCTGGAATGGCGCACCTTACTACGACGCAGTGCGGGCTATGGAATATTTCTCCTGTGCGAAGGTAGCTTATTTTTTTTGCGAGCCCAATATTATGCCGGAACTGATCGCTACTGGCAGTATTTTTGATACAGAAAAACGCCGGCGCTCCCTGCAGGCGCTGTCTGCTAAGTTTAGAGATTTAGCGCCGGCGATCTTTCTTATCGAAATCAGTGACATCGCTGTTTTGTCACCTATTGTAAGAAACTTTCGAGTTCGCACACGCGTACCAGTTTATGAAGAAATAGATGTAGTGCGGTAAATTGGTCTTTTCGATGTTGCCTCTGTTGTCCACAAGACGTATGCCGAATCACTATTAAAAGTCTGATGTTTTGCTACGGCCGAATCAACTTAAGTTGAACGACATCAATACTTTCGCCTCTAAACCCGCCCTCGCAATATGCTAGATACATCTCCCACATGCGCTTAAAGCGTTGGTCAAATCCTAGCGGTTCAATTTTGGACCATGCTGCCATGAATTGTTCTCGCCATTGGTGAAGTGTCTGCGCGTAGCTGGGGCCGAAAGAAAAGGTGGAAGCTAGCTGCAGCCCTGATTCTTTAACTTGATCGGTAAGAGCCGCCATGGAAGGTAACATACCACCGGGAAAGATGTATCGTTGTATGAAATCTGCGCCGTTTCGGTAATATGCGAAACGCTCTTCGTTGATTGTAATGATCTGTAATGCTGCAACACCGCCATTGACAAGGCGGTCTCTGACAGTTTCAAAATATCTCGGCCAATGATCTTCCCCCACTGCTTCAAACATCTCGATTGAAGCTATTCGGTCAAATGTGCCATCCGTATCCCGATAGTCTTGCAGGCGGAAATTTGCTTTATCGGAAAACCCTTCACGTTTAGCGCGGACACGCGCATAGTCGAGTTGTTCAGCTGACAGGGTAAGTCCAGTAAGTCTGCAACCATATTCCTTGGTGGCAAACTCCGCAAAACCTCCCCAACCGCACCCAATTTCGAGAACGTGATGATCTTTGGATAGCTCCAATATGTCGGCAATGCGGCGGTATTTGTGAAGTTGGGCGCAGTTCAGATCATCCTTCTCTGTTTCAAAGTATCCAGAAGAATAAGTCATCGTTGGGTCGAGCCATTGCTTATAAAATTCGTTACCCAGATCGTAGTGTTCTGCAATGTTGCGCCGAGCACCTTTCTTGTTATTAGGGCGCATCAAATGTGCAATTCGGTGACGTACTTTATGTACCCAGGTTTGCAGCCGATCGGTACCAAGTTGTTCTCGGTTTCTTACCCCTATTTCTATCACTTTGGATGGGTCTGGACTAACCCAATCTCCGTCAACGTAAGCCTCAACAAAGCCTAAGTCGCCTTGTGTTAGTAGACGTCGCACAGCTTCCCATGTGCTCAATTCAATTTCAGCAAAGGGGCCAGGCGCATTACCTTTAAGTAAATGCTGGGAGCCGTCAGGCAGGCGTACAGAAATACTGCCCACTTTTATTCGACCTACAATATCGAGAAAACGCTGAATGAGGGCTTTGATCACTGGAGTGGTCGTATGACGTGCCTCTATACGCACTGATTGTTTCATTTGTCCCTCATTCGTTCCGGTCAATTTGTGATGACGGTGACCGGTTTTGTGTGGGGGGCTTTGGGCGGAGTGTTAGAGGAACCCCCGTACGCCATAATTTTAACGCTTCCCAGTCGATTCCTGCAATAACCTTTAGTGTCACCTAGCGGTTATTTGCTACTGCGCTAGTGTTTAATGGCTAACGTGTGTCCTGCAGCATAAGACACCATAACGGACTAAATGGATAATCTTAGAGGAAGGTGAAGATTCTATCCGCGGCTAAGAAGCCGAGATACAGCGGTAGCGGCCACATAAAGGCTAGATAAGTTTGACCAAGATAAAACATAGGCGAATGAGCTGGGAGTTGCTCGGAAATCTTTTCTCTATAACGTAGCGCCTTGCGAAGCATCCAATACAATACTATTGCGTAGCCACATGATCCTGCGATAGCGATAGCGAGCCAAAAATAATCCAGGCGCCAAAAAGTTAATACCCACTCAAATGTCATCGCGCGGATTCTATTTTATTTTTGTGTGTGATCATTTTTTTTGCACGAAGAACTGATAACAGCCAGAGAACGTGTCTGGATTTTCTAATTCGAAAAGGTTCCAGTTTTCTATATCAATTGCAAGTTCGTCATTCTCGAAACGTTTCCGGTATTCATTGAGGCGGTTCTGATTTTCAAACTTAAACCCGATGAACTGCAAACCGAGTTTTTCTATGGCAATATTGATTTCTGGCAAGGTAAACCGATGTTCAGTTGTATGAAAAACAAGATCACGCGCCATCGAGAGAGTAAAAAAATCCTGCGCCTCTAGAAGCCTCTCTAGTGACGGCCCCATCTCATCACGCCTGAACGCCCCCTCAATGAGATCTCTGCGGAATTGCCGAATACCATCTGCCGAAGTCTCGTAGTTAAATCGCGAGATGAGGTCTCTAGCGTCGCTAATCTGACGCCTTGCGATATTACTATAAAGCGCTATTTCCATAATACCACTAGGCCGCAGACATTTAGTTAATTGTTGCCACCCTTCAACAGGATTGGCCATATGATGGAGGACACCACCACATGCGATGAAGTCGAAAGTTAATCCGAGTTCTGTCACATTTAGGATGTCTGCTTGTATATATGATATTTGCTTTAGACTAATTTCTTCTGTTTTGCGTTTTGCATAAGCGAGACTCGTTCGTGAGAGGTCAATCGCTGTAATACGGCAGTCACTGTAGTTAAGGGCTAGTGAAATTGGGTGACTACCAGTGCCACATCCTGCAACTAGAACCCTTGGTTGAGAAATGTGATCTAAGTTACCTATGTCTGCTTGAGGAAATGCTTCTTTTATACTCCGCCAAAGTGATTTTGCCTTGTGCTCCTCTAGGTAAAGCCATCGTGGATATGGATTCTCTTCATATTGCGAACGAACAATCTCGGAAGTTGGGTCAGTAATTTTTCCCACCGTTGGGATCAACTGCTCGATGGCCTTTTCTTTTCTCGGTTCTGTTACTTGACGTTTGATTAGTGCTTCCATGTCTGACGCAATGGCAAAGTAGTAATCCCCTTCCAACCTATGTGCGTTGTCAAGGCTGTGCAAAGGGTAATAGCATGCGAACAGTATTATTAAATGTGGGCTAAGCGTCCTTGATTCGTCTATATCCGTAGAGAGGTTTGCAGCAAGAATCGCAGCCTGTGTTCTTTCTTCAGAGCTTGACCAGTAAACATATTCGTTGAGGAAACACTGATTAGCTATAGCATAGAATAGTGCGGTGTCTGCCCCTGTGTCGTTTTTAAGAAGAAATCCATGGCTACTATTGTGCAAACCAATTCCTCGTAATGCAGAGAGCAACCATTCCCAATCAGCACTTACAAAGACTGTCTCTTTTAGGAGTCTAAGAATCAGAGGACGATTCAGAACTGTAACAAGTGTACCGTCTTCAATGGTTTCAGAAAGTACAACTTTATCTCGTTTCTTTGCTATCGCTAAAAGATTTCTGGTAGATGGATCTTTTTGCCATACAGTAATCGCTGCGGCGAGAATCTTATCAGGATGCACCGTCCTATTTTCAAGTATAAGTAGGAGTGTAGTTTCTAGATCAGAGCATGAGGCCAAGCCGCTCGAGTCTATGATGCAACTCAAGAGGTGTACTGCGGTTTTCTTATCCTTAGGCGCAAGTTGAACGGCTTTTTGGAAAGACTTTATTGCCTCGTCTTCCAGTTGGATCTTCCTATAAACTGCGCCTAGGTGAATGAAGGCGAGCACAAATTCGGGGTGTTTGGCGGTATATTCGGTGAGGTAGTCCGTTGTTTTCTCAACGCCCCTCTGAATATTATTAATAAGGTCGATCAGATAAACAAAAACAGGATGTTCGGGATGGTTACGAAGACCGTTAACGCAAATGGAAGTGGCTTTTTTAAGCTGACCGCGTTCAAACGTCTCGGTAGCTAAGTCTAGGAGTTCAGTAAGACCTAATTGACTAGAGTAATTGGTCATGGGCGCATACTCTGCAAACAAGCACAAATAGTGTTGTCAACCCGCAGAGTATACCGCATGAGCCAATGCTTGGTTGGTGTAAGCATTCTAGAACTTGCGACCAATAAAAGAAGATGATTTGGTTTATTCATCACAGTTAAATTGTTTTTGAACCAAGAACCTATATGTTCCCATGAATGTTTGTCTGTTTTCTAGTTCAAAAAGATGCCAGTTTCTGAGATTAGTTACCCCTGGATCGTCTGGGAAGCGTGACCGATACTCAGTAAGATACTGTTTAGTTTCAAAAATGAATCCGATAAACGTTAGGTCGAGTTCAAGTAATGCTTCCTCTATTTTGGGTAATGTGAATCTGTGTTCGTTAGTGTGGAAAATAAGATCACGGCACATGGAAAGAGTATAAAAGTCCTGTGTGTGCATTAACGTATCCATCAAGGGACCCATTTGATGGATACGAAATGATTTGTCCATTAGATCTTTTCTAAACTGCCTAATTCCGTCCCCAGATGACTCGTATTGTAAGTCCGAGACTAATTTACGGGCATCGACTATTTGGCTTCTTGCGATGTCGCTATATAAAGCGATGTCCATTATTCCGCCCGGCTGCAAACATTGTGCTAAACGCCGCCACCCTTCTATTGGTTCAGCCATGTGATGCAGCACACCTGTGCAGGCAATAAAGTCAAAGCAGATTCCGAGGTCAGCGACGTTCAAGATATCGTTCTGAATATACTCAACTCGGGTAAGACCGCGTTCTTCTGTCTTGCGTTTAGCGTAGGCGAGGCTTGCTAGCGTGATATCTATGGCAGTGACATGGGTATCATTGAAGTTAAGTGCTACTGAGATTGGTTGCATACCAGTACCGCAACCAGCTACTAGAACCTTTGGCGTTACCAAGTTTTTTAAGTGGCGCATGTTAGCTAGGGGGAACGCCTTATTGATAGTTTTCCAGAATGGTGCTCGCGGAGGTGCCTCTAGGTGGATCCATCTTGGATAGGGGTTCTCTTCGTATTGTTCACGAACGTCTATAGAAACAGAATCGGTGATTTTCCCCATTCTTGGGATTAATTTCTCGAGTGCGCGTTCTCTTTTTGGTTCGGACACATGCCGGCTAATAAGGGTTTCAGGGCGTATTGGATCAAATGAAATTGTTTCCAGCTGCTCATAATGTTCGAGGTTACATAAAGGCTGGTAGCAAGCGAGTAGTGCAACAGAATACGTGCTAAGAGTTATATGTTCGGCTAGGTCGGAGGCTACATTTTCGGCTAAAATCATGGCTGTTGTGCGTTCTACTGGATCGGTCCAATAGACATACTCATTAAGAAAACATTGCTTTGCTATAGCGCTAAACAATGCGATGACAGAAGGGTTGTCGCCTCTAAATAGGTTTTCGTGGGCAAGGTCAAAGAGCGCTACTTGTCTCAATTCGCGGAGAAGCCATTCCCACTCAGCGCTTGTAAATATTGTCTCTGCGAGAAGGCCTAAGAATAGGGGGCGAGCTAATATACTTGTGAGAGATCCATCGGAAATAGTCTTATTAAGAGCTTCGCGATCTTGGTTTTTCGAGATTGCCAATAGTTGGCGAATAGCTCCATTGCTCCGCCATATTGTCTGTGCGACTGGGAAAATTTTGTCCGGAAAAACAGTTCCATTCTCCATGATTAAGATAAGAGTAGATTCTAAATCTAACTCTAGTTGTACTTGGTGTACTTCAAGAATCGTGGTTAGAAGATGTAACGCAGCTCTTCGATCCCAAGGTGCACTATGAACGGCTTTCTGAAAATGCTGAATTGCAATTTCCTTTTTGCCTTCTGATTTATGCGCGGCGCCAAGATGGCTATGTGCCAATCTTGAGTCCGGATGTACTGCTATATAGGATTCTAGATAGCGAATGACCTGGGAGTTGCCTTCTCGAACTATAGGAATTAGATCTTTTAGATAAACCAGTATGGGCTGATCCTTACTATCAACGAGAGCTTCCTCACAAATTTCAGCTGCTTCATCAAACCTGCCAGCCTCAAAGGTCCGAATAGCCCGATTGACTGCGTTGTTTGTATCGTGCTGAGTCTCGGAACTTTTCATCAGCTAACAACCTTTTTATTGAGCCTGATTGAAAGAAAATATTTCTCGCGGGAATGGATCCTCGTGTATTTTTCCCGTGCTAACATTTCCTATTCTTTCCAATCGAAGAAGTCAGCAGTAAATCCAGCTAAGTTCCGGGCGGTGTAATTGAATGGCCCCCTAAGTGCCCCACGATAATTCGTTCGAACAAGTCTTTTGTATTCTGAGACTGGGTTCTTATAGATTGTCTTACAAATTAGCTTGAACCATTTGCAGCCTACAGCGACATGTTTGATTTCGTCCCTGTATACTATATCAAGTATACGGGCTGTTTCATGGTCACCGGCGCTTTGCAAACGGTTCGCTGTGCCGACGGCTGTGTCGAGAGCTCTAGCTTCGAGGGTCATAGGTACTACCGCTAATCTAGCCAATAGGTCGTTACTTGTGTCTTTGGCGGCTTCCCATAAACCGTTGTGGGCCGGAAGTTCACCGTATGAACTGTTTAATTGTAAGAGACGATTAGATAGGAGTTGGAAGTGATTTGTCTCGTCAATTGCCACTTTTACCCAATCGTCGTAATAGGCGCGATTTAGGCTGGCATGTGAGAATCTGGCGATGATGTCCCATGCCAGGTTAATGGCGTTAAACTCGATGTGAGTTATGGCATGAATTAGTGCTATTCTTCCCTTGGTTCCAGTACTTCGTTTTGGCATTGCTCGAGGTGAGCAGAGGATAGGCAGGTCGGGTCGTCCTGGTTCACGCGGTGGGCTAGAGTCACCAATTGGAATGTTATCCATCAGCCATTTATTGGCCACTTCAAATGATTTTGTAATTTTCTTGGTTGGGGAAGCTTGACTGAGAACTTCCGTGGCCAGGCCGCGCAGGGTCTCTTGAGAGCTGTTCAAAGTTTTCTAGCCGCTACTAATACATTCTCAACGTGGCCGGGTACTTTAACTTTACGCCATTCATTTCTTAGAATGCCATTTTCGTCTATTAAGAAGGTGGATCGTTCGATTCCCATATACCTTCGACCATATAAATTTTTTTCCTTCCATACCCCAAACTCTTCGCATGTTGTGGAATTCTCATCGGAGGCGAGCCCAAAGTTTAGATCATATTTAGTGCTAAACTTCTCATGTTTTCTAACTGGGTCCTTGGATACACCAATAATCTTTGTTTTTACTTGATTGAATAAAGGTTGTGCCTCACGGAAATTACAGGCCTCCTTTGTGCACCCCGGCGTATCAGCTTTTGGATAAAAAAATAGAACGAACCTTTGGTTTTCTAAATCATCAAGAGAAAGATTTCCACCGCTTGCAATTGGCATAGAAAAACTTGGTATCGTGTCGCCTATCTTAATCATTTTTTTTCTCCGTTTAGATTCTAGTCACTATGATATCTGACATAACATGGAATCTAATTTGTCATCATTTATTGCAGTGGTCTAAATTATCTTGTGAAATAGAGTCGCTAGAACCGTGCGTGACCTGAAGTCTTATTGTCCCTGGGTCATGAGTAGCGGGTTTAGAACGAACTATTTCATAAGTATTCACTATATATTAATTATTTTGCAAAAAACCGAGGGAATACATTTTAGATTTATGGTGTAAAGCCATCATGTAAAAGTTTTTAGTCGGTATCCAATAGTTATCTACTGAATTAATTCGTGTCTAATAATTGGGGGGCTACGTTTTTGATACATAGCGCTGTGCACATTTTGTTTAAAGCTATTGCAGCGATTCTATTTGCAGTATTCCTTTTGTCGGCGTTTCTTGCGTGGCGGCTGTCCCAGGGCCCGTTAAACCTCAATTTTCTTACTGACTATTTCGAGTCTACAGCTATTAAGTCTACCGAGGCATTTGATTTTAGAATTGAGGCCATACACCTGGTGTGGAGCAATTCAAAATCACACCCCACCCTTCATGCCTCGAACGTTAAAGTTGTAAACGGAACAGGAGAGGTAGTGGCATTATTGCCTAATGTGGCTGTCGGAGTAAGTATGCCTGCCTTATTTCAAGGAAAGTTAGCGGCGGACGAGATAACCTTAAGAGATCCCCAAATTAGGATAACTCGACTCAGTGATAGTGGCTTTTTTCTTGGTTTGAACACCAATAAGGCTCAACCAGACAGCCAAGAGGACTTGGATCAAGCTAGAGACTTTCCACTGCAATCATACTTTTCAGGGTATTCGCCGCCTGAAGAGGTCAGTAACGCAGTGCTGTCATTGATTCTTGATGCTCTTGTCGCGCCACTAGGTCCAGAAAATCCAGGCGGTTATCTCAACAAAATCTACATTTCAGGGACGACTGCGTTGTTTATCGATGTACTTGAAGATGCAACCTGGATCATACCTGAAACCAATTTGATCCTTTCTCGCGATCAAAATGGCGTGCAATTTGATGCTTCTCTTCCAATGACCAATGACGGTGAAGTTATAGATTTTCATGCAACTGGAAAATTTTTTCTATCTACCGGCGTAATTGACCTGCAGCTTTTGTTTAAGAACCTCAATCCAGCAAGCGTTGCAGAATTTGTTCCAGAGCTGCAGGCCCTCAGAAAGGTTTCGTTGGACTTCGACGGAAAGATTCATTTTAACATGAATGTTGTACAGAGTGCTGTCTTGATTAACTGGGTAAAATTTAGCATGGAGGGTAAAGAGGGGAACCTCTCAATTTCCACTGGGCCTTCAACAGACTATGTTATCGATTATATGGAGCTAGACGGCCGGGCTGACAGAGAACTCGATACTATCGTAGTTGAAAAACTAAATGTTCATTTGAAGGATGGAGAATCAATCGGTCCGCGCATTTCTTTGCGGGGAATTGGGACTGCAATGACCACGACTCCAAATATACAGCTTAATATACAAATCGATTCGACCTCACTGGAACAATTAAAAAGGTATTGGCCTGAGGATGTGAAGCCAAGAACTCGTAATTGGATCAGAGCTAATCTCTTTGATGGTAGGGTTTACGATACCGAATTTAAGTTAGTTCTTGATGGAGCTTCAATGGAGACGACGAAGCTCACAAGCATACAAATGACGGCCGGTCTATCAGGGGTAACCGTTAACTATATTAAGGGCATGCCTAAGATTCGAGATGTCTTTGGGATTATATCACTAAATGAGGATGTGGTCGTAATTGATGTTGGCGGCGGCACGATACCAGACCCGCTAACCAGTAAGGGTGTAAATATAGAAAGTGCACACCTCCGCATGTATGGATTAATTACAAAGAATCCACGAGCTGATTTTAACCTTAGGATTATTGGTTCTTTGGGCGAGGCGCTTAGGGTAATCGAATCTGAACCATTTCTTTATGCTTCGGCGGTAGGTATTGATCCCTTTGAAGTAAGTGGTGAAACACAGATTCTGCTATCACTAGAATTCCCGCTTATACCGGAATTGGGACTCGATCAAATCAACATTGGGGTAAAGGCTTCTCTCAGTGACGTTGATGTCCCCGGGGTGGTGCTTGGTCAGGCCTTGACTGATGGCCAGTTAAGTCTTTCGTTAGATAAGATGGGCATGAATATCAATGGTACAGGCGCCTTAGGAGGCGTTAGAACTGGTCTGACCTGGCGGGAAAATTTTACTGACGATTCTTTCCGGTCTCAGTTTGCATTAGATGCCGTCATTGAGAATGAACAGCGCGGATTATTTGGATTAGGATTTGAGCTATTTACTCCGCCCTACATAGATGGCGAGGCTCTAACGCAACTTATCTACACTGTGAATCGCGACAACACTGCTACTTTAGAAACTGAAGCAGATCTTACTAACACCAAAATGTCAGTACCCGAGGTTGGTTGGTCCAAGAAAAAAGGCCAGAGTGCTCGGTTAACGGCCTCGATACGTTTTCTAGAGAATAATCTGAAAGAAATATCGTACTTTCGAATGTTTGCTGCGGATGACCTAGACATTAGTGGATCAGCGCATTTTAGAGAGGGTGGAGAAATTGAGAGATTGAATCTGGCTGACGTAGTTATAGGACAAACAAGATTAAAGGCTGACTTGCATGTTGATTCTCTGGGGCGGCAGACCTGGCTTCTAAAGGGACCGGTTTTTGATGCAAGAAATGCATGGAACGCATTACGCAGTGACGACGATGATTCTCAAATACAGGCAAGAGACACGAACCAAGGGACATCAATTAGAGCAAGAACTATCGAGGCTTCGTTTGATGAAGTAAGAGCATCCAGAAATGGCCGTATTACTAACGCCAACTTCCATTACAGTAGCGATGTTAGCAGCATACAGGAGCTCCAATTATCTGGTTTGATAGATGGACAGACGGAGTTCTATCTGCACTTGTCTCCAGATGAAGACAAACTTCGTTTTTCGGCGCGAGGTGAAGATGGGGGCGGTGTCCTCCGTGTGTTAGGCTTATATGATGACTTAGTCGGCGGCCAATTGGCTATATCTGGAGAGTTATTACATGATGGCGGTATTAAAGGTACGGCGACAATTGAGGAATTTAAGGTTGTTAATGCCCCTTTATTAGCCCGAATTTTATCAGTTGCGTCGCTAACTGGTATTGTCGATGAACTGCAGGGGGATGGTATTTCGTTTTCTCTATTGAATCTGCCATTCGACTATGGAGATTCAAGACTACGGGTTTCTGACGTTGAAATGTATGGCAGTGCCCTGGGGCTAACTGCCAACGGGATATATGATTTTGCAGATATCTATATCGATGGTGGTGGTACGGTAATTCCAGCTTATGCCCTAAATAGTATGTTAGGTAACTTACCTTTAGTTGGAGGCATTTTTAGTGGTGGCGAGAAAGGCGGGGGTGTCTTTGCAGCTACTTATTCAGTGCAAGGTAATGTTGAAGGTGCGGAGGTGACAGTGAATCCACTTTCAGCCCTAACACCAGGATTCTTGAGAAATATATTTAGTGTTCTTAGTCGTCAATCCCCCCGGCTAAGTGAAGGCGCGAATGAACAAGAACCAAAGTAATGAACCGATTCAAGGATTTTGAGTCCACGCAGCTAATCGTCAACAATGTTTGGTTGCAGGCAGATGAAAGATTTTATACAGAATAGCCTTTTACTATTACTAGCGCGTGCTTTTTTTTCCCAGATGACAGCTTAATAACTCCATCTTTCGCGAAAGTATTATCTATCAACAGGGTCTCGTCGATTATCTTCTTATCATTCACTCTAGCACCGCTGCCACGAATTAGCCTCCGAGCCTCGCCCTTGCTTATAGTCAAACCCGACTGGACTAATAGATCTGGCAACAAAACTCCACTATCCAGGCGGGATGCTTCAATCTCTACAGAAGGTAATCCACCCCCAGGATTACCCAGTTCAAATGTTTGTAGGGAAGTACTTTCGGCAGATCTAGCGGCATCATGGCCATGGAGCAGGTGGGTAGTTTCAAATGCGAGTAATTTTTTGGCTTCATTTATCTCGGCACCCTCAAGACCTTCCAATCGCTGAATTTCTTCAAGAGGAACTTCGGTGAAGAGTCTTAGGAAACGTGTAACGTCAACATCATCGGTATTGCGCCAGAACTGATAATAGTCATAAGGACTCAATCGTTCCGGGTTAAGCCAAATCGCTCCGGCAGCTGTTTTTCCCATCTTTTGGCCCGAAGCCGTCGTTATTAAGGGGCAGGTTAAACCATACAGTTCGGCTCCTATCAGGCGTCGGCCTAGGTCAACGCCGTTTACTATGTTGCCCCACTGGTCTGAGCCTCCCGTCTGTAAAACGCAGCCATAGCGTTTATGAAGTTCAACAAAATCGTAGGACTGCAAGATCATGTAGTTAAATTCAAGAAATGTGAGCGGTTGTTCTCGGTCCAGGCGTGATTTTACGCTGTCCATAGTGAGCATGCGATTAATTGAAAAACTACTTCCTATCTCACGTAAGAAAGGTATGTAATGTAACTCGTCGAGCCAGTCGGCATTGTTAACTAGGATGGCATCTGTATCACCCTCACCGAAATTCAAGAAATTACCGAATGTTTGCTGGATTGATGAAATATTTGCGCTAATCGTCTCATTATTTAGGAGCTTACGGACTTCATCTTTTCCAGAGGGATCACCTACTTTTGTTGTACCTCCGCCCACTAGGACAAGAGGTCTGTGACCAGTTTTTTGTACCCAACGCAAGACCATAACAGTCAAAAGATTGCCTATGTGGAGGCTATCAGCGGTGGCATCAAATCCGTTGTACACCGTGATCTTTTTCTTGCTAGCAATTGCGTCAAGGCCGCTTAGGTCTGTGCATTGATGCAGGAACCCCCGGGAGACTAGTATGTTCAGAAATTCCGACTGAACTTTTGTCATGTTGTAATCCAGATAATGAACTATTTTCTTGTGGAAGTAGAAAATCAAGTTGACAGTTAATCTACAACGCGAATGATCTATTGACCAACATAGTTGTTATTAAAACGCATTGAAGGGTTGCGTATGGCAGACGATAAGATTCTTAGTATTGGAAAGGCCCGAGCCATAGGTCTGATGAGCGGTACTTCAATGGATGGCGTGGATGCTGCGTATATTGTTACTGACGGTTTGTCGATCCAGGAATTTGGTCCTTCCCTGACACTACCATACAAATTAGAGTTTAAGGAACGACTTAGAAGTTTTCTGGAGTCTGAGGATGCTAGGTCGAATTCTATAATTACTAGAAAGTTGGAAGCGGATCTAACAATGGTGCACGCTGATGCTGTGCGTCAGTTATACGCTGTCATGGGCTTGTCATGTAGCGAAGCAGCTCAAGCCATAGACATCATTGGTTTTCATGGACACACTATTCTCCATAGTCCGCAAGACATGTTGACCTGGCAATTGGGCGATGGAGCAAAACTCGCATCAGTCTTGAACATTCCGGTAGTCAATGAATTTCGCAGCCAGGATGTAGGCGCGGGCGGTCAAGGTGCACCCTTGGCACCGATATTTCATATGGCGCTCCTAGAAAAACGGGCGGATGCTATAGCTATTCTAAATATAGGTGGTATTGCAAATGTTACGTGGTGCTCGGGCCAAGCAGACATTCCAACAGGGACGGAGCCGTCCGATCTAAAAGAGCATTTGCTAGGTTTTGACGTAGGCCCCGGAAATTCTCTCATCGATGACTGGATTTATGAGCACACAGGAGAGTACATGGACCGGGATGGTCGGATAGCAAAGCTTGGTAAGCCTGACCGAGAAACTCTACAAATTATGCTTGACCATCCCTACTTCTTGTTAGAACCGCCCAAGTCGCTTGATCGCTATGACTTTAACTTAGAATCTGTGCGGCACCTAAGTTTGGAAGATGGTGCTGCTACACTAACAGCCTTTACTGCAGCCTGCGTGTCACTGACTACCAAATATTTTCCTAGTAAGCCAAAGCTGTGGCTTGTCACAGGGGGGGGACGGAAGAATGCTGCGCTTCTTGGCTGGCTTTCACACTACCTTGAAGCTTCCGTCCTTGCTATCGAACATGCAGGCTGGGACGGCGATGCATTAGAAGCACAAGCATTTGGATACCTTGCTGTGAGGGCCTTTAAGAAACTTCCTATCACATTTCCAAGCACAACCCATGTGTTTGCGCCGCTGAGTGGAGGCAGCGTTCATTATCCAACTTAGGCTTGGGCAATTTACCTGCGCTTAACAGGCTTCTGTCTGGGGCCGGCGGCCAACCTTTTCGCGAGGTAGGTCTCCAGGTGATGCAGGAGCTCCTCCATGTGGCCTTTGAAAAAATGATTAGCGCCTTTTATCAGCTGATAGTCTACTATTATGTTCTTCTGCTGGCTAAGCTTTTGGAAAAGTTTTTCAACAGATGGCTCAGGAACAACGTCATCATTTGTTCCTTGAACGATGATACCTGATGAGGGGCATGGAGCCAAGAAAGCGAAGTCGTACATATTTGCGGGAGGAGCTATTGACAAGAACCCTTCAACTTCCGGCCTACGCATCAATAGTTGCATACCAATCCATGCTCCAAAGGAAAATCCTGCTACCCAGCAGCAAGGAGCGTTAGGATTTATCGATTGCATCCAGTCTAGAGCGGCTGCCGCGTCTGCGAGTTCTCCTGGCCCATTATCAAAAGCGCCTTGGGACCGGCTAACGCCTCGAAAATTAAATCTTAATACGGAAAAACCTTTTCTAACGAAGATATAGTAGAGCTGATACACAATCTTGTTATTCATGGTTCCCCCATGCTGGGGGTGGGGATGAAGAATGATGGCAACTGGGGCCTTCTCATTCTTGCTATGGTGATATCGCCCCTCGAGACGGCCCTCAGGTCCGCTAATAATAATTTCTGGCATAGTTCTCGTTTTCGCGGTTAGCAGGTAATTGTTGTTTGGTGCGCTTATTTAGGGTAATGCGAGCTTTGGTGCAAATTATTTGCTACGTTATTTGTAGAGAAACTGAAATCTCTAGTTTTCAGCGATTAATAGCCTATGGGTTCATCAAGCGAAGTTTACCTAGATTATAACGCGACCGTACCCATTCGTCCGGAAGTCAGTGAAGCCGTGACGGAAGGTTTGAATCAGATTGGTAACCCGTCGTCAGTGCACACTTTCGGGCGTAGAACAAGGACTTTGGTCGAAAGTGCACGGAAATCTGTGGCTGATCTCGTCCAAGTAGAACCGGCTCAGGTTATATTTACTTCAGGTGGGACTGAGGCGAACAATCTGGCTCTTTCTGGATCTCGGCGCACGATGGGTTGCACAGCGGTTGCTGTGTCGGCAGTTGAACACCCCTCAGTATTGGAGTCAGAACCCACCCCTAATGTAATTCCCGTTGATGAGAACGGCATTATCAAGTTGTCAGAGCTTGAAGTAATTTTAGAGTCAGTTCAGGCGCCAGCTTTAATATCAGTTATGTTAGCCAATAATGAAACGGGCGTATTACAACCAATAAACGACGCTGTTCGCATAGCGCGTCATCATAATGCTTATGTACACTGTGATGCTGTGCAGGCTCTTGGGAAAGTGTCGCTATCGTTTGATGAACTGGGGGCTGACTTTGTATCCGTTTCTAGTCACAAGATCGGTGGATTGCAGGGGGCAGGTGCCCTAATTTGTGCGAAAGGCATTGAGATAGACCCTATCTTGGTAGGGGGCGGCCAGGAAAGAAATAAGAGGTCAGGCACGGAGAATGTTATTGGTATCATTGCCTTTGGTTGTGCCGCAGCCATAGTGCGTTCCAACGATGATGAGATAAGAAAAATATCTTGTCTAACAAGTCAACTTGAATCGGAAATAAGAGAAAAAGTTCCAACAGCATGCGTTTATGGATCTACAGTAGGCCGTTTACCAAATACCTCCTGTATAGGATTTGATCTAGTAAAGAGCGAGGATCAGCTGATGTATCTTGATCTCGCTGGTATAGCAGTGGGTGCGGGTTCTGCTTGTTCATCGGGAAAAATAGCGCCATCACATGTACTATTAGCCATGGGCTGTACAGAAACGGCGGCAAGATCCGCAATTCGCATAAGTATTGGGTATCAAACAACACAAGAGGATATCCATCGGTTTATCGAGGTTTGGACTGAGCTAGTGTTCTCAAAAATTGCCGATTCAAGGGTCACAATGCCCTGATTCTGCTATGCTTTTGTATTAGATTTTGGCAAACGAGTTTTATTTGTAATGCAAGCAGATGGCGCAAGTAATATTCATTAAGAATGACGGGAGCAAGTTGGTAACCGAAATTCCAACGGGGACAACTTTGTTGGAGGCCGCACAAAGTAACGGTTTAGATGTTGAGGGTACATGCGAAGGATCAATGGCCTGCTCGACTTGTCATATGGTTGTAGCTAAGTCGTGGTACAATAAATTACCACCACCCGGCGACGAAGAGCTCGATATGCTAGATCTGACCTATGGTTTGACAAGGACGTCCCGTCTGGGTTGCCAACTAGTCGTTGGAGCAGAGCTTGATGGTCTAGTGGTGAGTTTGCCACAAATCACTCGTAACATGATGGAATAAAGAATTGGTTGCAGTGAACTCTTTAGGATTTAATAAAGCTCCGGAATCGACCAGGGTCGTTGTGGCGATGTCCGGCGGTGTCGATAGTTCTGTTACGGCTGCGTTGCTTGCGGAAGAAGGGTACGACGTTATTGGTATTACTATGCAGTTGTATGATCATGGTTCTACTGTAGCAAAGTCAAAATCATGTTGTGCTGGTCAGGATATTTATGACGCTCGACGCGTTGCCGAGAAAATTGGTATTCCACACTATGTGGTGGATTATGAACGGGAGTTTAGGGCCAATGTTATGGATGAATTTGCTGCTAGCTACATGCGCGGCGAAACGCCGATCCCCTGTGTCTTATGTAACCAGACCGTAAAGTTCACGGACCTCCTACAAACCGCCAAGACGCTGGATGCGGATGCTATGGCAACCGGCCACTATGTTCGCCGTAAAAGTGACGAAAATGGGCCGTGCCTGTATAGATCAGCAGATTTAGGAAGAGACCAAAGCTATTTCTTGTTTTCAACGACTCGTGATCAACTGGATTTTCTTCGTTTTCCGCTTGGCCATTTTTCAAAGTCTGAAATTAGGCGTATTGCCAATGATGCGGGACTTGAAGTAGCTCATAAGCCGGATAGCCAGGACATTTGTTTTGTGCCCGACGGTGACTACGGTAGGATAGTCAAGCGATTAAGGCCAGATGCAAACGTTCCTGGTCATATTGTTCATGTTGATGGACGTTTAGTAGGAGATCATCAAGGCGTAGTCCACTTTACGGTTGGACAACGTAAAGGGTTGCGTGTCGGTGGTGAGGTAACGCCGTTGTATGTCGTTTACATAGACCCAAAAAGTCACACCGTTTATGTTGGCCCATCCACCTCACTTAAGCGTCATCAATTCCAAATCCAAGATATCAATTGGTTGGGACCCGGAGAATGGACCCCGAATTTTGTAGTCCATGCTGAAGTACAGCTGCGCAACACGCATACCGCGGTACCCGCAAGGATCTGCGCACAAGGTGGGCCACAAAGCGCTCTTGTTACGCTTGAGACACCGGCTGGTGCAATCTCGCCCGGCCAGGCATGTGTTTTTTATGATCGAGATAGGGTTCTTGGGGGCGGTTGGGTTAGTCGTAGTGGTAGCCACGAACTTCTGCCGCACAACTTGCGGAGAATGACTGTGTCTGCGGCGAAGCATGCTTCATGATGGAAACACAGCCGTTTGCGGCCATGTTGTTGAAGCTTTGAATCAGTAAGGTGTTTGACAATCGATGGACTGGGCCGTAAATAGCGCTCCACCGCATGCTTGGGGCGGGGTAGCTCAGGTGGTAGAGCAGGGGAATCATAATCCCTGGGTCGGGGGTTCAAGTCCCTCCCCCGCTACCAAGATCGGGTAGGTTTGCTGATTGTAGAACTATCCTTGACTAATTCGTACCTGTGTGCGGCGGAGACCTATGGATGATTGCATCTTTTGTCATGCTATCGATAGGCTTCTAATCTGATCAAATCAGAAGTTAGCTTGGTCCAGCCTGGTCAAGATTCGCCCACTCTTTAAATGTCTTTGATGCATCGACCTCATTCTCGCGAATCATGTCACGCCAAACACCACAACCTTCGATGAAGTATGGGATGCTGCCGGTAAACATTGTGTACGACATAGCCTCAGCTAGATGCGACTCAGGTACTTTAAGTTCATAACACTTTTCTATATGCCATCGAAGGTTAGTCCAACCTTGCCGGCAGGTGTGGTTTGCACACATAGCGAGGTTGACGAGTTCTCCATTAATTTCTTGATCGGATAAGAGGGCGTTTAGAGCATCAAAATAGACCTTTTTGTTGTCATACCAGGGCGCTTGCTGTTGCCAATGATCTGACATAAACAGGTACGCTGAAGCACCCCGAGCGAATGCTGCCATACGTGTTGCAACGTGCACATCATTTTCCGTACCACCAGCGTCTAGGAACTTTTGAAGGTGCTGTGAAGCTAGAAATTCATCTCGGATAGTTAGAATACCAATCCAAACAAACTCCTTATCTCTCTCAGTTAGAAGGCGTTGTGTGAGGGTCAGGGCGGTGTAGCAGGCATCGTAGGCTTCTAACAGCTCGGGATCTGTTAAGGCGAGCAGCCCGTGGTGAGGCAGGAGGTATCCTCTCTTCTTGCGCACATCTTGAAGCCGCTTCATTGCTTTGTCTTGTGTGGGGTGCGGTTCTTCATCGTTCATTGTGATCTAAGTCCTTTGCGTCAAGGGTCGTTTACAGTAAAGAATATGATTTTCACGATCTAGGTACAGATAAGTCCTATCCACCCGATACAGGCCCTGTCCGTGCCGCAGCTTGCTGGGTAATTGGTGGTAACTCTTTAAGAAACGGTATGAAGATCATACTAAGCCCAGAATAGAGTGCCAAATAAATCCACATGTCATTAAAGGTGAGAACCCAGGCCTCACGGTCAACGAGTTTAGTTAGTAGTTTTAAACTTAAACTTTGTATATGTTCCCCAGGTCCCAGTACTTGCTCTACGCGTTGACCAAGAATCACAAGCGCATCAGTAATCTGCACACGATCAACGGTTAAGCGTTCAGCTAAGGCATTCTTATGAAAATCAAACCTATAGTCTTGAAAGCTCGTCAGCAGTGCCAATCCAATTGCTCCACCCAAGCTTCGCGAAAGATTATAAACAGAACTAGCCATGCGCACGTCACTAAGAGGTAGCCCCCCAATTGCAAGTAGAGTAAGTGGTAGAAAACAGAGCATCATGCCTATCCCACGGGTAAACTGAGGTAATGCCAAATCAGTCATTCCTACCTCGGCGTTAGAGGTGCTGAATGCGAACAATGATGCAATCAAAAAAGTAAGGCCAAGTGCTAAGATGATGCGGCTTGGTAAACGCTGGTTCATATAGCTGGCAAATGGGGCTAGTGTTACTTGTGCAATTCCAGTGAACATCATAATCGTGCCGATTTGCTCGCTGTTGTAAGCACGAACCGTGCTTAGCATTGCAGGCATCAGATATGTGGATCCGTATATCGCAGCACCTAAAAAGAAGGCACATATGCAGGTGATTGTTACCCTCTGATAACGAAATATGCGAAGGTCAATAACAGGTTCAGGACAAGTTAGTTCCCTCCATACAAATAGGATTCCGGCGATAAGCATAACCACAGTCACGCGAAAGATCAGTTCTGATTCAAACCAATCCTCTTTGGGGCCTTCTGAAAGCAGGAACTGGAATGAACCAAGGAACAGCGCTACTAGAATGACACCTCCAATGTCTACACGCCGAAGTAATCGTATTTGGGGTTTATCAATATCGATAAGCATTAGCACCCCAGTAACCACGAGGATGCCAATAGGAATGTTCATCAGGAATATCCACGGCCATGAATAGTTCTGAGTTACCCAACCCCCGACTACGGGACCCATAGTAATACCGGACGTTGTAATCATCCCCGCAAGGATGACAGCAATTCCATGCTTTTCCCGGGGAAACATGAAAAATATTGTCGCAAAAGACAGGGGGACGAGACATCCAGAAAAAAATCCTTGTAGTCCCCGGAAAACGGTCATTGATTCTAAGTTCCAAGCCAGCGCACATAACACGCTTGAAACCGTGAATAATGCGGTGGATCCCGCAAACATATAACGCATAGAAAACACCCGGGCGAGCCATGCCGAAAGCGGGATCATAATTACCTCCGCAATCAAATAGGCACTTTGGATCCATGCAATTTCTTCGACGGTTGCCCCAAGGCTAGCGCGTATCTCTCCCAGCGAACTTGCAACGATTTGAATGTCAAGAACTGCCATAAATTGACCAGTAAGCAGGACCGCAAAACCTATCCATGTCCTTAGCGGTATCTTAGCGCTCGGTTCTAATGCAGCATTAGTTATGACCGAGTTGGTTTCGGTCATTTACCTACTGCCAGCAGCGAGTGCGCCTTTTTCCATAGATGATGTGTCGATAGATACGATGGCCGACATGCCTGGCCGCAACAAGCCACTTAGCGGGTGATCAGGCATGACAACAATCTTTACGGGAACGCGTTGAACAACCTTGGAAAAATTTCCGGAAGCATTCTCGGGTGGTAGCAGACTGAATTCGGCGCCACTGGCTGGTGATAAACTATCTACCCTTCCCACCAGTTTTACATCGGGAAACGCGTCGATTCCGATCTGTGCTGAGAGACCAGGCGTTAGATGCGTGAGCTGTGTTTCCTTGTAGTTTGCAACTATCCACACATCGGAAACAGGCACTACCGACATTAAAGGTGTGCCAGGGCGGACAAGTTGTCCCACCCGAACGCCGCGATTTCCAACCATACCCGACACCGGAGCTCTGACGACAGTATCTTGAAGGTCAATTTGCAGCAACTGTATGCTTGCACTGCGCTCTGCTAGTTCTGCATCAGCTTTTTCTTTTTCGATCTCTAATATATTCTTCTTCTGATGGGTTGCCTTTAATCTAGCTTCGCCGGCAGTCACGCGAGCTCTTGCACTACGTTCTTCAGATACGTCTAGGTCGTAGCGTTGGCGCGATGTAACATTTTCTGCAAGCAAACCTTGGGCTCTTTCAAGCTGTTGAACAGCGCGATTATATTCTGCAATATCACCCTCTAGTTCGGCTGCTGCCTCATCAATGAGAGAGCGTTGAAGTTCTATTTGTGTTTTGATTGAGGCTAGTGCAGCAGCATATCTCTTAAATTCTGCCTGGCCTTGCTCCAACCTTGCCTCAAATTCATTTGGATTAATGCGGGCTAGAACATCTCCCACAGTAACTATTTGATTATCTTCAACTAGCACCTCGGTGATGTAGCCCGTTACCCTAGTGCTTATTGGAGATATATCAGCTTTGACGAATGCGTTATCTGTAGTTTCTATGAAGCGCCAAGTTGCCCACCAGTCAAATAAGCTGTAACCGCAGAATGCCACAAGAAGGGCTGCGGAGCTTGCTAGAATGACCGTGCGGTGAGTGTTAGTCATGCCAATTCTCAACGATTCATGTGTCATAAACGACAACTGGCTATAATATACTTTTCTAGGTCAGAAGCGTAGCTCTGTCTGGCTATATCCGATTAATCAGTGCTTCACGCCGACTTGAAAAGGACCTTATTCTTGCTCAAATATATATTAATATGCTGCATATACTCCCAGATTTCTGTCTTGTAGTGGCCTTAATTCAAAGATAATTCTAGACATGATTCGTGAAAATTTCACCTGCTAACATAGTATGCGTTGAATTCTCGAATACCGACGGAAAGGAAATACAGATGCTAACAATCCGTACTCTGTTTGCGGCAATAATTAGTGTTATTTTAATTGGAGTTTCAATACCACTGGATGGCCTGAGTGCAGAGGATACAGCTGATGATGGGTTTGATACATACGCAGAAGAGCAGGCGTTATGTAGGCAGGCCGCTTATTCGATTTTGGTGAGTGTGCATGGCGTCAAGCGAGCGAGAGGCATCATAACGGCTGATCTACATAATGATGACCCAGAAGGTTTTCTAAAAAGCCGGGCGAGACTTTCACAAACTCGAGTTCCAGCGATTCAAGGTATGACCGAACTGTGTATCACCGTGGACAGGCCGGGTATTTATGCAGTAGCGCTGTATCACGATAGGGATGCTGATAGAAAGTTCGATAAGACTTGGATAGGTCTGCCGGCCGAACCATACGGTATATCAATGGATCCACCTATCAGGTTAGGACCGCCACGTCACATAGACTCTATTTTTCAAGTAAGAGGGTCCCTAACCGAGATCAGCGTAACTCTAAGGAAGTAATTAAGAGCCATTTTGGGCACATTATTTTTACATGCGCTGCACCCCAACGATACGATAAACACCGCGCAAGGACATGCGATCATAGGCTTCCTTGGAGTTTGGAAGGAGTGTACCTAGAATGACCGATTTGCTGGTTAAGGCCAGCAATTGACCGATGCTAAAGCCGCCAGTTTTCTGCTCTAGAACAACGTCCACATTCAAGCCTTCTAGTGTTCTAGCGGGACTGACGTATAACATGTCACTACTATAAAAACGGGGCATCATGCTGTCGTCTGGCATGAGCAGTGCGAAGGCACACGGATCGTCATGCAAATACGCGGGCTTTAGAGTATGCATAGGGGCGGTGACAAAATTTCCTTCTGTTACGTTAAGACTCCTAGTAATTGTCAGCACAACTGGCATTTGGCTTTGCTCACTGGACTTATCCGCGGCAACAAAATGAGACGATATAATCGGGGGAGGGCTAATTAGGGAGTTCAGCATATCAAATATTTTTTTAAGTTCGGGGGCAATTTCCAGCATACCCTGCTGGTACATGGCCAGAGGTGGGACTAGGAGTTCGAGTGCATCTCTGTTTATGTCTGCTTGCTTCTTACCTTTTAGTTGGCTGAATGCCTCGGTCATCAATGCTAGCATCGTGCGCTGACTCAACGAGTGACTTACCGACTTATGCATGAATCGGTTTACTGTTGAGGGTGTAAGTCCAGCCGCGTTGGCAAGGCCGCTCGCCGTGAGTCCAGTCAACGTCATCATGGCCCGGATTAGTTTACGGGTTTCCGTCTGATGCGCTGAAATAGAAGGCTCGTCCGGGCCCACCACTGGTCCGCTTTGACCGTTTTCGCCATCCATATCTTTATGTGCACCCCTAGTTTATGCGGTCTTATTTTAAGAAAATTAATAAAAGCTTTTCTAGGATATGCAATAAATATGATAGTAAGTGAAGGAAAAAGTACAAAAAATAACAATAATATGGAAAATAACATATTATTATGCAAAAAAATCTTGCAATAATAAGAAATATTTAATATATTGCATAAAGTGGAAAGTGAGCTTTGGGAATCGAGAATACATTGCTCTAGAGTTCGCATTTCTGCCGGGCCACTGGCATGTTGAGCGCCCGTTATTTCATTTAATCGGTCCTCTCCTCTTTAACTGGACCCGCCTTCGTAAGAGGGCGGGTCTTTTTTGTTACCGATACAAGATTAGTAAAGAAAGGTTGGGGTTCTTGGATTGCTCTATTTATGTATCTTTTGTGTTTAGAATCGCATAGCTTCTGCCCTAAGTTCAAACACGAAACAGGTCAGTTCTGCGAATATGAAGGATACGGGTCAGCCTTATCCGGCCCTCTTTTCTCCTCTCCAAATCGGTTCTTTTAAACTGAAGAACCGCGTTGTTCACGCGTCCATGTCTACTCGTTTTGTAGACCGTGGTAGGGTGACAAGAGCCTTGATTGACTATCATGTTAATCGTGGCCGTGGCGGTGCCTCTATGACTATTACCGAACCCCTGAATATGCTTTCGTTTCAAAACAGTAGTCATAAGGCTAACGTATTTGATGGCACAAATAGTGATGCATTGAAGCGGTGGGCAGAAGGTGTTGAAAGTGAAGACTGCAGGCTCATAGGTCAGGTCCAAGATTCTGGCAGGGGTCGCCACGAGCAGGGCCGTAACTTGGCAGCTATTGGCCCATCTGCTTTGCCTGACGACCTAAGTTGGTCGGTACCTCATGTTCTTACATCTGATAAAGTCGACCAAATTATATCGGAGTATGCCTATTCGTCGCGGTTGTTGCAGGTTGCGGGATTCAGCGGTGTCGAGATATCAGCAGGTCATGGTCATCTGTTTCATCAATTCTTCTCGAGATGGTCCAACAAAAGAGAAGACAAATATGGTGGCGATCTCGATGGCCGAACCCGACTGGTCCGGGAATTGATATTAGCAATTCGTGCGGAGTGCGGGTCGAAGTTTATTATTGGAATAAAGCTGCCTGGAGAAGACGGCCTTACGGGAAGCATTGACTTTGATGAGGCCTATGCCATCACCCAGAAAGTGGCTTCAACAAATGAGTTAGACTACTTAACTTTTGCGTGGGGTACTCATGCGGACACTCTTGATCTTCATCTGCCTGATTTGCATGGAGAGAGAGCTCCGTATTTACCGACGATTAAGAAGCTTCGGGAAGCGGCCCCGGGGATCCCGTGTGGTGCGTTAGGACTTGTCACCGACCCTAACGAAGCTGAGAAAGCTCTAAACGACGGTACCGCTGATTTAGTGATGTTGGGAAGGCCTTTGGTTACCGATCCAGCGTGGTCAATAAAAGCCCAAGAAGGGCGCGAGGCTCAAATTAGGTATTGCGTTTCAGGCAATACCTGTTGGCACCTTATAACTGGTGGGGCGAAAATTCAATGTGACAACAATCCGCGTGTCGGGAGTCCTGACGAAGCAGATTGGTGGCCAGTACCTGCTTCGCAGAAGCGCAAGGTGGTAATAGTCGGAAGTGGAATTGCGGGACTAGAAACTGCATGGGTTGCTGGTGCACGAGGGCACGATGTTACCTTATTTGGATCGTCAGCGGAAGTTGGCGGTAAGACTAGACTACATGCGGCGCTTCCGGGCGGTGAAAACCTAAGTAGTATCTATGATTACCAAAAACTGTCCGCGGACCGCGCCGGCGTCAAGTTTGAGTTGAACCATCAGGCAAGTCTTGATGATGTTCTCGCGTTGAATCCTGAAGTTGTAGTGCTTGCCACAGGTTCTCATATGAGTTGGCCATCGTTCCTTCCAGAGGAATACGAGGATGAGGGCATCTTCCTTGACCTACGTACATTAATGGGCACTCTTCTAGGACGTTCGATAAAACAACCAGGAACTGCAGTCATTTATGATCATGACCACACAGCGATGACTTATGCTGCAGCAGAATTTCTAAATGACCAATTTGATCGTGTTATTATCCTGACCCCTCGAGAGCGTATTGCTAGTGATGAAAGCTTAGTCAATCGTCAAGGTATTTATCGACGACTTTATAAAAAGCGTATTGAAATTATCACATCCTGTGAACCGCAAGGATCGTCGAATTTCGAAGATGGTCGATTGACGTATGCAAACGTTTTTACAGGGGATGAGTTTGTGATTGAAGATATTGCGCTCTTGACCTATGCGACCTCGCGCGTTCCCAATACTCAGCTCTCGGCATCTATTTGTGAGGCAGGTGTGGATTGGCATTTGGTGGGCGATTGTTACGCACCTCGGTTTGTTGTAACTGCGACGTCCGAAGGGCATACCTTAGGCAACAATATCTAATAAAATGAATAATCAGGCTCGCAAGTTGTGCGCTTCATTTAGGCCGTGGACAGTAATTATTACTTTCGTCCTTGTTCTAATAGGTACTGTGGGAGCTTGTGCCCTCATTGTTGGCAATCAAAGGGGGAGAATAACTACTCTTCAATCGAATATAAGTGTTCTTGAAAGTCAAAATTCATTACTTAGAAGTGAAAATGCTGCCGCTGCTTATCAATTAGAGGCAATTACACAAGAACTAGAAATCAATAAGAAACCAAGAAGAATCCGATCTCCTGTGGATTTTCCAATAATGCGTGTAATGGCCAAACCAGGTGATACGGTGGAAACACTGGCGGAGCGGGAAGGTTCTACAATAGAAGTACTTAGGGCTTTGAATCCTTGGCTAGAAAATGAAGGAGAACTTGTTGCTGGACAAATGTTTTGGCTTCCTAAGAAATAGACACTTACCAAGACCTTTGAATTTCAGTTTATCGGTAGCCAGAAATGAATCGTTCTTCTTCGCTATTTAGTTGGCCGAGAGAGAACCCCTTATCAAAAGGTTTGTTCGTTATGCTTAGGGTTTCATGCGAAAGCTTCAACCGCTGCCCCCTGATTCAGCCTTACAAATAAGAATTTTTCTTTCAGTAATGGATCCAACAAGCATTTTATCTTCATATGTCACCGCTACACTCCCTGCCGAGAATTCATCGCCACGGTTTAAGTAGATCTCGTCAATTATCAGCTCGCCATCTTCTTCATTATTCTGAATTCGCAAGATGTGTGTTGGTGTGATGTTCTCAGAATCGATGAAGTGCCGAATCAGTGATATCGTGTTCGGATGACCCGCAGCCCATACTCTACCTTCACTATCGATGTCGAGGTTATCAACACCGGTATCCAACTCAACCGTTTTTGTATGGCTCAGCTCACCCGTACTAGTTACTCTTTCAAATATTCGTATGCGTCTTCCTATTGTCTCACCGACAAATAATGTTTTTCCATCTTGCGTAGCGCTGATCCCGCCTGACGATTTTAGGTCGCTAACAACCTCTTTCATTTCGTTGCCATCAAAGTAAATGAGAGACGAGAGACCGCGGGCAAAAACCACCTCTTGCATTCTTTCGAATCTATTATGTGCACCTGAGTCGTTTGCTACGTAAAACTGGTTGGGGCCTATGGCAACCAAATCGTTCGGTGCGAACAGAAGTGGGTCTGTGATGGTAGAGCTGTGAGAAAAGTTTGTACTATTGTTTTTTTGGAAGACTTCTACTTTTTCATCACTAATGACAAAGAGTTTCTGGAGCCCGTCTTTAGTTGTATAAAGACTCATGCCATGAGGATGAAAGTCTGTAGGATTGTCTGTGGTAGCAGATTCAATCTGCCATCTTTCGGCTTTTAAGTTTATTTTCTTAATACTGCCCTGTACATTCTTGCCTTCCACTAATCCGCGCCGGTCTAATGCGGACAAATAAGCAATTCCGTTATGTCTATCGATTACGATGTCCTCCGCGCTATCGCCCCCCATATCCAAAGAGCTGCATACTCCTGCATAATGTGGGTCCAGTTTCTTGAAAAATCCTGCATTACTAAGAAAAACGACTATTGTGATTCCTATAATAAGGAAAATGACAGCAACAACGCCAAGAAACGTTTGTAATACTCTTTTCATCACTCCATTAGCTCTTGCTTCTCAAATATACACGCGTGAATACTTCTGCTTTGTTCATTGAAGTTCCACTTCGAACACCTCTTGATAACTTGATTTTAGGGCTCCATCCACATCTGCCATTGTTAAATCAAATCCAAGTTCGTCTATGGACGTAATTCCATGACCAGAAATCCCGCAGGGAACAATCCCAGAATAATGTTCTAGGTTTGGTGTAACATTTAGCGCTATCCCGTGATAACTAATCCACTTGCGGAGTCGTACACCAATTGCTGCAATTTTCTCCTCTCGCCCACTCCGGCTGACAAGCCAAATCCCGACCCTATCTCGGCTCCTATTTCCACAAATATCAAGTTGTTTGAGTGCGCGTATTATCCATTCTTCCAGACTCCATACGAATCTTTTAACATCCGAACCACGCTTTTTGAGGTCCATTAATACATATGCTACTCTCTGGCCTGGACCGTGGTACGTATGTTTTCCACCACGACCTGTTTTGATGACTGGAAATCGATCTCGATCAATTAAATCAAGTACGCGGGCACTCGTTCCCGCAGTGTAAAGCGGCGGATGCTCTAGGAACCAGAGGAGTTCAGGTTCTTTATCATTGTAAATTCTACTCACCCGGTTTTCCATTGAGATGATGGCTTCAGCATAATCTACCAAGCCGTGACTTTGATAAAACTCCACTACTTGTTTGGTCATTTCATCCTGCATTAATCGAATAAGTTGAGCTGCACTAAATCCTAATTATAGGGTCCCTTGCCATCATTCCAGCTATTTGCTATGTCCCCATGCCTCTTTGCACGGTTCAGAATAATAACCCTGATGGCTGTGTACGGCGGTCGTGGCGGAACTGGTAGACGCGCAGCGTTGAGGTCGCTGTGGGGTAAAACCCGTGGAGGTTCAAGTCCTCTCGACCGCACCACTCTTGTTCTTTCTTTGCCTTGGGTTAGACACTCGTTCAGTCTATCACTATTGTTTATTAGGCAGGTGAAATTGCCAAGTATGCTTAGTAGGGCATAAATACGAGAATAGGGTACATGCTTTTGACGGTTATCGAAATCTCTACCCTCTGACAATTTCCGCCCTTTGACACAAGTACCTGCACATTTGATGTTCCCCCAAATAACAATCAAACAGGAACATCCATATCCTCACTCACATAACCATTCTCTTTAAACAGACTATTAGAATTCTCTTGAATGTATTTTTCAAACATATCCATTGCACAAAAAACAGCAGCCAATAAATATGCCAACATAAATAATAGCGGATTACAGCGCATTAGCCTTAGAAACCAAGAAACTCTTACTCTCAATATCTGCTTCAGCACTTATGCCATTAGTCTTTCTTTGCACACTACTCGACAGTGACGATGTAACTAACATATATGCAAACCAGGTGCTATGCAGGCTAAAATGACCCAAAAATGAGACCTACTAAATGCTGAGTGCATTCTAGAGAGTAGATTAGGAGAACGGTCATGGCGAGGAACGGATTTCACCAGAGTTTTGTAGGCATCAAAGACCCCCTGGATGAGACTTTTAGTCTCCACCCTGAATTTGTGAGCAAGGTTGTAGGCGCCCTTGATGATGATGACCGAGCAAGCATTATTAGACTAGTTGCTGAACTTCACTATGCAGACATGGCTGACTTGCTCGAGCATTTGGAGCCCTTAGATCGTGCGCGGTTAGTCGAAAATATGCGAGATAATTTCAATTCAGATGTATTGCCTGAATTAGATGAAGCGGTCCGCGATGATGTCATGGACGCTTTAGGTTATGAAGACTTCGCCGCAGCAGTAATCGAATTAGATTCTGACGATGCGCTAGATGTCGTTGGTAAGCTAGATTTGATGGAACGAAACCAAATATTGGACCGTTTACCTGAGTCCTATCGCAAACTTTTGCAGCATGGTCTTGAATTTCAAGACGAGACCGCCGGACGATTGATGCAAAGAGAATTAGCAATTGTCCCGGATTATTGGACGGTTGGCGAGACACTTGATTATCTACGCACAGCTAAAGACTTGCCGGCTGATTTTTACGTCATTTTTGTCGTAGATCCTCGTCATAGACCGATTGGGATGGTTGAACTCAGTAGATTGGTGTGTTCGCATCGTCCCGTAAATATGCGAGATATTGTAAATCTAGGCATGGAAGCAATATCGACCGATATGGATAGGGAGGATGTTGCAAATCTATTTCGAAAAAGAGATCTTGTTTCACAACCTGTTGTGGACTTGTCTGGACGGTTGGTAGGGCAGATTACGATTGACGACGTTGTCGATGTAATCGATGAGGAAGCCGAGGAAGACATCTTAAAACTAGCGGGACTAAAAGATACTAATCTCTATGATGCAGTGCTAGAGACCGTGAGGTCGAGATTTTCTTGGTTAGCATTCAACCTCTTCACTGCGGTATTGGCTTCTATTGTTATCGGATGGTTTCAACCGGCTATTGAGAAGATAGTTGCGTTGGCAGTGCTCATGCCAATTGTTGCGTCTATGGGTGGTAATGCCGGCACCCAGACGCTTACTGCCGCTGTTCGTAGTCTTGCCACGAAGGAATTGGACCGGAGCAACGCACCGCGCATTCTTGGAAAAGAGGTCTTGGCTGGTGTGGTAAATGGTCTGTTATTTGCTTTTTGTGCTTCTCTTATAGCTTGGATATGGTTTCAAGACGTAGGGCTAGGTGTCATTATCGGTGCCGCTATGGTTGTTAATTTAATAGCCGCCGGTCTCTTCGGGATAGCAATTCCCCTAATTCTGGACCGGATTAACATTGATCCCGCTGCTGCTTCGAGCGTCTTTCTGACAACAATCACTGACGTAGTGGGCTTTTTTACTTTCCTTGCTCTCGCGGCTGCGTTCTTGCTTTGAGAGTCTCTGAAACGGGGAACCAGAAATATGTAAACCACAGTAGGAGTATTGGCCTACTTCTTAATTCTCACGATATGATTTCAATTTGGATTGCATTTTACAAGTATCTGAGCGGGTATTCAGCCGAAAAAGTTAGCTGAGTTACCCTACGCTATCCCCTCAGTGACGTAATCCGCTATGGCTAGACTAGAAGTCAAACCGGGAGATTCAATGCCGTAAAGTGCTGCATACCCGGAGATCCCCGTCTCTTTAGGGAGTTGCACTACAAAGTCTCTAACTGGTTTACTGGGTGCCTGCAGTTTAGGTCTAATTCCAGTGTAACCTGGCCTCAAGCGTTTCTTTTCTAGGTCGGGATAGTACTGCCTTACTGCCTCACAAAATAAATCAACTCTATTTTCGTCAATATCATAATTGATATCGTCTACCCATTGGATGTCTGGACCAAAGCGCCCCTGCGTTGATAGGTCTAAGGTGTAATGTATTCCGAGGCCAGCTGCAGACGGAAGCGGGTATATAAGTCGAGAAAATGGCGGAGAGCCGGTTAGGAAAAAATAGCTACCCTTTGCGTAATAAACTCGGGGAATTAGGTTATCAGGTACGCCTTTTATTCTTTGACTTAATTTGTGGGCACCGAGACCTGCCGCATTAATAACGGTGTTGCATTCCACCGCGATTGGGTCAATTCCGCCGATATTCAGAAGAATCCGTTTTTCTCTAATCTCGCCTCCAACTACTGGGCTATTTAGAACAACTGTTGCTCCGTGGGCTTCTGCATCTCCCTGTAAAGCAAGCATCAAATTGTGACTGTCAACTATGCCGGTTGATGGTGAATAAAGGCCGCCCTTACAAACCAAGTTCGGTTCCATTGTTCTTGCTTCACGGGATGTCAGGTAGAGAAGGGGAATTCCATTACCAGCTGCATGATGTTGAAGCTCTCGTAACTGCTGAGTCTCTATTTCATTCTTGGCAACAATAATCTTACCTGTTCTTATTGTTGCCACTCCCATATCCTTGCAAAAGTCATACAGCATATCGCGTCCGGCCGCGCATAGACGAGCTTTAAGGCTGTTATGTGTATAATAAAGGCCAGAGTGGATAACCTCGCTATTGCGCGAACTGGTTCCCGTACCGATAGCATTTTGTGAGTCTAAGACAAGTACGTTACGGCCAGCACGCGATAGCGCGCGCGCGATAGATAAACCCACTACTCCCGAGCCAACTACAACACAGTCCGCCGTTTCAGTCATCTACGGAACTACTTCTTGCAAAGGCGGAAAGTTTTTGAGATCTGACACTGTCCATGAATCCTGCTCTAGAATTTCATCTTAAAATCTACCACAACTGTGTGTGTGATTTGCAAAGTAGAAAATTCAGGAAGTGCGGGCCAGGTCTGGCTTGATTAAGAAAATAAGTGCCCTAAACGGAAGTAAGAGTCCTATTGCAATCGCTAGTTTTATACCAAAGTCACCTATACCTATTGTAATCCAAGGAACGCCGGTTCCTACAAACGCGATCGAAAAGAATATTACCGTGTCGATAGCCGATCCTACTGTCGAGGAGACAAGCGGTGGCTTCCACCAAACACGTCGACGAAGATAATCAAATACATATACATCAAGTAACTGTGCGATTAGGAAAGCGAGCCCAGAAGCCAATGCAATACGCGGTGTAGCTAGCCATATTGATAGCCCTATAGCCAATGCGAAACCTGCATAAACAACGCGTCGAGCTAATATTGGGCCGTAACTTCTGTTGGTAAGGTCCGTGATTAGAAAAGATATTGGATAAGTTAACGCTGCCCATGTCAGCCAGTTATTGATAGGAAATTGGACTAAGAAATTCGAGCTAGCAACAACGATTATCATTGCAATTATTGGTAAGGCATACTTGCCCATAATTATATGTTCCTTGTAAAAGGAGTAGCCTTGATCAGCTCTACATAAATATTCTTGGTTTTGTTAAGGTTATATACGGTTTGTTCATCAGTGGCCGTTCCTGATATCAGCTTATACGCATAGATCACGGGCGCTACACTATTACTATAAATATTGAGATTGAACCTTAGAATTGACGATTTAGGAAGTTAAATGATTGTATTTACTTCTTCGCATATTTCGAATCACAAACATCTAATCTGACGGAAAAGGGTTTTATGCCTAAAGGTAGAGAGCCAACCGGACCCAAAAACACCAGTCACTCGGTGGTAGAGTTTCTCAACCAGGTCGCCGTAACAAATGAATCGGCTCAAGGGCAGACTAAGGGCCGATTAGTGTTTGCAATGGATGCCACGGCTAGCAGAGGAGCTACTTGGGACCACGCGATAGACATACAGTCAGAGATGTTTTCCGAGGCCTCCGCCTTGGGAGGGTTAGACGTTCAACTGGTATATTACAAGGGTTTCGGAGAGTTTGACGCGTGCTCTTGGAACTCGAATGCTGCAACCATGATTAAGCTTATGTCTTCTGTAAGCTTTGCCAGTGGTCGCACTCAGATTCAGCGTGTTCTATTGCACACGATCGATGAGACGAAGAAAAAGCGGGTTAATGCATTGGTATTTGTAGGCGATTCCATGGAGGAGAACATAGATTGGCTCGCCGATTCTGCGGGACGGTTGGGTTTATTAGGAGTCCCGGTTTTCCTCTTCCAGGAAGGAAGTATAGATTCTGTGGCAGCTTCTTTTAGACGTATTGCTCACCTTTCTGGCGGCGCCTATTGTCAGTTTGATACCTCAAGTCCAAGAAAACTTCGAGAGTTCCTAAAAGCCGTTGCTATATACGCGGCTGGTGGCCGCCGAGCGATGATAGAGTACGGAGTAAGGAAAGGGGGTGATATTTTCCTACTAACGAACCAAATGGATAAAGGTCAGTAGTTTGTTGCAGATAACAGTAATTGGGTTGGGACTTCTCCTTGGCCTATTGTTGCTACTGCGCTCGTATACAATGGCTAATGTCCGAGTTCTAAAAAAAGCAGCAATTTGGATAGCAGTAATCCTATTGTTATGCTTGATTATTTTTTTTTCGATCACCGGTCGCCTTGGCATTGCACTTGGCTTTTTGTTAGGTCTATTCGCTTTTGTTAGTCGGGCGTTAAATATCATAAGGGCAGGACGTTTTTTAGGCGGAATTCTTGGCGGAAATATGTTTGGATCTCGTGCGGCGCCTGACAACAAAACCAAATATGGTCAAGCTTCAGAAGTTACTGCCGAATATCTAAGCATGAGATTAGATCACGATTCTGGACAGATGGATGGGGAGGTCTTACGTGGCCCGCATGCTGGCAAGTTATTAGGGAGAATGAGAATTGATGAGCTGTTAGACTTCTGGAAAGAAGTCCAGAAAGATGGCGATTCTGTTCAGCTTCTTGAGGCCTATTTAGATCGGAGTCATTCACAATGGCGTGCATCAGTGGACTCCGAGACGCAGTCAAAAGGTATGTCTGATCTGAATAAAACCATGACTGAAGACGAGGCACTCCGTATTTTAGGACTAAAGCCTCAGGCGTCGATTGAGGAAATCAAAAGCACTTATCGCCGCCTAATGTCGAAGATGCACCCAGATCACGGCGGCTCCGCTTATCTGGCGTCGAAGGTAAATTTGGCAAAAGAGTTTTTGTTAAAAAGGCGTTGATCCCTGTTGAAACCATACCGGAGCCGTGGCACAAAATGATTAGCCATAGACACTTCCAGTTAATCGAAGCGAGTTGTCTTTTACTCACTGCTTCCACTTAGGATCAAAGATGAGACGACCTATTTCCAAAGCAGTATTTCCAGTTGCGGGTTTGGGAACACGTTTCTTACCTGCTACGAAAGTAATTCCTAAGGAGATGCTTCCGGTCGTCGATAAGCCACTTATACAATACGCGGTTGAAGAATGCTTGGCAGCAGGAATCACTGAATTTATTTTTGTTACTGCGACAGAGAAGTCAGTAATTACCGATCATTTTCTAAATGTTCAAGATCTTGAAATTAAACTGAAACGGCGTAACAACTTAAAAGGTTTGAAAGCAGTTAAGGACATATCCTTAAAGCCTGATTCTATCCGTATGGCTGTTCAATCAGAGCCGCTAGGTTTGGGCCATGCTGTGTGGTGTGCACGGGAGCTAATAGGTGATGAACATTTTGCAGTCGTTTTACCCGATGATCTAGTCCTTTCGAGAAAACCCTGCTTACAGCAGCTCCTAGAAGTCTATGAGAAAGTTGGTGGTCATGTGGTTGCGGTTGAAGATGTCCCTCGGGAGCGGACTAATCAGTATGGTATTTTAGATGTGCAGGAAGAGAGCAACGGTATAGTGCGGGCAGAAGGGTTAGTTGAAAAGCCTGATCCCTCGATGGCACCGTCAACCCTAGCTATTGTTGGACGGTACCTTCTTGCTCCCAGCGTTTTCGTGGAGTTAGACAAAAGTATTGAAGGTGCTGGTGGTGAAATTCAGTTAACAGATGCTTTGGCTAGAACAGCTCATGCGACTACTCTGCACGGCTACAGATTTAATGGGCGTCGATTTGATTGTGGAAGCAAAGAGGGGTTTTTGGAGGCCAATATAGCATTCGCAATAAATCATCCGGACTTCGCGATAGATGCTCGCGATCGAATTCTTGCCGTATTAGCGGAGTCTTGACGAAAGGATTACTATCTTATGCGTATCGCAATGATTGGCACAGGATATGTTGGTTTAGTCTCCGGCGCCTGTTTCTCCCAATTTGGGGTTACGGTGACGTGTGTTGATAAAGACGAAGGAAAAATCAATGCATTACAAAAGGGTAAGATTCCTATCTTTGAGCCCGGCCTAGAAGAATTGATAAATGAGAACATGGCGGCTGAACGTCTTTCTTTTTCCACTGATCTTCCTAGCGCCGTCAAAGATGCCGATGCGGTATTTATTTCTGTGGGAACACCTAGTCGCAGGGGTGATGGTCACGCGGACTTAAGCTATGTCTACGCAGCATCCAAAGAGATTGCACGGGCGCTTACGGGTTACACAGTTGTTGTCACAAAATCTACGGTGCCAGTTGGAACCGGTCGTCAAGTAGAACAAATCATCCGCAACCTTTGTCCCAATGCTCATTTTGATATTGTTTCGAATCCAGAATTTCTTCGGGAAGGATCGGCGATAGACGACTTCATGAGACCCGATCGGGTAATAATTGGCACGGAGAGCTTTCGTGCGAGCGAAGTAATGCGGCAGCTATATCGGGTGCTCTACCTAATCGAAACTCCGATATTATTTACGAATCTTGAGACGTCTGAACTAATCAAATATGCCGGCAATAGTTTCCTGGCAACCAAAATAACTTTTATTAATGAGCTAGCGGACCTTTGCGAGAAAGTTGGGGCTGATATTCACGATGTTTCTAAGGGGATCGGTTTGGATGGTAGGATAGGACGAAAGTACCTGCACCCGGGACCCGGATACGGAGGGTCTTGCTTTCCTAAGGACACCCTTGCTCTAGCTCGAACTGCTCAGGAAACAAAGTCTCCGTTACAAATTGTAGAGGCAGTTATAGAGATTAATGAAAGGCGGAAGAATGGTATGGTTCGCAGGATTGTGGAGGCTTGTGGCGGGTCAGTTGCAGACAAAACAATTGCTATATTGGGGCTGACATTTAAGCCCAACACGGATGATATGCGAGACTCTCCGGCCCTGGATATAGTAGGGGGCTTGCTTAGCGCCGGAGCAAAAGTTAGGGCTTTCGACCCTGTCGGGATGAATGAGGCTAGGAAAGTTTTACCGGGCGTCAAGTATTGTAGTGACGCATACGATGCAATGGATAAGGCAGATGCCGTAGGTATTGTTACAGAATGGAACGAGTTTAGAAGCTTAGACTTAGAGCGCGTCAAAACTCTCTTAACTGCTCCTATTCTAGTCGATTTCCGTAATATTTATTCTCCAAAAGATATGATTGAGGCAGGTTTTTCATATTCTTGCATCGGTCGTCCTATCCGTCAGGGTTCTGTATGATCGGGAAGCATGATTTTCATCCATCAATACTTCGTGAGTACGATGTGCGCGGAATTGTTGGGGAGACTCTAGGTACTGCGGATGCATATGCGATTGGAAAGGCTTTTGGTACTATCATCCGGCGTTGTGGTGGTAACCGCATGTGCGTGGGTTACGACGGGCGTACGGCGTCTCCGATATTAGAATCTTCTCTTGTAGAGGGTGCCTCGGCTGCCGGTGTCCGCACTGAGAGGATCGGACTCGGTCCTACACCGATGTTATATTTTGCTAGCACATTGCGTCAGACGGATGGTGCGATCATGGTTACGGGGTCGCATAATCCGCCAAAGTATAATGGCTTCAAGTTTGTGCTTGGTAACAAGCCTTTCTTTGGAGACGATATTAGATATTTGGGAGAGGTTGCTGCCGCCGCAGATTTTGAAGAAGGCTGTGGAGAGGTGAATAAGGTTGAAGTATTTAGTGATTACATCAACCGGATACTAAGAGATGGTAGCAGCTCATCGAATTTGCACGTGGTTTGGGACCCTGGAAACGGAGCTGCCGGAAATGTTATAAAGAGTCTGGTGAAAAATCTTCCTGGGCGACACTTGATTATTAACGGAGAGGTTAACGGGGAGTTTCCCTCTCATCATCCTGATCCAACTGTACCAGAAAACTTAGTTCAGATTCAAAATAGAGTCGTTGAGGTGGGGGCTGACTTGGGGCTTGCATTTGACGGGGACGGGGACCGTTTAGGTGTTGTTGATGGCAAAGGCCGTATTATATGGGGCGACCAGCTTATGGTTTTTTTTGCTGAAGACGTGTTGCGGTCATTTCCCGGTTCATCAATTATAGCCGATGTAAAATCAAGCGATGTATTTTTTAAGGAGGTGAAACGTTTAGGAGGTAATCCAGTAATGGGCCGCACGGGCCATTCTTTTATGAAAAAGCACATGTTAGAAATAGGTGCTCCGCTGGCCGGAGAAATGAGCGGTCATATTTTCTTTGCTGACCAATATTATGGTTTTGATGATGCAATTTATGCCGCAGTCCGTCTCTTACGGTTTCTTGATCAAGGTTCTGAGCGTTCCTTAGCGGAAAGACTGGATGCCTTGCCAAAGATGGTTAGTACCCACGAACTTCGATTTGACTGTCCGGAGGAGCGCAAGTTCAAAGTTATTGAAGAAATCAAGAGGCAGTTGCTTGATGAGGGTGTTCAGGTAATGGGGGTTGATGGTATTCGTGTACAGGAGCATGGTGGATGGTGGTTACTGCGTGCTTCCAATACTCAAGCTGCATTGGTGGCGCGCTGTGAGGCTAAATCGGACAATTCTCTCAGGCTTCTCAGGACCCGTTTATCGGATGCTCTAAAGTCCACAGGAATAGAAATTTCGATCTAAGGACTACTAACAACTATCAAGGCAGGAAGTCTTTCTAGTCTGAGCTAAGTTTGATATTATTGTTTTAATTGTCTGACAGTCTGTAAGGGCCTTTTCTAAGAGTTGGCAGGCGGCATTGGTTTCGATTCTATGTAATCCCCTTATCTGGGCCCGGTACAATCTCTTGCCTTTTTTATCGACTTCCTCGATATGTGCGTAGGATTTTGGATATTGTCCTTTCAGACGTACAGCATCTGTTCGAGCAAGGACTAATGCTCTGTCGCTCTCCGAATATGCCCCAACTTGAATTCCCCAATTTCTCAGCATAGCTTCACTTAAATAGGCTCTATTTTTCATATTGATAGATCCAGATGGTTTGTCGGCTGACAAATGCAGCAACGGCTTTCGGTGAGGCGTTGGTGGCTGACTGTAATTAGCCGCCGCAACAAAACTTCTATCCATAAGGCTTTGGATATGCCGGTCCCGCGTTTTTGCTGTTCTGCCCCCAAACAGAATTCCTACAATTCGATTGTGTCCTCTAACAGCTGATACGGCAATATTAAAGCCGGATGCGCTGATGTAGCCGGTCTTTAAACCATCTGCCCCGTTGTATTTTTGCAAAACTTTATTGTGCGACCTGAAAGTAGTTCCCCGGAACGTGAACTGGGTTCGTGCAAAGTAGTGGTAGTACTCTGGAAAGTCTCTATAGAGTCTTATTGCTAGCTTGGCTATGTCACGTGCTGTACTGAGCTGATGTCGATTAGGTAATCCTGACGCGTTACGGAAATTCGTGCGGTTCATACCTATTGTCTTAGCTTTCAAGGTCATTAACTTCGCAAACTTACGCTCTGTACCGCCTAAATGTTCAGCGACCACAACTGCGACGTCATTAGCCGATTTTGTTATAAGAGCCCGAATAGCTAATTCCACAGATATACTTGAGCCTGGCTCGAGCCATAGCTTTGAACTCGGTTGTCTTGAGGCGCGTGCTGAAACCCTCATCGGCGTATTTAGTTGTACTTCACCATCAGACAGGGCTTCAAACAACATATATGTTGTCATCATTTTTGTGAGGGAAGCTGGATAATTGCGGGTGTCTGCATTTAGTTCGTGATAAACGCGTGCTGTATTTACATCAATTACAATAGACGCATACTTAGCGCATGCAGGGGCGAGAAACATACCCAGAAGAATTATCGTGGCTGCGAAGAAATAACTTATCTTAGTGAATATAAGTGCTATCCCTGTATTCGCCGTTAGAGGCAGTTTGTATGTTGGTCTACCGGTAGTTTTCCGAATGTTAGTTACGTAAGGTCTCGTTGCCATCCTTTTGAATCTAAAAGTATTTTAGTTGAGTTAATAAATTGTGTATGCTTGCTTACGAACGAAGTAGTTTTCTAAGATTGAACCATTCACCTAGTTCAGTTTAATGCTACGGTCCCAATCAATGTTGGCAGGTTAGATTAGGTTGCAATTGGTATCTATCCATACGCTTTCACCTATTAGAATGTTAGTATGGACAGGCTATTTGGTATAAAGAAGTTTGGTTGGATCGAGTGTGGGATTTGCGAAGCGACATAATGGTCAAGTTTGTTTCCTATTATTCTGAGGTTGGGACTCTTCCAGTTCTAGGAACGTCCATAATCTCCAGTGATGACGACATGAAAGATGGCGATGACGATCGCCGGAATGCTGGTGTCGTGTTGGAGGCTCGTCCAAAAGTAAAAAAGCCGTCAATGTATAAGGTTTTGTTGTTGAACGACGATTACACCCCAATGGAGTTTGTGGTTCATATTCTAGAGTTCTTTTTTAGGAAAAATGGTGACGAGGCAACACGGATCATGCTGCACGTCCACCAAAAAGGGGTAGGCATTTGTGGCGTTTACACATATGAAGTTGCCGAAACAAAAGTGGGCCAGACAATGGATCTGGCACGAAAGCATCAGCACCCACTACAATGTACTCTTGAGAAGGAATAACTTTATTGTCCATGTTATCGCATAATCTCGAACAGACCCTTCATAGGGCTTTGGCCCTGGCATCTGGCCACAAACACGAATACGCAACTCTGGAACACCTATTGCTAGCTTTGTGCGAAGATCAGGATGCCGTGGCTGTGATTCGTGCATGTAACGTAGATTTGGATAAGTTGGTGCAAGTATTGACGGAATTTGTGGACCAAAATCTTGCTCAACTAGTAGCAGGGGAAAATCAGGAACCTAAACCCACAACTGGCTTCCAAAGGGTTGTTCAGCGCGCTGCAATTCACGTGCAATCTTCAAATCGAGAGGAAGTGACCGGCGGCAACGTGCTCGTAGCTTTGTTTTCAGAGCGCGAGTCTCACGCCGTACATTTTTTGCAGGCTCAAGAAATGACTCGCCTGGATGCAGTCAACTATATTTCTCATGGTATTGCAAAGCGCCCTGGAATGGAGCAGGCCGGAATTGTAAACGGCACGGATGATGATGTGGGGGGTGATGATGCGCCAAGAAAGGGACAGGGTGCCCTCGCTGCCTACTGTACAAATCTAAATGAGAAGGCGTCCCAGGGAAAAATTGATCCGCTAATCGGTCGTCAGCATGAAGTCGAACGTACAATCCAGATCCTTTGCAGGCGTAATAAGAATAATCCACTGTATGTTGGTGATGCTGGGGTAGGTAAGACGGCAATCGGTGAGGGACTGGCCAGACGCATTGTCAATAAAGAAGTGCCAGACGTGCTCTTAAATGCCGTTATCTTTTCTCTCGACATGGGTACGCTGCTTGCTGGAACAAGATATAGGGGGGATTTTGAGGAACGTCTGAAGGCGGTTTTGACAGAGCTAGAGAAAAAAGAAGATAGCATCTTATTTATCGATGAAATTCATACCGTGATCGGCGCAGGTGCAACCTCTGGTGGCTCAATGGACGCATCAAACCTTCTGAAACCTGCATTGGCCTCGGGTAATCTTCGATGTATAGGCTCTACAACTTACAAAGAATACCGAAGTTATTTCGAAAAAGACCGCGCATTAGTGCGGCGTTTTCAGAAGATTGATGTTGCTGAGCCCTCTATCGAGGATACCGTAAAGATTCTGCGCGG
>Ga0315336_1000896_pt1 | contig 67533 bp, 37 predicted proteins | sample ASW5metaG_FD_204512 | JGI IMG/M metagenome (GOLD analysis project Ga0315336, IMG submission 204512) | Ammonia-oxidizing marine archaeal communities from Monterey Bay, California, United States - ASW #5 | ecosystem: Environmental > Aquatic > Marine > Intertidal zone | place: USA: California... | reverse complement strand
GTGCCAGCACTGACCAAGAAGGTGCGCATGCACCTTCGCCTCCTACCCGCCACGTTTCATGTCGGGCCAACTGGCGCCGTCTACACCATGCTCGATGGGGCGCCCATCCCACTGCGTGAGAAGCTCCTGGAGGACTACCCGGAGTTCCGGGCAGCACACGGGGTCCGCATCACCCAGGTCATCGGTCGAGTACACCTGTGGGATGGCCGGCGAACAGTGCACGAGCGGTATCTGGAGTCCCTCACTCCGACGGGCTTCACCGAGACGGCGCGTATTCCCGTCCTTCAGGAGGACAACCGCTCGCCGCGTCGAAGACAACCCCCGGTGGCGTTCGAACTGAGCGTGACCCGCCGGCTGAAGCGGGAGTTCCAATACGCAATCTCGCGGTTGTTGCTAGCCATCGGGAGTCGGCGTCTTCGCAGCTTCGACCGGCCGGACCCCTTGCCCGGCTACTTCACGATGCTCGCGCCTGGACGGGTGTGTCGTCGCCGCCCGGCGTTCTCGGTCGTGGCGAATGGAGCCGTGGTCACGCGTTCCACGGAGGATCTCGACCTTCCCGTCGAGCAGGGGGAGATCCAGGCTGCCGTCAATAGCCCACCCATTGCGCCTTCGGACTTCTTTATCGGCCAGGTGACCCGCTTGAACGAACTGCGTCTCGGCGGACAGCGAGACCTCGCTTTTGTCGGGCTGTGCTTCCTGCTGGAGTGGTCCATCGACAACATGCTGAACCCGAAGAGGAAGGCCGACTTCACGATGAGCCTGACGGAGTCCTGCAGACGCTCATACACCCGAGCAGCCTTGGGGAAGCCGCTCTGCGACGAGATCGCGAAGGACATGGTCCCGCTCAGGAACGCCATTGTTCACAGCAAGCCGTCCGCTGGGGATGGGACTGCCAGACATGGGAATGTAGCGGGGGCTGAAGCCGCGCTGAGACTCACGCAAGTGGCGCAGCAGGTGCACCGCAGTTTGTATTCACCGAGGTAGGTCCTACGAATCACCACGCTTCGAAATCTGGTTCTGTTCAGACAACAGGCATCTCCGCACTGTGTCGACGAGCGTGAGCACGGCCGCAAGTGCCTGTTCTTTGGTGGGCACCTGGTCGATCTCCTTGAAGTGAACGGCCTGGACCCGGTGGAGATTCAGTAGGTTGTAGGAGTTCTTCAAGGTCGGGTCGAGGTAGACGCCCCGGTCTTGGTACTCGCGAAGGAGCCGCCCGACCATCCACTCCGGGCCGTACTCGATCTGTCTGCCGTCGAGGCCCATCTTGAGCACGATCTCGAGGCTGCGGCCGATCAGTGCCAGGACGGCTCGATAGGCACCGACTCGAAGACATGCGGCGACCTCACCGAGGTCGTCGTCCAGTGACTTCCTGGCTCGGTGCTCCACGGTGGCAAGGTCCCTGCGAAGGCTGTCGATGAAACCGCCGACAAATAGCTGCTCGATCTCGGCGCGAGGGGGTGCCTCCTCTTTCGCTGACGACTCCCGTTGTAGCGCGAGCGCAGTGACGAGCTCATGGGGTAGGGACGTGATGCTCTCGGCAAGGACCTTCTTGTTCCACCACGCCCGTCTCCAGAGATAGAAACCGCCGCCGACTCTCAAGACCGTCTCGCGCACATCGATGCTGGCGTCGACTTGTGGGATCGGCCAACTCGACCGACGCTGCTGCCACAAGACCACGACCTCGGGCAGGTCGTTCAGATCCGGCATCTCCGTCTCTCGAAACGGATTCGTGAAGGCAGCTTCGATTGCCGCTTTGATCCGGTCCTGGCCGTCCTTGGCGCTCATTCGTCTCCTGGAAGAACTCCTCCGAGCAAGTCTGACACAAGACGGTCGTGAACCGACCTCGGCAGGCCCTGAGGTTTCGTTGAAGGCAGTCCTCGAAGTCGTCAGTCTGTTCCGGACGTGAGCGCGCGATAGTCGACCATGACCTCCAACAGATTGGCGACGTAGGCGACAGCGTCCCCCCTGTCTTGGCCCGGGCCATCGTGGCCGAGACTGGTGAGGAAGACGGCTTCCAACAGCGGCGGCCGATCGATAAGCACACCCACGATCGGATCTCGTTCGCGGTCGAATCTCTCTCCAGGGGCGTCGACGAAGGCGTCGTTGCCGGCAACCAGGAGCGGCCTGCCAGAACCTGCGTGAAAAGGAACGGGCCGGACCATTCCCACCGACCGCACGCCTTGCCAGAGCCGGTCGTCGCCCAACGGGTTGTAGTGCACGAGGTGCTCGAGTGCGGGGAGCACAATGCCGGAAACCGAACCGCCGATCTGCCTCCTGCATGTCGGGGGCGTCTTGACGTCCCGATAGTGAACCACGGGGACATCGGTTTTCGACGGCATCGAGAGGGGTGTGCCGACGGGAGTCAGGTCCATGGGTTCGGACCAGGTATACGGCTCCAGCCAGCGCGACTTGAGATAGCGCCGGTACACCGCGTGGGACGCGCCGCTCTTGTATTCGTGAAATGGGACGATGAAGATCGCGATGGCACCGCGACCCTGGAGTTCTTCAATCAACTCCAGAGACAGCCGGTATCCGAACCCGGCCTCACAAATGATCGCATCGGGGGCCCAATCCAGCAGCTCGTCCTGGGTGATGACATCGCGCTCGTCCTCAGTCTCACGCCGTTCCTCTGCGACGCACCAGCGAACCCGGATCTGATGACCCCTCGCCTTAAGCTCACGAAGCAGCCCTTTCGCAACAATCGCATCCGCACCCGACGGCTGGCAGCGTAGATAGAACACGCGAGTCCGACCGTCTTGAGAGGACGCTGAACCAGAAGGGGCACTTCCGCGCGGGCGATCGGGGAGTCGCAACCTGTAGGGCGCATCCTGGCCGTTGCCGACGACGAAGGAACCACCCGGGTCGATCTTCTTCCGGAGCCTGGAGACGGCCTGCTGGACCGTGTTGTCCTCGGCGTTGCCCCAGACCAATCGTTTGAGTTCCCGAAGTGTGTAGCCACTCGGCCGACCCGCGAGAGCACGAAGAACTCGCAGCCCTTTGCCGCCAATGCTCTCGATCCGTCCGGGGCCCTCGATCTGGCCGATGTCCAGGTCGACCTGATAGTCGCCGACCCGAACCACCCCGGGAATCTCGGCGAGTCTCCCGGCCCATCGAGCGATGGAGTCGATCAGCGGCTCCGTCCGGTTGGCGTTGCTGTGCACGTCACTCGGATCGACTCTCGAGGTCAGGGCGCTCGGGATGTCATCGCCGACCAGGACCACCCCTGTCGGGCTGCTTCGATTGGAGAGCCTGTCGACCGCTTCGAGCAACACCTGCAGGTCACCTCCCGCCGCAACCACCACGATGGCGCGGGTCCAACCCAGGGTGTCCCAGAGGGAGTCCACGTCGGTCGCGACCACCGTGTACTCGCACTGCCGGATGGCGTCGACCAGCGCCGGCCCGATGTCACCAAGGATCAAGACCGAAGGTTTTCCCGTATCTTTCGGCATGTCAGTGGGTGTCAGTCACATGTCAGAGGAGCGGTGGCGGAATGTCGGCAGCTGATGCAGCTGACAACCCATTCCGGGGATGACCCCAGGAGTCGCCATGCGCCAAATGCGCCCCACCAAACTAGATCAGAAACCAACGCGTTCCAACCCGACCCGACGCCGCCACGTCTGTGAGTGCGGAAGGAAGACCTTGTATCGCCGCCCCTCCAATGGCCGCATGGCGTCCGATGGCCAGCATCACCTGTGTCAGCAGTGCATGCGGGCACAAGTGGACCACAACCGTCCCGTCCGCCCAAAGCAGCGTCCCGAGGCCTCCTGGGTCGTGTCGAACGCCGTGGCGATGGAGAGCGGCCTCCGCCACAGCGCCGCCCAGAACGCCATCGACCAGGGTGGGGAGGAACTGCTCGAGCTGACCCGCAGATACGCCTCGAACACCACGCCCCAGTTGGGCGGCCGGGTCGCCGAATCGCTGCACGCCCTGTCCTTCAACGCCGCCGCGGCCATCCAGGGACGCCCGGATCTGGCCGCACGGACCACCGCGGCCATGGGCCTGCCCACCGCGCCCGCCGACATCGTCGTGGAGAAGGCTGGCGCCCAGGTCGTCGAGGCCCAGGTGAAGTTCTGCGGGCGTCCGGCGGCAACGAGCCTGGCCGTGAGCCAGAAGAAGTACACCGGCATGCAGCTGGTGACGCCGGCAGAGCAACGAGCGGAGTGCATCCGTGTCAACCGCGCTCGCGGCATCGACGCACTCGGAAAGCGCGACTACGCCGACGCAGCGAACCGCATCGACGACCGCATTCGGGTGGACGGTGTCGAGAGCGAGCCCGTCACCCTCGATGAGGCCCGATCTGCCGCTCGCAAACCCGCCGCAGCCATTCAACGACTCCGCCGATCGGAGCTGATCCGCAACGCCAAAGCTGGCGCCGCCATCGGGGCGGGTATTCACGGCGTCACCAGCGTCGTGCGCTCCGGCCTCGCCGTTCACCGAGGGGAGATCTCGCCAAGCAAAGCCGCGGTCCATGTGGCCCGTGACACAGCCATTGGCGCCGTCGATGGAGGCGCGAAGGCCGTGGGCTCCACCGTGGTCCGGCAGGTCGCGATGCGGGCTGGAGCCCGCTCTCTGGCCCGTTCCGCCGCGCCGGTCGCCATTGCCGTCACGACTGTCGACATCTTCAAGGACGCGGGCCTGGCCATGTCCGGCCGAATCGACGGGGACGAGTTCGCCCGTCGGAGTGCAAAGAACGTGGTGCAAGGCGGCACAACGTGGGTCGGCGCCGAGGCGGGAGCAGCGATGGGAACCCTGATCTGCCCGGGTCTGGGGACCATCGCCGGAGGCCTCCTGGGGGGTCTGGCCGGTGGCCTGGCGGCGTGCTTCGCGACCTCCTTCTGGTAGGCACGGCGAGAGAGCGGCCGACCCGGTCTCCCGGGTCGGCCAGGACAACTACGCAGCCTCCTCGGCGGGAGCGTCCCCCACAAACACCAGCTCGTTCGCCACTTCCGGCAACGCCAGCGGCGGGGCCACGACTTCAGCCATCTCGGCTTCGGCCTCGACTTCCTCGACGACCACGAGAACCTCCTCCTCGACGACCTCCTCAGAGGTCCCCGCAGAGGCGGACCGCGACGGAACGAACTTGCCCAGGCTATCGGCCACGCCGTTCCGCTGCAGCGCGTACTTCGTGAGGTCGACCAGCATCCGATACGACTGGTCCCACGCCGTGCGGGCGGCGTTGACCTTCGCGATCTCCAGCGAGTGCGCATCCGCAGCGAGCTGGACCGCCTCGATGGCCGCCATGAGGTCCTGGACCCCCTGGCGGAGATCGGCCACGAAGGCCTCGGGAACCGCGGACTTCGGCACGCTCGGTGGCAGACCGCCATCGATGGCCCCGAGCAGCCGGTTCACCGAGTCGATGAGCCACTGACGGCTGCGAAACGCCTGGGTGGCGCTGCCGCCCGCATAGAGCGCGTCGCGCATGCGCTGGTCGGGCAAGATGCCCTGAACGAAGTCGTCATACGCCGGCCACGCGAGGCTGTGGAAGCCCCATTGATAGCGGGACTTGATGCCGTCTCCGAGGCCATCTCGATGAATCCGGGCCCGCACCAGGGCCATGTTCGCATTGCCGCGCGCCTGGTCCGCCGCGGTCAGCGCCTTGTGGGCCTGCTCGAAGTCGGGGAAGTGCGTCTCGACCATGCCGCCGAGCCCCAGAAAGGCCTCCTTGCGGTACAGGATGATGTCGCCGTCCTGGCGACGCTGATGGATGTTCTTGAAAAGTGCCATGATTTCCCCTCCCACGAGGATGTGGCGAACCCGCATGCACGGGCCCACATTGATGAAAACGAAGTATTGAACAACTCTCTGCTTCGTTGTCTTCAACTTATGGCGGGTTGTTTGGGCCTACGAGGACGGACTCGTCGATGGATCATTCAAGAGTACATCGAGGCTGGATGTACTGGAATACGATCCAGCCAACCAGGCGCGCACCCCATTGTTCACGGCGTTCGCCAACTCTGGAGGCGAAATCACCTCCACGCCCGGCATGAGTCCCTGCACATAGGCCACCAGCTCCGGACAGATCACCACGCGCCAACGCACGTTCAAGCTCCCCTTCTCGCCCTCGGAGGTCTGTTGAGACGGGTGCAGGGACCGCTGCCGGAGGTCCATCGCCGCCGGACCCCACACTCTCAGGTGCACCTCCTGGGCCTCGCCGGGCATGTCGCAATAGATCCCGAAGGAGTCCTCGAAGATCCGGCCATAGTCCAGCTGGCTCGACGCCGGCTCCGGAAAGCGCAACCGCGTCGTCTGCACCCGCCGCACCCCGTCCAGCAGGTACATCCGCCGCGCCGGGTGAGCCTGTTTCGTGCCCCGTTTTCCCGCAAAGCAGAGGAGCCGATCCCGGTGCATCAGCATGCCCCACGGCTCGATCTCGTGGGTGCCCACAAACCCATTGAGGCCCTGGTACTCGATGCGGCACACCTTGCGCTTGTGGAGCGCCAGGAGCAGCTTTCGCAGCCACTTGCCCCGCTCGGCGTTCAGCGACCGCGCCCGCCCGCGTACCTGGAAGTTCCGGATGAGCCGCTCGAGCTGGAGGTGCTCCACGTCGCCGAGGGCGAGCCGGTGTTGCCGGGCGATGCGGCGGAGCTCCTCGAAGTGTTCGGTGCCCTCGAACTCCGCCAGGGCGTGCACGGCGAACTGGAGCGAGGCGGCGGTGTGCACGTTGGCCGGTTCTTCGGGGAGCGCGTACCAGACCTTGGTGCGGCCCTCGTAGGCGGCGACGAGGGTGCGGCGCTCGGCGATGAAGTTCCGGTAGCGGGTGGCGGCGGCGCGGTTGATGCCGAACTCCTCTCCGATGTCCTTCAGGCGCAGCGGGGCTCCGGCGTCGACGCGCTCGAGGAGGGTGAAGAGGCGGGCTGCGAGCTTGTATTCGTCTGCCATGGCCGGCAGTTTGGCAGATCGACTGTGGGGATCGGCGTCTGTGGGCCGGCGGAGTCGTGGTTTTTTGGTTCAGTGGGGGTCTGGTCGGCGGCTGAGGGGGCACTTTTTTCGAAAAGTACGACTTTGCCGGGCGGCGGAGGGGCTGACTCACTGTGGGTCTGGGGGTCTGCCGGCCGGTGGAGGGGCTGACTCACTGTGGGTCAGGGGGTCTGCCGGCTGGTGGAGGGGCTGACCCACCGTGGATCTGGGGGGCTGCCGCCCGAGGGAGGGGTTGACCCACTGTGGGTCTGGGGTTCTGCCGGTTGATCGAGGTCCTGATGGACTGTGGGTCAGGGGGTTTGCCGCGGATGTGACTCAAAGTCTGTGAATCCTCGCTTTGGTTCGCGCCCCGGGTTCGCTCGAGGCGTCCGACCCCGCCGGGGCGCATGGCAACAGCAACCCACCAGACCTCGGGGAGCGCACTTGCTATGGTCTGCTCGTTGGAGGCAGTGGATGGACCCACAGCAATCCGAGGCGGAGGAACCGCTGCTACACGAACCCTGGATAACGGTGTTGGAACCGAATTCCTTGGTTTGGGTGGCGGAACCTCAACCAAGGAGAGCTTATGGTTCAATTCATGGTGGCGACGCGGCAGTTCCGGGCTCTGGCGATCGTGCTGACATTCCTGGTGTGCTTGCACATCACTCGACCAAATCTGGAGACGGGTCCGCCCGTCCAGGGGACGGAAGAAGTGGTGTTGCCATGCAGACCCTGGCTTCGACAAAGGGTGTCCGACCTGACCCGGTAGGTCGGCGACGGTCCCCGAGGCTTGCCTCGGGGGCCACCCCTTTGGGGAACATTGCCCGTGAGTGACTGGACTCTGGCGGATCTCCAGGAATTGAATCCGCGCCGGGACGGTATCGGTCGGCTCGAGCACCTGATCCAGACCGGTGCCGCATCTGTTCCGCTCCTCTGCCAGGCGGCCGACATGGCCCAGGAGCACTCACCAGAGGTCTTCGTCTTCGCACAGTTACCTTTCGTCGTGCCCCTCGATGAAGAGTGGGTCGAGGTGCCAGCACTGACCAAGAAGGTGCGCATGCACCTTCGCCTCCTACCCGCCACGTTTCATGTCGGGCCAACTGGCGCCGTCTACACCATGCTCGATGGGGCGCCCATCCCGCTCCGTGAGAAGCTCCTGGAGGACTACCCCGAGTTCCGGGCAGCACACGGCGTCCGCATCACCCAGGTCATCGGTCGGGTAAACCTGTGGGATGGCCGGCGAACTGTGCACGAGCGGTATCTGGAGTCCCTCACTCCGACTGGCTTCACCGAGACGGCGCGTATTCCCGTCCTTCAGGAGGACAACCGCTCCCCACGTAGAAGACAACCCCCAGTGGCGTTCGAGCTGAGCGTGACCCGCCGGCTGAAACGGGAGTTCCAATACGCAATCTCGCGATTGTTGCTGGCCATAGGGAGTCGGCGTCTTCGCAGCTTCGACCGGCCGGACCCCCTGCCCGGCTACTTCACGATGCTGGCGCCTGGACGGGTGTGTCGTCGCCGTCCGGCGTTCTCGGTGGTGGCGAATGGAGCCGTGGTCACCCGTTCGACGGAGGATCTCGACCTTCCCGTGGCGCCGGGTGAGATCCAGGCTGCGGTCAATAGCCCACCCATTGCGCCTTCGGACTTCTTTATCGGCCAGGTGACCCGCCTGAACGAACTGCGTCTCGGCGGACAGCGAGACCTCGCTTTTGTCGGGCTGTGCTTCCTGCTGGAGTGGTCCATCGACAACATGTTGAACCCGAAGAGAAAGGCTGACTTCACGATGAGCCTGACGGAGTCCTGCAGGCGCCCCTACACCCGAGCGGCTTTGGGGAAGCCGCTCTGCGACGAGATCGCGAAGGACATGGTCCCACTCAGGAACGCCATTGTTCACAGCAAGCCGTCTGCTGGGGATGGGACTGCGAGACATGGGAATGTAGCGGGGGCTGAAGCGGCGCTGAGACTCACCCAAGTGGCGCAGCAGGTGCACCGCAGCTTGTACTCACCGAGGTAGGTCGTTGAGCGTTGAGATCGGGACCGGTTTCGCGGCTCAAGTCGAGCCAGCCTTTCGTCGAAAGCGGACCCACTTCGCAGATCGATCCACCTGGTCGACCTCATAGCCAGCGCTATCCCAGGCCACATTCTGCACATGGCTCGGAGCGACCTCGTTGGCCCACCACGCCTGGTGGCCTGTCGCCGAGGCCGGCAGCTTCTTCCCGATGAGCTTTGAGATTTCCGCAAACGTCATTCGAACGGTTTCCCGTTCAGATGCGGCGAGGCACTCGGCGAGCGGTGTGTACAAGGCCATGCTCTTCCCGTCTCATGTGGTTTGCCAAGAGAGGGTATCCTCTCCGGCCAGAGCGGAGGCACGCCACATGAATGAGGAGGGTCCAGGTCAGCCGGATACCGATCTGATGAAAACGGACCTGGCAGCACTCGAAGCGTTCGTCATCGCCAACGACGAGTTGAACGAGCTCGAACAGCTGCTAGCTGGCTTCAACCTCTTCGAGGCCCTCGGCAACGTCCGACGGGAGGAGCGACACTCCGACTTTCTCGCCTTCCTCCTGAACCCTGCACAACCACATGGTCTCGATGACGCAGTGCTGCGAGCGTTCATCCACCTGTCACTGCAGGCAAAGCCCATCGAGCCGACACCGATCCGGCGGATCGACGCGGCTCTGTTCGAGATGTCCGGTGTCCGCGTCGAGCGCGAGTGGAACAACATCGACATCCTGGTGACTTCTGAGTCCGATAAGTTCGTCCTCCTCGTGGAGAACAAGGTCGACACCGACGAACACTCCGATCAGCTCCGTCGGTATCTCGACATCGTGCACGCGAGGTTTCCGGATTGGTCGGTGTTGCCCGTCTTCTTGACTCGAGACGGTCACGAGGCCTCTCATCCGTCCTACCACTGTGTCAGCTACTCAGGCATCCACGCCGTTCTGACCGCCATTCTCGCCCGCCAGAGAGCGGGTCTACCACCAGACATCGAGGTTGTAGTGCGTCACTACGTCGAGATGTTGGAGAGACACATCATGGAAGACACCCGCATCGCGCAGCTCGCCAGGAAGATCTATGCCAGGCATTCCAGGGCGTTGGACCTCATCTTCGAGCATCGACCCGACTCTCAGGAGCAGATGCGCGAGGAACTCGTGGCGGCTATTGGAGAACGGGACGACCTTCGCCTGGTCTATGCGTCGAAGGCGGATATTCAGTTCGTTCCAGTAGCCTGGGACGGCATCGAGGAGCTTCACCGGGGTGGCGACGGCGCCTGGGCGAAACAGACAGACATCCTTCGATTTGAGTTCAGACAGTATGGCGGACTGTCCCTCCATCTCCTGGTCGGTCCGGGCCAGGAGAGTATTCGACGGAAGCTGTATGCCGAGAGCGGCAAGGCCAAGCACGGCGGCTTGTTCAAGAAACGGAGCAAGAAACTGACTGGGCAGTACACACAGTTCTGGCGTCTCGGGTTCCTGTCCAAATCGGACGACGCCGAGCTCTCCGTCCAGGAGAAGAGCATCAAGTTCCGGGACGCCTGGCAGGTCTTTCTGAGCGGCGCTCTGCCGAAGTTGACCGAGGTGTTCGTCGAATCGAACCCTGCGGGCGGCGAATAGGCACGTTTTATCGGTCGCCGCTACAAACCCTCGACGTCCAAGACCATTCGGCTCTTCCCAAGTGTGAGTTCACAAGGCGCCTCATCGACACTGATCCGAACGACCCCGTCAAGCACAATGCCTTCAAGCTGCGCGGGGTTCTTCCCCTGAAGATCGCGGACAACCAGCTGCTGGCCCTCTGCTTGAAGCTCAACGTGTAGTCGCGAAATCGCCTTGTCATCCAAACGCACAGTCGCCTTGCTGGACCGCCCCACCGTTACGGTTTGCCCTTCCTTCAGCGACTGTTGTCCACCAGACCAGCGGACCACCCAAGAAACCTGAGTAGCGGCCGGCGACAAGTCCAGGGTGTCCGTCGCGTCCGCTTCAGCCAAGTCCAACGTCTCGTCGTCGTCGCCGTCAGAGTCGTGCCTCGGCTCGCGCGCAAACCGGTTCAGCGGCACCGGAGGAACAGACGAGACCTCGCGATTGCTCGCGATACTCGACTCCTCCGGTACAGCCTGGCCCGAGTACAGGTCATTGGACTTCATATAGTTGTGCAGCGCCGCTACCTGCTTCGGCGACAACTGGCGATGAACGCTGTATAGCCACCGTTCGCGGATCCACTCGGGGCCCTTGAGGCCGCCCGACACAGACAGGAAAATCCCCTTCGGCAGGGATGACAGCATGCGGGCAGCCCTCTCAGGGGCCATCTGAAGAGAATCCAACGCCGCAACGATCCGCTGAAGGTCGTTCTTTTGGGTCAGCTTGCCGACACCCCAGGTGGCGACATTGCCCAGACCTCGAACGTCCACCGACATTGGGTTCTGGGTCGCCAGCAGGCAACCGACCCCAGCCGATCTCCCCTGCTTGACGAGTAGAGCCAGGGGGGCCTTGGAGGGTGGGTTGTACGGATACGACGGGTAGAAGGCGTTTCGGTTCTCGCCCCCGCCGACTTCGTCGACGTAGAGCAACAGCCGAAGACCTCGGCTCCCGCCCTGCAGACGCATCCATCGATAGATGTCCGCGCACAACTGAGCCAGAACCATCGACTGCTCCATGAAATCGCTGATGTGACCCATGTAGACGACAGACAGCGGGGTTTTGCCTTCTGGCGCGTCAAGAAGTGACTCGACCGACAGTGGCGTGCCCTCATACCTGCGCCGCTCGTTGCCAATGGTCCGACCGGCCAACAGTCGCAGAAGCTGCTGTCGCTCCTTCGGTGGCAGGTACTCGTCGATGGCCATGCCGCCGATAGACGCAAAAGGGGGATTCTCGACCAGGCGGCGCACAGCGTGGATGCCCTCGAGCCCGTCCAGGGTCCGCCCCTCGCGAGCACACCACCGAACCAGCTCCTCAAGGAGCTTCACGGCATTCTCGTTGTTCTTGAGCTTGGCGTCCGAACCGTACATCGAACGCGCAAAAGCGCGCACGAGCACCTCTATGAGATCGTCGCGGGCTTCGGATTCCAGGTCATCCGCCGGAAGCGATGCGAACGAAGGCAGGGCAGCAAGAGCCACACGTTCTGCCACCGAGGAATTCGGCGAGAACAATCTCGGGTGCACACGGGACAGATACTTGGACATTCGCGCGCGAACTGCGCGATTGTTCTTGTCCAAACCACCGCGGTATTCGGCCTCAACGGAGGCGGCTTCGTCGCCGAACACGGCGTCCAACGCCGCCCTCGATGCCCAGTCACCTGTAATAGCGAGGGAGCTGATGTCACCCTTGAAGTCGACAGCGATCACCGGTATGCCCGCCAGAATCGCTTCCTCAACAAGCCCTTTGGCAAAGACCGTCTTGCCGAAGCCAATCTGTCCACAAATGAAGGCATGTTGCGTCAGGGCGTCTGAATCCAACACCACACGTTCGCCATCAATCCATCCGCCCATCGGATTCTCAGCGGTCCGATACCCCAGGAACAGGTCAGCCATTGCACCTCCTCAAGGTCAGCTTAGCCCGAGGCCAGCGGACAGTACGGACAGCGCCGTAAAGTCTGGCCGATGCGCAGTTAGCCATTCCACTTTCGGCCGCAGTCGATGATGCAGAGACTGAGGCACGGCAGCGAGGCGAACGCGCCAGTCATGGCGATCAAATGACCTGAGCCCACCAACCTCCAACTGAATCATCGAGTGAATGCAGAAGCATGCCAGCTCGCCGCTCTCTTGCCAGTCGTCGCCAATGACTTGGAGGAGCTGTTCGTGACGGCCCTCGTCGAGCAAAGCCTGGACATAGACCGCCGGTGAGATCCGGTCCGGAAAGCGTTCCCCCAGCTGAACAATCGGTGCAGAAACGCCCTCCTCCGAACACACTCGAACAAGCAGGGCCATCATCTGGTCACCGATTTGGCCTTCGGTGCGTTTCAAAAGCCCAAGGCGGAGGCGCAGAAGAGTGCCTGGTATCCGGCATGCGGCCTCAAACACCTGCTCCACGACCTCAGCGTCGTCGAGGGCATCAATCGCGTCCCAGTTGTCCTGGTAGAATTGAAGGAGCTCACTCAGGCGCTCCTCGCTGTGGAGCTGTTGGACCCTCAATCGCACGACACCTGGCGAAAACTCACCGCACCATGAATCGAGGACCTCGAACCAGACGTGGGACGGCACCAGCGACGCAACCAAGCAGAGGGACGCCTCATCACCGAGCCTGGCGGCAGCGACCATCGCGTGAATAGCGGCCGCACGATCGCCAAACTCGTGGGCGGCGTGGGCGAGCTGCTTCCAAGACTGCACATCTCGGGGACCCAATTCCGTCGCGTATTTCGCGGACTCAAGTGCTTCCCGGCTCTGCCCAAGTCGACGGCGCGCTCGGGTGAGCAGCAATGCTGAGCGGTGGCGCCGGCGGGCGTAGCGCTCGACAATCTGCCAGACGCTATCCGGCACCTCCTGAAGACTGTCCGCCGCAAGAGCGACCCAGATCCAGTCTTCGGCTACAGCGATATCAGTGGGTCGCAAATCGAATGCCCACTCGGCGTATCTGAGTGCATCAGCATTCTGCCCTTCCTCCAGCCGCTCGGCAGTGAATGAGCGGAGCCGTCGAAGCAGCTCCTCGGCCGACTCGAGCTGCATCAAGCGCCTTAGTTCGGGCCGGCGGCCAGCCAAGGTGGTGACTAGCTCCTCGAAGCTACGAAAGGAGACGCCACCCAGCCCGAATACCAACGCGAACCTGCCGATCGCCTCGCCATCACCATTCGGCTGCAACAATCCGCGGGCGATGACGGCGACCCCACGGTCGGCATCCCAATACGGCTCATCCGGCCAAAGGGCCTGACCGAGTGATTGTCCGCAGGACTGCTCAAGCTGGGCGATCCAGCTCAAGGCCTGGAAGGTCTTGGTGTCGTCACCAACCACCAATGATGGCGGCAGCTGGCCGAACTCGACTCGCGTTTCCTCGGCCAACCTCTCGACCCAGATCTGGGGCAGATGAAACTGCTTCCGCAGCCGCTCATAGCGAGCGACGTTCTCTTCATCCGAGCCGCGAAGAATGAGCTTCAATCCGGCCATACACGCCCCGCTTTGCGGCTTCGCACGTCGCCGCCTATCACGCGAAAGAACGTGGTGGAGAGAGGACCCTGCACCTCGAAGACTCGAACGCGGTCGGTGCCGGAAACGAACACCGCAACAACCCGCCACGCGGCCCATCCGACCCGGGGCTTGATCAGTTTCTGGCAGTCATCCCACCCCGGCCCCGACTTGCTCAATCTCGTCTTCCCACGGCAATAAAGGCAGAGCTGGTCGTCCGAGCCCTGTCTCGGCGCGTCCTTCATACCGCAGCGTGCACACTCGATTAGATGAATTGTGCAGGACCGTGCAGTCTGGTCATAGGCATGGACTATGCCGTGCGATGTACAGGTCCAATCGCCGCAAACGGTGCAAGATACCATTTGGTCCTTTTGCACCGGATGATGCCCCGGTCCGCATTCCCCGTAGTGGTCGGAACATCCCCATCCATTCCCCAGATTACGCCCGTGCTCTACGGCGACCCGGCGCCCACACTTTGCCGTGACCGTGTGCTCTGTACACAGTTGCTGACCGCTGATAGCGCAAGTAACGGACTCATGGAGCGCGACCATTACATGATGATGGGCGCACCTTCTCGCGTGGTCCCTACACCACCGAACCCCACTGATGGGGCTGATACCACTGAGGGGACGCGCCACGTTGCGACCGCAGCAGTCCACCATCTGCAACGATTGAAGCGCAGTCGACCTATGTGACAATTCGCAAACCCCCACCTCGTCCGGATGAAGCAGGCGGTCCTCGAATTGGTCCAACACCGCTGCATCTCTGGCAACCCACTGGCCTGACAGCGCAGAGCGAACGCAACCATCCGGATGCAGCGACCGGCTATCGCCCGCGGGATGAATCGCCTCGTCTCGGTGCATCTGCTTCGCTGTCAGGGGGCACTCGAAAACCAGACCCGGGCGGTACACTTTGCCACGAATGGAGCAAACCCTCGCGACGCTCGGGCTCATCTTTGTGCGGGTCGCCGCACATACCCGAAGGTTCGCGCGGCGGATGACGGCACCACGGGGTAGATCCACCTCGACTCCATGAGTTGGACAGAGAGTTTCGCCTTCTACCGAGATCGCAACGAATCTCGGGTGAAAGGGCGCACCATCGACCGCACAATATGCCGCCCCGTCGGTAGCCAACTGGTCACCTGACTTGCCACAGGTGACCACACCAGCCGGATGAAGGAGGCGTCCATCCCCGACATCCACAGCGTGTTGTCTGAACAGGATCTTGTCCGTGATGGGACATGTAGTCATCAGGTTCCGACCATAGGTCCGCCCATCGACACTGCATGTCGCGACGTCGCGTTTATGAAGCGTGCGCTGCGTGAGCGCGCAGACCGCCACGCGGTCGGAGCGCGCCAGCCGGCCTGCTGGCTCATCGAGCTCCACGGTATGCGCCGGACACACCTGGGTGTCTTCTATGGACTTGAGGAAGGTTCGGTCGACAAGGCCACCGTCGACCTCACAGCTCGCGACCCGGTCGGTGGCGATCTGCTCACCAGTGAAACTGCATTCGATCACAGCGCTGGGGTGAAGCTGTCGATCATCATTAGCGAGCTTCACAGCATTGCCCTTGTACATCTTCTTGCCTGTCACGGCGCATGCGATCATGTCGTCTGCGTGCGTGCGCAACCCATCCACACTGCACACCATTGAGTGTTTGTCGCAAACCAGTCGTTCGCCTCTACTCATTGGCGGTTTGTGGTCGACACAGAACCACGCCCCACACTCCACCTTCAGGCGATGTTCGCGGCAGGCACCGCGCCCGCAGCGACCACAGCCCTCGACATGGTCCGAGCAGTATCTGGCCGATGAACACAAGGAACAAGCCGACTTGTCGCCCTTGCCGACAAACGCAAAACATGCGTCATCCCTGCACGGGATAGCGCATTCGTCGCAGAGCAAGTCACCGCGGCGGGCGTCCAGGTAATACCGGCGTCGAGGTTCGCTGCAAGTGCGACAAAGGTCATCGCGAAGCCCGCCGTTCCTCGTCGGCACAGAGTAGTTGACAACGGCGCCGCCGCGCCCGGCACGTAAACGCAGCAATAACTGGGAATCGCACACCTGAAAGACCTGTATGGTCCGCTCGAGCACAGCACACCTCGCCTCTAAAGCCTCGGTCAGCTGCGCAAGGCGCTGTTTCAATTCCTCCTGGATCTCCAGGATCACACTGTCGTTCCCGCCGGACTTCTCCTGGTGCTCCCTCAATCGCTCGTTGGCTTCGTACCGGTACTGATCCTCGAGTTGTCGGGCCCGCAACGCTCGACGACTGGCTTTCCGTGAGAGAAGCGATTCCAGCATCCCCTGCAGGTGAGTATGACAATCCACGCGAGCCCGATCTAGTGAGGGGCCCCAGTTCGGGAACTCGAGAGCGGAGAATGCGCGAAGCTCGGATGGCTCGTACCAGGGCATCCCGCGCAGCTCACCCAATTCCGTGGGCGACAAGATACGACGCTTGGCCTCGGACCAAGCGACGGGAATCAGCTCCATCGTCGGCGGTGGCCCTACGAGTCGCACCTCGTAGAGAAAACGCACAACGAACGAGCTGGTCACTGTCGACGCCTCGCCCTCGACGACCGCGTTGAGCACTTGCATCCTTTCATCCCAAGCCCTTCGGATCGAGGGGTCTGGCATGAGGTCGCCACCTACGCGAACCGATACTGCGGCTCCAGCCCGAAGCGCACTCTCCAGACCGATCATCACAGGTGACCCTGGCGCGACCAGATCCGTCGTGCGGTCGTGCTGCCAAACATCTGGATCGAACACGAGCCGAAGCTGACGCGTATCACCCAAGAACGCTCGCATGCGCTCCGGTATCCGGACACGCAGAATGCCCTGCGACTCGGAGTGGTGCTCCAGATCCAGCACATCGAGGGCATCGAGAACCAACGCTCGCACGTCTGCGTTCACAATTCACCGAGGGACGCGAGGTCCAGGGGCGCTGCCATGGGGCGGCGAGCGGCAGAGGCGCTCGTAGGCCCACTAATCCCCAACCAATCATGGGTGCGAGCGCTGTCGGTCTTCTCTCGGTCTTGGACAACCCGGGCGACTCGGGTGAGTTCACGCTCCATCTGCCGAAACTTGGATTCGTTCGCAGTGCCGTCAGCGAGAATGCACTCGGCAATCCAGGCCTCGAATGTGCGACCCTCGTCCGATAGCAACTCACCCAGGATCTGCTCAGTCTCCCCCATGAATAGCTTGAAGATGCGCAGTTTCTGCTCCAGCACCTCCAACACACGGGCCTCGAATGTGCCCGCCAAGACGAGGTTGACCACGGACACACGACGACGCCGTTGACCCAACCGCTGAATGCGACCGATCCTCTGCTCGATTCGCATCGGATTCCAAGGCAGGTCAAAGTTGACCAGGACGCTGCAGAACTGGAGGTTGAGGCCCTCCCCTGCTCCCTCACCGCATACCAGAAAACGCAGGCTGGGATCCTCCCGGAACCGACGTACCCGCGCGATGCGTTCACGAGGGCGCGCGCCCTCGAGTCCCTCGACGATATGCCCGCTGCTCTGGAGGCCGCGCAGGAGACTTCGTTGGGACGCGCGGAACCTCGTGAACACCAGCACCTTCTCCTTGGGCGGAAGATTCGGAACGACACGGTCCAGTAGGGCGCGAACTTTTGGATGCTGCTCGTCGGCCAATTCACGCAATCGGCTGCGAGTGCCGGTCTCGAGCCTGGCGCACAGCTTCCCTTCGCGCAGTGACTCAAACGACGACGCCAATTGTTGAAGCGCAGTGGCTTTGACCAGCCCGTTCGCACCGGCTGATAGCTCCTTTGTAATCCGCGAAAACAGCTGCCTTTGCTTGTGGTCCATGGCGATGGAAACGCGAACGGCATCGCGCCGGGGGAAGGCGATCCCGCCGCCGATGTCTTTTCGCCGCCTGCGGATGGTCATGCGCTTTGTTTGAATGCGTAGCTGCTTGGTCGGTTTCTGGTCTTTTCCTCGCCCGATCAGGTGCGCTCGTCGGAATCCCGCAACCGTGGCCCCCAAGACGCCGGGATCGATGACGCTGTACAGCGCCCAGAGTTCCTCAGGTTTGCCAGAGAACGGGGTCGCGGAAAGAAGCAAGACACTGCGCGCACGCGCCGAGAGGCGCCGCAAGTTCTTCCAGCCCTTCGCGCGATGATTCTTGAAGTGATGGCATTCGTCGACGACCACCACGTCCCATGCCCGGTGCACCAGTGGCTCAATTGATGCATCTCGCGAGACCATTGACTTGCTGACGATGACGAAATCAAAGGCGCCGAGATTGGTCGCGCCACAGTGGCCCTTTTTGCCCTCTCCCGAGGAGGCATAGGTGGTGAACTCTATGCCGAATTTCGAAAGCAGTTCTTCCTTCAGCTGATCCATCAACACGCCTGGCGGCGCCACGATCAGGCAGTTTCTTACGAAGCCGCGAAGCAGTTGCTCCTTGAGGATCAGACCCGCCTCGATCGTCTTGCCCAGACCCACGTCGTCAGCGATGAGCGCGCGGCCATTCATCTCGCTCAACACCGCGGTCGCCGCGGTTCGCTGGTATTCGTAGGGTTCGACGTGTATGAGCGGCAGGCAGCGCAGGGTGCGAAGGTCCGAGGACGCACGGGTCTGCAGCAGACGCTCATACACTTTGGCGTGCCGATAGCTGGGGTCGCCTCGACCAAAGCGAAGGGGTTCGACATCGAGAGCTACTGAGCGGCTCGCACGGCTGCTTGGCGCCGGTTGAGAAGCGGCGCCGCAATGTGGGCAAAAGAGCCCAATTTGGAGGAGGGCCGCCCCACACGTGGAACAGAAGACCTCCCCGTCGGCTACTGCCGTTGCATCAGTCCTATCGGTGGCGCGCACCAGCAACCGTTGCGCCTCGTAGGCATCTGTGGGCCGAGATTGAGGATCGGGATGGCACAACGTGAGACACGACCGAACCAGTTCCCTGGAGAGCCCGCGTTTGTACAGCTCAGGCGGAGTGGAGTCAGGCCGAATGTCATCGAGCGCCTTCGCCCCGAACAGGAGAAACAAGCCAACCCGGCCTAGCGAAAACACATCGGTGCGCGGGTCCGCCTGGCCCTTGAGCACCTCGGGAGCCAGATAGCTGCGAGTGCCCGCTCGAACCAGGCGCTCCGGTTGGGCGAGGTGACTGATGCCAAAATCCACCAAACGCAGTCGATGGGTCTTCTCGTCGATGAGGATGTTTTTTGGCTTGAGGTCGCGGAACAGGAGGCCTTGCCCCTGCCAACTGTGCAGGTAATTCAGCCGGTCGACCAGCTGAGTCATGAGGTACAGGAACGTCGCTTGGTCCACCTCGAGAAGCCGCCTCGGGTTGGCGAGCATCCAATCATGCAGATTGGGTGAGTCGACCCAATCCATGACCAGGAACAGGCGGTTCTCAGCGCGCAAATGGTCGCGTACCGTCGGGAAGAAATCGGCCCGATTGAGCTGCCGGAGGAGATCCAACTCCCGCTCAAGCGCCGCGATGTGGCTCTGCCGGCTCGTGCGCACAGTCTTGAGAGCGTAGTAACGGCCGTCGCGACGGACCTTGTAGACGGTGCCCATGCCGCCCTGGCCGGCGAGCTCGACAATCGTGTAGGGCCCGACTTCGATTCCGGGGTCGAACTTGTCGATAGAAGTCGAAGGAGGGGCTCCTTCGAACAAAGTCTGGGTCACCGCCGTCACACCCAGGCGAGCAGCTCGAATTGGGTTGCTCTTGATTGCAGGCGCCAAGGTCAATGTGGCCTCGGTCAGTGTTGCGGTTGATGCCGTGCCCCCGTCGAAAAGGACCAAGACTCCAGCATCGGCGTCCCACTGGGCCCGACCTTTTTTCACGAGTCGACGGCAGGCAGCCGCAAGCAGCCGGTCGCGAACCAGCAACCGATGGGCCGCGGTCTTGTTGATCTTGCTGATCAGGTCGCGTGGACGTCCGGCGAACGCATTCCCCGGCCCCAAGTTGGCCTCGAACAACTCTCCCAGCAGCTCAACCGCTGCATCTCGGTCCGGCTGTCCGAGCACCTCCTCGAGGCTCTCCAGGAGCTCATCATCGAACTGCACGAGACGCTCCAGCCACGGAAGACAGCTGTGCGCCCCAGCCAAACCTGGGCACCGCCAACTCCACCCCCGGACCACCACGCGCCACCCAACCCCCTTAGCCGTCAGCGAGACAATCGAGGGTACAACATGCCCGGCGCCGCCGTCCGGCCTTTGGCCTCTAGAAGATCCACGTCCCAGGGCGTACACTCGCGGGCCAGCCTCTGCGAGGAGCGCGGCGTGACCATCCCCAATTCGACGCTCGACCACATCCTCACCGTCCAGCTCAATGTGGCTTGGGCGGGCGAACACGATTGCCAGCCTCCCCGCCTCGCTTGGTGGCGGTGCGACCTGTCCTCTCCGGCATCGGGCGGAGACTTCCTGGCACGCCTCCTGCCGACGACCTGGAAGTGGGCCGCACTTATCGGCATACGCAAAGCAGCACAGACCGTCGACGCCACCAAACGGCGGTCGCTGGCCGACGGCGACGCCTACCGATCGCTGTTCGACCTGGGTCCCCTGCTCAACGAGCGCCTGGACGAGCGGCTCAACGAGCACCGAACGAACAACAAGCCACCCAAAGAAGTTCTGCCGGAGCTCCTCTTTCGCCTGGACATCGACGATGACGACGCGTCGGCCTTCGATAAGCAGGAGTTTGCGGACTTCCTCAATGGCCTGGGGCCAACGCGGTTCAATCCGTCGCCGGCCGGTCGACTCCTCGTCGGGGACACACCCAGTGCACCCGAACTGTTGGCCAACAAACTCGGCGCGATGCTGGTGCCCTCCAACGGCGAGTTCGCCAAATCGTGGCCGTTCCCGCACGCTCGAGCACGCGCATGATGCAGGAGGTGACAGAGGTCCACACGCGGCTGCTCCGCCTGACCCTGTGCATCGATGACTCGCGTACCTACTGGGCCAACGCCACGCCAGGAGAGCCGCTACCGGCAGTCCAAGTGTTTGAGGAATCGTGGTTCGGCCACAAGAGCCAAGACCGGGTCGAGCTGCTGCTTCGCAATCTCCGCCACCGCTTTGACGCCTACCCCATCGCACTGGAAGTCCTGCACAAGTGGCACGACATGGACGTGCAGACCGGCAAGCTGATCTGCCACTGGCACACCCAGCTCGGCGACCCGCTGTACCGCCAGTTCGCGGCCTGGCTCGCCGAACGGCGTCTGGTGGGGCCGAGCACCATCCGGCGTCACGAGGTCATCGAGTGGGTTGAGGCGGAGCAACCCGGCCGCTGGGCCGAAGCGACTCAGACTGTGTGGGCGCGGAAGCTTCTGGGCGCGGCGTTCGAGGTGGGCCTCGTCGGCAACCGGCGCGACCCCAGGACGTTGACGGCGCCCACCGTCACCAACGATGCGCTGGCGTACCTTCTGTACCTGCTGCGTGAGCTGAACTTCAGCGGCAGCGTGGTCGACAACCCCTACCTTTCCAGCGTCGGTTTGGAGGGCGGGTTGCTCGCCGACCGGATTCGGCAACTGCCGGGGATCTCGATGAACCGACTCGGAGATCTAGTGGAGCTTGCCTTCGAAGGCAGCAGCCTGAACGCCTGGTTCGAGGCCCGACAATGAGCATGTTCCATCAGACCACACTGGATCACGCCTTCGCCGCCCTCAAAGGGGACCTGGTGCGGGAAGGCGGGCCTCAGATCAGCACGATGCGCAACTACCGCTTTGCGATCGTGCCCTACCTGCCGAAGGACGAGTACCTGCTTCGACAGAAGGTGCATGGGCTGACCCAGTTTCTCAGTGCCGCGGGCTGGGTGGTGACCACTGTGGATCTTCAGCATCTGTTTCTGGAGCGCCTGCGCGGGCTTGAGGACGACACGCTGAAGGCGTTCATCAACAAGGAAAGACGCCTTTTCAAGAAGGACCCCGAGCGTGCACTGTCCGACCTCAAGGACAAGGTGGCACCCCACATCGAGGGACCCGAGGGCATCGCAGCGGACGTCAGCCGCGTGATCTGCGACTTCGCTCGCGCCAATCCCGAAAAGAAAGAGCGAACCCTGGTCTTCGTTGGACGAGCGGGGGCCCTGTACCCGTTCTTCCGAACCTCGGCGCTCCTGAAACACATTGCTGGCCGCACCGACAACGTGCCTGTCGTCCTGCTCTACCCGGGAATTCGCGAGGAGGGCAATGCCCTGCGATTCATGGGCGAGCTCCCCGCAGACACTGACTACCGGCCGCGTATCTATCCCTGAACCCTCCCCGGACGAACATGCAGCTCTCACAGCTCTTCGAAAACGACGTGGCCCGCGACATTCCGCCGGTGGTGTACTTCCACGACCAGAAGCCTCAACGGCTCAAGGATGAAGTCGGCGAGTACATCATCACCGGCGGTTACCCAAAGGACGATACGCGCAGCAAGCGTGTCCCTCATGGCATCCACGAAGCCTATGTGAAGTTGATTCGAGAGATCACGCGACGGCTCGTCAACAAGCAGAGTCTGGAGCTGCCCGCCTGCTGGATCTCCGGGTTCTACGGCTCGGGCAAGTCGAGCTTCGCGAAGCTCCTGGGTCTCAGCCTAGATGGGCGCAAACTCCCGGATGGGGCCCTACTGGCCGATGCCTGGCTCCGCCGAGACACATCCCCGTTGTCGCCGGAGTTTGCTGCAGCCTGGAAAGGACTGAACGACGCCATCAAGCCGATCTCGGTCGTGTTCGACATCGGAGGAGAGGCCCGCGACAACGAACAGATCCACGCCGCAGCGGTGCGCCAGGTGCAGAAACGCCTCGGATACAGCAAGTTCCGCCTGATCGCCGACTACGAGCTCGGTCTGGAGCGCGATGGGCACATCGCGGACTTCCTCGCCAAGGCGCTAGAAGTTCACGGCAAGCCCTGGCCCGAGATCAAAAACCGTGAGTTGGCCGACGATCTGTTTTCCGAGGTGCTCCACCACTTGTGGCCCCAGCGCTTCAAAGACCCGTTGAGCTGGGTCGACAGCCGCGCGGGCTCCAAGAACGCCGGCATGTCCGCCAGCGAAGCAGTGCACGCTATCGGCGACATGCTGGACCGCCATGAGCCCGGTGCCACGCTGTTTCTGGTGGTCGACGAGGTCAGTCAGTACATCTTCCGCAGCAACGAACGCATGCTGGCCTTGCAGTCGTTCGTCTCCAGTCTGGGCCAACGCCTAGGCGGTCGGGTGTGGCTGATGGTCACTGGGCAGGAGAAGCTCGACGCCCAGAACGCCGAGACGGTGATCGGCAAGATGAAAGACCGCTTCCCCGAGAGCCTCCGGGTCCACTTGGGAGCCTTGAACATTCGCGACGTCGTCCACAAACGCCTGCTGAAGAAGAAGAAGAAGCACGAGCAGGGCCTCCGGGATCTCTTCCAGAAGCACCGTTCGAGTCTGAAGTTGTATGCCCACGACTGCGAGCACATCACCGAGGAGGACTTCGTCGAGGTCTACCCGATGCTGCCCGGGCACATCGAGCTCCTGCTCCAAATCACCAGCGCCCTGCGGAGCCAGGTGAGCCGAGCCCAGGGGGACAACCACGCCATCCGCGGGCTGCTCCAGCTGTTGGGAGAATTGTTCCGAACCAAAGGGCTTGCGGATGCCGAGCTCGGCAAGCTCATCACGCTGGACGACATCTACGAGATCCAGGGCACTGCCCTGAGCGGAGCGGCGCAGACCACCATGGCCCGCATCCTCAAGTGGGGAGCGGACAACAGCGACGATCTGTCGATTCGCGCGGCGAAGGCGGTCGCCCTGCTCCAGCTCATCCAAGACCAGTCGCCCACGACCGAGGACTTCGTCGCCAAGTGCATGTACGACCAGTTGGATCGCGGCGACAACGTGCGCGATGTGCGGGAGGCGCTGGAACGGCTCCGGGCAGCATCGCTGCTTTCGTATTCAGAAAAGAGTGGCTACAAGCTGCAGTCTGGCGTGGGCCAGGAATGGGACACCGAGCGGGACAAACACACCCCAACCCTCGACAAGCTCAGCGATCTCGTTCAGGCCAAGCTCCGGCACTCGGTGGCGCCGAGCACCAACCCGCGCCTGATGGGCACCCCTTTCAAGATTCAAACCTGGCTGTCGGACGGGCGTCGGATCACCGACAAAGTGTTCCATTCGTATCGGAACGACCTCACCTTCGGACTTGATCTTCGCTACGTCGGCGCGAGTGCCGGGGACCGTGCCGCCTGGATTCGACGGAGCGACGAGGAGCGCCTTCGCGACCGGCTGATTTGGGTGGTAGGCCCAACCGGCCCTGTAGAGGCGGCGGCCCGCGCACTCGCTCGATCGGATTACATGGTCAAGCGCTACGAACCGCAGCGGGCGAGTCTTCTCGATGATCGGCAGTCCCTCCTGCAGCAGGAGCAAAGGCGGCAGCAAGACCTCAACGCCGAGCTGGCTCGTCGGGTCGAGGCCGCCTTTCACCAGGGCACCATGTACTTCCGCGGCAACGAGTACACACCGTCGGACATCGGGACCAGCTTCGCTCGCGTGCTCGTGGACGCCGCCAACAAGTTCCTGCCCGCGTTGTACCCGCATTTCGTACCCACCAAGGTGACGAAGTCCGAGCTCGAGCAACTCCTGAAGAAAGACCTCTCAGGGGTGAGCGAGAAGTTCTTGTCACGTCAGCTGGGCATCCTCACCCTCGACGCCGGTCGCTACGAGGCGACGTGCGACGGGCCGGTGCCCGCTCGACTGCTCCAGTACATCGAAGAGTCCGGCGGCACGGCAGGCTCGGTCTTCTTCACGCACTTCTCCAGACCGCCGTACGGCTTCTCGGCGCAGGTGATCCGGGCATGCGTAGCGGGACTTGTTCGGGGCAGCAAAATCCGAATTCGGCCAGAGTCCAACATGATTATCACATCGCTGAACGATCCCAATGTGCAGGAGATTTTCGGCGGCGATGTAGGTCTTCGACGGGCCGATCTCCTGCCGCCGATCGTTGGGCCGGATGTCGTCGACCGAAAGGACCGTGTCGCCATCTGCCGTTTCTTCAAGAACCGGCTGCACGTGGACATCAACCGTGACAACGACTCCATCGCCGACGCTGTCTTCGATCATTTCCCAGGCCAAAGTGGTCGATTGCGCGACCTGCTCACGCGGCTGAACCAACTCCCCGGCCACTTCCCGGCGCCAACGGCCATCGACAAGCTCGGCAAGGCCCTGGACCGGACCCAGTCCTCCCGTCAGATCGAGCCGACGGTCAAGGCGGTGAAGGCGGATCTCGACATCCTCAACGACGGCATCCAACAGCTCGAGATCTGGTTGGGCACACTCAACGACGACGCGCTGAAGGCTGTGAACGACCTCAGCGCGATCGCCCAGTACCAGATCCCACAGCTCAAGGCCGCCAGCCGCCTCTCGGGGGAAGCGGCAGCTGCAGCGACCCGTGTGGCTGCCCAGTTGGAGGCCACGCGCCCATGGGATGGCGCCAGTGCCCTGTCGGGGGACGTGGAGACTCTTCGCAAGAGCTACTCGGAGGCCCGAGCGGCGATTCGCACTGAACAGGTCACCGCTGAGGAGATGGTTCGGGAGAAATTCCGTGCCCACGAGCGGTGGCACGAGCTGGACACCGACCAGGTCTATCGCGTGCTGGAGCCCCTCGGGCAACCGAGCGATGCTATGGACTTGGACGCGATCCAGCCGACGCTGGTGGCGATGCGGGATCAAGCACACGTGGCGTTGCAGGCCGCGGAGCCAGAAGCCCGGGACCGGCTGGACGAGATTCTCAATCCGCTGACCCCCACGGTGAAGGTGAAGACCGGCCTGAGCAACCGGGAGGTCGGCACGATGGAGGAGCTGGACCACATGTTGAAGGAGCTCCGCGACAAGGTGGCACCCGAGATTCAGGCGGGAAGAAAGGTGCGCCTGCAATGACGATGACGCCCGACGCCAAGGCGGCTCTGTCGAAGACCATGCGTGCCCTGCGGGCGGAGCTGCTCGACAAGTTGGAGTCCGCCTTGGTGGGCGCGTATCGCCTGGATCTCAGTACCCAAGAGGCCCAGCTCGACGCCCATCCCAAGGCGCGGCGGCGGCGGCTGGATGACTGGCTGGACTCCCGGGTCGGTCACCTCGACGGGGTCAAGCGAGTAGAGGCGCGGAGGCGTGCGCGGGACGAGGTGGTGCATCAGGCGGCAAGCACCTGGTTGAACCGGCTCGTGTTGCTGCGGCTGATGGAGGCCAGCGGGCTGCAATCTCCGGTGCTCACGGGAGGCTGGCACAGTCGGGCCTACAAGGACTTCCGGGAGCAGGCGCCGGCCCTGTGCAACGACGAGAGCCAGGGCTACCAGACCCTGCTCGAACTGGTGTTTGGGGAGCTGGCCCAGGAACTGCCGGGGCTGTTTGGTGCGGTAGGTCTGATGGAGCTGGTGCCGATGCCGCCGGAGATTTTGCGGCGGCTAGTGGAGGCCCTGGACCAGCCGGTGCTGGAGAGCTGCTGGACCGACGATCTGACGCTGGGGTGGGTCTACCAATACTGGAACGACCCAGCACGGAAACGGCTGGACGACAAAGTCAATCCCAAGAAGAAGTGGGGTAGCGGTAAGATCGAGCCCCACGAGATCGCCAGCAAGACCCAGATGTTTACCGAGCGGTACATGGTGGACTGGCTCCTTCAGAACAGCCTCGGGCCAATGTGGCTGGCGATGTGTGACAAGCACGGATGGTCGCCGGAGTCTCAGGAAGACGGCACCCTGGATCGGCTTGCGGCGCGTCGGGTGGACTGGCGGGCAAAGCGAGACGCGGGGGAGGTGCCGCTGACGGAGCTGATGCCCCTGGACACACAGTCCGAGCACAGGTGGGCTTACTACGTGCCGCAGCCAATTGCCGTGGATGCGGTGACCCATGCGCCGGAGAGTGTCAGGGGCTTGAAGATCCTCGATCCGGCCGTTGGATCCGGGCACTTCCTGGTGGTCGCCTTCGACCTACTGGTGGCGTTGTATCGGGAGGAGGCGCGGCATCGCGGAGAAGCGGCAGAGCCGCAGTGGTCGAACCGGGCGATTGCCGAGAGCATCCTCGAAAACAACCTGCATGGTATCGATCTGGATCCGCGGGCCGTGCAGATCGCGGCGGCGACACTGTGGTTGAAGGCCAAGGAGGTCAGCCGGGAGGCCAGGCCATTGCGGATGAACCTGGTGGCGTCGAAGCTGGAGCTGGCCAGCTTGGCGGACGACGATCCGGCCGTCGTGGAGCTGCGGCGAGAGATCGAGCGGGACACGGGGATCCCAGGGGCGTTGACCGACCAGATTCTCTGGGCACTGCGGGGGGCGGACCATCTGGGGAGTCTACTGAAAGTCGATGATGCGATTGGCGATGCCCTGGATGGGGCGAATGTGGAGTTTCGCAGTGAGGGTACACTGCCCTTACTGCATCGGGATGATCGGGTGCGGACGAGCTCGCAGAGTGAGGGGGAGGCTCGGCACTCTGTGTTGGGGCGGATCGAGCGGTTCCTGGCGCGGCATACAGGTGGCGATGACCTGGGGCTGCGGCTGCGGGGCGAGCAGCTGGCGGCTGGCGTACGGCTTGTACGACTGGTGCGGGAGGGAGGCTATGACTTGGTGGTGGCAAACCCGCCGTATCAAGGCACGTCGAAGTTAGCCGAGGCGACCTACGTGAAGGAACGATACCCCCTGGGGAAAGCGGATTTGTATGCTGCGTTCATGGTGCGCGGACTTGAGCTGGTTCGACCTGGAGGCATGTCGGCGATGGTCACGATCCGTAACTGGATGTTCATCCAACAGTTTGCCAAGTTCCGTCAGTTCCTGTTTGAACATTTCGACCTTCGCACCCTTGGCGATGTCTCCTGGGGCGCATTTGCAGAAATGCGAGATAACCCTGTCGCGTTGTCGGTAGTGCGCCGTGGGAAGCCCTCTGGGCGCGCGGTGGCAACGGCGCCCACCGATCCACAGACTCGTGTCCGGACCAAGGCAGAGCTGGAGAGAAAACGAGCTGGTCTACGCTGCCAGGTCGGTCGCCATGAGTTCGACCCTGAGGCGCTCAAAGTCATTCCAGAATGGCCGCTTCTTTATTGGTGGAGCGATGACCAGCTTCGGCGATATGTGTCCTGTCCTAAGGTCGCCGACATAGGCGATGCTCGAGCCGGATTACAAACATCCAACAACACACGGTTCTTACGTACAGTGTGGGAAGTTGCACTACAGGATGTCTATATCCAAACCAGCACGGCTGATCACCGACGCGCCCTACACGCTTGGGTGCCGTACATAAAGGGCGCCGCCGGCAAGGCCTGGATCGAACCTTTAGAGGATGTTGTGCGCTGGCATCCTGGGGGGCTGGCGATCAAGACATTTGAGCGAAATGGGAAGCAAGCTTCGAGGCCCCAGAACGAGCAATACTACTTCCAGCATTCAACTGTGTTCCCTTCCATAGGGAGCGACTTCCGTGGCAGAAGAACACGATATCTCTCCATTTTTGGGAACGCGGGCCTGAGCCTCTTCACGCCGGATGTCATGAACGCTACGATATTGTTGAACAGCGCCTACGCGCGCCTCATCGTCGGCGCTTTGAACCCTACGGTCAACTTCCTGGTTGGCGACGTATTGCGACTCCCGTTTGTTCTCGACACAAAAACTTCGGCGGTCTGGGCCGTGATCAACGAGTCATTCGATGCGTACGAATCCCATCGTGAATCGTCAATCGAGTTTGTGAGGCCCGGCGCCACGGCATGGGAGTATGCAAAGGACTGGGCTCAAACCGCCGCGGACCGTCCCGAAGGTGCAGCGCTGCCAGCATTCCAGGCGGCTTTCGACCCCGAACCTCCGACCAACTATCTGAGTTTCGGCCTCGGAGTGGCCCTTGGCCGCTTCGGCGAAAACGGTGAAGGTATCCTCGATCCCACCACCGACGACCTCTCCAATGCCCTCCCCGACGGCATACTCTTCCTCTCTGTGGTGCCTGGCCATCCAGCACATGATTTGCCGCGCACCAAGAACAACACGCTCGACCACCCGGCCTGCGCCCTCCTTCGAAACGCCTGGGACGAGCACGGCCACGCCACCAACAATCCCGACCTCCTCACTTGGCTCCGCAATGACTTCCTCCACCTCCATCTCGCCATGTACGAGAACAAGCCCATCCACTGGCCGCTCTCATCGACAAAGAAGAGCTTTGTCGCGTGGGTCAACATCCACCGAATGAGCGCCGATACCCTCCGTACCCTGCTCGCCGACGAGGTACTCCCGGAACAGAAACGTCTGCGCGGCATAATCAACGACTTGGAGAAAACCCGCCAGGCCGGCACGCCCGAACAACGGAACGACGCGGAGGAACTGTTCGGCAAACTCACCAATTGGGCCGAAGAACTCGAGGAGTACATCGAAAACCTCCGCACGTGCTCCGAGGAGGGACCACCTCCCCCCGACGCGAAGACTCCCCCCCGCGACCGCGATGCCCGAGACGACCCCGACCTCCACGACGGCGTCATGATCAACAGCGCCGCCCTCTGGCCACTCCTCGAGCCCCAGTGGACGAAACCCAAGACCTGGTGGAAGGAGCTCGCCACTGCCAAGAAGGGCAACAAGGACTACGACTGGTCCCACCTCGCCACCCGCTACTGGCCCGAGCGCGTCGACGCCAAGTGCCGAATCGACCCCAGCCTCGGCGTCGCCCACGGCTGCTTCTGGAGGTATCATCCCGAGCGTGCCTACGACTGGGAACTCCGATTCCAGGACGAGATCGCCCCCGACTTCACCATCGACGAAGACGACTCCGATGCCTGCCGCGCCGCTTTCCGCCGGGACCACCCCGAGAAAGTCGTCGAGATCCGTGACAAAGAGCGCAAGCGGCGCAAGAAGAAGGCCAAGAAGCACGGCACGACGCCGAAACCGTTGAGTGGTGACCCCGGTGAGCTGAATCTGGGCAGTGGCGAGCTGTGGCCCGCGAAACCGGAGGCGGGACTGCAATGACGATGACACCCGAAGCCAAGGCGGCCCTGTCGAAAACGATGCGCGCTCTACGGGCGGAGCTGCTCGACAAGTTGGCGTCGGCCTTGGTGGGTGCCTATCGCCTGGATCTCAGTACCCAGGAGGCCCAGCTCGACGCCCATCCAAAGGCGCGACGGCGGCGGCTGGATGACTGGCTGGATTCACGGGTCGGACACCTCGATGGCGCCAAGCGGGACGAGGCGCGGAGGCGTGCACGGGACGAGGTCGTGCACCAGGCCGCGAGCACCTGGCTGAACCGGCTGGTGTTGCTGCGGCTGATGGAGGCGAGTGGGCTGCAGTCCTCGCCGGTGCTCACCGGTGGCTGGCACAGCCGGGCTTACAAGGACTTCCGGGAGCAGGTGCCCGCCCTGTGTAATGACGAAAGCCAGGGCTACCAGACCCTGCTCGGATTGGTGTTCGGGGAGCTGGCCCAGGAGCTGCCAGGGCTGTTCGGCGCCGTCGGCCTGATCGAGCTGGTGCCGATGCCGCCGGAGATGTTGCGGCGGCTGGTGGAGGCCCTGGACCAGCCGGTGCTGGCGAGCTGCTGGACCGACGACCTGACGTTGGGGTGGGTGTACCAGTACTGGAGTGAGCCGGTTCGCGAGGAGTTGGACGCGAAGTTGCTCGGTGGCGGCAAATTAGAGAACCACGAAATCGCAAGTAAGACCCAGTTGTTCACCGACCGATACATGGTGGACTGGCTGTTGCAGAACAGCCTTGGGCCGATTTGGCTGGCGATGTGCCAGAAGAAGGGGTGGACGGCTGAAGTCCAGGCCGATGGCACGCTGGACCGCCTCGAAGCTCGCCGCGTGGATTGGCGGGCCAAACGCGACGCGGAGGAAGTATCCCAGACGGCGCTGATGCCTCTGCACTCTGACATTGAACGCCGTTGGGCGTACTACGTGCCCCAACCCATTCCCGAGGATGCAGTCACGCAGGCGCCGGACAGCGTTCGGGTGTTGAAAATCCTCGACCCTGCCGTGGGCTCCGGGCACTTCCTAGTGGGTGCGATGGACCTCCTGCTGGCGCTATACCGGGAAGAGGCACGTCATCGGGGCGAGGACGGCCAGCCACAATGGTCCGACCAAGCGATTCTCGAGAGCATCCTCGAGAACAACCTGCACGGCGTCGATATCGACCCGCGGGCTACGCAAATCGCGGCCGCGGCCCTGTGGTTAAAGGCGAAGTCCGTCAGTCCGGAGGCACAGCTACGACGGCTCAATCTCGTGGCGTCGAACCTGGACCTCGCGAGCCTTCCTAATGACGAGCCGGGGCTGATAGAACTGCGTCGAGCGGTCGAACGAGAGACGGGCATTCCTGGTGCGCTTACGGACGCCATCTTCGCGGCTCTACGCGGCGCTGACCATCTGGGCAGTTTGCTCAAAGTGGACGCCGCAGTTGATGTCGCCATTGAAGACAACGAGGCTGCTTTGGGGCGGCTTGAGGCCGCACAAGGCGGGTTGTTCACAGGCTTCCCCGACGCACAGCGAGAGCCGATCGACACCGAACATGCCAAGGCAACGATCTTGACCCAGCTGGAGGCCTTTCTCGCGATCCACAGCTCCGGTGAGGACTTGGGCTTGCGGCTCCGAGGCGAGCAGTTGGCAGCCGGCGTGCGCTTCGTCCGAATCGTGAAGGAGGGCCGCTACCACCTGGTTGTCGGGAATCCGCCCTACCAGGGCACATCGAAGATGGCGGACTCCAAGTACATTCAGAAGCAGTACCCACTGGGCAAGGCCGACCTCTTTGCTGCGTTCTTGGTGCGGGCATTGCAACTCGCCCAGCCAGGCGGCGTCTCAGCGATGTTGACGATGCGGAACTGGATGTTCATCAAGCGGTATGCGAAGCTGCGGGAGTCGCTGCTGGAGCGATTCGACCTACGCACTTTGGGGGACCTAGACAAGGGCGCTTTCGAGGGCGTTGTCACATCCCAGTTGGTGAGTGTGTGCCTCTGCGTGTTCCGGCGCGCCGACCCAAGCAACTGCAAGACGGTGGCCTTACAGCCAACCGCCCCCGGCGAAAAATACTGGAGCCGCGATCGGACTGAGCTGAAGCGCGCTGCTGTTTTATGCCAGAGGAGGCGCTTCGAATTCCGCTCCGCGGCGCTGAGAGTGGTGCGGGAGTGGCCATTGATCTACTGGTGGCGCCCAGAATTCCTCGATGACTATGCAAAGCGGCCGAAGATAGGGGAAATCACGCCAGCTGGTGCGGGCATTTCAACCGGCAACAACGACCGGTTTCTGAAGCAGTGGTGGGAGGTTCAAACCGCGAGTATCTGGACATGCAGGTTGAGCGAGGAGCCCCGAACAGGACGAACGGCGGCGATGTGGGTTCCGTTTGTGAAGGGCGCGGGTGGTGTCTCTTGGTTTGAGCCGATGCGTGAGGTGATTAGGTGGCGGCATCGGGCCTTGGAGAAGCGAGTCGTCCATGAGCACTACGGCAGTAATGGGGGTGGCAACGGCATCCCCAGTGATTGGGCCTACTTCGCAGCGGGAGTGGCAATAACGACCCAGGGTGACAATTTCAGCGCTCGAGCACATCTGTATCGAAGTGTCATTAGTAACAAAGGCTCATCGCTCTATCCGAAGAGTATTCCGAGCATCCTGATACTGCTCAATTCCAGCTACGCACGGTCCATGATGAGAGATCTAAACCCTGGGATTGGATTCGAATTGGGAGATGTGAGACGGTTGCCCGCGCTCGATTTGCCGCATTCCACTAGCATCTACAGCCAGATCCGGCGTGCGCATGAAGAGGAGCAATCTCGCAGAGAGGCTGACGTTGCTTTTGTTGCACCAGGTCCCACGTCATGGCGAAAAGCCCAAGAATGGGCGCAGTCCGCCATCAACATAGACCCGAACCACAGCGCGCCAGCGCCCTGCGATCCGGAGTACGATCCAGAGCCGCCAACCGACCATTTGAGCTATGCACTCGGCGTTGCACTCGGGCGTTTTGGGGCAAGCCTCGAAGGCGTCCTCGACCCCACCGCCGCCGACATCTCCCAGACCCTTCCCGCCGGTCTGCTCTTCCTCTCCGCCGTCCCCGGTAGCCGGACCCTCGCGCATGCTGCCTGCGCCCTCCTCAACGCCGCCTGGGACGAGCACGGACACGCGACAAACAAACCCGACCTCCTCACCTGGCTCCGCACTGATTTCATCAAGCTCCACCTCGCCATGTACGAGAACAAGCCCATCCACTGGCCGCTGTCCTCCGCCAAGAAGAGCTTCGTCACCTGGGTCAACATCCACCGCATGAACGCCGACACCCTGCGCACCCTGCTCGCCGACCACGTCCTCCCCGAGCAGAAGCGACTCCAGGGCATGATCCGCGACCTCGACGAGACGCGCCGCACCGGCACCACCGCCCAACGAAACCGTGCCGAGAAACAGTACGGCAAGCTCACCAAGTGGGCCGAAGAGCTCCAGGACTACATCGACAACCTCCGCATGTGCTCCGAGCAGGGACCACCGCCCCCCGACGCCAAGACCCCGCCTCGCGACCGAGACGCCCGCTACGACCCCGACCTCGACGACGGCGTCATGATCAACAGCGCCGCCCTGTGGCCACTCCTCGATCCCCAGTGGAAGAAACCCAAGAAGTGGTGGAAGGAGCTCGCTACCGCCAAGAAGGGCAACAAGGACTACGACTGGTCCCACCTCGCCGCCCGCTACTGGCCCGAGCGCGTCGACGCCAAGTGCAAGGTCGACCCCAGCCTCGGCGTGGCCCACGGCTGCTTCTGGAAGTACCACCCGCAGCGCGCCTACGCCTGGGAGCTCCGCCTCCAGGACGAGATCGCCCCCGACTTCACCATCGACGAAGACGACTCCGATGCCTGCCGGGCCGCCTTCCTCCGGGACCACCCCGAGAACGTCGTCGAGATCCGTGACAAGGAGCGCAAGCGACGCAAGAAGAAGGCCAAGAAGGACGGCACGACACCCAAGCCTCTGAACGGCGAACCCACCCAAGCGACGCTGTGCCTCACGCCCGAGGCCCGCCCATGACCCTCGGCCCCGTCAGCAAGTACATCGCCGACCAGGTGAAGTTCACCGCGCAGCGCAATGGGCCCCTGGTCTGGCTCGACAGCCACGGCCATTTCTCCGCGCTGGCGGCATCGCTCAAGCAGGCTCACGACGAAGGCGAGTTCACGTACCCTGTCGTGAGTTTCCAAGGCAGCTTCCTGGAGATCATGCTGGACCTGAAACCCCATGGTGGCGGCCTGCACAAGTCGGGACTCATCATTCACATGCCGGGATTCCATCGGGAGAACATTCGAACAACGCCGATGTTGGAACAATACCGAGCCGGCACGCGATACGAGATCGCGCTCGACACCAGCATCCGCCAAGCCGCGACCGGTTTGGTGACGCCGACCGCCATCGACGCCTTCCTCAATGGGCCCAACGCCACCCTGGAGTCCGCGGACGCCTGGCTGGCTCGGGCCGCAATCGTTGTGCATAGCGAGCTCGGCGCCTGGCTGGAGCAAGTGCCGCCGGTGCTCGTGCTCACTGCCCTGACGAGCCGAAACCACCTCCAGCACGACGAACTCACCAAGCCCTCCTCACGGACTCTGGTCGAAGGATGGTTCGAAAAGCGGCTCGGCGTCGGGCAGTCCTGGAGGCGTTTCGCCGCTCGTGTTCGGGGTCCGGTGGAAGAACACAAGAGCGATGCCCACCTCCCCGTGCTCACCCACGCCCTCGCCGTCGAGTACGTGCACGATCTGTCTCGCGCGCCGGTAGTTGAAGCGCTTGTGGAACTCAAGGACCTTCAGCCGGCCCTGGTGAAGGAAAACCAGAAGATCGCAGCCTGGCTGCGCAAAGAGCACCCAGACCGGTACGAGCGCATAGCGGACGAGCTCGAGGGTCTGTTGGGAGAGCAAGAGAAGGACAGCAACCCAGAGGACCTCGGCCAGATCGATACCTTCCGATTCGAGGAAGCCAAGCTGATGAAGGGCGCCCTCGATGCGCTGAAGGACGAGGAGTGGGGCAAGGCGTTGAACTGGGCGGAAGGCCGGAAGGCCCAAGCGTCGTTCTGGTCGAGTCGTCAGCCTCAGCGTCGCAGCGCATGGAAGCTCATTGCCGCCGCGGCCAAGCTCGGGAGTGCCATTGCGTCGGGTCACGAGCTCCTCGAAACAAGATGGCTGAACCAGGCCGAAGCACTCGATGTGTACGCCCGACGAGAACGGTTCGGTGCGTGGCAAGTCGACCACGCACACCGGGTCCTGGAGTCCGAACGCGCCCGCCGTTGGAACGCACAACTCCCGCACTATTCCGAGCTGCAAGAGCGCTTGGCCGACCTGCGGGTGTATTACCGGAGGTGGGCAGACGATCTTGGCCGTGAGTATGCCCGCGTCTGTCGCGATTCGGGCTTCCTCCCGGATCCCAACAGCCAACAACGCACCCTGTTTACCCAGGTGGTGCGCCCTCTTCTGCAAGACCACCCCCGCCAGAGCACCGCGTATTTCATGGTGGACGCCATGCGCTACGAGCTGGGCGCCGAGCTCTTCAAGCGCCTGGAGAATCTGAGTGGATTCGATGTCACCCTCACGCCTCGATTTGCCGAGGCCCCAACGCTCACTTGTATCGGCATGAACGCGCTGGCTGGTGCCACCAACGCCGCTGGTCGCCTGACGCTGACGGTCAACGCGAAGGGGAACCCTACTGGGCTGCACAAAGGTGAATACGCCATCAACAAACCGGACTCACGCCGCCGTGCGATGCGCGATGGAGCTGGGCTTGCGAACTGCAATGGGCTGTCCCTGGCCGAGGTGCTCATCGAGACGCCCAGCAGCCTGAAGAGCCGCGTGGCCCAAACGCGACTGTTCGTGGTGCACAGCCTGGAGATCGACGAAGCCGGTGAACACGGGACGGGGCTGCACGTCTTCGATCGGTACATCGACCAACTCGAAAGCGCTATCCATCTGCTTCGCGAGGCGGGCATTCATCACTTCGTACTCACCGCCGACCACGGATTCCTGCTCCAGGACGACAGCACGTTGAACCGTGAGGGGTTCGGGACGCGACGCACACCCAAGCGCCGGTACGCCATGCACAGCGCTCCGAACACCGCGCCGAACCACGTGAACTTCTCCGCACTTCAGCTCGGGTTGGAAGGCACGGACCGCCACTTCGTCTTCCTCACTGGCACCCACGTCTTCGACCGAGGCAACCAGAAGGACGGCTTTGTGCACGGGGGCATCAGCCTCCAAGAACGGGTCATTCCCGTCATCCGCCTCGAACAGAAACGAAGGTCCGGCTCCACTACCCTGCAATACAGCGTCACCACACAGCCGATGCAGCAGATTCACGACATGTGTCGGGTCAAAGGCACCCTGGAGATTGCCTCATCGGGTGTCCTGTCTTTTGGCGGCGACCAATCCCTCACGTTGGCACTGCGAGCCGTCTCTCAAGACGACGTCGAGATCCAGATCCTCCAGGTCGACGATGCCAACCAGGTCGGCGGCACCTTCATTGCAACCGCGAGTACGACCTTCAGCGTGTTCTTGAAGTTGGTCGGCGCACGCGATGGAAGAGTGCAGCTGCAGCTGTACCACCCCGGCAGCCACGACCGCATGCCGCCCTACACACTAGACGGCTGGTTCCCGGTCTTGCAGCGGCCTAACACCGCTCCGCCGCCCCCCGTCGTGGCCCCAACGCCCGACGCCGAGCCCAAGTGGTTGGACACCTTTGATGACGACGGGGTTCGCCAGGTCTTCGCGTTCTTGGACAAACATGGCAGCATCAACGAGGCGGAGGCCACGCGTATGCTCGGCGGACCGAGGAAGTTCCGACGGTTCAGCTCCAAGTTCGACACGCTCAAGTCTAAGGCGCCCTTTGAAATCACCACAGAACACGCCGATTCCGGAAAACGCTACGTGCGAGACGACACCTAAATGACCATTCTCCGACGCGACGCCGACCACATCTTCCAGAAACTGCGGGATGGCCTGGTCCCCGAGCGGGGCCTCGAGACCTTTGCGACCGGCATCGAGCAAGATCGCGCCGAGATCCACCGGCAATTGGAGCTCACAGCGGCAGGCGAAGGCCTGACCAAGTTCCTGCGCGGTCGGTATGGGTGCGGCAAGACTTTCATGTCGCGACTCGCCGTGCTCGACGCCCAAGAACGACAGTTCGCAACGAGTTTTGTGGTGGTGTCAGACAACGACCTGCACTTCCACCGGTTCGACGACGTCTATCGAAAGGTCGTCAGCGAGTTGAGCACCGCGACCTGCCCACGGGGCGCCTTGGGCGACATCATCGATCGCTGGATCGGCAAGGTCGAAGACGCACTCATCGACGGCGGCGCCGACGAGGACGCCGACGACTTCGACGAGCAGGTCAGCAAGCGCATCGAAGAGGAGCTGCACAGCCGAACTGGCGGGTTGGTGCCGGCCGACTTCGTACGCACAGTGCAGACGATCTTCGAGCTCAAGCAAGAGGGCGATCTCGCCGGCGCGGGCGCCCTGTTGTCCTGGCTTTCGGGGAGCGGCAACGTCGCGGCGGCGGCCAAGAAACGGGCCCACATCAAAGGCGACATCACCGGTCGCGCAGCGATGGACTACCTGCACGGCATCCGCGTGATGGTGCAAATGGCCGGCTACAAAGGACTGCTCATCGTCATCGACGAAGCGGAGACCATTCTGCGCATGCGCAAGGATGTTCGCGCAAAATCCATGAACGGCATCCGCCAGATCTGCGACATGTCGGGCAAATACCCGGGGCTTCTGTGGATCTTCACTGGCACCGAGGAATTCTTCGAGTCCCGGCGTGGCGTGGCCGGCCTAGAGCCCCTGCATGACCGCATCAAGTTCATCGAAGACGGCGGGTTTGCGAGCCGCCGACAACCCCAACTGCGCCTCAGTCCGTTCGACGCTCCGCGATTGCGGGATGTGGCCTTCAAGCTGCGAGACATGTACCCCTCGGCGCACGCTCCGCGAATGGCAGAGAAGATCACCGACAACTTCATCAAGGCACTGGTCGGCTACGTCACGGAAGGGTTCGCTGGGGACGTCGGTGTCGTGCCCCGACACTTCCTGCGGGAGCTGGTCAACAAGATGGACCTGGTGGAGGAGCACGAAGCCTACGACCCGGGAGCCGTGTTGGCCGACAAGGGTGTGGTCGTGAATCCAGAGGAAGTCGCATTGGCCACCGGCAAGCTCCCCAACGAGGACGACGACGACTCGCTGATGGCTGCCGAGACCGTCTGGTAGGGCAAGATGGCAAGCACCTTCTCGCGCCTGCATCCGCGACTCCAAAGCGCCATCGTCGCCCGCTTGGGTTGGACCTCGCTCCGGGCAGTCCAGGAGGAGGCCGGTGACGCGATCTTGGGAGGAAGCAACGCCGTAGTCCTCGCTCCCACCGCGGGTGGAAAGACCGAGGCATCGCTGTTCCCGACCCTCTCGATGCTCTTGGACAATCCGACCGAGACCGTAGGAGCGCTCTACATCGCGCCCATTAAAGCGCTGCTCAACAACCAGGCGGAGCGACTGGGGCGGTACACCGAGATGGTCGGACTCGATCGCATGGTTTGGCATGGCGATGTCGGATCCGGCCCGCGAAAGCGCTTCCTCAAGGAGCCTACCGAGCTGCTCATGACCACTCCGGAGTCCCTGGAGGTCATGCTTGTCTCCACGCGAGTGGACGCACGCAAGCTGTTCGCCGACCTGCGAATCGTCGTCATCGACGAGGTCCACGCCCTGGCCGGCAGCGACCGCGGCGCCCATCTGATGAGCGTACTCGAGCGGCTCAACGCGTTGTCCAAACACGACCTGCAGCGGGTCGGGCTCTCTGCCACCGTCGGGAATCCGGAGGCCATCCTGGGGTGGCTGGGCGGGAGCTCCGAACGACCGGGACTCGTGGTCGACCCGCCCAAGCCACCGGCACGCCGAAAGCTGCTCATCCTGCATCGGCCGGACCTCGCCGATCTGGCCACCGACGCGTCGAAGCTCGCCCGCGGTCAGAAGAGCCTGCTGTTCTGTCAGAGCCGGGCCATCACCGAATCGGTGGCAGACACCTTGAACCTCAACGGGACGCGGGTCTACGTGCACCACAGCGCCGTATCGAAGGAGGAGCGGGACGAGGCCGAGGCCAACTTCCACAAGGGTTCGAACGCCTGCATCGTCTGCACAAGCACTCTGGAGCTAGGCATCGACGTAGGCGACCTCGACGCCGTGCTCCAAGCAGAAGCTCCCGACACGGTGGGGTCCTTCCTCCAGCGCATGGGGCGGACCGGCCGCAGAGCGGGACAGGCCGCGAACATGACCTTCCTGTGCACCACCGGGTACTCGGTGCTGCAATCCCTCGCCCTCATCGAGCTCGCCAAGAAGGGGTGGGTCGAGGACGTGGATGTGCAGGACCGCTGCTGGCCGGTGCTGGTGCATCAGCTCTTCGCGCTCTCACTTGCTGGCAACGGGGTGACCGCTGAGGCGGCGTGGCGACACTTGAGCCGCGTGCCGGATCTGCAGGGCATCCATCGCTCGGAGTTCGACCGGCTGTTGCACTGGATGGTCCGGGATCGAAGCCTCGATCACGTGGATGGGCGCCTGCTGCTGGGACCCAAGGCGGAGAAGAAGTTCGGGCGGCGGAACTTCATGGAGCTGTACGCGGTCTTCAGCAGTCCCGTCACCTACAAGGTCGAGACCACCAACAAGCGCCCATTGGGTACGTTGGGCCAGTCCTTTGTGGACCAGTTGGTGGAGGGCACGAGCTCGTTCCTCCTGGCCGGTCGCGCGTGGACGCCGATGCAGATCTCCCACAGCGATCGGCTCATCGTAGTGCAGCCTGCGCCGAGGGGACGCATGCCGAAGTGGGGCGGCGCGACTCCACAGTTCCTCGGGTTCGACCTCTGTCAGGCCATGCGTGAGCTGCTGCTTTCGGATGAGGTGTCGCCAGTCCTGCACGAGAGTGCCGCCGAGGTTCTTGCTGGCATGCGGGCTGGGTTCTCAGACCTGCTGGATAGCGCGACCGGCGGCATCCAAGAGGAAGACGACGCACTCCTGTGGTGGACCTTCGCCGGCGGTCGGGTCAACAACACGCTGAAATACGCGCTGTTGGCGGTCGGTGGCGACTGGAAGGTCAGCGCCGACAACTTTCGGCTGAAGATCAAGGGGGCCGGCCTCACTCGGACTGAGTTCAAGGAGGCCATTGACGACCTGAAGGAGATCGAGCCCTGGCAGGACCAGAAGCTCTGGGAGGAAGTGGCGAAGGGCTTGCCGGCGTTCCGGTTGAGCAAGTTCCAGGCGGTGATGCCGGAGTGGGCGAGCCAGGAGATTGTGGCGACGTTCTTGCTGGATATCGAGCGGGCCTGGACCTGGGTGTCCCAGGGACAGGACATCGGCGACGCTGGGAGTCTTGCGTTTGTCGGGCTTGCGGATGACAGCCTGCCGCCGCCGCCCGAGGAGCTGGAGAGCCTGGAGTTCCTGCAGCCGCGCCTTCCGATTCGGTGGGTGCGTACCGAGGAGCGGCTGGCGGAGTTGTGTGCGGAGCTGAAGCAGCGGTCGTTGATTGCGCTGGACGTGGAGACGACGCTGCGGGACCGGTCGCTGTGTTTGGTGCAGCTTGGGGACGAGACCGCGAACTACCTGATCGATCCGCTGGAGATTAGCGACTTGTCGGCGTTGGCGGAGTTGATGGGGCACTCGGCGACGCGGAAGTTGATTCACAATGCGAGCTTTGAGCGGCAGGTGTTGGGGCGGCTTGGGATCGAGATTCGCGGGGTGATTGACACGCTGAAGGTGTCGCGCGGGGAGCGTGGGTACAAGATTGAGGGTGGGCACAGCTTGGCGCGGGTTTCGGAGCGGGAGCTTGGGCAGCTGATGGACAAGACTGAGCAGACGAGTCGGTGGACTCGGCGGCCGCTGACGGACAGTCAGGTGCGGTATGCGGCTTTGGATGTTGAAGTGCTGATGAAACTCGCTGGGGTCTTTGGCGAAGAGCTACAAGCCTACGTCGAATGATGGATTCCTACCAGATACCCTTGGTTTCGCAAGAGTAGCAGCGGCTTGACGTTGAGTCGTTCTCGAGTTTGCACATTACGCAGAGCCAGGTAGGCGGCGAATCGCTCTCCGAGAGCCTCATGGCCTCGCGCAACAGTTCGTCCGGCTCTGGATCACGAACTAGATGCCGCAGCTGATGCTGAATCGCCTGTCGAGTTGCTAGGTCGCTGCTCACGAGACCAGGCATGATGTCGTCGAGGCTCACAGCCCGTTGTCCCGACTCGTAGGCGTAGGCCAAACAATAGAGGCCGAAGCGCTGGAGCACCACGTCCGACCCATGCCCCCAGCGCCGAGCTCTGGACAACGATAGGCACGGAGCCACTGCGAAAAGGGCGCGAAGGCGATGCCGTGTTGCCAATTCGGCGTCCTCTGCGACGACGAGCAGTTCTGTAGCTACTGGTCTGGCCGCTTTGTAGTGGCGAAGGAGATCGCGCGCGGCCTCAGCCAACGCGTGGTGGTCGTGGCCGAGCATATCGACCAATTCCAACGCAGACGCCCTGGACGCAACCGGGGGTGGTGCTGGCGATGGACCCACACCGAATAAGCGCCAAGGATCCGCGATCGCCCCAGTGAGTCGTTTGAAGCGAACCGCTTGAGCCGCGACTTTGGCAACATTTGCACCAACGAATGAACATATCGCCCTGCCAAGGGTAGCTGTCGCCGCCGGGTCGAGACTGGAAAGTCGACCCGGCGCCAATGACACGGCGCTCTTCCACCCAGTGACGACCGTGACCAAGTCCAAGAAGGCGCGCTTCTCCCGATGGGTCAGATCGCACATCTGACCGGCAGTGGTCAGGCCAGCCAACACGCCCAAATGGTCGGGCTCGGCCATGGGCAAGCTCATCGAGGGCCCATTGCCCTTGGGTTGCCCTGGGGCCGCTCCGACCAGACCTCGCTCCCTCAAGATCGTCTTGAGTGCGATGCCCTGAGTGGATTCGTCGCAATGTTCGTAGAACCGCTGAGCCAGGGCGACGTTGTCGGCCGGGATATGCCTGGCAATGAGATCTTGAAGGTGCTCGGTGATGGCGAGACCGCGGAAATCAGCCTTGAAACTCCAGTCGACTGGCGGGGCAGGAGGTTTCGAGCGGAAGAACATAAAGGGACTGTGTTCGTCTTCCTGGGTTCTTGCATGGTCCTCGTAATAGTCATCCAACCCTGATTGCCAGCCAGCGAGGAGGCTCTCCACGACATCGAGAGGCAGTGGATCACCAACGGCCACTGCTTTCATGATTTTCGCGTCCGGCTGTCCTGCTGGCGGGATCAGCGACTCAAGCTGCTGGAGCACGTCTCGTTTCCAGCCTGCTTCAACGTCAAGTGCGCAGATGGCCTTGAAGTCGCATATCAGCGCTACTTCATCGTCAAACTCCGCATTGAGCATGATGTCGACCACAAGATTCAGCCGATCTAGATCGAACGCAACACCCTCTTCGCGCAGGCGAAGTACCAGGCGAGCTGATGGCCGGGTCTGCCTTGCTAGCAACACGTCAACGACGATGTCCGCACATTTGGGAGACAGCCCGGCCGCGATGCTTAGAACTTCATCGATGTCTGTTGGGGACGCATTCACGAGCGTCGCCGCGAGTTCCGCAGGGTCGAGCTGCACCAGGTAGCGAGCCGCACCAACTTCGGCGAGCATCCGAGATCGTGGACGTACGACAGGCGAGTGTTCACTCCACTCATAGCAAGCAGCGTCATCCCAGAATCGGAGGACCTCGCGCGCCGCACCGCGAGCTGGGATGGATGGAAGTCCAGCGTCAACCTCGAACATTCGCGACAAGGCCGCCTCTAGCGCTTCCCTCGCATTACTCTCGGCACCCAACAGTTCCCACCCAATCAAACTAAAGCCGCGCGACAACGCAACCTTCGCGGCCTCCGCCCCCGGCAGGGCGCGGAGTATGTGCGTACCCATCAGCCGCTCTAGACGGACATCCCAGTTAAGGGTGGCGTTATCAACCAAATCGCTCAGGATCGCCGCTTTGGAGGTCCCAGCATATGTCACACCCCTAACAATGAGATTCTGCACGAGCGCCCCAGCTAGGAGCGCGGGAAGAGGGGGGCTGTCCAGACCCGGCAATTTGAACGCCACCGCTTGTTCGGCGAGCGCGCACGCTTCCTCCGCGGACATCGCTGGCGCAAGCTTCCGCGCAAGTTGCCCAAGGTTCGAGCAGAGGTCACCCGGCCGGATGAGGTGGACCTGAGCAAGCTCTAGGGCCGTCGCGTCACCCAAACCGGCATGCCGTGTTGCAAGCACCATCTCCACGTCGTCATGGCACTCTTCAAGCGCGTCCGCCACAAAGCGAATGGCCTTCTTCCGGAGTCCGAAGCACTCGTCGAGGGAGTCGAGCAACAACGCGGCACGCCCGCCCCGTCGTAGCTGCTCCAATACAGCCTCTCCGAGGAGTTCCTGGTCACCCGAAGGGCGGCGCTGGAGCGCTAATCGCACCAGTACCTCCAGGGAATTCTCGGCGCGCACCCCCGTCGCAAACAAATCGGGCAAATGCACGATTAGGGGAATAGGACCATCGGAATTGAACGCGAGCTCAGCCGCATACCTCCTGAGCGCAGCGCTCTTGCCGCTGCCTGGAAGACCCGTCAAAATGACGCGCCGATGCAGGCGGGCCGCCCAAGCCAAAGGTGTCCTGGCAACCGGCATGTAGGGCGCCGGAGGACGGGGCCCAGCTGCAACTGCGAGTGACGCGGTGTCTGGAACTACGTCGAGAGATACGCTGGCAATCTGTACCGTCGATCCAGCCCTTTGGATCGCGCTGCGGTAGGACACCACCGCGAGACGAGTGGCTTCAAGTCGACAAGCCAAGGGCCCCGCCGGGTCGGGCAAGATCGAGACATTTCTCTCGCGCAGCAACCGCATCCACTCGTCGAGATTGCTCCCGAGTCGTCTCGCAGCCTTTTCTCGGACGAGGTGTTTCAGTGCGTCGAGTGCGAGTTCGACCTGGTCGGGAGCAATCACGACGCCCTCCAGGAGGTTTCGAGCCGCTATTTGCGCTGGTCGGCCCGGCTGTTCGATGCCGTCGAAGAAGAGGAGTGTCGTGGCTTCATGAACCCTTCTCCGTTCGGTCGAGTCCAGCTGCACAAGATGTTCATCGAACCTGCGGAGCGCGTCCTCTTCCGCCGGGCTGAGCTTCCCTGTCACAGCTGACCGTTCGCGGACGAGCGCATGCTGAAGAGCGACTAGTGGCGCAGTACGCTTACCAACCGCAACCACCAGCCTCGTGTTCTTGGGGTCAAATTCGCCGTCACGCGTCTGATTCACGAGTTGAAGCACGGTCTTGCTGAATTCATTCGTTCCTCCTGACCCAGATCTCCCCAGACTAGTATTGGGCGGCGCGCTGAATACCAGAGAGCTCTTTGCCTGGATGCAAAGTGAACGCGGCGCCCCGTGGATGAGGAGGTCATCAACGTGTTGGTCCCCCTCGGGCAGTATCAATCCACTGGGGACGGTCAGCTCGAGATCGCACAACTCCTCCTTTATCGCCCGTCCACGCATGGCATGAGCGAGGAAGTACACTGCGACCGCAGCCCGAAAGGAACTGCCAGCTTCGTTGGCGGCACCGCCATGGCTACCAGACAGGGATGTCCTTCGACTCACTGGCGCCTCGGAGTAAGAACTGGAGCATAGCCAAACACGAGGGTCGGGTGTGACTCACCCTCTGAGTTGCCAGGACGTCCACCGACACTCGACACGTCCCACTTCTTGCCAGCAAGAATCCGCCGGCGCACCCGGCTTGCCAGCACCATAGGCTGTGGACAGGAGGCAACATGGAAATGCTGACCAACAGAATCGAAAAAGTCATGGCCAAGCTTCAGGTCACACCAAAGGAGTTCGCGTCTCAGGTGCACGACGCGTGCAACGAAGACCTCAAGTGGTCCACAATCGAGTCAAAGGCATCAAAGCTGCGCAGCGGCGACCCGGAGGGCCGAGAGTTCTTCCAGCGGAACCAGCAACGCATCGACGCACTCGCGACGGTGCTCGAAATCACGGCCGATGAATGTCGCACCTGGCTCCAACAGGACGCTGAACACGTCGTCCTCGTTGTGGACTCCGACGTCGAGGAAGACGCCGTGGCGCATATCCGGGCACGGTTCGCCCTTGGCGCCGGCAATGTGTCACTGGTCATCCCGGAACATGGGTCCAAAGAGGCGCTGCGCGAGGTCGCCCTCGCTCGCCAACGCGCTCACCATGTGGTGGTGGTCACCAACTCCGCCGAAGTCTCTGTGTTCTTGGAGGGCGCCGGACTGACCGTCGTTGAGGTTGATCGGCACGGCAAGCGTTGGGTCCTTTCTGATCAGGATGATTTGATTCCCGTCATCCCGCCACCCAAGCCAGTCCGGGTCTCCGACGACGGGGTGCCGATGCTGCCGTCAGACGATGTGGAGCGGGACGTCTTGCGCTCCCACAAACCGGAGCGGACTAGGGTGCGAGAAATTCGGGACCTCGGTGGGCAACCCACGTTTCCCCTTCCGCGTGTCTTGAGTAAGGAGCGCGTCGCGGGAGCCTTCAATGGCAGCTACCTCGATTCCTGGTTCGACGAATCAACGCCCAGGTGTTGGAACCACGACGGGCAGATCTATACAGTCGGCTCCCTGCCCGGTTCATTGTTGCAGCGTCTCCATGCCATGGGCCATAAAACAAACAAATTGGACCTGAGCCGACTCCGACAGGCCATAAGCACCGCGAATCCCTGGGACTACAGGTCCAAAATCATCGCTGATGCAGCGGTCGAATTGTTTGAAGCGACCGGTCTCGAACTTGACCACGAGAGAGCCAAGAAGAAAGCGATCGACGAGTTCTTCGAACGGCTGACCAGGCCGTCACCGGACAGCGGCAAAGAAAGGTGGCGTCTCAGCCTAGATAGTGACATCGACATTCGTCGTTTCGTTAGAGCAGAGCTCTGCGCGCGGGAGTTCCACGGCGGCGACCTGAGCAACATCGCCCCATGGGCGGTTCTGTGTCAAAGGCTCCTGACGGCACCCGTCACCAACGTCGCTACAGTGGAGCGTGCGCACATACACTTCGTTGCCGATTTGGGCGCAGGGCGGCTGGTCGCAGTCCAAGCAGTGCCGTTCCCGGCTGAAGAGCGCCTGCCCTTCACGGGAGTTCGGCAGTATCACCAAGACAGACCCGCGCTCACGGGCGGTGATTTGGTTTTGCGGGTCACCGATTTCTATAGCCGTCGCCTTGAGAGCTCTATCGAGCGTCCCAGGGAGAATCGTCGAGATGCCGACGACTGAAGGACTACGGTACTCACAGCCACTTGGTGTGGAATCGGGCGGCGTCGCCCAGCCACGCCTTGACAACCGCCGGTCATTCCTCGGAGCTCATTTGTACGAACTTCAGATCCGCACTGCCATACACCACGTACACCAATCCCAACGGGTTGTGCCGCGCCAACAGATCCCGCCGCATCAACAAGATCAAATCGCCGATGGTGAAGCCCTGGAGCAGCCCCTCCATCAGGAACCGGCCAACCTCGTAGGCCAAGGGCTCCCAAACCGGCACGTCAGTGCCCACAATGCCCGCGGCCCCACGTATCGTAAAGGACTCCGCCAATGACAACATGCGGGCAGGGTTGATCTGGCCCGTGCCACATCCATTGAGCAAGATAATGGGCTTCAGAGGCCAGCTCGGGCCGGGTCCTGCAATCTCGTAGGCGTCCAGGCACTGCTCCGGCGAGCCGAACCACAATTGATGCTTCGGTATCCCATCGTCGTTCTCGACCGAGCCATGGCAGTAGAAGTAGATCAGTTGAAGCTGATCGTTGCCCAGAGCCTCGAGGACCTCGTCCATCTTGGTGGTGTCATCGGTCACCAGCAAATTGAGTCTCAGACTAGGCAGAGCATCGATCTGCCGCGCGTGCTGTACGGCGAAATCGAGGTCATGGCTGAGATGCGCAGTGGTGTCCACCTGGTCGACCCAGTGCATTTCAGTCACCAATTCGCGGGCCGAGGCTGTAGCCACGGGTTGCTGAATGCGTTTGGCAGGCACCTCGATTCGATGCTTGAAGCCCCAAAACGCAAAGGGGCAAATATCGCGCCCGGTAGCCGCGTCCAGGGGGCATCCCTTCTGCTCGCGACAGGCAACGGGCTCTCGGATCCAGTCCGATCGGTACTTTGTGCAGAGTGTCAGCTCACCCTTCGGTTGGACCTTTTCGTCGTACACCATCGACCATGGAATCACCGGACCATCACCGACTCGGACGACACTCAGCGTCTGCGGACGTTTGAGCCAATCTCGAAGTTGGATCTTCAACTCGGGATCACGGATGAACAGCTCGGTGTAGAGCTTGGCGCCGTGTCTTGCGAGTCTTGGCAGCGAGACGTCTACATCAGCGGCGACGCCTTCGTTGAGAGCCAAGATCGTGTCCGCGGGCGTTCCAAACCGATATTCAGCCTTCTCATTAGTCGCGGTGTCTTCCAAGACTTGATGAAGGTCCCTGGCGGACTTCTCGACGAGACTGGATACACAATTTAGCGCATGGGCCTCGCCGTTCGCACCATAGATTGCCAAGCAATTCTGACCGTTGATGTCGTTGACCAGCAACGACACCGTGCGCTCAACCGTGTTTTCAATGGACCCTAGGTCTTCGACCGTCGAATACTCCAAGACGGCTTCAAAGCCTGCAAGTTCTTGCAGTCGCTGCGCAGTTGCAACCCATCGCCTCACCTGACGAACAGGGACGCCCGCTTTCCCGGCAGCGGTGGCTATTCGCCTCACGGTCAGCTCAGCCAGTGTCGCCGGCGTCCAAATGCGCATCGCGTGCAATGCATCGGTGTGGGCAGATTCGAGGCTGTGTAGCTGCTCAAGCGGCGACGTGAGCCGGCGCGCAAGCTCACGCGCTTCCCGCCGCCACGTCTCAATCTGCGACCTTGGCAGATTCAGCGCGACCTGCGCGGAGGCCACCTTCATCTCCAAGAATGAATGGAGGCCGACGATTTCGCTCTGGTCCAAGGACGCATGGAGCTCTGGCAACGCCACGCGCGCGTCCGCGTCGTTCGACCAAAGCCAGTCAACTCTGAGATCCACACGAACAACAAACACAACCGCGAAACGGAACCGCACGATGATACGGGCGAAGTGCAGGCCGCCAGAGGACGCGAAAATCCGAATTCTAAGTGGGGCGGTCGGCCCCTTCGGTGGCAGGTGTAACTCCCTGGATATGGAGCTCCACCTACCAGAATCTGGGACCGACGTTTCGTCGCCTTCTGCAATCTCGAGAGTCGCGCTCTGCACCGCGATCCACAGCGGCAGGCCCCCCTCCTCCCGTGCAGCGGTTTCGATCTCGGGGGGCAATTCGACCCCCTTTAGCACCGAACGCCAATCGCTAGGTCCAATATCCAAATGAAGATCGTACCAGGTCTGGACATGCAACTGATGGGATGGGGAATGTTGAGAATGGTCGTTCCCCAGCCAGAGGTTGAGCTGCCTGGGCTGGTCTTCAAAGAGGGGCTGAATCTGCTCTAGATACTCCCGAGCCTCATCGCCCTGCCGGCCCACCCGCTCGGCAATAGTCCGGAGGGCTTCTAGACGTCTCACACTGGCGGGCTGTCCGCGCAGCTTTCGCATGGCCTCCACATCTGCGTCGATCTGCTCCTGACGAGCCGCCCAACCTGCAAACAAGACTGCCGCGCCGGCAGCCAAAATCGTGAGGAGCGCGGCGCCTACCGCATCATCGGCGCGCACGGATGGTACGGGCTCAGATGCGACGAGCTCTGCCCACGGCAGTGTACCGTCGCCTCGTGGCCCACTGCATAGTGCAATGAACAGCTCCGGTAGCGTCCGCTGCAACTTCCACACAGCAGCCGAGACCACCTCGCCCTCAAGGAGTGAGGCATAGAACTGCCGCACCGCATCTGCTTGCGATGTTGAATGACCGATAATTACCACCGGTGGGCCGCCCGCCTCTGCCACGTGGTGTGCAATCCAGAGTGCGAGGTCCACTCGTCTAGTTGATTGTACCTCGAGCACGATCAACCTAAATCGGCCTTGGACGAGACCCTCTATACGGGGCCACAGACGGGGCGGGTCGGGCAATCGCAGGTGCAGGATATGCGCCCCGACAGCCTCATCGACCTCATCGATGAAGTAACTTCGTCGCAAGGGTCCGCCCTCAAACGCGATTGAAGCACTTGACTCGTGGCTACAGGCGAGGACCAGTGGTGGCCGTAGCGGCTCCAGCTCATGTGCAGTGGCGATCCCTGCAAACCATCGAACTACAGGTGCAATCCCCGCAGCAGCAATCTCCTCCCAATCAATGAAAGTCAGATGGAGAGCGGGAAACTCCAGGCGTATCTCGTCTGTTGGCACATCACGCTCGAATCGCGCTGGCAAAAGGAGATTCGCCAACCTGCGCCCCCTCAGGCCGCGCGGCGCGTCCGGCGCGTCCGGCGGGGACCCTATACGTTGTCCAAAACGCCGGAACAACGTGTAAGGGACTATCCTCTCGATAGTCTCCTCATCGGGCGCCTCAAGGCGGACTACGACAAGGTCATCCCAAGGTTCGTGCCAACGGATCGACAGAACGCTCATGGTGCCGTGCCGGCGAATCGTGCTTCAATCTTCTGCAGGCTCGACAAGGTAGCGCCCTGAACTCCAAAGCCCCATAGTAGTGCCAACACAATATCTGGGACAGTGCCCCAGCTGTCAGCCGGCACGTATAGGATCATCATCCCCAACGTGGTGGAAATGGCTGCGAGCGTAGTAAACACGAAGACCTCACGAACGATTCCCCACGTCTCGACACGATAAATATCCTGGTCTAACCCGGAGAAATCGTCAGCCTGCGGTACGCCGATCGGCAGATCATCGGGGTCGACTGCAGGGGGCAAGAGCGAGGTACTAGCGACATCGGCATCATTGCCCTGTCTTCTGCCACCCTTCGGACCGGCCTCGAACTCGTCCAACAAATCCCAGAGCGCATCGCGGTTGCCATCCAGCGCTTGCTCAAAGGCTTCTTGGAATGACGTCGATTCAGCTTCGACAGATCTAATGAGTCCAGAATCGCCCTTGCGTTTCGCTTGATCAAGATCGCGGTGCCGCTGCGCGGCCAGGGCATCGATCGCAGCGGTGCGCGGATGCAAATTGCGCAGGTGCCGTGAAAACGCGTCTCCTGCCCTCTTCTGGCCTTCATAGTGCGTGTTCAACCGAGCTATCGACGCGACTGTCTTCTCGCCGTTCCTGACGAGGGTTGGTACAAGCAGCGGATCGACCGCTCTCTTTAGCGCAGCCCGCGCCATGGTTTTGAGCCAGTCGCTGCGCCAAACCACATCGAACCAATTCACGGTCAAAGAATGGAATTCACCCAGACGTGTCAGATTCGCGCGAATGTGAGCTGCCGCCTCCGCCAGTTGCAGAACACGATGCGCCTCCCAAGCCAAGCCATCAACTGCGCCCATCGGTTGCAGATCCTCAACGGCGGCGCCATGGGCCATGCGACTGAGGCTGGCGAAAAGTCCCTCAACGATTCCCCGATCTGCGACCTGCTCAATCGCGTTGACCCGACCCTTCAATTCCAAGACCCTGAACGTCAACTCCACGGTATTCAACGCATCGCGAACTAGCTGAACTGCTGTGGTTGAGTCGCTGACGTTCATTTTGCCGATAGCATCGACCTGGTTCAACAACTCCCTCTGCAATCTCGAACTCCGACCTTCAATACGTTGGACGATCTCCCGCTTGAGTCGAAGTAGAAGGAGAGTCTCTTTGCTTTTGGCTCGTCCCCGAATCACACAGTACTCGAGCGCACCAGCCAGGATAACACCGAGAAGGACGAGCAGGCCGCACAACCAAATCGAACGTTTGACGAGGATTCGCAGAGTCGCATGCCGGTATGCGCCGGCCCGCGTTATCACGCGAACGGTTCCCGTGAACACGCCTACACCAATGTCCGGCAGCGTCAAGCTATGAACGTTGTCCTGACCATCGAGACGACACCCGGTCTCAGCCGAACACGGATCGTTCCACGTGCCGGATTGCGACACTGACATGCCGTCCTGCCGGACGAGTTGAACCAATTGCGGCGTAAAATACGACGTCGCCCCCCCACTCCCATCACGGGTCAACGTAAAGGGAATTGTCGCGCCACCCCCAGTCCGGATCGTGACAGCCTCCGGCGAGACCAGCATTGGCGCTGTTCGCGTACGCGCGCGAGTGACCTGAACGTGATGCACCAGACGCTCTTTGTCCCCGTAGGGAATGACCAAGAGAGCGGTGTAGATCCCCTCGTAGGGCAGGGTCACGACAAACCGCAGTACGCGCAGCCCTTCGGGGCGATCAACCGGGTCAAGGTCGATGGCTGCACATCCCTTCTCCTCGCAGGCGCCACGACCTGCCTCACGAAACGGTCCCAGCTCGTGTTGACCGAGCGTTGCCCCGCGCGTGTCGATCGTGACCTCGCCGTGGAACACGGCATCCCGTGTCGAGAAACTGAGCGGACTCATGTTCGGCGCGCCTATCAACACCGGCACGGGATTGGCGGGGACCTTCTCGACCGCCTTTGGCACAGGCGCAGGTTCAGGTTCGGCCCCAGCGCTCGACGCAACCGCCAATCCAAGCAACATGAGCGCTACCCGATCCATCCGCATTGTCGCCTCCACAAAGCAAGGCTACGCGCCGCCACCCCTGGATTCAAGGCGAGCGGGACACGAGTACGCCCTGGACACCTAGATCGCCGCGGCTCGCAGATCCCCTGGGGCGTCTAGATGCAAAGATGCTGAGACGGCCTCAAACCCAAAACGTGCGGGGCGTTGGAACAATGTTCTTGCAAGGCGAATGCACTCAACGAGGGATGGGCTGAAATCACCCTGGAGAGACCGGCCGCTTCCTCCTACAAGCGATGCCTACTCCATCAGATTGGCCGCACCGCCGGCGAGGCCCTGCCAACTCATCGCAACCGGCCAACCGCTCTTATCCCCTCGAGAACGCGCTAGGTCGCCGCTCAACCAACTGGGCGCCTCTAGCACCTCATCCAGCCCAATGCAAAAGTACCTCTCCCCGCGAGGCGACGGATACTCACTGTCCGCCATCTTCTCGCGGTTCCACAACTCCACCGACCCGCTGGTACTCCAGAGCTCAACCTCACCGCCGTCCTTGTCATACAGAACCAGCAGGTCAGCAGCGAGCACACGTGACCCCAGCCCCACCCGCCCGTCGCGACCCTCGTCGTCTCGCACGTTGTAGTACCCACGCTCGCGAATCCAGACCCAGTGCTCCGGGCTCTTCACAAACCCCAGCACCACAATGGTGTCAGCCGGTGGCCGCGGAATGACAGACTCCTCCTGGCGGTCCATCGGCACCCCATAGGCTGTCTGCCGCCAGTACCGCGACCGCTCATGCTGAGTCAGCTGATTCGAGAAGTGGTCGAGAACCTCCTCCAAGAACTCGCGAATCTTCCCAGTGCCCGTGCCCATCTCCTGATCCCCAGGACGCAGGCAGAACGCACCGAGCCCCGGCAGAATCTCGTGGTACTCCCGAATGACCTGCGGCTCCTCCCCCGGATACAGAATGTACGCGCCCGAAGAGCGATGAATCGCGTCGCGATAGGCATGCATCTTCAACAAGTCATCGCCCTTCGCCACGCCCTTGAGTCGCTCCTCGTCCTTGCCCTCGGCGTCAAAGACATCCTTCAAGTGCTCCACCCGGTACTTGGCGTCGAAATGCACCCAGGTTGATCCGATCTCGCGGTCGAACGCTTCCGCAGCATGGAAACAAATAGAACAGTCGGGCCGCATCGTCCGCGTCCAGCTCGTGTTCTCCTTCTGGCTGAAGGTCCGGTTGAAATATAGCGAGATTCGGATCTCCCGACCCTTCCAGAGCACGCTGCCCTCAAGCGGGTCGGACCCGTAGTTCAGAGTCACTCTAGGCCGGCCGTCCACGATGTCGACGAAGTCCTCCCACGCGACGGCGCGCTCGGAGCAGAGGTCGCGGACGATCTCGGCAAGCTTGAGGTAGGTCCAGTACTCGTACAGAGCTGCGACATTGCGCTTACCCGCGCCGTACACTCGCTCTCCCCCATCCCAAGTCAGCTGCGCGGCGAGATCGGACTGGAGAAAAGTGCGGAATACGTCACGATATGCGGCCTTCTTCTCCAACACCTGATTGGCGGTCGGGAAGCGGGTCAACCTTCCGACTTCCCTGAACAGCGGCGCGGCCAGCCACCGGTCCAACTGCTCCCCCATGCGACGCGCCTCGGCGCGCCCCCTCAGGACGGGCCGGGAATCGCTCGTCCGCTGCAACTGATCACTCAGACCGGAGACAAGATACCGCCAGTGTTGCAAGGCGTATCGCACAAACCGGTTGGGCGTGTTGTCGACGGTCGAAACGGTCCGCGGCACGGCGATGGTGCGTGGCAAGGAAGGGACACCAATGGCAGCGCCCGCAGGCCACGCTACCCGCCGCCCGGCTTGCGCGATCTGTCCCACCAGCCGAGAGGAAGCCCTCGCGCCCCTGGCCGGATCGCGAAACTCGGTTTCCGTCGACCACCGCATATGTGGCTGGGCCGTGATGTGATGCAGGGCATCCTCGACCGCCCCGCCATCGAGCGCACTCTGCAGGAAGGCAAACTGCTGGTAGAGCGTCTGCGCATCCCCCTTGTGGTCTGGGCGAAAGCTGTGAGCCCCCGTCGCGAAACGGAGCATGACGGCGTTGGCGAAGGCATCCGTGAGTTCGCCGAGCATGTGTTGGTACTGCTTGAGATAATCCAGCTTCCGCGACCGAACCTCGAAGGTGACGGTGCCTGCGAACCGCCCACCCTCGTACACTCGAGCGTGGATGGTCCCGGTGTTTAGACGCGGTCGAATGATGCCCGAGTGACCATCGTCGGTGGTCTCGTGGAACACCTCTTCGTGGTCCGTTGTGATGTCACCGACAAAGCCCTCGAATTCATAGCTGTAGCGCCTAGCCTCAAGGAGCTGAATCGGGGCAAGGCTACTCTCCCTGTCTCCACTCTCGTCCTTTAGGGGCACTGGCCCCGGCAAGTTCTTGTCGCGAGGGACGACGCGGACGTGGAGGACCCTGCGCTGGGCATGCGAGGGCCCCTCTACCTGAATCTGTGCGTGGTCAATGGCTCCCACGAACTACTCCGCGAACGATGCGAACTGGTTGGCGCGGACCTTCAATGTCATGCGCTGGATCTTGTCGAACGAGAACGGGAGGACTGCGTCCGCCCTGTCGCCGGCGGCGGGATCGAATCCACCGGGGTTATCCGCCTTCTTGCCCGACATCGCATAGGCACCAAGCGCGCGCAGTACGGGCTCCAACCGCCGCCGCGACCCGTGGAGCCGAGGGAGCAGCTTCTGCATCATCTGAAGGTCCAAGGCCTCCAGCAAACCGCCCCCGCCCATCTCGGAGTGGATGGCGGCAAAACGCATGGCCTCGAAGTGGACGCGGTGACCGAATTCAAAGCCGTGAGGTGCCAACAACCCGTGGAGCGCCCGCATGTGGGCCACCATCTCGGTCGCCCAGGGCGGCAAATGCCGTTGATGCCAGTTCATATCGGCGGCGACCTCCAGCAATACACGCCGGTCAGCCGGCCGGCCCTCGGCGCAATTCCCCGGACGAATGAGCGCAGTGGGATCCAGTGGTAGATCCGTCGTCTTGACGCGGAATTCGATGGTGTTGGCCCGATCGAGGACCTTCGGGGAGAACATATACGTCGTCTCGTCCACGTTCACGGTGCCGATGACAAAGATGTTGGCCGGGAAGCGAATGAGACTCTCCTCCGGGCGCTCCACCCATTCGTCCCCGTATTCCACGAGGTTCGGAAGACACCCTAGATCCGACTCCATGCCGGAAAGGACGTCTGCGAAGTACCGCTCGACATGCGCCAAGTTCATTTCGTCGAGGAGCAACATGTGGGCGTTGGCTTCATGTTCGGCAGCGCCGAGCATGAACCGCAAGGCATGGGGCACATGCCACGGTTTCCGACCGTCATCCGTCGTCGGACTGAGCGCATTTTCGTATCCGAGCAGGGCCTCGGGACCCGTCCAATCCGGGCGCACCGGGATCACCTTCTGACGGTCCTCACCGAGCCACAGTCCGAACTGCTTGCCAATCTGCGTCTTGCCCGATCCGGACAGGCCCGTCAGCAGCACAAAGCGCTTGGTCACCAGACTCGCCAGGAAAGCGCGAACGAAGGCGTCGTGTTGCTCCGCTTGTCCGAAGGTGAGATTCGCGGCACGGAGAGCGTCGGAGAACGCCCGATGAGCGCCCGCCAAGGTGCTCGTTTCGCCGATGCCGATCATCTCCAGAAGGAGGTCGGCCTGCTCCCCGCTCACCCGGAAATTCGTACCTTGGAAGAACGACAGGATCGAGAGGTCCTCCAAACGTGGATTCGCTTTCACTCGGGCCCGTGGAAGGGGTGGCGTGAGAACCCGATCGATGCGGATCAACACGCGGGTCGCTTTGTCCTTGAACTTCTCCGGGTCCTGCACAAAGGGATCGGCGGCTTGGAACATCAAGTCGGGGTCCGTGAGCACAGTTGCGGTCGCGCGGATGCCGCCGCCGCCAGTCGTCCAAAGGAAGACCCTGTCCCCCGATTTGATGTCCTTGGCGTGTTGTTTGACCAACCAGGTCGTTTCTTGAATGCCCCCCGCGAGGGCACCCTCGAGGTCGTAATACTTGACGTTCGCCTGGAAGATCCACCACGGTACAATGGACTGTCGTTCATCCAAACCTGCGTGCGGTAGATGACCCGATCCGGACTCGACGTACAGGTCGTCCCACAGTCGAATCAACACGTTCGAGGCCTCCGTCAGAAAGTGCCCCTGGTTGAACTCCAGCTTCCTGTTGAAGAACAGCGCCCGCTTACTTGCCGCCGCCTCATCGAGGACGGGTTGGGCCAGCTCGACCCGGAGGAATCGCGTACGGTCGATCGGCGGAGAAAGCGCCTGGTAGTCGCGGAGCCCCACCCGAAAGTGCGGAATCCCATGCCACTCAGTGCCTTCTACGCCCATGAATGGCCGGCCGTCATACTCCTCATCGGCAACGGAATCGACAATGGAGACGCCACGTAGGTCCTGATTATCCACCAGGTGGAAGACCACATCACCCGGCAGGACTTGCTTCATGGCCTTGTAAATATCGGCGTTACCCCGACTCTTCTGGGGACTAATCATCGCCTTACCCAAGGCGTGCGGACCCTCGAGGCGGTCAGGGCGGTCTTTGACCTTGCTCTTCTCCACCCAGTATTTGCGGGGCTGCGGACCTGGGTCGCGGTCGACGTCGGGCGGGAACGGGAACGACTTCGGCCCAAGCGCCTCCAGCTCTTCGTGGCTGTGAGCCTGGAGATAGTCAGTGAGTCCGATCCGCCCCAGGGCGTCCATGAGCTCTGGGCGGATTGTGTAATGGGTGGGCCCCTCCGAGGTGTCGAGGTCGAACATCAGCCGCAAACCCGGCCGGCCACGTGGACTGGTCTGCCTGCGGGTGTTGTTGATGCGGGTCGCCAGCCCGGCCGTGATTCCGCGGAAGGCACCGTCCTTGTTTCCGGCGATCTGGCTCGTGAGCTCTGGAGCGGTGCGTGGGTTCGGATCAGCCTCCAGCAGAGCCTGATACAGCGCCATCTGGCTACTGGGAATGGGGATCCGACAGAGCACGCGCACGATGTCTCTCATCCGAGAGGCGGCGGCGATGCCCGTTTTCACGCGGTAGCGGTCAATACCCCACTCATCGGCGAGCCTGGTTGGTGTGAGCGACTTCGGCCCGGCCTTCGCAGCCGCGGCGTCCGCATCGCCCAAGTACGGCAGGATAGAGTCGAGATCGAAGGCCAAACTCCGGTAGGGATTCATGCTCACGGTGCGACGGTTATCGGATTTATACGCCGTCAAAATGACACCGGCGTCCAGGAGAGAAACGTGATCGCCACGGGCGGCCAGTGCCCGTTCGGCCGCCCTTCGGAGTTGTCCGCGCTGCTTGTCGTTCTGGAGACGGGACATGACCTCCGGTCCCGACACCAACTCGGCCGCTGTCAGAAGCAGCTCGTCGACGCGCACTCGAAGTCCATCGTCCAGCACGACCTCAACGGCCAGGTCCTTTCGTTTGAGCAAGTGCATGCTGAAGACGATGGGGGCGTCCCCTGCCGGTGTGAAGCGGTCCCAGAGGTCGGCGCGCCATGCGCCGTCGTCGTGTGAGCCCGCCCCACCGCCCATGACTTCCCCGTCCTTGTTGACCACCTCAAAGCCGAGCTTGCGGAGAACGTTGTTCGTAGCACCGTGGCTCTCGCCGCCGGAGAACGCGGTGTGCGGCAGACGACTGCCGGTCGCGGACTCGGCGGCCAGGCCGATCACCGCCTTGGGCGGATAGAGCTTGCCCTCGTATCGGACGTCGTAGGTGTGGGAGGCGCCGAAGCCGTGCTCGATCCCGGCGTCTAGCCGCTTGATGGCGTCTCGGATGTCGGCCGCGGTGATCGTGCTTGGAATCCCCATTCGTGCGTCCCTCCTGAAAGCGCCGCCAGGGTAGCCCAACCCGCATTGAACTATGCGAGCGATTGACCAAATGCCGGTCGGCCCAGCTGGAAACTCTAGGGCTGGTAGTCTTCGACATGTTTCACGCCGAACTGCACGGGAAGATCCCCAGCGAGCTGAAGAAGCGCGAGGACCTCCTCACCTCAAACGTCTTCGGCTTCCTCGACTACGCCGACCGGACGATATTCCTCGCGCCCTACCTGCGCGAGTGCCTCGGTCTGTCCGTCACAGACGAGGAGGCGAGAGAGGCCATCTTCCGTTTTTGGCCGAACTACGACGACCGCACTCAGCCCGATGTCGTGATCGAGGTAGGTGGCTGGTATCTGCTAGTCGAAGCGAAGCTTGACTCCTGGTTTGGCGAAGACGGGCCCGATGGGGAGCGAAACCAGCTCCGGCGCGAGCTACGGGAGGGGCGCAAGGATGCCCAGAAACTGGGCCTCACATTTCGACTTGTCACGGTGACTAAGGAGATCCTGAAAGACGAGCCTCGATACCCAGACCTGGCCGACGATCGAGACGCCTGGATCTGGACGAATTGGCAGGCGGTCACAGACCTACTCGAACACACCCATGAAGACCGACACACCCGAATGTCCAGAGGCCTCCTCGCGCTCCTGCTTGCGAGAGAGCTGCGCGGCTTCCGTGGATTCGGCGAACTCAACACCATGCTGCCCAGTCAGCCATATCCGACCCCTTGTTCTTTGACACCGTATTGGCCAGGAATGTCGGGTACTTCAGAGGCTTTGAGCACGTCTTGGGCCAGTTGCACCCGCAGCGTGCAAGACAGCCGCTATTTTACACTGCCTGACCTCGTTTTCAGGCCCAGGCAACACATTTGGACACCCCTCAATTCGTCTTCTTCCACAACGGAGATCACTAATGGCCGGAGAATTGGTCGAACACACAAAGGTCGCCTTCCAATACATCCAGCGCCTGTACAACGAGACGGCCATGCTCATACGCGAGGTTGAACTCCTCCTGGCCGAGGAACCGGAATCACTCAAGATCGGGCGGCCGTCGGGCTACGGCATTACCGTCCGCAAAGCCACAGGATTGGCGGCAACAGACGTGCAGCAATGGCCGAGACGGCGCCTGGCAGTGTTCTTCACACCCGAACCCGCGCGGGTGAAGGGGCACACTGACACTCCGCTGGGGCCAGATTGTCGGGTCATGTACCTAAGGTTCGTTTTAGACCGCTACGAACACACTGAATTCGCAGGCAAAGCGCTGAGTGAGCCAGCTGTGTTCTTTGGCGTGCTTTGGGGTGTGCACAGTCCAAACAACAAAGTGAAGAAGTTCGAACAGTGCATGACTAACCTCGAATATATCGAGCACAAGCTGATGCGAGAGCTGCCCAATGTGGACATTGAGGACAATGCGTGTTCGATGCAGGGGCGACTCTCGATGTTGCCACTCTTCGACCTCGTCGATGTGGGGTCGGTCGCACAGCTGTTGGTGAAGCCATGGTTGGCGATGTACCGCGATTCCGCATTGGGGCCAGCAAGCTCAACGGCGTGAAGTCCAATCTTGCCCAGTCGCCCCAGCCCGCCTCCGCAGCCCCTCTGCGAGAAGTTCCCGAACATCGGGGTTCGTCGCATGAAACATCGCCCCCAAAGGAACCCCCAACGCCCTGCAGCGCCGGTCGATCACGCCCTTCAGCTTCGCCACGCGGGTGAGGGTTGGCACAGCAGGGATGGCAATCAACGCCACCCCATGTTCCTCACACAAACGTCGCTTCAACGCATCGTTCGCCTGAACCGCCTTCAAGTCCGCGGCGGTAGGCGTGAATACCGGCACAATCCGATAGTGATGCTCACCCTGGTGCTCGAACGCCAGCGCCAGCTCCCCACAGTAGCCATCGAGCTCCAGCGAGCGCCCCTTTGACCCCTCCAGCCAGGCGGGGCGCACCTTGGGGAACGGCTTGCCAAAGAGTTGCTCGAAGAAGGCGCGGCAGATCTCCTCCCCTTTGCCCCAGGGGGCACAGTGCGGGCACCCGTCCCCTTTGCTGCGGTTCTTGACCGATGCGAACCACTTGTGCGACGGATTCTTCGGGCACTGCCACCACACGTGCGCATGGGACCCGGGACCCAGATCTCTGGGCGTCAGATGCCCGTTCCGAGTCGGATGCCACTGCTTGGCCAGTGATGGATTGAGCACGGCGAGGTTCGTCTCGGAGTCAGCGCGCCGGCCCGTGCAGAAGGGACAGCCGTAGCCGGCTCGGGTTCGCGTCTGCACGACCGCCGGCCACTGGTGGTCATCGGCCTTTGGACACTGCCACCACACCTTGCGATTGGACGTGCCAAGTATGTCGCGAGGTGTGATGGCTCGGTTGCGAGTGGGGTGCCATTCCGCGGCCACCGCTGGGTAGGTGGTCGCCAGACAGTTCGAATTGCACACCTTCTGACCGGCACAGAACGGACATCGAGAGTCGTTGAGCGTCCGGTTGGCAATCGTCGCGTCCCAGACGTGGTCAGGCGCGACATCGCAGGTCCACCACTTCTTCTTGTTGGAGGCGTAGGTGAAGTCGTCGGGTCGCGACGCCCCATTTCGCTGGACGTCCCACTCGGCTGCCACCTGTGGATAGAGGTGTACGAGGCCGTTGGTCACGGACACGCGCTTGCCTGCGCAGAAGGGACAGCCCCTGCCACGGGTGCGCTTGTCGAGCGAGGCATCGTAGACGTGATCGGGACCATGCGGACAGAACCACCACACTTTCTTGCTCGAACCCGCCACAACCTGGGACGGTGTGAGGGATCCGTTGCGGGTGGGGTGCCACTGGAGCGCCAACCCGGGGAACCGAGCCTGCAAGCTGTTGGTGACCGACGCCTGGCGCCCGGCACAAAACGGGCAGCCCTGTCCTGACGTGCGCTTGTCGGCGGTGGCAGGCCACACGTGGTCGGGGCCCTTCTTGCAGCGCCATGTGATTCGTTTTCCACTACCGGCCGAGACATCGGCAGGGGTCAATGTGCCATTCAGTGTCGGATGCCACTGAGCGACGAGCTTGGGGAAGTCACTGACAAATCGTGTTCGGTAAGGGCCTCGGAGTTTCTTCGTCATCAATCCCCCGCCGGATCAAGCCGTGTGCTCGCCTTTGCCAGATTCGACCGCGTTCTGAAAGAGCTCGATGAGAACTCGGCCCTCGTAGTCCTGGACGATCTTCTCCTCGCGACGAAGCTGTTGCTCGCGCGTGTTGTCCTCGATCTTCCAGTAGTACTCGAGATGCTCTTGGATGATTTGCTCAGGCGATGGCACCCTCTATCGCCGCCATGACGCCGTTTCGCGGCCCTGTCGTCATAGAGACGTGCGGCGTCGGCCAGGTTGACTCGCACATCAGCTTCGGTGATGGATCTCGGTATGGGCACGCGGCCAGGGTAGCTCATGTTCCACAACACCTTCCCGCGGATGACCCAAGACACACCGCGAGAAGATCACCGCATTAAAAGAGCGGCCCGAGGTCCACATGCCCAGACTAAGAAAGCTCCCCAGAAGCGGACACTGCGAGGTCGACATCCTCCACACCCCAGAGCTCCAGGTCCAGGACATACAGCTCCGCGGCACCCTGTTCGTCGTCCAGCACGACAGCGGGCGGGTCCTCAGCATCACACCGCTCGGAATCCACGAGGAGATCGAGCTCCACATCCTCCGCACCGCGACCAGCCCCCAGGACGGAAAGCCGTCGCGACCCCGAAGCATCCGCTGCCGCGCGGAACTCCATCCGGAGCTGCAGGGGGCCGCCGACGCGCTGGGCTGCAAGCTCGTGGTGGCCAGGGAGCTCCCGGCTGTGGACGAGGCCGGCACGGCACTGCGCGAGCACTTCGACCCCGGCCCGCCGATGCTGCCGGCAGATCCCGCGCCGTGGAGGCCGGTGATCGCCGACTTGATCCGCACCCGGCCGTGGGAGGGCCTCGACGATGGGGTGTGCTTCCGGTACGCGGGCGGCCCAGAGGCGCTGTCTGACGCGGTCGGCGTGGTGCTCGGCATGGCCGGCGAGCAGCTGGGGTTCGTGATCTACCCGACCTCCAGAGACCACGCGCTCTTCATGGAAGCGGCCTACGCCCACGACGTGAGCGGGATGCGCAACGTGGTGGTCTGGTGCGCGCACGTGGACCCGGTGGAGGACGTTGGCCCGGCCCACGGGACGGCCGCCCGCGAGGCCGGACTGATCCACGATGGCCTGGCGCTGAAGCTCTTCGCCTATGCAGGGGGCGAGGCGCGACCGCTCGAACCCAGCAATGAGAGGGCCTGTCTGGCCGCACTGCAAGGCACCCTGGCAGCCTGGCACAAACACGGCTCCGAGCTGCTCGGAGGGGACTTGCCGGCGACTCCAGCGGAGACAGCACTCGGGAAGCTGATGGTCTCGGTGGACTACGGCGTGCTCGGTGCAAGAAGGCGCGGAGACGAAGCCGGCCCTGGTCCTGAAGATGGCGAAGCGGGACGCAAAGAAGCTGGCCGCCGAGGTGGCCCGCGTGAGCGCGCTGTCCATCGAAGAAGAGTCGGCCGGCATCGCCGTTCTCGCGTGGGAGGGGCCCTCGTGCCTCGGCGTGCTCACCCGCGGGCCGTTCTCACGGGCCGACTTCGGACAGTGGGAGAAAGAGGGCGGATTACTGATGATCTCGGCCGGTGGCACGAAGCGGTTGAGCCTGCGGGACGAAGATGTGCTGTTCCAGGCCGAGGTGAAGCTCCTCGAGGCCGGCAATGCTCCGGAGGGACTCTATGCGGCCGATGCTCTGGATGGCGCGAGCTGGGAAGGTCCGCCCGAGTCCTGGCCCAAGGCATCGACGGTTCTCCTCGCCTTTGCAGAGCCGCTGGGTATCTGGGAGATGAACGCCGACGAGGTCGAGCAGGCGGTGACCATCGCCGCCCTCGTCTGGTCCGTGGTGGTCATCGCGGATGAGGTCGGCAACGACAGTCCCCTGCGCGAGCTCCGCAGCCAGTTCGCCGGCACCGGAGATGAGAACCCGCTGGAGTTTCTGATCGACCGAAAGCGGAGGCACTTCCCACAGGACCGACGCATCTTGGCGATTCGCGAGTTCACCCACGGTGGCGCGCGGGTGGACGTCGATGTCATGTGGCGCATGCCCTGAAGGCACGAGAGGCGAAAGTGCCAGCACGACGATGGATCCTCCTGGCAGTCGCCCCGGCAGCCCTCCTCCCCCTCCTGCGAGTCCGGCCGAGGCGCCGTCCCTCGGGGAGCGCTTCCCGACCGCGGGGATGGACGTGGTGATGGCGGAGCTCGACGGGGATCGGCCGGTGGTGCTGGAGCTGAGCTTCGATGTTCCTCTGGAATCGCTGGAGCTGTGGGCCTGGCAACGGGGTCGGATGGAGCGGGTGGCGGTCCCTGCGGAGGGAGAAAAGGTGCTGCTGGAGTGGGCGCCACCCTTCTGACCTCATCGGGTAACGGGTTGACCTCCTGGTTTTGCCCTGCCCGCGTACAGGTCCTTCCTCGCGTCGAGGTAGGCGCCTGCGTGCGCCAGGAACGCGCGCACACGACCCGTCGCTCGCAGGTCTGGATGCGTCAGACACCAGATGTCGTACCCGAAGTCCGGCTCCACGTCGCGGAGGCGCACCAGCTCCGGGTCCGGATCGGCGAAGGGGCACGGCATGAAACCGATGCCCGCCCCGGCGCGGAGGGCCGCGTGCATCGAGAGAGCGTCGCTGTAACGGCACGCGATCGTCGCCTCCGGAGCGAGTTCTTCCATGAAGCGTTCCGTGAGAACGGCCCCGCTGTCGGCCGTGAAGGCGAGCCAGGGATAGGCGGCGATCGTCGCTCCAGCGCGCATGGACTCATGAAGTGCCTTCGAGGCGTAGAGCGCGTACTCCGCCCGGCCGAGCTTGCGACCGAACAGCCCCGGGTCGGGCTGGTGGGTCCAGCGCAAAGCGACGTCGGCTTCCCTTCGGGCGAGGGAGCGGCGGGTGGCGTTCGTCTCGATCTCCAACTCCACGGCGGGGTAGTGCGCGCTGAAGCTCGAGAAGAGGTCGGGGTGGTACTGGGGCATCATGTCGAGGGTCGTCACCCGCAGCCTTCCGGCGAGTTCGGTGTCCACCCCGGCAAGGTTGCGCTCGAGGTCGTGGATGATCGTCTCGATCACCTCTCCTGAGCGCGCGGCCTCCCGACCCGCGTCCGTCAGCTCGACACCGTCCCGGTGTCGCACCACGAGCTTCACGTCGATGGCCGCCTCGAGTGCGCGGATGCGGCGGGAGACGGTGGTCTGGTCGACGCCGAGTTGCTTGGCTGCACCCTTCATCGTGCGGGTGCGTGAGACGGCGACGAGGGCCGAGAGGTCGTTCCAGTTCATGGTAGCGATTTTGCAACCCAGGCCGGCGAAATGCCAGATCGACATGCGCGTTCGCAGTCACTAGCTTCTTGCCGTGACAAAGGCGAACCGCACCTTTCACGCAGGAAGAAGCAGCTATGGCAAACGACCCGGAGTTCGTCGAGTTCGTCCTCGGCCAGATCGATGACTCCTGCCAGGTCACCTACCGGGCGATGTTCGGGGGTGGAACGCTGTACGCGAAGAACAAGGTGCTCGCGAAGATCGTCAACAACCAGCTGTTCCTCAAGCCGACCGAAGCCGGCAGGGCATTCATCGGTTCCCCCGTCGAAGCCCCGGCCTTCCCTGGCGCGACACCCTCCTTTCTCATCGAGCAGCAGTTGAACGACCGCGAGTGGTTCACGCAGCTCGTTCGCCTCTCCGAAGCCGAACTGCCCGAGCCGAAACCCAGGAAGAAGAGAAAGAACACCAAGAAACGCGCGGTGGACCCCTCATGAAGGGAACCGTGCTCATCACTGGCGCCAACTCGGGTCTGGGCTTCGACGCGGCGCGACAGTTGGCGGAGAGCGGAGGTTGGCGGAAGATCGTCCTCGGCGCGCGAAGCGAAGCGAAAGCGTCGGCGGCGGCCGAACGACTCGCGGAGCTCACAGGCAAGTCCAGAGGACTGTTCTGCGCGGCCGTCATGGACCTCAATGTCCCCGATGCGGTCCTGAGCGCAGTGCAGACCCTCTCGGACGACGGAGTGAAGCTGGATGGCGTCGTGCTCAATGCCGGGGACATCCCGCGGCTCAAAAGCGATGGGGCCCCCCGGGTCTTGCCCTCGGGGCAGAACGAGCTCTACGCGATGAACGTGGGAGGGCACGCACTGCTCGTGCATCAGCTCCTCGACCGCGGATTGTTGGCCGCCGGCGCCACGGTGATGCTCTCGGGGACCGAGGCCGTCCTTTCGGCATTGGACGAGGAGTTTCTTGTACCTCTCGTTCTTCAGCTTCGGGGTCAGCCGCGCCACGAGGGAGCACACGAACCGAGTCTGGTATTTGAAGTCTCGAACCTCGTTCTTCGAGGCACCGAGGTCCGAACAGGAGAGCGCGAAGTCTCTAAGAATGGCCATGCCAGCCCGGGCCTCTCGTGTCAGCAACGTTCAATTTTGACGACACCTAGCAACATCCCGAAGCGTTCTCCGGCTGGGAAAGCACGATACCCCGACCGATTCACACGTCCATCAACGATCCAGTTTCGCCCCTGTCCCAAGGGCGACCAAATGGGCCATCTCGGGTGATGCGGGTGCTGAATCCACGCTTGGCGCCGACTGCCAGAACGAGTCGTATCGCATGGGAGAGCCGCAGTTCGACGGCGTCGCCGCTGCGAGCCCACACTGCGGCACACTCCACGTCGGAAGAATCCGCGATGGGTTGGTCGAGAGCGAAACCCTCCGGGCATGGAGGCGGCCCGCCTTGGAATCGCTGCAGGTCAGACGCAAGCGGAGCGGGGATGCGGTTGTAGGCCCATACGGTACTTTCGAATCCATCTTGGTCTGGTCCGGTCAAATAGGCCCAACAGGAGACACCATCATCCTCGACAATGACCCAACGTCGCGACTCGGGATGTTGGTTCGAGAAGAGGATTCGTCCGTCGTCGCTTGGGCTCATACCCGTTGCTGACTGGAGGGGCAGCACATCGACCTATCGTCTCGCGGTGGGCCGGGTGTTTTGCGATAGCCTCTGAGCGGTGCGGTCGCGGAGGGCAAGAGGGTTGTAAGCTTCGTTGCCAAGTAGTGAAATATCGTCGGCAATCCACGCCAACTCGTTCTGCACAACCGGGTGCTCCGCTACTTCCCGCATCGCTTCGGCGTCGTTGAAGTCGGCGTCCAGGTCGGTGTGAGCCAGGTGGTCAACGGCCTCGTAAGCCCGTTCGGCCGCTCGCACGAGCTCCATGACATCATCGTCTTGAAGGAAGAGCAGGCAGTAGTACGTTGCGCAAACAGCACTATCCTCGATGGGTGGGTAGTCTTCGCCCAACTCGTCCTCGTCACGAATGAGCTCGCTGCACTCCTCCACCAACCTTGAGAGGCCGGTATCGGCACTTCCAGTCTCCCAGATCGCTGCCTGGATTCGTGTCAGCGTCCGAATGGAGTCAGCGTTGCCACGGACTTCCCTTGCTCTGTGAAGCAGTCTGTCGGAGAGCGAAGCCCCAAAGAAGGACCGTCTGCTGGAGGGCAGGGAAAGCAGTGCCTCTGCGAGGCGCTCTCGCTCGAACGTTCTCATCAATCATCCCATACCGCAGTCCGTGGGCCGGTGACAGTACCACCCGCGTCTTGGATGCCCTGAACGCAGTCGTCACAGAAGTCCCGTGAGGCACCAAGTGCCTTGGGCTTCGCTCCTCTGGCTGCCGCCTCACCCAAAGTAGTCATCTCGGCATGCTTCTTTGGATTCTTCGACAGAATCTCATGGGATTGAGCTGTCGCCCGCTGGGTCGGGTTCAAGTCCCTCTTTCCACCGCCAAGTATCACACCCTTATCGGTGTCAAGGGCTGCTGCCGTTCGTTGCTTGAGCGCGATGGGATCCGACTGGAGCACACCCTGCATCTCGTCGGCCCGACCGGCCATCGCTTGGGCCGAGCTATTGTGCACCAGCACGCCTGCGACATCCGCCTCATGTCCCCGGACGTAGAAGTTGTGCAGCCCTTCGATTTCAATGTCGAAGACCTCCACATCGCCATGCCGCCACGTCTTGCTGACGAGAATCGCATCGCCCCCCGCCTGCACACGCAGGACGGTCCCCACCTCCAACTTCCCGAGTGCCACATAGTCCTGCGCAGCGTCGACCCAGAACGGGTGGTTCGGCGTACCAGTGAGCGTGTCCAATGTACCGTCGCTGTAGGCAATCTCAGCCTCGATGACTGCTGGTGCAATGCGCACGAAACTGCCGACCACCTTGCCGACCACATCCCCGGACCAGCGGATCTCAACTGCGCCTTCTACAGTCGAAGTATCGAACACCCGACCTTTCCAAACGAACCGCTGGCCAGACTTGACCTCTGACAAAGGCCGACGAAGGTCTTCAGCGCCGAGAGCAAGCACCACGTCTTGATCACCTGGCCGGTGATGCTCTTCGAGCCGGCGCCCCTGGTTGGCCTCCAGAGACGCCGAGATTACGAGATCTCCAACCTGAACGTCTTCGATAGCGCTGGCTCCCGCAGGCGTTGCCACCTCCGTACCAGCCACGAAGCACGCACCAGGCATCGCCGCGGATGGTGCTGACGGCACGGGCGGCTTGGAAAACAGACTCTTGGCCTTGCTGAGCCCCTTTCGGCCGTACTTGAATCCCTTCGTGAGGATCTTCCGCGGAGACCCCACTGTCAGGGCGGCGTCGACCGCCGTTCCCAGCCTGGGGTCGATGGCAGTTGCCAGCTGGATCGCTCCTTCGCCGGCGATCTCCTTCGCGACAAATGCGGCGATGACCAGGGGGGCAATGAAGCCCGTTTCATCAGAGTGCGTAAGGGGATTTCCGAGCGCATAGACGCCAGACACAGCCCTCGGCGCACCCGGATCGACGCGATCGATGCCGAGATGAAGCAGCGGCTCGGGCTGCAGCCACATCCCGTCCCCCAACATGTGATGCCGCTGCCCGCGATGCACAATCCCCCGCGCCCGGTCGGCCTCCCCGCCGTGAACCCCGTCGATCTTCCAGTCAGAGCCCTGAAACAACCCCGGAATCCGGTGCCCATAGACCCCAGAGACCTCAAAAGTCTGCGGGGTCCCATCGGCGTCCAACACCTCGAGCGCGTGCCCGTCCGCATCCATGTGAATCCACCGGATCTCCCCGTCCACCAGGCGGGCCATCGGCAGGACCTCCTGGATCAGGTTCCCGCTCACCAGGTCGTGTCGTGAGCCC